>Ga0308176_10000273_pt1 | contig 34564 bp, 36 predicted proteins | sample PhyCR2_3_FD_203890 | JGI IMG/M metagenome (GOLD analysis project Ga0308176, IMG submission 203890) | Soil microbial communities from UC Gill Tract Community Farm, Albany, California, United States - DLSLS.C.R2 | ecosystem: Environmental > Terrestrial > Soil > Agricultural land | place: USA... | reverse complement strand
ATTCGCGCACGTAGCGCTGGAATATGGGCGGAACCTCGTTGCGATTGATCTCGCCGCCGGAATCGGAATGTTCTCCGAGCTTCTGCGAATATTGCGTTCTCAACTGCTGCTTGCCTGATGACGTTTCCACCGTCATTTCGCCCGTTAGCTGGGCCGATCGCTTTCCGATTAGGTCGGCAAGCTTGCCCATAGCCTTAAGTTGCTCGGCGTCCTTGATGCCTTTGTCCCCATCCTGCCTGCCCACGCCCGAATGCGCGTCAGCCCCCTTTTGCGGAGATTGGTCGCTCGACTGACCTTGGGCTGACTCGGCCTTCTCGGCAGTCTGACCTTGCCCCTGTCCTTCAGCCGTCTGGTTCTGGTCCGACTGCTGGCCTTTGCCGTCCTGCTGCTGGCTCCCTGCCTGGTCTTTGTTGTTGCTCGAGGCCTGTTGCTGGCCGGCAGCCTTCTCCTGAGTCGACTTATCGTCCTTCGGCCCGCCCTGTTGACCCTTCTGGCTCTGGTTCGGCTGCATCTTCGCGGCCAGGCTCGAGAGCGCATCCTTCATGCGGTTGATCAGGCCCTCAGAACTCTTGCCGTCCTTCCCAGCCTGTTCTTTCGTTTGTTCGCCGGGTTTCGGTGTAGCCGACGAGTTATTGTCGCCGTGAGCTTTGTCACCCTGCTGGCCCTTCGGCGAAAGTGAGTCCCGCCCGCCCTCGTCCGCCCGCTTATCGTCGTTCGTCTTTTCGCGCTGATTCAGGGAGGGGGAGGGTTCGCCGCCCGTCGACTTTGCACCCTCATTTTCAGAACCCTGCGGAGGCAAGCCTGCCTTATCGGGTTGTTGCGAACCTGCGGAATCTGCCCGGGTGGCCAGGTCACGGTCATGCGCCAGAAGGTTCGGATTGATGACCTTTCCCTTTCCGAACGCTTTCTCTACTCTCTCGACTACCGAAGTAATCTGGAACGAGACCAGCGGCGGATGCAGGCTTAAGCTGTTCGTCACCATGTAGCGCAGAGCTACCAGCCCGAAACTCACGGCAGCTAAACTGCCCGCAATCGCCCAAACGCGACCCGCCTGAAACGGGAACGCCGTTTCGACTCGCACGCTTCTCGCCAGTTCCTCGGCCTGTTGCAACTGAAAACGGATCGCGTCGTCATATCCGGTGACCGGATGATCCAAAAAATACTGCGCTGTCGAAAGGGAATCGCTCAGCTCGAGTTTGCGATCGATCACCTGAGCGACCCCGTATCGGCTGAGCGCACGCTGCCGAACCCGGAAGACGCCCAGGGCGAGACTTCCGACAAGCAGCAAGGTGGGCCAATACCATTCGAAGATATTAGTCCCCAGAATCAACAGCACAATCAATCCCGCGAGTCCAACCGACACGGCGAGTCCGATCTGCGAAGCGCCTTGGACCCACAGATGGCGCCGGTACGCGAGCCGGATTGTGCGCTGAACCTCTTCCACTGTCGAAATTATCCCAGATGGGTCGCTACCATGGTTAGTTTCGATGTTGCGCTTCGAAACAGCAGGAGAATCCCATGGAGAATGCCTCGTCGCTACTTTGACCGGCCTTCCAGCCGGCGTGCCGGTCGACCTCGATTACATCAACCGGCAATTGTGGCGGCGGCAGCAAGGGTTTGGCCGGGGTGGCCGGATGAAGATCGAAACGGATCAGGTCCGTATCGTTTCTGGCGTTCGCCATTCTAAGACCATTGGTTCGCCCATCGCGATTCTCATTGAAAACAAAGACTGGAGGAACTGGACCGGTATTCTGCCTGTTGACGCCCGCGATGCAGTCCCCGGTTCCGACAAGCCTGTGAACCGGCCGCGTCCCGGTCACGCAGACCTTGCCGGGGCGATCAAATACGACTTTCCGGAGGCCCGCTACATTCTGGAACGGGCAAGTGCCCGGGAGACAACGGCCCGTGTCGCCGTGGGCGCGCTCGTCAAATCCTTTCTGCGCGCGTTCGATATAGAAGTCCTCAGTCACGTCATTGCCGTTGGACCGGTGCGCCTCGAGCGTCCTGCGGCCTGGGAGGAGATCCGGAGCCTCAGCGAGCGCGACGAAGTATTGCTCGGCTGTGTCGACGCGGAAACCGAAGCGCGCATGAAAGAAGCGGTTGACGTAGCCTACAAAACGGGTGACACCATCGGAGGTGTCTTCGAGGTGGTTGCGCACGGGTTGCCGATCGGGCTGGGCTCGCACATCGCCTGGGATACGCGCCTAGATGGACGTCTCGCGCAGGCAATCGTCTCAATTCAGGCGGTGAAAGGCGCCGAGATCGGGGCTGCGGAAGAAGGCGCCCGGTCCTACGGCTCCAAAGTGCAGGACACCATCCACTACGAAAAGGAAGCGCAATCGTTTCGCCGCGGATCTAACCGGGCGGGCGGATTGGAAGGCGGTATCACGAACGGCGAGGACGTCAGCATTCGAGGTTTTCTCAAACCGATATCAACTTTAAGGCGCCCGCTGGAATCTGTAGACTTAGAGTCCCGGGAACCGGCCCTTGCGGCCTACGAACGAAGCGATGTCGCCGTAGTGCCGGCTGCAGGAGTAATCGGAGAGGCCATGTCAGCCATTGTCTTAGGGCAGGCCTTCCTCGAGAAGTTCGGCGGCGACTCCCTTCGCGAAACGAAGCGCAATTACGAAAGTTATCTCGCCCAGGTCAAAGCTTACTAGAGGCTTGGGCAACTCGAACAATGGTCCGAAAGATAGTTAAATATGGTGACCCGGTGCTGGAACAGGAGACCGAAAAGGTCGTCGAGTTCGGCACGGAGGAACTGAACCAGCTGATCGCCGATATGTGGGAGACCATGTACGCAGCTAAAGGTGTTGGATTGGCCGCGCCTCAGGTGGGCGTCACCAAACAGATCTCGGTGATCGACGTCAGCGTTGGCGAGGACGAATCCAAAAAGATCGTCATCATCAACCCCCAAGTGATCGCAAAAGAGGGCAAGCAGACCGGCGAAGAGGGGTGCCTCAGCATTCCCGGGTTTCGCGAGCCGGTCACGCGAGCGAACCAGGTCACGGTGAAGGCGCAAAATGCGAACGGCGAAGACATTGAGATCGCTGGTGAAGAGTTGCTGGCGCGTGCCTTGCTTCACGAGATCGATCACCTGCACGGCATTCTCTTTCTGAATCATCTGAGCGCTTTGAAGCGAGACATCATCAAGCGTAAGATCAAAAAGCTTCAGAAATCCGGCGAGTGGGATTAGGTTCGGCCTAAGGCTCCATCGATGCGCGTCGTTTTCCTCGGAACACCGGAATTCGCTGTTCCCTCGCTCGATGCCCTTGTGGCTGCAGGGCATTCGGTTGTTGCCGTGTTCACGCAGCCCGATCGGCCCAAGGGGCGCGGTCAGCAACTCGCTGAATCACCCGTGAAGCAATCGGCACTGCGCCTCGGGCTCCCCGTCTTTCAGCCGGAGCGGATTCGCCGTCCGGACAGCTTCGAGCAACTTCGCGCCTTCGGGGCGGACCTGATGGTCGTGGTTGGATACGGACAAATCATCCCCCAGAGCATCATCGACCTTCCACGTCACGGCATTTTGAATGTGCACGCCTCTCTGCTGCCGAAGTACCGCGGCGCTGCGCCCATCCAGTGGGCAATCGCGAACGGCGAAACGAGCACCGGCGTCACGATCATGCAGATCGATGCAGGACTCGATACGGGCGACATGCTGGCCAAAGCGCGTACTGACATCCGTTCGGACGAAACGGCGCCCGAACTGAGCGCACGTCTTGCGCCGATGGGTGCTCAGCTCCTGATCGATACGATCGGCGGAATCGAGCGCGGTACTGCCACCCGGGAAAAGCAGAACGACAGCGAAGCAACTCTTGCGCGCATTCTGAAGAAAGAGGACGGACGCGTGGATTGGACCACTCCGGCACGCCAGATCAACGACCGGCGCCGGGGCTTCACACCATGGCCGGGTGCTTACACCACCTTCAGAGGGCAGCCGTTATCCCTGCTTCGAACGGAAGCGCTCGAAGACAAGTCGCTGCTCCCGAGCGTAATCCGCGTCGATGAAAAGAGTTTGCTCGTGGGCACCGGCGACGGAGCATTGGCCATATCAGAGGTCCAGCCAGGAGGCAAGAAACGAATGAGCGTTGAAGCTTATATCAACGGCTACCAGCCGCGAAATGGTGAACGCATGGGAGATGAACAGTGACGCTTCCGTTGGGCTACCGGTATGCGGCGCTCTATGCCGGGATACGAAAAGATTCCCGCGACGACGTTGGCCTGATCTGTTCGGACCAGCCTGCCGCCGCCGCCGCAGTCTTTACAACGAATGTTGTTCAAGCCGCACCGGTGACACTGGCCCGCAAACACCTCCGAGCCTCGGGCGGCAAAGTCGCCGCGATTCTTGTGAATGCCGGAAATGCAAACTGCGCGACACGCACAGGTGACGCTGTAGCTCTTGCGTCCGCAAAGGCCGTGGCCAAAGCTCTCAAAACCAAAACGAAGTACGTGCTTCCCGCCTCTACAGGCGTTATCGGTGTTGAACTTGACCGCAAACTGTTGACGAACGCTGTGCCAAAACTCGTCACTGCCTTGTCGCCCATTAACTTCGAAGGCGTGGCGAAGGCGATGATGACGACGGATCTGCGGATGAAGACCGCGTTCGAAGTTGTTAATTTTCGGGGCGGTTCGGTACGGGTCGCCGGGATGACCAAAGGCTCCGGCATGATCCATCCCAACATGGCGACAACCTTGGGCTTCGTGCTGACCGACGCAGTGGTCCCGTCGAAGGTATTGGGACGGATCCTGAGTGCGGCGACGGCTCGGAGTTACAACTCGCTAAGTGTCGACGGAGACATGTCCACGAATGATGTCGTCGCCCTTCTTGCGAACGGCGCCTCGAAAGTGAAGATCGGACGTAAGGAACTTACGCCCTTTGCCGAAGCTGTCACACGCGTCATGGAGAGCCTTGCCGAGCAGATTGCGGCCGACGGCGAAGGTGCCCGGAAGCTGATCATTATCCGGACGACGGGTTTTCGAACGGACGAAGAAGCGCGGCAGGTCGCGCGTAGCATCGCCAATTCTGCGCTCGTAAAGACTGCGATCGCGGGTAGCGATCCGAACTGGGGCCGCATTCTTGCTGCGGCGGGGTACTCGGGCGTTCAGTTTGATCCACGTAAGGTCACGGTGCTCTTGCAGGATGTTCGTGTCTGCCAGGGAGGACTCGCCGTCGACATGGACGAGGCAGCTTTGAAAACCAAGCTCGATGCGAATCGTGTCACGATTGATCTCCGCGTCGAAAAAGGCGGCCCCGGTTCAGCCAGGTTCTTCACCTGCGACCTGACCGAAGGCTACATCGAGATCAACGGAAGCTACCGCACGTGAGGGCTCTCGACCGAAGCCGGACACTCCCCACGGTAGCCGGGCTTCTGCTCGGGCTTTCGTTCTCTTTGCACGCCGACCGTCCCGAGGACATTCGCGCGCAGCTAGTGTACGTAGCCTCGGCGCTGTCGGGCGGCAACCCTTCGGATGCGCTCGGCCCTTTTGATAAGTCCTGCAAAGATTACGGAAAGCTTCGCGACTACTTCTTGGGGCTCACGCAGGCTTATCAGGTGGCGAGCGAAGTCGAAGTCACGGACGAAGACGATCGCGAAACGGAAACGAAACTTCAGGTCAACTGGCGATTAACGTTAACGGATCCTGGCACGAACATCAGCACTCAGCGAAGCGCGGATATCAAGCTGACGCTCGCGCGGAAAGACGGTAAGTGGAAGATCGTCGACCTGTCGCCCGCAGATTTTTTCAATCCGCAACGAGTAAAGCCATAGCCTCTTGGGGCTGAAGAGCGGCCTGGATCTCTCGGAAGTGCTTTCGCGTGACAAGATGGAATTCGATGGGCAATTGGCTGAACTTTTTCAATTCGTCCAGCACTCCGGGCGAAGGGACACGCGGACCCGCGATCAGCAACTGGCCTCTTTCGATCCGGTAAGGAACGACGTTAAAATCCTTCTGGGCTCGTGCCGGCAGACTCTGCGCTACTCGCGGATTTAGCGCCTCAAGATCGACCTTCGTCACCGGCAGACCCGATTGCACGCTCAATGCGTGACACAACTCGTCCTCCGAGACAAGCCGGTGTGCGAGCAGGAAATCCTCGAGTTCGTGTTGCTCTGGGAGTTGGCACTGAAGCGCAACCAGGTCCCCCTCAGAAACGAGCCCGGAGCTGACGATCACATCCGGAAGCTCTCGCCGTTGCGTCGGCAAGGCAGTTCTGGTGGGGTAAGCGTGATCGGTCTTCAGCCATGCGAGCTGACGCCGGTTCCGCTTGGCATGAAGATAACTGTAGACAGCCCGGAACGAGGCCGAGCAGTTGATGAGATTGCCATGCAGCGTGCGGAGCGGCACTCCCAGTGCGAAGGGTACGCCATAGATTCGTGCCACGCACGCCATCCGAAGTGCGATGCGGAAGCACTGCAGCAGAAAGGTGAGGAAGCAAAGCCGCATGATCGCCGGATTGTTCGTGGCAAACGCCCAGGTCCGGTGTTGCGCCGCGCTCTGGGCGAAATCGATGATGCCGTAGACGAAGAGAATGTTCGTGAGTAGCCCGAGCGGGTTCGCCGCTACACCCTTCCGGTCGCGCCAGAACCAATATTTCACCGCGAATTTGCCGCGCCATCCATCGCGCTCCCAACCCTGAAGAGCGATACCCGTCACCCAGCGCGAACGCTGCCGGACAGCCGATCCCATACGTCGCGGGAAGTATTCGCGCGTGGCGACAATGTTCCGGTTTGTACCCCGCAATGGAACGAAGATCTGCGGATACCCGGCACGGTGAATGTAGACGCCGATCTCGTAATCTTCGGTCAGGCTGACCGGATCGAAGACGATCCCGCGTTCTTCGCCCAACCGGTCCAGGATGGCTCGTGCAAAGCCGGTTCCCACTCCGTTCGATGGGACGAAGGACCCGCTGAAGCCTCGGGCGCGCATGTCGATCGTCTGGAATTCGGCGAACTCATCGCAATAGATGGCGTGAGTGAACTCGGTGAACGGCGTCGGCAGCGGCAGCACCGGAATCTGCACCATCGCATATCGTTCCCGCTCCCGGTTGATGGTCGCGAGTGCATCCGGGTGAACCAGGTCTTCAGCATCATGCAGCACGACAGTGTCGAAGTAGCAGTCGAGTTCCGATTCGAGTTCGACCATTCGCTGGAAGATATTGTTCAGGCAATCGGCTTTGGACGTGGGACCCGGCCGGGCACACACGGCGACATGCACGTTCCGGTACGACCGGCTCAGTTCTGTAGCAACCGTCCAGGTTTTTTCGTCGTTCGGGTAAACGCCAAGAAAGAAATCGAAGTTGCGGTACTTGATCACCGAAAGGTTGTGGCGCACCATGTTCGCGATCACGCCGTACTCCATCCAGCAGGGCACGAAGATGGCGATGCGGCGTTCGGGCAGGTCTACGCTTCCGCCCGAGCTCGCACCCGCGCTTTTCCGTCCACGAATGCGATGGAGGAAGCACATCAAAACCGGGATGAAGTCGTCAATCCCGCTGAAAAGCAGAAGCGCGGCCAGCAAGCCGAGCAGCACCGGCAGAATAGGCATAGCTCCGCCGTGCGCTGATGAGCTGAACAGGCGGGCAAGCAGGTGCGAGAGGTAGACCACTATCTCAGGAACAGAGTGGCCGGTCAGCCTGCCAAATCGCGAAAAATTCTAAGAGATCTCTGGTCGGGGGCCCACTCTCTGACTGTGACCGATCCGCGTTTCACTTTTGCTTCCTTCAGCCAGCTCGTTCAAGAGCTCATCAGTGGCACCGTTCGGCGTCACACGTTCACCCAACCGGAACTGGAACTGTTGCTCGACCTCCAGAACAGCCGGATCCGGAAGTCGTCCAAACCCGACGTCCTACGGCGTTATTTGCGCGCTGCTCACACTCAGTTCGCCCAGCAGGGCTCAATTCTTCGCTTCTCGAACTTCATGGAGCGAGAGAACGCACCGAAGAGCACGCCGCCGCCCGCGATGTTTGCCACTCCTGCCGTTCCGGCGTCAGTTCTTTAGCTGCTACCCGCCGTGGGCTCCTGGGCTATCCTCAAGAAGAGAAAGCAGAAGGAGAGTTTCATGGCGAGCACCACCGGACCCGTTGCCAAACCTGAGCGCAAGGTCTTTTGTGTCAAGTTGCAAAAGGAATTGCCCGGATTGGACGAGGTTCCGTTTGACGGCCACCCCCTCGGACAGAGAATCTACGACCACGTCTCTAAAGAAGCCTGGAAGATGTGGGTTGAGCAGATGAAGATGATTATGAACGAATACCGTCTCAACCTGGGCACCCCCGAGGCGCAGGAGTTCCTCCTTCGGCAGATGGAAGAATACTTCTTCGGCGAGGGCGCGGCACATCCGCCCGGATACGTTGCTCCCGGACACTAGCCGGCTCCCTTTGCACGGTTCTTAGATTCAAACGTCTTGTTTCTTTGATGCGGCGGCTCCTCCTTTGTGGATTCGTGGGAAGCGCTCTCCTCTGGGGAGCAGATTCCGTAGCATCCCGCTTGGCAAAAGCCGCCGAAGCTGCCCGCAATTCCGGCCAGGTCGTTCGCGCTTACCTACTGTATTCCGAGGCTGCTGCACGCGAGCCGCACAACCCCAGCTACGTCGCAAATCGCAACGCTTTGGCCCCCGCGGCTCAACTGCTCACCAAAACCGATGTGCAGAACGCTGACGTATCGGCTGAGGTCAAGCAGTTGGAAGAAGAAGGGGAAGCGCAGCCCCATTCCGAACCTCCCATTGAAATGGCGTCACTGGGTGCCTGGAGCCAATTGCCGGATCTCGCGCCTATCCCCCACCTCCAGCCGTCCGATAAGATCGCGAGCTTCGACCTCCGTGGCGACGAACGGACTCTCGTGGAACAGGTCACGAAGGCCTACGGCATCAAGGTGACGTTCGACCCGCAGCTCCAGCCCAAACCCAACCTTCGCTTCACCATCGACGATGCCGATTTCCGTGTCGCCATGGACGCGTTGACGGCAGTGACCGATACCTTCCTGTTTCCCATCGCGCGAGACCACATCTTTGTCGCACGCGACACCGAAGACAAACGCAATCAGTTCGAGCCGGAGGTTCTCCTCTCGTTTCCCCTTCCGAATGCCCTCGAACAGAAGGATCTGACCGAAGCGGCAAACGCGGTTCGCAGTGTTCTGAACGCGAGAACGATCGGATGGGACAGCGTGAATCGGATGGTGATGGTACGTGACCGGGCAAGTCGCGCGAGAGTAGCATATTCTCTGCTCGAAGCCACACTCTTGCCAAAGGCTCAAGTCTCCTTCGAGGTGCAGCTGATCACGCTCGATTCGGAGAAGATGTACCACTACGGTCTCGCGTTACCCACATCATTTCAGTACGCGAGTTTCGGAAAATTCGGCGGTCTGCACGCACTCTTGCCCACCTTGCCGAATGCACTGAAATTCCTCACATTCGGTGGCGGCGCATCGATCATCGGCATTGGGCTTGCGGATTCAACGTTCTTCGCAACGTATTCGAACTCGTTCAGTCACAACCTCTTTGACGCGACCGTCGTTGTTTCAGACGGGCAGACGGCGAACTTCCACGTCGGCGATCAATACCCGATCCCGACGGCTCTCTCGAATACCGCGGTTCAGAACCCATCGATCTACAACCCCATCGGCCAGGTAAATTTTGTGGATCTGGGCGTGATATTGAAACTCACACCGAAGGTCGCGAGCGATGGCAGCATTGCGATTGCGGTTGAAGCAGATTACAAGGCCCTTGGGAACCAGACCTTTAACACTGTGCCCTCCGTTCTGCAGCGCCAATACAAAGGCAACGTGACCGTTCGCGAGGGGGAGTGGGCTGTCGTTGCCGGTCTCGATTCGAACTCGCAAAGCGTTACGCGCAATGGGCTCGCTGGCCTTTCTAACCTGTCGGGGCTGAATCAATTTCTGAGCGAGAATAGGCGCGATACTCAGGTCAGTAACACGCTCATCGTGATTAAACCCACCGTCACCCGTCTTCCGGTGTCATCCGGCATTAGTCCACAATACCTGCTAGGCCCCATACACGGCGTAAGAGTTCTCCTCTAAGGCCCCGGCCAGCCAGGGGCGGCGAAGCGTAGCTTTGGTGCCGGCGCTTGATCACTTCCGAATCGCCGCGATGATAAGTATGGTCAGTATGACCACCGTGCCTGCCTGGTTTGAAAGAAAGTTCGACTTCAGTTTTCCCGTGGAGTTGTATCCAAACGTGTGTGTTCGGCTGTTAGGCACTCCCGCTCGGCTCGAAGAACTGTTATCGAATGTCGCGGGCCAGACCTTGACCGCGAAATCTGACGACAAGTGGTCTGTTCAGGAGCATGCAGGTCACTTGGCCGACATGGAGCCGTTATGGAGGGCGCGGCTCAATGACTTCGTGCAAGGCGGAAAGCCGTTAACCGTGGCTGATCTGACGAATCGTCGCACTCACGAGGCGGATCACAACCGGCACGACATCAGGGACATCTTAGCCGCGTTCCGCGCCGCGCGGTTTGAACTGCTCGAACAACTGAAACAATTGGAGGCTGCGCACTTTGCGCGCACTCTCGTCCATCCGCGCCTTCAGCAACCCATGCGCCTTATTGATCACCTATACTTCGTCGCGGAGCATGATGATCATCATCTGGCGACAATGTGGCGCGTCACGAAGCGTTAGGGCTAGCTCTTCCGGGTCGACAAAGGTTGTTACCGCCGTCCGGCTTGCCGGGTCCAACGTGAGAATGGAGGGAGGAACGGCTGCATCCACTCGGAAACAAACCGAGTATACCGGTTCAGGCTTCCTGGAAAGAGCGTCTCGCTCCCGCGTCACTGGCACCCTAACTCGAAAGGATCTAATCAATGCGAATCATTCACGGGCTCGGAAGAGCTATCTTCGGCGGCTTTTTTCTGTACAACGGAATCAATCATTTGAGAAATGCTGAAGCTCTTGAAGGTTATGCGGCGGCTAAGCAGGTGGACAATCCGCATCTGAGCGTGAAAGGTTCCGGGATTCTCCTGACTGCCGCCGGTGCGGCAATAGCGCTTGGGATTGCGCCACGATTAGGTGCGCTGGGCGTCATCGGCTTTCTCGCCGCTGCTTCGGCTAAAATGCACGATTTCTGGAACCTCGAAGATCCCGGACAGAAGCAGGGCGAAATGATTCACTTCTCGAAGAATATGGCTCTGCTGGGTGCTGCGATTGCCCTTGCGGGCCAGACGTCTCGTGAGCGTGAAGACTAGCCGCTGACGGAATCCCGGCCAATTGCATCGAGTTGGGCTAAAGCTTTGGCCGGGAGCTGAATTTCTGCGGCGCGCAAATTTTCCCGAAGATGGACCGGCGAAGATGTTCCGGGAATCAGTAGAATGTTGGGTGAGCGTTGCAGCAACCATGCAAGCGCAACCTGCATTGGCGTCGCTCGGACGGAAGCCGCCACTGCGTCCAGCGTGGATGATTGTAACGGTGTAAACCCGCCAAGTGGGAAAAAGGGAACGTATGCGATACCTTGGGCGGCCAGATCGTCGATGAACCTGTCGTCGTGGCGGTGCGCCAGGTTGTAGGCGTTTTGCACACAGACGATCTTCGCGACCGTTTGAGCTTCTCTCAATTGCTCAGGGCTGACGTTGCTCAAGCCGAGATGACGAATCAGACCTTGCCGTTGTAATTCGGCCAGAACCGAAAGTGGCTCTTCGATTGACCCCTCAACCGGTGTCATGAGGCCGCCTACGCGTAGATTGACCACGTGGAGAACATCGAGTCCTAAATTCCGGAGATTGTCGTGCACACCATCAATGATTTCCTGGCGTGAAAGAGCAGGAATCCACGACTTATCTTGGCCACGCCGTGCGCCTATCTTTGTGACAATCACCAGACCGTCCGGATAAGGATGCAGCGCCTGCTTAATGATCTGGTTGGTTACGTGTGGGCCATAGTAGTCGCTTGTATCGATATGGTTGACGCCCGTGGCAACCGCTTCCCGCAGCACGTTAACTGCAAGATCAACGTCACGAGGCGGTCCCCAAACCTGCGGGCCGGCGAGTTGCATTGCGCCGTAGCCCATACGGTTCACGATCATGCCCGATCCGGGGAGTTCGTAGGTGCCGCCAAGATTAGCCGGGTTGCCATTCTTTTGTTCGGCTGATGTAGTCATGGTCTCTTCTTCCTTACGGCCTTTGCGACAGGTCTGCCGCGGAGATAGGGCGTATCACTCGACACGGGTTTCCTGCGGCGAAAACTTCGTCCGGAATGTTCCGCGTTACGATACTCCCGGCGCCGATCACTGCTTTCGAGCCGATGCGAACTCCCGGGAGAATCAGCGCGCCTGCGCCCACCCAGACATCCGACCCGATTTCGATCGGCTTTCCGTATTCTTGTTTTCGCCGAAGTTCAGGGTCAAGTGGGTGCATAGGTGTAAGAATCTGCACGCCCGGCCCGAACAACGTGTAGTCGCCGATCTTGACCGGACACACATCGAGAACGATGCAGTTGAAATTGAAAAACACGCGCTCACCCAATTCGATGTTCCACCCGTAGTCGCAAAAGAAGGGTGGCTGCATCCAGACGGTCTCGCCGCCTTTGCCGAAGAGCTGTCGCAAGAGATCCCGCCGTAGGTCTTGCTCCGCCTCACGTGTCGCGTTCAGGGTTTGGCAAAGGTTGCGCGCCCTGTCGCGGCTGGCCACAAGCTCCGGGTCCAGAGCTTCGTAAAGCTCTCCCGCGATCATTTTCTCCCGTTCGGAACTCATAGCCCTCAAATTGTCCCAGAGCCGTTACTGTGCTGCAAGACTGTCGACTGAGTTCCGACGCGCAATGATATGCTCCCCGCAACGGTCATGGTGAAAAAATCTGATCTCTCGCGGCGTGATTTCAGTATGGTTGCAGGTGCGGTAGCCACGACGTGTATCCCGCTTCGCGCCGCAACTGGTCCAACCGCACAAGACATTGTCTCCCGCATACAGACCAGCCTCGGTGCTGAAAAGTCGTCGACAAGTCCGGATGGCTTCAAAGCTGGCGATCCGAATACGCCGGTCAAGAGCATTGCAACCACCGCGATGGCCACGCTGGATGTGTTGAAGCGCGCAGCCGCCGCGGGCTCGAACCTGATCATTACGTACGAGCCGACGTTCTTCGGACGGCAGGACGGTCCCGCGCCAACCGCATCGGCGCCGGCCGGCAGCACTGCACGTGCTCCGGGCCGCAGCCCGTTCCGCTTGAGTCCCGATGATCCCGTTTACCAGGCGAAGAAACAATTCATCGAGAAGAACGGGCTGATTGTTTATCGGCTACGCGATGCCTGGCAGTCTCGCAAGGGAGACGATATGACGTCCGCTTTGGCCGAATCGCTCGGATGGGCGAAAGGTCGCGTGAAGCCGGACGATGTGCTCTACGACATACCTGCGGCTACCGCCGAAGACACAGTTGCGCTGATTCGAAGCAGGTTGAAGCTACGTGGTGGGCTCCGCGCTGTGGGCGATCGCAAAGCTACCGTGCGCCGGGTTCTGCTGTATGCCGGCTTCATGACTCCCGCCGTTATGTGGCAGCGTTACGAAGAAGCAGACTTGACGATTGCGGGCGAGGTGCGCGAATGGGAAAACACGCACTATGCTGCCGATATCTACACCGTCGGCGAGAAGCGCGGACTTGTGACAATCGGGCGCGTTGTATCCGAAGATCCCGGCATGCGCGCGTGCGCGACTTGGCTCAAAACCGTCGTGGAGGAAGTGCCCGCGCATTGGATCACCGTTGGTGATCTTTACTGGAGAGCAATCTGATGACCGCGCGTGAAGTAGTCGATCTCATCAAGAAGAATGTCGGTGTGCCCTGGAACGAGCAGTCCTACCGTGACACGTTCAAATTAGGCAATCCGGATTCGACCGTGAAGGGGATCGCCACAACCGTGATGGTCACCTTCGACATGCTGAAGCGCGCCAACCAGGCGGGTCTGAATATGGTCATCTCGCATGAAGATACCTTCTGGAACGACCGTGACGAGACGAAAGACCTGACATCGAACCCGCTTTACAAGATGAAGACTGAGTACGTCCTGACGAACGACATGATCATCTGGCGTATTCACGATCACATGCATGCTATGCACCCCGACTTTACGGTTGTCGGGTCGCTACGGTCGGTCGGGATAAAGGGCGGCGAGGATGCCGTTATGCGACCTCGTGTGTTCACGATCCCCGAGACCACTCTCGGCGAATTTGCGTCTCAAGTGAAGCGATTGACCGGCTCGCGGGCATTCCGGTGTGTAGGAGATCTGGAGGCAAAGGTCAGTCGAATATTATTAGGCCCGGGGTACGCCACGCCCGCTATGACTGGGGATGCCGACGTAGTAATCGGCGGAGAGCAGCAGGAGGCGGACGGCGCCTTCGACGATGTGGAATACGTGTCTGACGCGACCTCTCTCGGCATGCCCAAAGGTTTGATCATGCTGGGTCACGTTATTTCTGAGCAGCCCGGCATGGAAGACCTCGCGAAGTGGATGACGACCTTTATCAAAGACATCCCGATCAAGTACGTTCCCGCTGAAGAGCCGTACTGGACGTAGGGTCGATGGAACCCGAAGAGAACATCAGGCAGGCAACGGTCGAAGACCTGGACGACCTCGCACGATTGTTCGACGAATACCGCACCTTTTACCGCCAACCGAGCGATATCGAGGGAGCAAGGCGGTTCTTACTTGCACGCTTCGAAAATAATCAGTCGGTGATCTTTATTGCGACTCGAAATGGTTCTGCCACTGGATTCGTTCAACTTTATCCGAGTTTTTCCTCGGCTGCGATGGCCCGCATATTTGTCCTGAATGACTTATTCGTTGCTAAGGAAGCTCGCAGACACGGAACTGGGACGGCCTTGCTTCAAAAGGCGGCTGAATACGGCAAAGCTGTAGGTGCCCTGCGCCTTAGTTTACGGACAGAATTAACGAACGCTACCGCGCAACGACTCTACCAATCTCTAGGCTGGAAGCGCGACGAGGTGTTCTGCGGCTACGAACTGAATGTCCGGTAGGCGCCATCGTCATCCGTCACTGAAAGCGGATCGAGCTATCCGTTAACGCAATCTCGACGCGCCGGTTTTTCGAGCGCCCCTCATCCGATGTGTTTTGGATAAGAGGACTCGTCTTCCCATACCCTTTCACGTTCACGATGGCCGGATCCATGCCGGCTTGGACGAGGTAGTCCTTAACGGCATTGGCGCGCCGGAGTGACAACTGCTGATTATATTCCGCTGTGCCAACGTCGTCCGTATAGCCGAAGATCGACAGCCCATAACCCTTCGAAACCAGAAGAATGCCGGCGATACGGCTGAGGAGTTCTCGATTGTGCGCGCTCAGGTCAGCACTATCGAAATCGAATCGGAACACCGAATTCGGAAGGGAAATAATCATGCCAGTAGGCGTGCGTCGCGTCTCCACTACCCGGTTCAGGGCCTGTTGCATCTGATCGAGTTCTGCCTGCCTCTCACGCTGCATTTCGCCCATCTTCTGTTCTGCTGCACGGCTCTGGTCGGCCGCCTGTTGCGCGGCTGCCTGAGCTTGCTGTGCGACAGTCTCGGCCTGGTGTCTGCCGGTTTCCGCTTCTTTGCGCATATCTGCGGAGACCGCAGCCCTGGCCGCGGCTTCTTCTGCCCTGTGGCTGGCTGCGGCCACGGCTGCCGACTCCTCTTGCGCGGTCCTGGTCGCCTCATTGACGTCCTGCCGAAGCGATCGCAACTCGCCCCGCATCTCGAGTAAGCTGCGATAACCGGCATAGTCGGAGACTGCTACTCCGGCTACCAACACCGCAAAGCCGAGTATTGCGATCCAGCGTCCCACAAATCCATGCTATCGTTTGGGCGCCGAGACCTCGGGATGTGCACCAAATAGGCTACTCGGTCCGTAGCGCCGCGCCCATCTCGAGCCCAAGCTGCAACACAATGATCCCTGCAAGCACCTTGTGGCGCTTCCATTGGCGAATGCCGTATCGAAGATCAGATGCCATGTATTACAGCGGGTAAACACGGACTTACCTCAGGTCGGAGATACTCTAGCCGGACTCGCCGATTTGACAAAAGCAACCGCCCTCTCTGTTATCGTCCAAGCATGTCGTTGATGTGCGAAGAGATTCGCCAACAGCCCGATGCCCTTGAGCGCACGCTCGCGGAAGAATGGCCCCGGACCGAACAGCTACGCCGCTATTTTCAGGATCATCCAGTCAGTCTCATCATCCTCGTCGCGCGCGGAACATCGGATAACGCGGCGCAATTTGGACGTTACCTGCTTGAAATCTGCACCGGAATCCCGGTCTCATTAGCGGCGCCGTCGGTCTATACGCTCTACACCTCGTCTGTACAGCTGCGGAACACAGCAGTGGTGGCCATCTCGCAATCGGGTGAATCAACTGACACCAACATGGTTCTGGAGCGCGCCAAAGCCGCCGGCGCCTTTACGGTCGGCATCACCAACGAAGCGGAAAGCACACTGGCGCGCCTGGCTCACCACACATTTCTGGTCCGGGCAGGGAAGGAGCAAAGCGTAGCCGCAACCAAGACCTACACCGGACAGCTGCTTTGCTTCTATCTTCTTGCGCACGCTATGGGCGCATCGGTCGTGCGTGAGGATCTCCAGCATATCCCGGCTTGGGCCTCCGCCGCGCTTGACACCGAAGACGAAATCAGCCGCCGCGCGGAACGCTACGCCTTCATGCAACACGCTGTCTGCATCGGCCGTGGGCTAAATTACGCGAACTCGTTCGAATTCGCCTTGAAGTTGATGGAGACCTGCTATGTGGTCGCCGAACGCTTCTCGTCTGCCGACCTGCTGCACGGCCCCATCGCCATGCTCGGCAATGCGTTCCCGGCTTTTCTCTTTTGCCCGGCTGGTGTCACCTGGAAATCGACAGAAGAGCTGCTGGCGAAACTGCAAACGCTTAAGGCGGAGGTCTTTCTAATTACCGATCGGTCGAACCCGGAAGCGGCGCGCAGAATCGTCGCCACCAAAGGAGCAAGCGTCGTCATCCCGGTCGACATCAGCGGAAAAGCTGGATTACCTGAGGATGTATTTACGCCGATTCCTTACATCATTCCGGCGCAACTTTTTGCCGCAAGCCTGGCCGAAGTGAAACGTCTGGATCCTGATCGCCCGCGCACCCTTAGCAAGGTCACGCAGACAATCTGAGACAAGTCTGGCGGACGGATACTTACTTGCGGGCGCCGGCTGTCGTGCCCTTGAGCGCAGACTGGCGGCGTTTCTGGCTCTTCCGCTTCGGCTTCACAATGCGGAATGTTCCGCTTCCCAGGTATTCGGCTTCGTAGGTATTCTCTTTCTGCTTGATGCTGGGGGAAGTCGCGTGGGGAACCTTAGTCGTCTGCTTCTGTTCGTCTGCCATTACAATCCTGTGGAATCGAGGTAACCTCTAGTGTACCGAAACGGCGGACCTATTGCGTCTCGTCGAACTCTTGCGCTTTGCCGCCGGGCTTGACCTCGACGCAAACGATGCCCGCCAGAATCAGCGCGCCGCCGCCCAAAATTCCGAGTGTCAGGGGTTCGCCGCCCACCGCCGTTGCCGTCAATAGCGAAAAAACGGGTTCCAGAGAGAAGATAAGAGCCGCTCGGGTGGCGGACGTATACTTCTGACCCCAAGTCTGCAGCGCGAAGGCCGCGGCCGTGGCCAGAATGCCCGTAATCAGCACTCCCCAGATCACGTTCGCTGTCCATCTCACCCGGGTCGGCTCAAACGGCAGGGAAATCGCCGACAGTACCGCCGCGCAGGCAATCTGCCCCACCGCAACCGCCGCCACGCTCGCCCTCTGAGCGACATGCCCAAGCACAACCATCTGAAACGCGAAAGCCACCGCACAACCGATCGTCAGCAGGTCTCCCCCGTTCAGACGAAAAGGTTCGCTACCGGGCGGCTTGGTAAGCCAGACAATGCCTGCGCCTGCCAAAATGACGCCGACTAACTCGAAACGCTGCGGCCATTTCCGGTAAAGCAGAGCGCTGACGAGAGGCACCTGCACAATGTAGAGGCTCGTCAGAAATCCGGAATGCGCAGCGCTCGTACTGCGCAACCCAAAAGTCTGAAGAATAAACCCGAGCCAGAGGAAAAGGCCTGGGAGTGCTCCGCTGGCAAGGCCCCGCCACAAAGACTCCCCTGCTGATCGAGTCCCGCGCAACAGCAACGGCAGCATACAAACGGTGCCCAAGCCAAATCGGAGCGCGAGGAAGTAAAGCGTGGAAATGTCTGCGAGCGCGTTCTTAGTGATGACAAACGTCGTTCCCCAGATGAATGCTGCAAACGCAAGCACCAGGTCCGCCTGCCACCGTGACGGTGCGCGATTACGCTCCGCTTGCGAAGTCGAACTCACCTGGGATGACAGCGCGGGAGGAGACCGGGGCCGGAGCGCCCGTTACACTCGCGCGCTGACCTCCACGCCGTCCGTGTGGAGCAAACTCGCGAGAATCAACAGAATTCGCCTGAGCCCCGCTTCTCGTCCTTCCGGCTGGTACCATTCTTCACGCGTATGTGCGCCGCCGCCCTGTCCGCCCGCTCCAATTGAGACGGCTGGGAGCCCCAGCGACAACGGAATGTTGGCATCCGTTGAAGCGCAATCGGCTTTCGACCGGATGTTCAGGTGATAATCCACCGCCCGGATGGTGGCAAGCAGCGGAGAGTCCTGCGGCAAGCCTCCTCCGGGACGGGCACCGAGTTCTTTGATCTTTGCGCTCAGTCGCGCACCCCTCGCACCGCGGTTCTCGCGTTCAAGCCCCGCCTCGACAGCCGAACTCAAGAAGGCGCTGAGATCTTCAAGCACCAGCGAGTCTTCGCTCCGCAGATCAAGCTTGGCGCGTGCCGCCGCCGGAATCGAGTTGATGCTGCTGCCGCCTTCGATGATGCCGAAGTTGTACGCCAATCTCGCCTTTCGTTCCGGCGCGGTTCGGTTTTCGACAAACTGCGAAAACGCGGAAATGGCGGCACTGATCGCATGCACTGGATTCGGCGTTCCGGAGTCGTTCCAGCTATGGCCGCCCGGTCCTGTAAACGTAATCTCGAACCGCCGGCTCGCTAGGGCTTGCGTCGTAATGTGGTCCGTTGAAGGCCCGTCCAAAACCAGAAACGCGCGGATGCCCCCGAGGGAAGCCGATTGCCGGCAAAGATAACGCATCCCGCTCAGGTTGCCCTCTCCTTCTTCACCGACATTTGCCACCAGCAAAGTAGATTCGGCCAGACGTCCAAGGTCAGGAATCTCGGGCAGGATCCGGCCCAACGCCATCAGGGCCGCCAGCCCCGCTCCGTTGTCGGAAACTCCCGGACCGATGAAGCGCCCATCCGGTGAAAGGAACACCTCTTCCGGACGGCTCGGCGCATAAACGGTATCCAGGTGGGCTGAAAGCACAAACGGCCGCGTCCCGTCGTTCTCTCCGAAGCTGGCAATCACATTTCCGGCACGGTCCAGCTTTGCTTTCCAGCCCCATGATTCGAATTGGCCGCGCAGCCATTCAGCCCGTTGTTGCTCAAAGAACGTCGGAGCGGGAATACGGCAAATTTGCAGATGCTGCTCGTTGATCGACGATCGCTCCCGCGTAAGCCACCGGGAGGCCTCAAGCAACGGCTTCTGCTCCGCAACTCGCCCCACGCGGCGGTTCTCGGACGAGGCTCGCTCGAACGGTGAGAGATTCTTGATATGCGTTGCCAATCCGTTCTGCAGTTCAGTTTACTGTCCAACGCTCGTTTGTCCAACTGGCACTTTCGGCCATTGCTCGCTGAACCAGCGTCGGGCTGCCGACAGGTCGCCCTGAGTTAATCCGTGTCCACCATCCTCCCAGTGCAATTGCACTTGCGCCTTGGCTTCGCGAAAGATCGACTGCAGAGCTTCCGCCTCTGCCGGAGGCGCAATCGGATCCTGCTTCCCGTTCAGCAACAGAACCGGCTTGGCGGCAAGCTCCGGAGGCTCAGCCGGCCGGAACGGGACCATCCCGCGAATCAGAATCGCGCCTGCCAGCGCCTCCGGATGCCGCAGCATCAGGCTGGATGCGATATTGGCTCCGTTTGAAAAGCCCACGGCAAAAAGCCGCTTGGGATCGAACCCGTACCGGGCGGCGGCAGATCGCACGAACTCCGCCAGTTCCTCCGTACGGAACGCGAGATCCTGCTGATCGAACTGGCCCTCGGCAAACCGCCGGAAAAACCGCGGCATGCCGTTCTCGAGCACCTTGCCTCGCGGGCTCAGCAATGCCGCACCAGGTGCGATCATTGGGCCGATTGGTAACAAATCGTCTTCGTTGCCTCCCGTCCCATGTAGCAGGAGCAGCGTCGGTGCCGAAGAGTCTGCTCCGGGTACGAAGCGATGAATGGTGTTAAGGGGAGAAGCTTGCGAACTCACGCTCTCACCTCCCCTGTGCTCCCGTTCACACGCTCGGGCAGGTGAATCGGAGGAAGAATCGCTTCGAGTTGTGTCCTGGCTCTTTCGTATTCAGCGGGAAGTTTCAACGCCTCTCCGAGCGTCTCCGGCGCTTCGTCCACGGCAAATCCCGGACCATCCGTCGCTACTTCAAACAGGATTCCGGAAGGTTCGCGGAAATAGATCGAGTGAAAGTAGTTCCTGTCCATCACGGGCGAAACGTGCAGGCCGAGGCCGGTCAACTTGCGCAGCCACTCGCCTTGTGTCGCGTCGTCCGGAGTGCGAAACGCGATGTGGTGAATCGTGCCGGCACCCATCCGTCCGCGCCCGCCGGCCGCTGGCTCAACCACGTCGATGAACCCGATCGCCGAACCGTCGCCCGTAGCAAACCGGCGGCGCCTCTCCTCTGTCCCGGTCTCCCGGAACCCAAGCTGCTTGGTGTACAGTTCGTCCGAACTCGCCAATCCTGTCCGGGTCAGTGTAACGCCTGCAATCGTGCGAATCGCCGAGTCCTGGCCCACTCCGCTGCCCGTCCAGATCTGCACATCCCGTAGTGCGCTCGATTCCACGAGTTCCAGTTCCATCCCGTCCGGATCCGCGAACGAGATCGTCTCGGCCCCAAATACCTTTCCGCCCTCGTTCACTTCGATCGCCGCACGGGAAAGTCTCTGGCGCCACCAGGGTAGGGAACCGGCAGGAACTTCGAAAGCTACTCTGGAGGGCTCACCCGAACCTACTTTGCCCTTGCTCCCTCCCGGCCAGACAAAGAACGTCAGGATTGTTCCCGGCGTGCCCCGTCCGTCCCCGTAGTACAGGTGGTAGCTCTGCGGATCATCGAAGTTGACAGTCTTCTTCACCAGCCGCAGCCCGAGTAAACCGGTGTAAAAGTCCACATTCCTCTGCGCATCGTTCGTAATGGCCGTCACGTGGTGAACGCCGTTCAGTGTTTTCATCGTCGGTTTCAATAACCTCACCTAATTCGATGCAGCGAGGATTCAAGGCTGTGCGGCGGCCGTGCTAGTGCCGGAAGCTTACATTTCGTCCGCCATGCGAGTCTCACCTTCACAGTTCAGGTTGGTACACATGCCCTGAAGCCACTTACGTCCGCCAGGCTTAGTGCTTTGCTCTATTGCCGAAACGGCCCAGAATCGTTTTTACCTCATTGATCGGAATCGCCTCAACTCTCCCGAACTTAGATTCGAGGGTCGTCGCTTGCAACAGCGAGTTATAGACCGCTTCTTCCGTCGCTTCGAGCACCATCTCAAACAGAGGCGATGCTTGTTCACTCGGCAAGATCGTGTAAGTTGCCGGTGCGGTTCCACCCTTCACTCGTACCGACTCGGCAGTCGAGAACGCGACGGCGAAATCCCCACTTCCATTGCTATAGGACGAGCCGGTCCGAGCCAATCCGAATACCGCCCGAGATGCCAAACGCTTCAGGTCTCGTGCGCTGAGCGGTGCGTCCGTCGCGGCGATGATCATGCAAGAACCGTGGCCCGATCCCTCGGCATTCTTCCTGAGCAATTTTCCGACAGGGACGCCGCCCATCGTCAGATTGCCACCAAAGTTTGCCTGCACGAGAACGCCGACGGTGTAATCACCGTGATCTGCCGTGCTCCGTCTCGAAGACGTTCCAATGCCGCCTTTCCATCCGAAACAGACCGTGCCGGTTCCCGCACCCACGCTACCTTCCGGCACCGGCCCGGACTTCGCGTTGCGAATGGCGCTGATCACGTCATCCTTACGGACGTGCATGCCGCGAATGTCGTTCAGTCGCGAGTCGTTCGTCTCTCCCACGAGCGCATTTACGGAAACAACTTTCTCGTTTCCCGGCTGGCTCAAGGTATAAGCGATCGCGCCCTCAAGCCCTGCCGCAACACTCAGCGTGTTAGTCAAAATGATCGGAGTCTCGATCGTGCCTAACTCTTCGACCTGTGTTGATCCCGCCAGTTTGCCGAACGCGTTCCCGACGAACACCGCGCCCGGAACCTTGTCCTGGAAGAGGTTGCCATCCGTCGGCACAACCGCTGTCACTCCGGTTCTGATCTCATCGCCGCGTATCAGCGTCGTGTGCCCCACCCGCACTCCTGCGACATCAGTAATGGCGTTCAGAGATCCTGGCGGAAAAACGCCTGGGGCTAAACCGAGCTCGCGCGCACGTACTCTGTCCGACTGTTCCTGACCTGTTGCCATCGAGTACGCAACACCTCCACCGTACGCCCACAGCCATTGTCTCCTCGTCATCATTGCTGATGATCGCCCAATTGCGCGAAAGTCTCTAAACTGGTTCTGGGATGCCGATCTCAGTTGTACGGCTTGGATCACCAAGAATGGCCGGTGAAGGTCTGCGCATTGGCACAGTTCGCAGACCGCCTCGCGGAGTTGCGAAAACGGATTGGGCGAAACTCGACTACTACGATCTCTGGTTCCCACTTCTCTCGCCCACGCAGGAGCTAGTCAAACTGGCCCTTTCGGCCGAAGACGGAAAGACTTGGGCAACCTTCGAGCGCAAGTTCACAGCCGAGATGAAGAGACCCGATGCAGCCCACGTTCTTGATCTGCTGGCCGCCTTGTCTCATACGACTGACTTCGCGGTCGGCTGCTACTGCGAGCGCGAAGAGCGCTGTCATCGATCCGTTCTCCGCAAACTGCTGGCACAACGCGGTGCCGCTTTCCGATAACAAGGCCGGTACTCGACACTCGCCTGCGAAGATCGATCTGTATGTGGGAAGCACTATACGCAGCCTGGGTTATCTCTGAGATTGGAATCTCACTCTTCACCCGCAGCCGCCGTGCTACACCCGGACATCAGCATCACGATCGCGGGTCGCTCCTCATCCTCTGGCCCGTCATCCTCGCTTCCATCTCGTTCGGTACCTGGTATGGTCAGGCTCATGCGCCGGATTTCTTCTCTAACCGTTCAGACGCCGCGCGCGTCGGCATCCCTCTTCTGGTGATCGGACTGGTCATCCGCTGGGTTGCGATCTTCAAATTGGGCCGCCGCTTCACAGCCAACGTTGTGATCCAGCGAGATCAGCGCGTTGAAACGAGCGGACTCTTTCGTTTTGTGCGCCATCCTTCCTACACGGGACTGCTCATCATCTTTTCTGGCATTGCATTGAATACGCGCTCCTGGATCGGGGCTGCCATCGTCATCGTGCCGATCTCCCTTGCACTTCTCTACCGCATCTATGTTGAGGAAGCAGCCTTGAGCAATGCTTTCGGAGAAGAGTACCGGAGTTACTGCCGCTCCACGAAGCGCCTTATCCCCGGCGTTTTTTGAACACCTGCGCGGGACGGCTCAATCTGTCCGGCCGACCTTCGTGCGGCGAGAACCGGACCGAAATTCCCGCACCAGACCTTCGAATAGCGGAGCGCCGAATAGTGTCACGGCAAGGAGACTCGCGAACAGCACCATGGCCTCCACGCTTTCTCGACCTTCGCGCTGCCAGTAAACATCTTTCAGGTTGAGCCAGAGAGCAAACTCGTCCAGGACTAGCGCCGAAGCAATCCCGTACAGCATCGAGGTAAGCCGTCCCACTCCATTCGTGGGGACGCCTGTCCCAATGCCCATGAGCCACGCATATCCGACCGCAAGAAGCAACAAGATTCCCCACACCATGTGGTGGATGTGGCGCCCGTGCATTTCCACATCGTGAAACAACGGAACGTGGTGATGGATCGCAATCGTTATCGTCCTCACAACAATGGCCGTGACGAAAAATCCAACCGAAGCCAGGAACGGTCGCTCGCGGCCCGTTGCTTCAATACGCCCCTGGTAAACGCGCCGCAAACGGCCGCTGGAAAACAACAACACCAGGGAGCCTAAAAGGGCCGCAATAATGCAGGGGCCAAGCCAGAAACTTCGATGTACCCAAGGCATCATGCTTTCCGCAAGCTTAACCGGTACGCGCGACGCTCCTCAAGCTTTAGCCCTTCTCGGCCAAGGGTCGGCTGAAATGCGGCTATCGAGCAGCTCGGCACGTCGCGATGGTGAGAGCGGCGTCTGAGATAACTTCCCCGTTTCGAATGCCATCCGCGACGCCGGCTAGCAATACGGAGATTGTCCGTTAACGTGCATAAGCAATGGGGATGCTTTCTTTGTTTCGACCGCGGCGCACGCGCGCTGCATTCGCGCCCATTGGCGCGGCGGCCACATGTGCTTTTCTGTTCTCAGTGAGTCTGCCGCTTCCTGCAGGCGCCCAAACGGATTCAAACTTCCATGGTTGGCTGATGTACTTCGGCGACCACCCGGTTACCGATCGCTGGGGCGCTCATCTCGAAGCGCAATTCCGGCGTACGAACGGCGGCCTTGCTCCCCAACAGCTGCTTCTGCGTCCAGCCGTGAATTTCACCGTCAACCCGCACCTGATGCTCACGGGCGGCTACGCTTATGTTCGTACTTCACGGTATGGTGACTATCCTGCGGTCGCCGCTTTTCCCGAGAACCGCTTCTTCGAGCAGGCGCTGGTCAAACACAAGGTGGGCAAGATCGGAATGCAGCACCGTCTTCGTCTCGAGCAGAGGCTCGTCGGCAGCATTCCCGCGCCCGCATTCGATGTCGAAAGCTGGGAGACACGCCATCGCTTCCGGTACATGCTCCGTGGTGACATCCCGCTGCCCATCGGAAACCCGGGCAATCGCCGTTGGGGAATCGGCCTCTATGACGAAGTGTTTTATCAATTCGGAGCTAACCGTGGCGCCCGCTATCTCGACCAGAACCGTGCTTACGGCGCGCTGACGTATAAAGTCACGAAAACAAACCGGCTCGAGTTCGGCTACCTCCATCAATACGTCGCGCAAAGAAACGGACGGATGGTTGAGCACAATCACACGTGGCAGGTGGCGCTCTTTTCCGTCACTCCGTTCGGCCGATGGAAACGGTGATGTGATCTGCTCGAGTTGCTTGAACGGTCCCGGTGCTTTGGGCCGTTTCAATGCTCAGTCAAAGCAACGCCGACGAAGGAATCCGCACAACCGTAGTACAGAAACCATTTCTCGCGAAATCGCACCAGTCCCTCCAGAAACGTAGTACCCGCAGCGTATTGGCCGCTCCGTTCCCAGGGCATCTCCGGCTGGAAAAATGGTTTCTCGGAGCGTGACAATAACTTCGCGGGATTGTCCGCTGCGAAGATCGCCTGGCCCGCCGCATAGGTGCCCGCCGAGAGATTCGTATCGCGTCCTCCTTTGGCGTTCTTACCGTTATAAAGCATCACGATTCCTTTGTCCGTGAGAACCGGCGGCGGTCCCACTTCCGGCAGGGCGCTATCAAATCGTTCCGGCCTTGGCGCGAGTAAAACCAAAGGGTCCCCGTCTGGCCCTTCCACCGGAAACCAATGGATCAGGTCCGTCGACGTGGCTAACCGCACTTCGATCTCGCCCCAATACATCCAATACCGGCCACTTACTCGTGCCGCCACCAGCCGGTCACCTGCCCGACGAGTAAGGATACCGGCCGACTTATAAGCGAGCCCTTCGTACTTACCACCCAACCCGAAGGCTGGACCGTGTTTGGTCCAATGAAGTAAGTCGCGCGAAGTTGCAATGCCCACGCGATACGTGATGCGATTCCATTGCGTGTAACACAGGATGTAAGTGCCGTCTTCTGATTCGACGACTCGCGGATCCTCAACCCCGCCCGGCCACTCACGTGATTGTTCTGCGTCCCGGTCTGGATAAAACACCGGCTTTGGACCTTGGGTGAAATGAATTCCGTCGCTGCTTTCGGCCAGCCCGATGCGCGAAGTGTGCATCCCGATCTTCATCGATCCGCTGGTATCTTCCGCCCGGTACAGGAGGAAGACCTTTCCGTCGCGCACAACGGCAGCCGGGTTAAAGGTGTGTAGCGCTTCCCATTGCACTGCCTTTCGCAGGATGGGATCCTCGAAAGTAGCCTTTTGCGGTGTGATGATCGGCTTGCTGTTCGCGGGACGGCTAAATTGTCCCAACTCCTGGGCCATACAGGTCCGGGCCAGAACGAAAATCGTGATCGCAGCGAAGGGAGGGAAACGCCTCATTCTGCACTCCACTTACGGTTGCCGATGGCTGGAAGTTTACAACCTGGGCCCGTCCGGAGAATCAGGCGCTTTCTTGGCCCGCTTCTCGTCTCGTCCGTTTGCCCTTGCCCGTGCGGTGCCGAATCCGAATCGCCTGCCGAGAATCATTTTGAAGATCAGATGGTCAGTGCTATGTGTGACCCCCACTCCGATTCCGGCATTGAACTCCCAATCCGCCCCAAGATTCAGGTCAAAGGCCGGTATAATCTGTTGCTCCTGATCGCGAAACGGATCGAAACCGGTCACTGGTCCGAGCGCGCCATAGTATTCCAGCCCAACGTTAATGCGGCGCGTCACATCATAACCGGCCTTGAAATTGGGTGAGAAGCCAACGCCCTCACTCACGCCCGGTCCATGAAACGAGCGGTCCAGCGTAGGATTGAAGGACAGATACCACCCTCCAATCTGCTTGTCGATGATGGGCCGGATCTCGAGCGACCAGGTGTCTTGCGAAAACGCCGGTCTTTGGTACCCGAACTCGAATGACACGCTCGCGCCAACGGGCCAATGCCACGATGGCGGAACTCGAACGCGCGGCCGGATGTGGTCGCCTACCCACATCCACCCTTGGCCTCGCGGAACGCTCGAGAAAATGTAAAATCCCGTCTCGAACCAGGATGTCCATCCATGGGTAATCTCGACCGTTTCGTGCCACGCTCCGTCCGTTGGCAGCACACTTCCAACTTTGTCCCTTGATCCCGAGATCGTGTAGTTGTTGTGCAGTTCTACCATTGTGCGGCCCGGGGCAACGGTTTCCGATCCGTAAACCTGTATCTCGTAGTTGTCCTGAGCTCGGGCGGGCCCGACTGCTCCGATGAGCAGAAACGCGGCCAGGATGGTCGTCTTTAGATGGCTCATGTCCGTCGTTGCCGGCCGCAATCATCCGCGTGCGGTCCGTCTGCTCGAAATGGTAACGCGAGGGGTGTGATCCCCAATAACGCGATGGCGCGTGGAACACCGGGCTGGTTACAGTGAAACAGTGCAGGTGCAGTGCTATTGGGGAGGGAACGACCTGGACTATCCGGATCGCTTCACCCTGGGTGATCACAACTATGACGTGGAAGAACTTCTGGATCGCTGGTACGGTCAGAGTGATACCTATTTCAAACTGCGTGCCGGCGACGGAAACATCTACATCCTTCGACATATGTCAGCCTCCGACACCTGGTCGCTCAAATCCTTCCGCAGAGCTTCGTCCGCTTGATCTCCGGGACTGGCTTGTCTTGTCCGCTGGTTCCGGGGACTAACCTCTGCCCGAGCGAGATACAATCAACTTCTTCCGTTTCAAATCCGCTTTAGGGCGACATTTCGACCGGACAGGAGGGAACAATTGCCAGGCAATAGCAACCGTCGCAACTTTCTGATGGCTAGTGGTGTGACCGCGCTGACCGCCTCACGCGTAATGGGCGCCAACGACACACTCCGGGTGGGAGTCATCGGTACCGGTGGCCGGATGAAAACCTTGCTCCATTCCGCCGATAAATCCGCGCCTTGGCAGTTGGTCGCCGCCTGCGATGTCTATGCACCGAATCTGGACAAGGTGAAGTCGCGCCCGAACAACACTGCCACTACTCATGTCGAGTACCGCGAAGTGCTCGATAACAAGGAACTCGACGCCGTCATCATCGCCGTCCCCGACCACTGGCACGTGAAGGTGGCCTGCGACGCACTGGCCGCCGGGAAAGACGTCTATCTCGAAAAGCCAGTGACCCACACGGTCGAAGAAGCCGACGTCTTGACGCGCGCCGTTCGTGCATCAAACAAGCGCATTCTGCAATGCGGGATGCAGCAGCGCAGCTGGCCCCACTTCCGCAGCGCCGTCGAACTGATCCAGGGCGGCAGCATCGGCCGCGTAACCCAGGTCCGTACTTACTGGTATCAGAACTATCAGCGCAGTTGGCCCGCCGATCCTGTCGATACACAAGCGCTGGATTGGAAGCGCTGGCTCGGCTCGGCCCCCGACCAGCCTTTCAGCGACGAAAAGTTCCGGCGCTGGCGCTGGTTCTGGGATTTCGGCGGCGGCGCCATGACCGATCTCTTTTCTCACTGGATCGATGTCGTCCAGTGGGCCATGAAAACGCCCCAGCCGAGTCTCGCCCAGATGATCGGCGACAAGTATTTCTTCGAGAAGTGGCAATGTCCCGACACCGTGCAGGCGTGTTTCCGTTATCCGGGCTTTGATGTTGTGTACGAGGGCACCATGGTCTCGTCGGTCGACGACGGCGGCCTGGAATTCCGCGGCACTGATGGAACCATCAAGCTGACGCGCTCAGGCTTCGATCTCTATCGTGAGGCCGTTCCCAAGGGCAACCCGGTAATGAGCGAAAAGGCCTATCAGGACGGCACCATCGACCACATGGGCAACTTCTTCGAGTGCATCAAAACTCGCAAGGAACCGAACGCCCCGGTCGAAGCCGGCATCGCCGCTGCTCGCGCTGGACACATCGGCAACTTAGCTATGAAGCGCGGAGGCCAGCTCAACTGGCCCACACATTCGTAGAACGAACTTACAGTTCCGTTTGACAAAACTTCACACGATTGTCCTCCGCTCTGACCGCGGCCGCACTTACTATCAGGATCAAGCGGCGATAAGTAGTCAAAACGGGCTGCCAAGCGGCCCGGATCGCCACTGCAAAGGGGGTAAGTGTGATGGGAAACAGCACGTCGGCCACTCCGGCCAGCAGGAGAAATTTACTGACTCGTCTCTTAGGGACGGGTCTAGCCTTGGGAGCGGTAGAAGGGTCCGCTACTGCTCAGTCGGGCATCATCTTCACGCAAAAAGGCTCGATTACGGTAGCCGGTGCGAATCTCCTCGTTGCCGTTGCAGTAGCGAAGGCTACTGAACTCGGCGTTGCGATGTCGGTCGCCGTGGTCGACGAGAGCGGCATTCTAAAAGCCTTCAATCGTATGGATGGAGCCGGAGTCGCAACTGTAGATATCGTCCGGAACAAGGCCTATACGGCCGCCGCGTTCCGTACGCCCACGCAGACCCTGGCACAGCGGTCCCAGGATCTGCCCACCCAGATCGCCTCGTTCACCACCACGCCTCACGTAACGCTCTTACCCGGCGGGCTGCCCATCTCCGTCGGTGGGGTCGTCATTGGCGGAATCGGCGCAGGCGGTGGCACTGGCGATCAGGATGTTATGGTTGCGCAAGCTGCGCTGGCAAAGGTGCTTGGCATCGGCTGACTCCACCGAAGCAGTCTCCTCGTGCTTACGGAACGCTCGGCGCTTGTGCCGGTTGCCAGTACAAGTCAGGAGTTGGGACAAAACGAACGGGCACATCCGGAATGAACGTCTTCAGCCATGCCGCACAGTAAGCCATACCGGCCTCTTCCGACTGCACATGCCCCATCAAAATCAGCGCCTTGTGCCGCCCTTCGGAGGCCGCGTCTGAAACGTACTCGATTGTTTCCCACTCGGGAACCTCGCCAATAACCAGGACCTCCACGTCATCGCGCCTGAGCATCGGCAGGTGACGTTGGGGGCCGGCCGCCCCCGGCATGAGGGCAATCTGACTGACTTGCAGATTCGGATCCCCTACAACGCGTATCGTCTTAATACCGATCCGTTGCTGAATGGTTCTCGCCAGGTCTCGAACCGTGGTGCGCGGTAGCACGAAGAGATTCGGATCCGTCACGCTCTCGTTGCCTTCCCATTGCAGCGCGTCCGCCACGCCGCGCAAAATGCCATCCGGCTTCATCCTGTGCCAGTGGTCATGGAACCGCCACACAACCATGTGGTGCTCTTGAATAAACTTCTCTTTCTCACGCCAGACCGCATCATTCGCTGCCTGAAACGGTTCCGTCGTATCTGTGTGGCTGTAGAACGTCGGCTCGTGCGTGATCACAAAGTTCGCGTTCTCCGCGGCCGCTTTCTTCAGCACGTCGAGCGTTGCCATCATCGCCGTAGCAACACCCGTGACGGGCGTATCCGGATTGCCCGCCTTGATTGTGTCCACCGTGTCGCCTGCCCATGACACGCCGCTGTGTTGCTGAATGAGAGCGATGGCTTCCCGCGCCGTCAAGGGTTTCGGAGTCTGTGCCGGCAGGAACACCGAGCTCGCAAGAAACAAACTCAGGATTCGAATGGTCAAGCGCCTATCATACGTCTCGTCCGTCATCCCGGTACTTGTTGCGCCCGGTGCCATGTCGACCTTTCAGTAAAATTAAAATGTCTCGATGATCCTGAGTTGGCCATCGGAGTACGACCGCGATCCTCACGTGATTTACGCCGTCGATGAGAATCTCCGAATCGCACGCTGCAACCCCGCTTGGGACACCTTCGCGCTCGAAAACAACGGATCGGCAGCCAAGGCAAGCAGAGTACAGGGCTCCCACCTGTTTGCAGTTATTCCGCCCGATCTCACCAACTACTACGACGTTGGTTTTCAGAGCGCCAGGAAACACGGCCGATGGCAACATGACTTTGACTGCTCCTCGGCTCGCGTTCTGCGCCGCTTGCGCATGACGGTCACGCCATTTGGGTCTGGGTTGCTCTTTAGAAATGTGTCATTGAAGGACACTCTGGCGCCTCCCTCCGAAGCGGCCGGCAACTTCACGGATTACGGACCGGTCGTCACCATCTGCTGTCACTGCCGGCGGGTCGAAAACAGGAGGGCAAACCTGTGGCAGTGGGTTCCCGAATTGCTAGAAAACATGCCGGCAACGACCTGCAGCCGTCTCTGTCCTGCATGCTGGGTGTATCACTACGGGGAAACGGCCCGCGGCGAGAGCACTCCCATTTCAGCAGCCTGATCCCGCGTTATCGCCCCACAACGCCTTGAATAGGTTTCCCAGTGAGCGGGAACTGCGCGTGATAGTCTTCGCCCAACAGCGCCGCGATCGTCGCCGCAATCTGATTCTGTGTCACAGCCGTGTTTCGCCCCTCGCCGCTCGCCGGCGTATCGGGCCCGGCCGCAACCAGCCACACGTTCTTCGCCTCCGGGACCTTCTCGCCATGCGTGGTCCACTGGCTCCCTTCGCCCCGCCCGTGATCCGTAGCAAACACCAGCGCCGTCTTGTTTCGGTACTGCGGCATCGACTGTACCGTGTTCCACAAAACCTGTAAGTATTCGTCCGCCCGGTGCGCGGCATCGAGATACAAGTCGTACCGCTTGCCGTGTGCCCAGTCATCCGTCTCCCCCAGGCCGACGAACAGCACGCGCGGACGTTTCTCTTTCAAGTATTCGAGCGCGGTATAAAACGGAAGCGCATCGAACGGCTCGTCGCTCCAATACCGCGGCCCGTCGTGCTTCAGTTGGTTCATTGTTGCGACGCGGCTGTTCCCCGCGAGCAGGGTGAACGGTTCCCACCCGGCATTCACAAGCAGACCGCTTCGCTCGGTGTTGAGAATGAACGGAAACGTGTCCCAGGCGCCAAACGCGGCCACGCGCCCGCGGTACGCCGGCTTCTGATTCAGCCACTCGAGCACCGACACATTCGGATTCGGGATCTTGTCGTTGCTCTTCACGCGCGGATCGGCGATGCCGGTGAGAGCCTCGCTGTAACCCGGGTAAGAAAAGTTCAGCCCGTTCGTGACCGCCGCGGTCGACTGCAACTCAGGATTCCCGTAAATCTGCCCCTTCTTTACAAGCGTTGTCCAGACGAACGGCATCAACGCCTGGCGCCGCTCACCTTCCGACTCCCGCCAGTACTGCCTCTTCACCTGCACGGGATCCGTCACTCCGCCTTGATCCTTATCGATCAGCGCCGCATCGGCCCCCCGAAACAGTTCCTGCCATCGGAAGCCATCCGTCATCACGAAGATGACATTCTCAGTTGCATGCCGATCCGCGCCCCCGCAAACGAGCACGCATCCGATTAAGCCAGCAAGTATACGGAACAAACCACAAATTCTAAATCATGCCGGCACGTTTGGACAGTGGCGGCTCCCAAAGAACACCACTGTCCGGTAACTCACAAGCTTCCGCAGTCGCGACAAACTCCGACCCCCCAACTGCGATCCTCGGAACTTTCTCCTCACTAACTTCGTCTGGCACCTGCATGACCGGCGTGCGCCAGGATGTGAACTACTGCCTTCGCGGCTTCCGCAAGAACCCGGGCTTCGTTGTTATGGCCGTCGTCGCCCTTGGTCTCGGCATCGGTTCCGCCACCGCCATCTTCAGCGTGGTCGAGAACGTCCTGCTCGAGCCTTTCCCCTACCGCGCCGCCGACCGCATCGTCAGTGTCCAGGTCCACGATTTGAAGCGCAGCCAGCCCGGAGGCCGAGGCGGCTACAACACTCCCGAATTCGTCGAACTTCGCCGCCAGACGCACACCTTCGAAGACATTGTCGGCATCGGCCAGATAGACGTCCTCTACACCACGCGCGAAGGAACCGAACGCCTCCAGGGTGCGCAGGTCACCTCCAACGCCTTCCAATTCCTTGGCATCCCACCGCTCCTCGGGCGCGGTCTGCTCCCCTCCGACGGCCAACCCACCGCGTCGCCGGTCTTCGTCATGAGCTACAAAATGTGGCTCAAATACTGCAACGGCGACCGCGGCATCCTCGGCAAAACCTTCATCTTCAATAACGAGCGCAGCACCCTCGTCGGCATCATGCCGCCCCGCTTCACCTACTTCGGCGCCGACATCTGGACCCCCCGCGATCCCGACCTCGCCGCACCCGACGCCGAACGCGCCTTCTTCTTTTTCCAGGGCCGCCGCAAGCCCACCGTCACCCTGCGCGACATCGAAAACGATTTCGACATCACCACCCACCGCCTCGCCAAAACCTACCCCGACCGCTATCCCGATAAATTCAACATCCACGCCGTGAACCTCACCGACATGGTCGTGGGCCGCTTCGGCAACACGCTGCTCACTCTCCTCGTCGCCGTCGGCCTGCTGCTCTTCATCGGCTGCACCAATGTCGCCAACATGCTCCTCGCCCGTGCCACTGCGCGCGAAAAAGAAATCGCCGTCCGTTCCGCCCTGGGCGCCACCCGCTGGCGCATCGCCCGCCAGTTGCTCGTCGAAAGCGCACTCCTCACCAGCGGCGGTCTCGTCCTCGGTGCCCTGCTCGCTTGGGCAGGCGTAAAACTCCTGGTGGCCATGATCCCCGACCAAACCATCCCCTCCGAGGCCGTCATCTCCCTGAACGGGCGTGTTCTCCTCTTCAGCCTCGCCGTCGCGACCCTGACTACGTTCCTCGCGGGCCTGGTCCCGGCCACCCGCGCCGCCCGCAAGCAACTCGCCGAGCCCCTCAAAGACTCGGGCAAAGGCGTCAGTGGCGGCTTTCGTCACGCCGGACTTCGAAAACTTCTTGTGGTCGGCGAGATCGCGCTATCGCTCATTCTGCTCGCCGGCGCCGGCCTGCTCATGCGCACCATGGTGGCGCTGCAAACGGTCGATCTCGGCCTGAACCCGGACAACGTCCTCGTCATCCGCCTCCCGCTCCCCAAAAAGCAATACAAGACCGCCGCGCAGGTGCAGCACTTCTACAACCAGCTGTTGGGCCGCCTGAAAGCACTCCCCGGCGTGATCGCCGCCACCGAAACCAGCACCCTTCCGCCCTATGGCGGCATTGGGAGCGAAGCCGATGTCCCCGGCAAATCCCACGCCGAACGCTGGCGAGCGATTTATCAGTTATGCAGCGAAGGCTACTTCCCCACGGTCGGCCTGAAGCTGCAGCGAGGCCGTGTCATGACGGAGGGCGAAGTCTCCGACCACCGCCACGTCGCAGTCGTCAACCAGACGCTCGTGAAAAACTTCTTCGGCAACGACGACCCCATCGGCCGCTCCGTGACCTTGAAGGATCTGGCCAAAGCCCCCGACCCGGTGAAAGATCCGTCGTTCACGATTGTCGGTGTGATCAGCGATGCCAAAAACCAGGGACTCCAGGATCCGATCATGCCGGAAGTCTTTATCCCCTACACGGTGACGGGTTCCTACGAGCGCGGCATCATGGTCCGGACCTCCGCCGATCCGCTAAAGTTACAAAACGCGGTGCGTAAGGAGATCTGGTCCATCGACCGCGGCGTAGCCCTGACTCTCACAGGAACGCTGAAGGGCTACTTGAAGTCGTTCTCTTATTCGGGACCGCAGTTCGCCCTGACGATCCTGTCGATCTTCGCCGCCATCGGCCTGATCCTGGTAGCGATCGGCACTTACAGCGTACTGTCTTATACGGTGTCGCAGCAGACACACGAGATCGGCATCCGCATGGCATTAGGA
>Ga0308176_10000272_pt1 | contig 34657 bp, 30 predicted proteins | sample PhyCR2_3_FD_203890 | JGI IMG/M metagenome (GOLD analysis project Ga0308176, IMG submission 203890) | Soil microbial communities from UC Gill Tract Community Farm, Albany, California, United States - DLSLS.C.R2 | ecosystem: Environmental > Terrestrial > Soil > Agricultural land | place: USA... | reverse complement strand
AGACCCAGGCCCGGTCGAAGACCCAGGCGCCGTCGAAGATGCAGGCGATGTCGAAGATGCAGGCGATGTCGAAGACCCGGGCGCCGTCGAGGATGCTGGTGCCGTCGAAGACCCAGGCGCTGTCGATGATGCTGGTGCCGTCGAAGACCCTGTCGCCGTCGAAGACCCTGTCGCCGTCGAAGACCCGGTCGCCGTCGAAGACCCGGCCGCCGTCGAAGACCCGGCCGCCGTCGAAGACCCGGTCGCCGTCGAAGACCCGGGCGCCGTCGAAGATTCGGGCGACGTTGAAGATCCGGGCGACGTTGAAGACCCGGGCGACGTTGAAGACCCGGGCGACGTCGAAGATGCAGGCGACGTCGAGGACGCAGGTGCCGTCGAGGATGCAGGCGACGTCGAGGATGCAGGCGACGTCGAGGATGCAGGCGACGTCGAGGATGCTGGCGACGTCGAAGATGCTGGCGACGTCGAAGACGCGGGTGACGTCGAAGATGCTGGCGACGTCGAAGACGCTGGCGATGTCGAAGATGCGGGCGACGTCGAAGACGCGGGGCTCGTCGAAGGTGCGGGCGACGTCGAAGGCGCAGGACTGCTGGAACTGGAGCTACTGGAGCTACTGGAGCTACCGCCACCGCCACCACCACCACCACCGCCGCCACCGCCGGATCCCTGCTGCGGTTGAACCTGATCCTTCGGCGTCTCCGAAGCCGCTCCTCCCAGCTCGCCGGCACCGGAGCCGGACACGCTGGTCGCGGCCGCGTTCGAGACGTTGATCTGGGTGTTGCCGCCACCGATCGTGATGCTGCTGCTCGCCTTGACCCCGAACGTCTTCGCCGAGTGGGTGAGCAGCGAGGAGCCCTTGCCGGTCACGCCATCCGAGGTGCCGATCTTGATCGCGTTGGCGTGGATGATCACGTTGGTCTTCGCGGTCACCTCGATGTCGCCGTCGGACTCGATCTTGATGATCTTGTTGACCGAGTCGAGGACGATCTTGTTCTTCTTGGTCTTGTCGACGATCGTGATCTTTTCGGCGCCCTCCTTGTCGTCGAAGATGATCCGGTGCCCGCAGCGCGACTTGATGAGCTTCGTGTTGTTCTTGCCGGACTGGTTGACCTCGACCGGCTGCTGCGTCTTGCTCCACACGGCGCCGATCACGATCGGCCGGTTGATGTCGCCGTGCTCGAACACGACGAGCAGCTGATCATCGATCTCCGGAAGCACGTAGGTGCCGCGATCGGGGCCGCCCATCGGGACCGCGATCCGCGCGAAGAACGTCGACTCCTGCTCGTTCATCCAGGGGAACTTCACCTTGACGCGAGCGCCGGGGTTGCCTTCGCCGTCCTTGTTGTCGACGACGATCGCCAGCTGAACGCCTCGAATCTTCGAGGCGCGAGTCGCCTGCGACATCACGCGGTCGATGGGTAGGAAGGTCACTGGATTACTCGATGTCGATCTTGGGGGAGTCGTAGTTGCTGTTGTCGCTCGACGTGAGCTTCGCGGCGCTCGAGCCTTCCATCTGGATATCCGAGCCCGCCTTCATGTCGAAGGTGGTCTTGATGTTGAACTTGATGTTCTCTCCCTTGATGGTGAGCTTGGTCTTCGCCGTGATCTCCATCTTGCCCTCCATCGAGGCGATCGCGACACCGGCCTCGCCCGACATCGGCGGCTTCCACACCGCGCAGATGTTGGGGCCCGCGCCGTCCTTGGCGAACTTGCCCATGCCGACCATGAGCTTGGTCGTCTTGTCGGCGACCCAGAACTTGGTGCCGCTCGGGGAGTCATCGAACACGAGCCGGTGGCCGACCCGGCTGCGGTAGCCGCGGAAGTTGTTCTTGCCGTCCTCGTTGGTCTCGGGCGAGAAGTCCGGCGTGCTCCACACGCCGCCGACGACCACCGGCTGGCTCATGTCGCCGGCGATGAACACCACGACGACGACGTCATCGATGTCGGGGAGCGTGTACCAGCCGAACTTGTTACCCTCCATCGGCGTGAGCAGCTGCGCCCAGTGCGACTGATCGGTGTCGCCGCTGTCGAGCCAGGGGAACCGCACCTTGATCCGGTTGAGGTTATCCGGATCCTTGTTCTGGCAGACGATGCCGTAGTGCAGTCCATACTGGACCGCATCCATCGATTCCTTGCGTGGTCCTCCTCCGCGCATCTATTTTTTGGCCGCGTCGCGCGCGAAGCGAAGGATGGTGACGTACCCACCGCCGTCCTTGGCCTTGGAGGCGATGTGGCGATGGGTGACGCCCATGATGTAGTAGTTGCCGTTGAACGGATCGTCGTCGCTCTCGGCGTTGGCGGTCATCTTCACGACCTTGCCGAGATCGAACACCCCGTTCCCGCTCACCTCGGCCTCCCCGGTGATGTAGGTGAGTGCCGCGTCCTGGAGCTTCGCCTTGGCGATCGCCATCGCCTCCTCCTGGCTCCAGATCGGATGATCGACGGTGAACGTCTCTTCATTGCCGAGGTCCCCGGAGCCGGACACCGAGGTCTGCGACCCGAGCTTCGAGCTCTGTACCGAGGCGTCGCCGCTGATCAGCTCCTTGGTCTCCGGGTTCCACCCCTTGACCGTGACCTTGTTGATGACCGCCGACGAGTTGAGGCGCGGCGAGAACATCCGTAGCGCGGCGTTACTCCCCGAGTCGTCCGCGGACTGGTCGACGCTGAGCTCGGCGATCGGGCCGCTCTGGAGATCGGGCTGCTGGCAGTAGACGGTCGTGTCGACGCACCAGACATGGCAGCCCATGCGCGCGGCCCGCATGCGGAGAAACTCCATGTCCGTCAAGTTGTGCTGATACACGTGCTTGTACGTGATCGATTTCTCGTGCTTCCACTGGAGCGACAAGCCAGCACCGCCGACCACCTGATTGAGGATCGCCTGGTCCGTCTTGTCGGTGAACGTGATCGACTTGCGCTTGCGCAGCAAGCGGTGGAGCTTGTTCATCGCGCGGATCAGGATGCGGCTCTTCTCGCCGCCCTTGTAGACCGGCTCGATCCCGACGATCTCGCCCTTGTAGACGCTCGTCGCCCCTCCGTCGCCGACCTTGACCTCGATGGTGTCGCCCACCTTTTGCGCCGAGTACATGTCGCCTTGGTTGCTGAGCACGATCGACGCCATGTCCGGCTGGAACATGTCGCGATCGACGACATAGGACAGGAAGTGCTCGTCGGGGACTTCTTTCCCATTGACGAGGATGTCGACGTTCGGTGATGCCGCCGTGGTGGCCATGGGCTAACCTTTCTTGGCCGTGACCACGTCGGCTTCTTTGAGCTTCACGGTGCAGGTCGCACGGAGGGGAACCCCGGCGTCCGAGAACATCGTGTACTTGGTCGAGACCGACTCGATCACGCACTTGAACGTCGGCACCGTGCTCCCCCACTTCGCGACACACAGGTGCGGCCGCCGCTCCTCCTCTTTCGAGGAGTCCGGCTTCCACACCGACGCCATCGTGTTCAGAGCGTTCACCTTGTCCGCGATGCTCGTGCCCGTCTCGTAGCCATCGAACAGGAGCTCGACGCTCATCGAGCGGCCTTCGGCGCCGGTGAACTCGAGGTGGATCCCTTTGTCGTTCGACTGGTTGGCCTGGTTGGTCTTCTGCCAGGGAACCGACAGGTCGACCTGAAGCTCCTTGGGGTTGTACTGAGCATCGACCGTGACGCTTGTGTCGTCGGTACTGCCGATAGAAATGGTGCCGGCGCCTTTTTGCGGATGTTGGAAGTTGCTCATAGATAGGAATCCCCATTTCGTGCCCGTGCGACGTCCATCAGAACCAGGATGCTCCGATACACCTCGTTGGCGAGCTTCTCGACATCGATGTTCGGCGTATTACTGTGCTGCGCCTTGGCGCTGCTGGGGCCAGGTGGCGCCGAACTCGGCGCCGAGCGCGTCGACGCAGCGATGTGGCTCGCCGGCGCCGCGGTCACCAGCGTGAGCTCGGCGAGCGAGATGCCGCCGGCATCGCCGCTGCGCTCGGCGAGCATCTTGCGAGCTGCGGCCTCGAACCACGGCGGGATCTCGGGCTCGCCGCCGCCGTAGCGGCCACCCGACCGACGCGGCCGAGCCGCCTCCTGCGCCGGCCGCTCTGGTGGTGCCGCGGGTGGCGCCGCCGGGGTGACGTACGCGCCGAGCGCCTCGCCCGCACGCGCCGATAGCCCCGCAAGCCCGGGGCTGACATGGACCCATGGAGACTCGGTGCCCGCGCCGCTCGTGTAGCCCGAGCCCGGAGCGTCCGGGCTGACGAGCTCGCGACCGCCGGCATCGCGTCGGGTTCGTGGCGTACCCGCGCGACCGGCCGGCGCCGGAGACCCTGCCGGAGCGCCACCCGGACCACGAGCTTCCCCGGCGCCCAGGCTCCCAAATCCGCTCGGTGCCGCGTAGCTCGAGAGCGCCGCGGCGGCAGAGGCGTACCCGGCCGTCGCGGCCCTGGCTGCGGGGGCCCTACCCTCGCTCGGATACACGACCGGCAAGACGTCCCAGGCCGTGGCCGCGCGCTCGCGGGCGGTGATCGCGGTGTCTTCCCCACGGCCTGCGAGCGCGAGCGCACGTGCCGCGCGCGCCGCGGGCGACCAGCCCTTGCCCGCGGACGACTGGCTGAGCGCGACGTAGAGCGCATCGAAGCGCGCGCGCCGCGATGCCGGAACGAGCGCCGCCGCGGCTCCGAGCACGTCGGCTTCACCGGGCTCGGCGCCGGATCCGGCCTCGCTCGAATCACGACGCTCCACGAGCGCGGAGGGCGCTGCCCCGACGAGCGCGCCGGCACGCGCCGGCGATGCGCCACGCTCGGGCTCCGCACCGGCCAGCCCCGCGCCGAGCGGCCCGGAAGCAGCGCCGGCGTCACCGGCGTCGCCTCGGGTGGCCGCTTCGACTTCGGACAGCGCCGTGAAGGTACCGAGCTCGGCGACCACCTGGGCCGCGAGCAACTCGAGCGCGGCGACCGGGATCGACGCCTGCCCGTCGGAGCCCGCGGCGGTCATGCCGAGCGCCGCGACCGTGGCGGACGGCCAGAGGAACGCGCCGCGTGGCGCGCGGCGACCGATACCGAACGAGGCGCCCAGCGAAGCGGCGAACGAAGTGCCGAACGAGGTAGCAAACGAACCACCGCTCGACGCCGGCGAACGCGGCACGTGCGTCGTCGGGGCGACGGCCGCGGCGATGTCGCCGGACGGCGTCGGGAACGCGGTGGTGATCGCCGCGCGGGCTTCGCTCGGCAGCGCGGGGGCCCCGGTCAGGCTGGGCGCCCCGGTCATGCCGGGCGTGCCGGCCGTCGTCGCCGCGCTGGAGGCCGCGTCTCGCGGCGACACGCCGGTGCGAGCTTCCGAGGGACCTGCTGCCGCAACGCGCTGCCGGTGCTCGGCGTCGATCGCCATCGCCTCGATGAACGTGCGATCGACCGTGCTCGCCATCGCGCCGAGCTGGCTGGGGCCCGCGATCGCGAGCCGAGCCGCCTGCGCCGCCTCGGCCGGTCCGAGGCCGTACACGCGCGCGGCGAGCACGAGCTCGGGAGTCACGAAGTCGAACGCGAGATCGGAGGACGACCGCTCCTGGGCAACCGACCAGGTGTGCGCGCGCTCGGCGATCATGCCGGGTGCCGCCCACCCGGACGCCTGAGCAGACGGATCCCCGGCCATCTCGCCGAGCATCGGTAGCCGCATCCCCTCGATCATCGTGCGCGCCATGGTGCCCGACGGCGAGGCGCCGTCGCGGTACGTCGATGCGGACGGCGATCCAGACATGAACGACGCCGGGGCAAACGCCTGCGCGCCCGGCTCCACGCCGGGCGTGCCCGCCGTGGTCAACTCCCACGACAGCAGCGCCGTACGGAGGGTCGTGAGCGGAAGGTTGGTGCTGCGCTCGCCGGCCAGCTGCGCCGCCTGCGCCGCGCGGACCGCCGGAGCCGAAGTCGCGAGCTCCCCGGTGCGCTCACCATGAACGGCGAGCGCGTCGCGAACACCGGGCGCCTCGCGTCCCTGCGGATCGCGATCCTCGAGGGCACCGGGCGCCTCGGGGCTGACATACGCCGCGTCGAATGTGGGCACCAGGCGGTCGATCCGGTCCGGACGATCCGGGCCACCGAGCCCCAGGCTCGCCGGTGCTTCGGCCCAGGCCGCCCAGGCCGGAGCCAGCTGGGCGCCGATCTCGAGCTCGCGCGACGCCGAGCCGATCAGGCCGGCGAGGTAGGTGGCGCCAAGGCCGGCGCCGAACAACGAGCGAATGTCGAAGCTCGCCGCGGAGGGCAGCGGGAGCACATGGCGCAACGCGGGCGCGAACGGCGACGACGCGAGCTGCGCCGACAGCCCTGCCCCGGGCGCGGCCGGCGCCGAATGGGCGACCAGATCGGCGAGCGTCGGGCGAGCAGCGCCCTGCGTGGTGGATGACGCCGGGGCAGCGCTGGCAGTCCTGGCCGTGGACCCGGCAGCCGAACGCGAAGGGGAGACCCGGCCGCGGGATGCGGCGGCCGAGATCGCGGCGAACACGTCGTCCGGGGTCTCCGCGGCGTCATCGAACCGACGCAGCGGCTCGCTCGCGGCGGACCCGGCAGGCCCAGCAGAATTGATGAGCCGCATGCCGGGGACACCCGCACCAGGGGTCGGTCCCGGCGCAGCGACCGCGGCGGGCGCGCTCGACGGTCCGACGAACGGCACGAGCGGACGACCCTCGGGGTCGAACCGTGCCGCCTGCTCTGCGCCCAGATCACCGCGCAAGAAGTCGGGCGCGACAAACACACCGCCGGGCGCGGCGTTCGCGAGCGCGGTCATCCGGGTCGAGGGCGACGCGGCTGCCGCCGCGCTGATCACGTCGAGCGATTGCGCTCCCGCGCCGGCGAACCGGGCGAGCCAGCGATCCGCCCACGCCACATGTGAGAGCGCGGCCGGAGAGGTCGTCGCAGTGGCCCCGAGCGCCGAGCTCGGAGCGATCGCCTGCGGGCGCGGCGCATCCGACAGCCAGGGGAGCGCCGGGACACGGCCCTCGAGGGCCGGGCGGCGTGACCACAGCAGCCCAGGTGACGGCGGCGACTGCGATGGCTGCGATGCCTGGCCACCAAGCGACAGCGGCGCGAGTGGGCGTGCGCCCCCGAGCAGCACGGCGCGATCCGCGATCATCGGGGCGCGATCGACGGCGTTGACCAGGCCGCCCAGGCCGGCCGGCATCATGAGCCGCGGACCACGGGTTGCTTCGAACGCCGCTCCCGTGGCCGAGCTCCGCGCGAGCAGCTCGACGGTGCGCAGGGTCTCGTTGAGCTCGCTGATCGCCTGCAACGCCCGCTCGGGACGCCGGGTGACCGCGGAGCCCAGGATCGCGGCGAGCTCCGGGGGCAAGCCGGCGATCGCCGCGGTGACCTCCGCGGGAGCACGCGGCGCGGCCGTGGCGGTCGTGGCGGCGGAAGATCCGCGCGCCGGCTCGATCGGCGTCCGTGCATGCGCCGCGGCTTCCGCGCGCGCTTGATCGTGAAGGCGAGGTGAGGCGGTGCGCTCGGCGAGGCGCTGGGCGACGCGTTCCTCGATCCGGGCGCGCTCGGCGGCGGCCTCCTGCGCGGCGTCCGCTTGACGCTGCACCTCGGCGGCGCGCGTGGCGCTCGCGCGCTGGCGAAGCTCCGCCTCGGCGCGAACCGCTTGCGCACGCACCTCGGCGGTGGTCGCAGCTTGCGCGGTCGCAGCTTGCGGAGCAGTCGCAGCTTGCGAACCAGTCGCAGCTTGCGCGGCGGCTGCAGCCTCGGCCGCACGAGCCACCGTCGCCGCACCGCTGGTCGTCCCGCGACCAGCCGCGGCCGTGGAGCTGACCGGATCGCCGGCTTGCGTTCGAGCCGCGGCCTCGGCGCGAGCCGTGAGCTCACGCTGCGCGGACTGCTGCGCGATCCGTTGCAGCTCGACGACCCGCATCCGCTGCTCGGCGTACTGCTCCGCGACCCGCGTCGCCGAGGCCGAAGCGGCAGCCGCGGTCTCGTCGCCGGCATTGCCCGGCAGCTCGCTCTCGCGGGGCGACGGCGGCGTCACCAGCTCGGGTGCCGACATCGCCAGGCGCGTGACCGCAGGGACACCTGTTGACGCAGATGCCGCCTGTGCCAGTGGCGATGACAGCCGCGATGTCAGGAGCGATCCGGCCGGCGAGCCCGGCCCCGTGGACTGTGCCCCGGCTGCGCGCGGCGCCGCGGCGCGCTCGAGGATCGAGGTCAACACCGAGCGAAGGCCCGGGGTCATCGCGGTGGGCGTCGACGTACCACGGTGCGGCGCCGCGAGCGGTGCCACGGTACGCGACATCAGATCGGCGGCCTGCACGGCGGCCAGGGAGATGAGCGGCGAATAGACATCGCCACGCGACAGCGCCTCCCCGCCAAACCCGACCCCGGCGATCGGGGCCCGCTGGCTCGACGCCAGCGAGAGCGACGGGGCAACGTACTCGTACAGCGCCGATGGCATGGCGAGCGGCGGGGCCGCGAGCGATCGCGGGCCCGCAAACGGCGCGCGCGATGATGCGGAAGCTGAGGGGAGCGACGACGCGAGCGAGGACGGGGCCGCGAGCGCCGGGATCGAGGACGGGGCCGCCGGCGCCGCCGGAACGTACGTCCCACGGGTCGTGAGCAGCGCCGGAGCCGCCTGGCGCAACGCGGCTTGCGTGGTCGCCTGGCGAGCGGCCGCCATCCAGTCGAGCTCATCCTGGTACCAGGGACGCGGGAACACCCACGACACGGCGCCGGGCTCGCGTTCGCCCAGGCCCGCCCGTGCGTACTGGCTGAACAGCCGCATGGAGGCCGAGCGCTGCGCGGTCTCCATCCACGGTGCGACGAGCCGATCGACGAACCCGAGCGAGCGCATCGAGCGCACGCGGCCGGCTTCGGCCTCGGGCGCCCACCGCTCGACGTGGCGATTGGCCGCGTGCATCGCGACGCTGTAGCCGCGCGTGATGAACGCCGGCGCCGAGAGCGCCGCACCGAGTGCGCGTGGTTCGTTATCGGTCGTCATCGCCATCCCTTGCTTAGCCAACGGCCGTGAACTTCAGACCGTCATGGGAGATCTCGAGGGTCTCGATCGCGAGCTCATTCTTGCTCGCGTCGAACTCGCCGATCTCCCACTTCGATGGCCAGCCGCGAACAAAGTCCCACTGGGCGCAGGGCTTGAGCGCCGTGTCGAGCTGGATGATGCTGCCATCGCTGCGCTGCATCGTTCCCTGGGTCCACTTCTCTCGCCAGGCCAGGAGCCCGGACGACTGCGTGAACCCCTGCTTGAGCACCAGCGGCGACCACTTCATGGCCCCGACCAGGTTGAACGTGGTGTCGTTTGCCCCTCCGGCCCGCACCGGCACGACCTCGGTCTCGGCGCGCAAACCGCTCGCGCTCTTGAAGAAGGTCTCGACGTTCCCGGGCAGGCTGGTGAACCGCACAAGGAAGCAAAAGACCGGTAGGGGATCCCTTCGGGTAGTCGTCGGTGTAGACATGGTGGAGGTCCTACGAGGTCGGAGTACTCATCGTTTGGGTCAAGGAGATCATGATGAACTCGGCAGGGTGCACCGGGGCGACGCCGATGTCGCAAATCAAGAAGCCGCTATCCACTTGCTCTGCCGGATTCGTTTCAGCATCGCATTTTACGAAGAAGGCTTCTTCGAGATTCCCTCCGGCAAGCATCCCCTGGGTATAGAGCCCCGACAGGAACTCGGTGACCCTCCTGCGAACCAGCTCCCACGTGGCGTGATTATTCGGTTCGAACGTGACCCAGGCAAACCCGGCCTCGAGCGATCTCCGTAACATGATGAAAAGACGACGGATCGGGATGTAGCGCCATTCAGGGTCCGATGACGCAGTGCGTGCACCCCAGGGCCTGACCCCGCGTTGAATCCGGAACGTGTTGACCGAATCGGCGTTGAGGATCCCGATGTGATCCTCGGTCACCCGGAGGGAGACATCTTGAGCCCCTTCGATCTCCATGTTGGCCGGGGAGGCATGTACCCCCTCCAGGTCGCGCCGGGCGTAGCAGCCGGTGAGGTAGCCGGACGGCGGCAGGACCCGAACCTTCTCGTCCATCGCCACCGTCTTCAGCCAGGGCCAGTAGTAGGCGCAGTAGGAGGAATCCGTGCGCCGCCTCCAGCGCCGCACCCACTCGATGTCCTTGCTCTGGGGAATGTCGAGCACGGCGAACCGATCTTTCTGGAGCTCGCAGATCGAGATCATCTGGTCCTGGACGCGCTGCGCCTTGAGCTCGCCCGCCGGCCCGGGCTCCCGGTCGTAGAACCGCATGGCGTCCGGGGCCGCCAGGATCGCGACCTCCTCGTTCGCCGCCAGGGCGAGCAGGCCGCTGCGCTCGCCGGGGCCCAGGTCGAGGCCGATGAAGTCTTCCGGCGTGATCGCGTCGACGCCGTCGCGTCCGCCCGACAGCCGCGTCATCGGCAGGAGGCCCGGGACGTTGTGCGGCACCGGTGACTTGGTCTGCATGTCCTCGAGCCGGATCAGCCGCGACCGCTGCGAGACCAGGCGCGGGGCGTAGTTCTTCGACGATGGGTGCATCTGGAGGCCCTTGAAGACCTCGCGGCGATCCTTCATCGCGACGTGGATCTCGAACGTCAAGACCTCGAGGTGGGTCGGCGCCGCCGCGCGATGCCGGCGGTTGATCGGCGTGTTCGTGCTCCACTTGATGAGCTTGTCGGCGACCTCGGTGATGACGATGTAGTCGCTGTTCTCGCGGTCGTAGATCCGCACCGTCGAGCCGACCTCGAAGCCGCGGGTCGCGTTGACCTGCGCCTCGCCCGCGCCGATGTCGAGATCGCGGGTGAGCAGCGCCTGGGCGGCCGGCGCGTGGGCACACCTGACCCAGATCGCGTTGCCCCAGTTGCCCTCGTTGAGCGCGCGGATCTTGAGGGTCGGCTTGTTCCAGTCGTCGAGCTGGACGTGCTCGGCGCTCGCCGCCTGGTCGATGCTCGCGAGCTCACCCCTGGGCGGGTTGTGGGCGACGCGGACGACCCAGCAATCGGTGCCGCCGTTCTTGAAGAAGCCGTACACCGAGTCCGAGGTGTACGAGTCCTGGGTGTACCCGAAGATCTCGAGGAACTCGTCCCAGTTGCCGAGCCGCGTGGGCTCGTTCATCGGGCCCTTCTGCGTGATCCCGACAAAGCCGGTGATCCGCGTGTTCGCGATCGACATCGCCGGGATGACGACCTGGTCGAACGTTTGATAGATGCCGGGAGCTCGTTGATCTGCGGACGGTCGCATGCGCATGGCTGGTTGCTTTCGGTCGTGAAGCTAGCGACGCCGGGCTTCGTTGATCTCGCGGTTCACCCGCGCGATCTCGCGTAACCAGATGTGGCGTTCTTCGTGTTCCATGTCCAGGATATCGTCGACGGACCAGTGAAAATGGTACGCGATGTACGCGATCTCCTGGTACAGCTGCTCGCGCGGATAGGTGGCGACCGCCGCCCAGGTCACCCCGGGCCAGACTGGCCACTACCTCCCTCCTCGGTGAGCAGCGCACCGGTGACCATGTCGACGTCCATCTCGTGCTGGCACTTCGCGCAGGTGATGTGGTGCTTGGGCGCGCCACCCTCCTCGTTGATCTTCCGGTAGAACTCCTGAAGGTAGGCGAGATCGGTCGAGAACAGGTTCTCGATCACGTCGGCGGTGATGTGCGGGAGATCGCCGAGCTTGGTGATCACCCGCGACAGCAGCACGATCACCAGGTACGCGCGGTTGGACTGCACGCGGTAGTCCTGCAGCGGCAGGATCTCGTCGCGCGCGGTCGCGAGGCGCATGATGCCATCGCGGTGCACGTTGCCGTTCTCGTCGACAAACCCTCGTGGCAAGCGAAACGCATATTGAGTCTTGAACGCCATCGGCCTCTTCCTGAAAGGTTACCCGGAGGACCCAAAACGCCATGCGGCCCACCCGGTTTCCCGAGCAGGCCGCATCTTAGCAACGAAATACGCCGCCGTTGAGGCTCGATGGTCGATCAGTGGTCGATCGCGCCGCCCGACATGACGAACTTCATCTCTTCGACGAAGAGCTCCACGGTGACGCGCGCGACCTCTTCCTTGTTGGCTTCGAGGGAGGGCGCGGTGACCTTCTTGAGGCCGCACTGCTTCAGCTCGATGTGGCCGATCTCGGTCTTCATGTCCGGCGACAGGAAGGTGATCGTGCCGTCCTTGTGGTCCGAGGCGAGGCACTTGCCGTCCTGGAACCAGGCTTGCGACCACGCCCGCCACGGCTCGAAGTCGGCGGCCGACAGCGTGATCTTGACGTCGGGCACCGTGACCTTCGCCGGGTGCTTGGTCATGATGCGCTGCGCACCGATCTGATCGGTCACGACGGCTTGCTTCCACGTGAACGAGTCGATCGTCGCGACGCGCTTGCACGCGTCGGTCAGGCCGGCGAGGTCGAACTTGAACATCGACGGCGTCCACTGCTTCTGCTTGGTGCCGTAGTCGCCCTTGATGTCCTCACCCCCGCCCTTCGTGTGGAGGACGTTCTCGCTCTCCCACTCCACGTCGATGTAGCCGGCTTCCTTGCTCGATCCATCGAGCTTGGGGATCGTCACCGACGTGATGAGCGCGTTGATGAAGTCGATCCGGTGCGTGGCCTTGTAGTTGAAGTCGCCGGCGATGACGGCGCCGCTCTTGGTCGCGTAGTCCCGGTTGAACGACGCCTTGATCCAGTCGTTCATCGCCCCGGACTGGGCGATACCGACCTTGGCCTTGAATGGCGTGAACTTGAAGTTCGCCATCTGCTTGGTCTGCATGTTCAGCGGGCCGTGGTCGTGGGTCGCGACGTCGGCCTCGGCTTCACCACCCGAGATGCTCTTGATGTACGCGCAGTGGTAGCCGTCGAGCTCGAGCGCAAACCGACCTGTGGTTGCGCTGCGTTTGGGATCAAATGCCATGTTCCAGTTTCTCCATTTCGTGTTCGGTCGTGAATTACGGCCCGACACGGAAAGCCTCGGTGACCACAACGCCGGTGCCCCTGCACCAACCTGTCCCTAACCCTTGTGGTTACCGAAGTTCCCCCTGACGTTTCGGTTCCTTTGCCCTTGCTCCGGTTCCTTGAAGCCGTCGGGTCACCCCATCGCGTCATTGCGATGGGGCCCCACGTTCGCCTGCCTCTTACGACGAGGCCGGCTGTCTTCTTCCCCGCTCCCCTTCGGAATGAACCCTATTCTTCGACGCCACCACCGGAGGCCATCTGGCCGATCCGGAAGATGACGAATTCCGCGGGCTTGACCGGTGCGAGACCGATCTCGACGACCAGCTGACCGGCGTCGATGACCTCGGGCGGGTTGGTCTCATCGTCACACTTGACGTAGAACGCCTGCTCCGGAGAGGTCCCCATGAGGGCGCCGTTGCGCCACAGCAGGGTGAGGAACGAGGCGATCGTGCGCTGCACGCGCTTCCAGAGGCGATGGTCGTTGGGCTCGAACACCACCCACTGGGTGGCGCGCTCGATGCTCGACTCGACCATGATGAACAGCCGGCGCACGTTGATGTAACGCCACGACGGATCGCTCGACAGCGTACGCGCACCCCAGATCCGGATGCCGCCGTTCATGAAGCGGATGGCGTTGATTCCCTTGGGGTTGAGCAGGTCCTGCTCACCTCGGCTCACATTGTACTTGAGGCCGAGCGCGCCGCGCACGATCTCGTTCGCGGGCGCCTTGTGGACGCCGCGCTCGCTGTCGGTCCGCGAGTAGACCCCGGCGATGTGACCGGACGGCGGGACGAAGATGTTGCCCTTGTCCGGGTCGTAGACCTGGATCCAGGGGAAGTAGTACGCGCCGTACTTCGAGTCGCGCGGCTTGGGCAGCTTGTCCACCCCGCCTGAGATCGTCTCGGGCGAATCCAGGATCGCGAACCTGTCCTTGCGGGTCTCGGCGTGCGAGAGCAGCGCATCCTGCACGGCGGGTGAGATCTGGCCGGGAGCCGCGATGATCGCGATCTCGTCGATCTCGTCCAGGCACTTGAGGCCGGTGCGCGCGCCCGGGCCGCCGTCGCGGCCGATGTACAGGCCGTCACGGCCACCACCGCCGACGTGCACGGTCGCCGGTGCCTTGTCGTCCTTCTTGTCGCCCGTCGCGGCGGGCTTGGTCTCCACCTTCGCTCCCTCGGGTGCGCCGACGTTGATGACGAAGCACCGGGAGCCACCATTGTTGAAGAAGCCATAGACCGCGTGCGCGAGGTGTTCGCTGCAGTCCTTGAAGTCACCGAACGTCTTCACGAACTGCGACCAGTTCGTGATGAGCACGGACTCGTTCGTCGGGCCCTTCGCCGATTCACCGAGGAACCCGACGGTGTTGGTACCGACGGCCTCGATCGGCTTGGAGCCGCGATCGACCTCTTCGACGTATACGCCAGGGGACAGGTAACTGGTTGCCATTCTCTTGTTCTCCTTGTCATTGCCGATAACGGTGGTCTTCGCCCGTCTATCGGGTCACCGCACGTGCCCCATGCACGCCGCGGCACAAAACATTGGTCACTTCTTGCCGGGCGTGCCGCCTCCCAGATCGAGCCGGCGCGCGGCCATGAACGGATTGCCGCTGGGGCCCGTCTCGGCGACCCGCGGATCGGTGATCGATTTGTATTCGAGCTGGCGGGTCTGGACGCGCTTGAACTCCTCGAGCTTCTCGGGGAGGATCGGGATGGCGGTCCAGGCCTGGACCGCCGGACGGACCGGCTGGTTCAAGCTGCCCCAGAACCGCGCGAGCGTGCCTTCGTCGAGCCGCGCCGACATGAGGATATTGAGCCGGAAGTCGTCCTCGAACGACTGGCCCTTGAGCCGATCGCGCGTGAGCTCGGGGTTCTCCATGACGGTCCGGATGATGAGGCCCAGGAGCAGCTGCTCGTCCTCGGGCGTCTGCGCCCACGCCGACAGGAGGTAGTCGAGCCGCACCCACAAGCGGCGGCGGCGGAAGAACTCCTTGATCGAGCCGTCGTCCTGCGGAACCTCGACGAGCTCGGAGTGCGGCGTCGAGTCGTAGCCCTCCGGATCGATCGACATCTGGTAGAGGTAGACCGAGACCGCGGGGAGCTTGCCCTCGATCGCGTCGGGCTTCGGGGCTTGCTCGACGATGTGGACGCGCTTGTAGCCGTTGCGCTTGAACTCGTCCTGGAGCAGCCGGGACAGGGTCTCCGACGTCTCCTTGATGATGTGATGTTGAGGCGTCATCGAGCTCTCACGCCGCCCACTCCCCAGCGGACATGCTGCGAGATGTTAGCTGCTCCCTCTCAACCCTCAAGCGCCAGCGGGCGAAAACGACCAGCGGCACGAAATCTCGGCAAGGGCTGGCACGCGGGTGTCGGCGCGGCCGTTGACACGTCGCAGCGGAACCAACATGGTCGGTTCGTGCCCGGCCGCCACCTGTTTGTTTGCACGAACGACCGCTCGGCGGGTAAGCCGGCCTGCGGGCCGCGCGGGGGAAGCGCCCTGATCGCGGCGGTCGAGCACGAGCTACTCGTGCGCCGGGTGAGCGATGTGCTCGTCACTCCTTGTGGATGTCTGGGTCCGTGCTTCGACGGGCCCAACGCCGTGATCTATCCGGACGGCGTCTGGTACGCGGGGCTCGACGCCGGAGACGCCGTGGGCCTCGCCGAGCACCTGATCACGGGAGCACCGCTGGCCGCAAAGGTCGCGAGCCGGCCGGGCGACTCCGAAATTCCCTGATCATCTGGATACCGTGGACGCCCGGTCAGGGCCGCCACGGGCTGGGGGCCGCCGGTCTCAGACGACGGCTTCGGCGATGCGGGCGATCGGGGTCGCGTACCAGGTGTTGATCGCGTGGTGCGTGGTCGCGTCGAGGTCATCGGTGATCTCGGCGACGGAGACCCAGGGAAAGTTATCGGTCAAGACCGCGCGGAGGTCGGTCGACGGCACCCCGAAGCCGGGAGCGAGCAGGCATACCCCGACATGGAGCTGCGACCGCGTCAGCAGATCGATCGCCTCGAGGGGGGTCTTGGGGGCAAGCGGGGTCATCCCGCGGTTTGCCAGGCGCGCGATCAGGTCGCGCTTGCGATCCGAGTTCTCGTCGATCACGAGGATCGGCCTCCGGAGCGCGGCCCCCCGTGCGGCCGCGATCGCGGCTTCGATGGCCTCACGCAACAAATCGTCGGCCCGGAGGAAGCTGACCGCGATCCGCCACTGGCGGCCATGTGGTTCGACCCGCAAGATCTGCGCTTCGACCCAGCCACCGCCGTCGGCCAGGCGGAGCTCCATGTCGAGCTCTTGTTCGTTGGGACGGCTGGCGACACTTACCAGCGCGCCGCCTTGCGAGAGGTTCTCGATCATACCGTGAAGCGGTCCACCGCTCGCGTAGAGCACGGCGACCCCGCGAACCGGCACACGCAAGGTCTTTCGACGTTCTGCCAGGATTACTGGATTAGCCATTCGTCCTCCACCTTCCCAGCATACGGGAGGGGTTCCGGGGTTTGATCGTGAAATGTCGATGGCCCTTCGAGAACTTACGGCGACGCGCGGCGTTAATCCATCTGCACCGGAACAATCCGTTGGCACCGGATCAAGTGCTTATCTACCTGTAAGTAAGGGTCGTCGAACGTGCGATGTCGGCTAGTACGTGAGCAGCGCATCGAGGTGACGGCGCTCCCAGATCTTGGCCTGGTCGTAGAGCTCGAAGCCGGCTTCGTCGGCGAGGAACTCCTTGGAGTGGAACTCGCGCCGGCCGTTCTTCACGCGGATGTCGTGGACCTGGTGCAGCATCTCGTGGAAGACGATCCACGCGACGAAGAACCGGGGGACGAAGTCGCGGTCGAGCGAGCGGTGGATCCGGATCAGGCGATCCTCCACGGAGTAGCTGCCCATCTTGATCGAGTTGCGGCGGCGCGGGCGCCCCGAGCGCGCCCCCCACGTGATCGCGGCGTCGATCCGGTTATCGAAGTACCGCGCGTTGAGCTCGTCGAAGATCGTGCGGAGGTCGTGGTGCTCGCCGGCCGTGAAGATCAGCTGGGTCGGCGCGCGGCGCGACCGGCCGCGCACGTGGTCGGCGTTGGCGTCGATGAAGTCGCCGAGGATGCGCGAGGCGTCGGCGTCGTTGTCGGCGATGTAGTGCGCGAGCGCGCGCGTGATCACCGGGTCGGCGTCGGCGAACATGTGGTGGAGGCGAACCTCGTAGCGGCGCTCGTTGCGCTCGGTCCGCGACCGCGAGGAACGCGGACGATCCTTGGGAGCGATCCGCCGCACCGAGATCATCGTGTACCGGTTGTCGGTCAGCGTGACCTGCACGTGACCGCGCGCGAGGTGGGCGCGGATCCGGCGCTCGAGGCTGTCCTGGGCGGCGAGGATCTCGCTCGACACGGCCGGGGCGGTCGACTTCACGCGGCGCAGCGCCTCCGCCAGCCCGGCCGTGTGAGTCATGCCGTCGGCCTCGTCAGGGAGCGACGGACCGCAGCAGGGCTCGACGTACAGCGCAGGGGTGGCAGGCAAAGCATCACTCAACGCAAACTCCTCTTATTGAAGCACATAGCCAAGTTGAGAGCTCCCCGGGCGTGAACGCGCACGTCGGCCATTCGGACCGGTACAGGGGGTCCGTCGGTCGCCGAACCTCGCCACCCCCACCCCGCCAACGAGAAAAATGCTAACGCGCCGCTTCCGTGTGGATCAAATTTCCCACCACGGGAGGGATCGGATCCGATCGCAATTCTTGAGAAAACCAGATGGTTGGCGGGATCGCCCCGGGGGGGTGCGCCCATACGCTATCTTGCCCATCCCATGAGCGCGTTTCTGGCGACACACACACGGACTCATAGCTGCGGCGCGCTGCGCGCCGCGGACGCAGGGAAGCAGGTCGTCTTGACCGGCTGGGTTCAGTCCTATCGCGACCACGGCGAGCGGATCTTCATCGACCTGCGCGACCGGGAGGGCGTCACCCAGATCGTGGCCGACAAGACCCGGCTGCCGGCGGTCCACGCCATCGCGGACACGCTGCGCGCGGAGTGGTGCATCGGCATCACCGGCGAGGTCCGGCTGCGCGGCGAGCAGCTCGCCAAGGCCGATCCGGGCGCGGAGCGCAAGCTGAAGAAGATGACCAACGAGAAGCTCCCGACCGGCGAGATCGAGGTCTGGATCGACGAGCTCGAGGTGTTCTCGAAGGCGGAGACGCCGCCGTTCGCGATCGAGGACGACGTCGAGACCAACGACCAGCTGCGGCTCAAGTACCGCTACCTCGACCTGCGCCGGCCGCGGATGCAGAAGAACCTCATGATGCGCTCGAAGATCACGCGGACCACGCGCGACTACCTCGCGCACAACGGCTTCCTCGAGATCGAGACGCCGTTCATGGTGAAGTACACGCCGGGCGGCGCGCGCAACTTCCTCGTGCCGTCGCGGCTCAACCCGGGCTGCTTCTACGCGCTCGCCGAGTCGCCGCAGATCTTCAAGCAGCTCCTGATGGTCGGCGGCTACGAGCGCTACTTCCAGATCGTGCGGTGCTTCCGCGACGAGGACCTCCGCCTCGATCGCCAGCCCGAGTTCACCCAGATCGACCTCGAGATGTCGTTCGTCAACGAGACGATCCTGCAGACCACGATGGAGGGGCTGGTCGCGGCGCTGTGGAAGGAGGTGCTCGGCATCGAGCTCACCCTGCCGCTGCGCCGGATGACCTTCGCCGAGGCGATGGACAAGTACGGCGTCGACAAGCCGGACCTCCGGCTCGACCTCACGCTGTGCGACGTGACCTCCGGGTTCGCGGGCAGCGGGTTCAAGATCTTCGAGGGCGTGATCGCGGCCGGCGGGATCGTGAAGTGCCTGCGGATCCCCAGGAACGACAAGCTGACCCGCGCGCTGATCGACGCGCTCCCCGAGTTCGGCAAGTCGTTCGGGCTCAAGGGCGTCACCACCGTGCGGCTGCAGGACGGCGGCGCCTGGCAGGGCCTGAAGGGCGTGTCCGACGAGGCGCGCCTGCGGGTCAACCAGATGGCCGGCGCCGAGGTCGGCGACGCGCTGATCATGGTCGCCGACAAGGCCAAGGTCGCGAACACCGCGCTCGGCGGCATCCGGCTCCACCTGGGCGACAAGCTCGGCCTGACCCGCAAGGGCGAGTGGCAGTTCATGTGGCTCATCGATCCGCCGCTGTTCGAGGTCGACGACGCGACCAAGGAGATCGCCGCCGCGCACCACCCGTTCACGTCGCCGCGCGTCGAGGACGAGCACCTGCTCGAGACCGCACCCGAGCGCGTGCTCGCGCGCGCCTACGACCTCGTGCTCAACGGTGTCGAGGTCGGCGGCGGCTCGATCCGTATCCACCGCAGCGAGCTCCAGGCGCGGGCGTTCAAGGCGCTGCGGATCAGCGAGGACGATCAGCGCGCGAAGTTCGGGTTCTTGCTCGACGCGTTCAAGTACGGCCCGCCGCCGCACGGCGGCATCGCGTTCGGCCTCGATCGGCTGGCGATGCTGATGACGGGCGCCGAGTCGCTGCGCGACGTGATCGCGTTCCCCAAGACCCAGAAGGGCTCCGACCTCATGACCGAGTGCCCGACCCCGGTGTCCAAGAAGCAGCTCGAAGAGTTGTTCATCCAGGTCCGGCCGGACCTGGAGCAGCGCTAGCCTTGCGCTAGCCTGCGCTGGGCGAGGCCCCCGGCCGCTCCAGATCAACCGTCTGCGCGCTCACCGGCAGCGGCGGCTCGGTGTCGTGGAACTTCTCGAAGTCGAGGTAGTTCCGTCCGTTCGCGGGGTCGGTGTGGAACAGATCGACGAACCGGCGATCGAACACGATGTCGTCGGCGTTGTAGGCGTAGCGGGTGTGGACCGTGGCGGCGAGCCGATCGTCGGTGCCCTGGAACGTGACGATGAGGTTGACGTTGCTCGCGGCGAGGCTGTCCGGCGTGAGGTCGGCGATCGGGCTCTGGGCGTCGATCGTATGCGTCGCGAGCCAGGACAGGCTGAAGATCGGCGACGTCGAGCGGCGCAGCGTGAGGTCGTAGATCCGGCGCATGCGCTCGCCGCTCGCGAGCACCTCGTCGCGGCTGACGTAGACGTGGCAGGTCGCCTCGACGATCGCCGTCGAGCGCGCGTTCGCCATCCGGAACATCAGCGTGCGCTTGCCGTCGTGATCGCCGATGATCGCGACCCTGGAGAAGATCACCTTGGCGTACGGCGTCGCGAACCGGGCGAAGAACACCCCGGTGATCATCGCGGTCAGCCCGATGCCGGCGAAGCTCTCGACGGTGACGACCGCGTTGGCCAGCGTGTCGTTCGGCGCGAGGTAGCCATACCCGATCGTCGCGAGGGTCTGGACGCTGAACCAGTAGTAGTCGAGGAAGCCATGCGCGTTCATCACGTCGGCGTGGCCGGCGTACAGGATGACCGCGAACAGCAGGTTGACCAGCAGGAACACGCCCGCGAACAGCAGCGTGATCCGCGTCCACGTCGCGGTGCGCAGGAGGTGGTACGCGTCCTTGCCGAGCTTGGCGCCGATCATGCCGGGCAGGCCGCGGCGCTCGAGCAGGAGGCGGCCGCGCGCGTCGACGACCGGCTGGACTGTCTTCTTGGTGGCCACGGGGTCGGGTAGCTTAGCGCGAAATCTCAGTGCGCCTCGATCGGGAAGCGCTGCCAGCCGACGCCCCCGTCGGTCGCGCGCACGACCACGACGAGCTCGCCGGCCTGCGAATCCGCCGGCTGCACGTGGACGAACGCCGCGTGCTCGTCGTCATCGTGCATCGTGCCGCACGAGGTGAGCCAGCTGACCGCCGCGGCCGGATCGGCGGCGACCGAGAGCGCGACGTCGACGTCCGCGGGGATCGTGAGCGGCGTGTCCGGTGCGGCCGCCATGCCGCCGACCATGACCGCGCCCGGGCCCGGGTTATCCGCGGCGTCGCCGAGGAAGATCGTGTGGTTCACGGTGAGCGGGATCGGACCGAACGTCTCGATCAAGACCAGCGGGATGGGCTGACCGGGCGCGATCTTCTCGCTCGCGCGCACGGCGTCCAGCACGTCGGCCGACGGCGCCGTGACCTGCACCCCGGTGTCGGAGGGGCTGACCATCATGGCGAGCGCGGCCGGCGTGCCCGGCGCGGTCACGACGCGCACCGGTGGCTCGATCGTGGTCGGCGAGCCCTTGTGCGCGATCAGCCCGTCGATCGTCGCGGTGGTGCCCGCCGGCAGGTGCGGAGGCGTCGCCCGGGCGGCGACCACGCGATCGTGGTTGAGCTGCCAGCGCGGATCGGAGTCGGGCACGCAGCCGGCGGCAGCGCCCGCCGCGGCGATCGCGACGGCCACCGGGAGCCGGCGCCTCACAGCACGCCCCGCAGCCCGACCGACGGGATGATCGGCAGGCCGGTGAACGCGAGGCGCTTGGAGTAGTCGTAGCTGTACGTGTAGTTGGTCACGGTGTCGTTGAGGTAGACGTTCTGGACGTCGAGGAAGTAGGTCATCATCATCGAGCCCCAGGTCCAGCTGCGGTCGATGCGCAGGTCGAGCTGGTGGTGGAGCGGCAGCCGCTCCGAGTTGGTCACGCCGTAGATCGGATCGTAGCGGTTGGTGTTGGTGTCGAACACGGCCCCCAGGACCGGCGTCGTCGGCGAGCCCGAGTACAGCTCGAACCGCCCGCCGAACTGCCACTTGCCCCGCTTCCAGCTCGCCGCGGCGTTGATGTTGATCGGCTGGTCGTAGTCGAACAGCCGCCGGTCGGCGCCCGGGAAGTCGACGCGCGTCGAGTGCGACAGCGTCCCCGCCAGCCAGACGAACCACGGGCCCCGGCGCAGGGTGCCGAGCAGCTCCGTGCCATAGGTCGTGCCGCGGCCGTCGTTGCCCAGGACGCCGTGCGCGTCGCTGGTGATGAGGTTCGAGCGATCGGTGTAGTAGACCGAGGTCTGGAGCCGCACCCCGGACACCGGCTCGTACTCGAGGCCGCCGATCGTCTGCGTCGCGCGCTCGGGCTCGAGGCTTCCGTGGAGGGGCTCGTCGCGGTTCTCCGGCGGACGGCGATACGCGCCCGCCGACAGCCGGAGCTTCCAGCGATCGACGAGCTGCCACGCAAGCTCCGCCCGCGGCTCGACCGAGACGTCGCCGCCGCGCGTGAACTCGTCGACGCGCACGCCCGTGGTCATCCGGATATCGGGCCCGAGGTTGGCGGTGACCGCGGTCCACTGGGCGATGTCCGGCGTCCACACGACGCCATCGAACTGGGTCGACGTATCCTTGGGATTGAACATCCCCATCGGCTGGCCTTCTCGCGGCAGCTGCGGCAGCGCCAGCGTGAGGTGCTGGCGGCCGAGCACGGCCTCGCTGCCGGCACGCCACACCACGTTGCTGAGGCCGGCGAGATCGCCGATCGTCCGCGTCAGCTCGCCGCGCGTCGACCACGACAGCGTATCCATGAGGCCCCGCTGCAGCGTCCCGAGCTCGAAGTCGATCTCCTGCGCCAGCCCCGAGGTCGCGATCGTCGCCGACCACGGGCCGTCGTGCCAGTGCGCGCTGGTGGTCAGCCGGAGGAACCGCGTGCGGCTGTACAGGCGCTTGTCGGGGTTCTCGGCCTTGTCGAGGAACAGCTCGAGCAGATCGTCGGAGCCGATCGTCGAGACCGCGAGGTTCCACGCCGGCGACAGCTTGACGTCGATCCGCCCCTGCTCGTCGTAGTACCGCGGCACCGAGGTCAGCGACAGATCGAGGTCCGACGGCAAGACGTAGGGCAGCAGCAGATCGATGAGCGATCGGCGGAACGCCACCATGTAGCGAACATCGGTGCCGGACCCGCCTTGCGCGATCACGCCACCGTCGATCACCGAGACCTCCCCCTGCTCGCTGCGCTTGTCATCGCCCGCGCGCGTGGTCAGCGCGACGATGCCCGAGGCGGCGTAGCCGTACTCGACGCCGAACCCGCCGGGCAGGTAGTCGAGCTTGTCGATCGCCTCGGTCGGGACGATCGCGCGCGCGCCGATCGTGTGATAGAGCAGCGGCACCTCGAAGCCGTCGATCAGGAGCTTGGAGTCCTGCGGCGCCGAGCCGCGGATCACGATCCCGTTGCGGCCCAGCGACGGGCCGGTCGGTTCGACCACGCCGGGCATGATCGACAGCGTCCGGACCAGATCGCCGCCGGTCCCGGGGATCCGGGTCATCTCGGTGCGCCCGAGCTTGGCCGCCCCCGGGCTCTCGGGCGGGATGTCGCTCCGGATCTCGATCACCTCGGCGGCTTGTTGCTCCGAGAGCAGCACGATGTCGGTGATCGTGGCTCCCGTCGCCGTCCCGAGCCCGGTCGCGTAGCCGGCGGCGTCGATGACGAGCGACGCCCCGGGCGCGATGCCGGCGAGCCGAAAGTGTCCGGCCGCGTCGGTGATCACGACGCCCGGCTTGCCCTCGACCGAAACGCCCGCGCCGCGCACCGGGTGGCCGGCGGTGTCGATCACGCGCCCCTCGACATCGATCGGCACGCCCGTCGGATCGGGCGCCGCCGGTGCCGCGGGTTCAGGCGGCAGTTCCGGCTGTGCCCGGGCCACGCGTTCGTGGGCCGCGACGAGCACGACGAGGATCAGGGAGAGGCGAAGCATCGGCCGGAGCATGGGCAGGTGATGTCACCTCGGCACGTCGAGAATGTTAATTTATGATGCTCTGCCGTCCAGGGCCGCGATCAGGACGGCCTGTTCGTGATCCACGCTCCGCGAACGTAACCCTCCCTACAATCTTCGGGCGCTCACGCCGCCCACTCCGGGGTGATCTCGACGGTGAGCCGCACGCCGCGGCGGATCACGACGAGCGTGGCGGCTTGGCCGGCGGGCCAGGTGCGCAGCACCCGGTGGAGCGCATCGACGCCATCGAGCCAGACCGTGCCGAACCGGACGAGCAGATCGCCCTCCTGGAGCTGGGCACGCGCGGCGGGGCTGCCCGGCTCGACTGATTGCACCTCGACCGCCGCGGCGCCGAGCTCGTGGCGATACGCGAGCCGGCGATCGAGCGGACGGCGCATCGCTCCGACGCCGAGGAAGGCGCGGCGGACCCGGCCATGCGCGAGCAGCTGCCCGAGCACCCAGGCCGCGGTCTCGACGGCGATCGCGAAGCCGAGGCCCTGCGAGCGCGCGATGATCGCGGTGTTGACGCCGATCACGCGGCCGGCGCCGTCGAGCAGCGGGCCGCCGGAGTTGCCCGGGTTGAGCGGCGCGGTGTGCTGGATCACGCCGTCGATCAGCCGGTTGCCCTTGCCGCGCAGCGAGCGGCCGAGCGCCGAGATCACGCCGGTCGACACCGTCGACTCGAAGCCGAGCGGGTTGCCGATCGCGACCGCGAGCTGGCCGACCCGCGGCGCCAGCGCGCCATCGATCGGCAGGTACGGCACACCGGTGCGCTGCGCGGCGAGCGCGGCGGCGTCGACGCGGATCAGCGCCAGATCGGTCGCCGGATCATCGCCCACCACCTGCGCGTCGGCGACCTCGCCCGCCGGCGTCTTCACCTTGATCGCGCGCGCCCCCGAGACCACGTGGCTGTTCGTCATGACGTACCCGTCGGGCGTCACCACGAAGCCCGACCCCGCGCCGCCGGGGTGGCTGCCACGCGCCGCCGCGATCTCGATCGCGACGACGGCGGGCCCCGCGTGCTCGACCACGCCGACCACCGCCCGCGAGTAGGCGTCGAGCAGCGCTTGATCCCGATCGTCGATCCGCGGCCCCGGCCGTGGCCCCGGCGGTGAGTCGGGTTCGGGATCGGGGTCGGGCACCACGGCGATCACGGCTTGCTCCCCAGCGTCGCCGTGAGCGCGTGCTTGGCACCGCCGCGCAGCACGGTCAGCGCCACGGTCTCGCCGGGCCGATCGCCGAGCGCGAGCCGGAGGCTATCCGGATCGGTGACCGGCGTGCCCGCCACCTCGACGAGGATGTCGCCGATGATGACGCCGGCGACCGCGGCCGGCGAGCCGTCCTCGACGCTCGCGACGAGCGCGCCGCGATCGCGACCCGCGAGCTGCGCGAGCGCAGGCGGCAGCTGGGCCGGGAACGCCCCGACCCCGAGGTAGCCCCGGCGCACGCCACCATGCGCCGCGAGCTCGTCGACGACCCGGCGCAGCGTGGCGGTGGGGATCGCGACATCCTCGCCGCGCAGCAGCGTGCGCGTGTTCATGCCGATCACGGCGCCGTCGGCATCGATCAGCGGCCCGCCGGCGAAGCCTCGCGGGATCTGGCGATCCGACTCGACGTAGCGATCGAGCTTGCCGCCGTGCGGCGTGCGAACCGCGGGTCCGAGCACGCCGATCGCGCGCAGCGAGGCCCGCACGGTCCGCCCCGGGCGGCCGAGCGCGAGCGCCAGGTTGCCGACCGCGAGGTCGCCGATCTCGCGGAACGTGGCCGGCTCTAGCCCGCCGCCGGTCACCCGCAGGAGCGCGACGTCGCTGCCGGGGTCGCGGCCGATCACCTCTGCGTCACGCAGATCGAGCTCGCCATCGCCATCGGCCGTGGCGATGCCTACCTTGGTGCGGTCCGGGGTGTGAAAGCTCGAGCTAACGACCAGGTCATCGGCCCAGACAATCCCCGTGCCGGAATGACCGTGACCGCGGGAGACATGGACCACCGATCGGCCGGCGGTCGCGACCGCCGTGGCAAGGGCCTGATCGAGGGCGTGAAAGACATTCTGTGCTGGTTGCGCCATGGGAAAACTCTCCTTCTCGTCCCTCATCCTGCGCCTCGCAAAACCCTCCGCATATCGGCCGTTTGGCGAGGTCCTCGACGGAAAAACGGCGAGGATCCGGCCAACCACCAGGCCTTTGGGTACCCCTCCCTGCCCGTCCAGGCAGGGTTGACCTGGGCCTTTGGCGTGACCAGACTGCTCCTAACGTATGCGTCAGCTTTCCCGCCTAGCCTCCGGCGCAGCACCCAAGGACCCATGACCCGCAATCCAAACCTTCCCATCGCAGCCGTCAGCGACCCGATCAAGGTCGCGCTGCTCTCCGACGATCCCTTGCTGCGCGCTGGTCTGTCGAGCTTGCTCGCGCAGCTCGGCTCGATCGACGTCGTGGAGCGTGATCGCGCCGAGGTCGCGCTGTGGGACGCGGGCGTGGATGGCGGCAAGACGCTGGCGCGGTTGAGCGAGCTCCGCAATCTCCCGATGCCGGTGGTCGCCGTGGTCGGCGATCCGGCGCACGTCGCCCCTGCCCTCGCGGCCGGCGCGCGCGGTGTCGTGCTGCGCGATCAGGTCGGCCCCGGCATCCACGCGGCCCTCGCCGCCGTCCGCAGCGGCCTGACCGTGATGGACACCCAGCTCGCGTCGAGCCTGGTCCCCAACCAGCCACCGCGCGAGCCCAAGGGCCGCGGCGATCTGACCGAGCGCGAGCGCCAGGTCGTCCAGCTGCTCGCCGAGGGTCTGTCGAACAAGCTGATCGCCGATCGGCTCGGCATCAGCGACCACACGGCGAAGTTCCACGTCAACGGCGTGATGATGAAGCTCGGCTCGTCGACCCGCACCGAAGCCGTCGTCGAAGCCATGCGCCGCGGCATGATCCGGCTGTAAGCAGGAACCTCGCGCTCACCAGATCGAGCGTAGATCGAGGATCAGCCCCGGCAGCTCGGGATCACCGCGCAGCTGTAGCACGTGCGACCAGCAAGGAGCGTCGTAGAGCCGGAGGGCGCGGTACCGGCAAGCTTCTTCAGCGACGTCGCCGCTGGTCCAAGGGATCACGATAAGCACTTGCTACCACCCGCAGGTCGAGGCGTTCCTCGCCCGAGTCCGGCGACAGTGGGCCGACGTTGTAGCACCAACCCATGTGGGTGAACCGGCCTGAGCATGTGCAACGCCGATCCACTGGCGGAGAGGACTCATGATCCGGTCGATCAGCGGCGCCGGGAACCGGCGCGTGAAGCTTGCGACCGGCCCGGCTTCTTGCGGCGAGGCGAGGCACCGGGCAGCCAGCCGTAGCGGTCGAGGGCGATGAGGCCGGTTTCGGTGATCGTGACGCCTTCGTCATCGAGCAGCTGGCGCTGGACGGCGGCGCCGACCGGATCGTGAATGGCGATCCGGCCGCGGTTCTTGCCGGCCTTGCCGATCACGCGCTGCCACGGCAGGCGATCGCTGGGCTTGCTGGTCTTCAGCGCCGCGCCGGCCACGCGGGCGCCGCCGGGAATACCCGCGAGCTCGGCAACCTGGCCATAGGTCGCGACGTGACCGGTGGGGATTCGCCGTACCACGGCGTAGATCGACCGATAGAGCTTCGCGACATGATCGGTCATCGCGCTGGACGCCATCGGCGGACGACGCTACCACCGGTGGATGAAGCTTCGCGTCCTCTACTTCGCCGTATTCCGCGAGAAGCTCGGGCGCGAAGACGATGTCCTGGCGCTCCCGGCGGGAGCCTGCGTGCGCGACGCGATCGCGGCGCTCGCCGCGCGGCATGACGGCATCGCGAAGCTGCGGGGCAAGTTTCGCGTCGCCGTGAACGAGGACTTCGTGGACGACGATCGCGAGCTCGCCGACGGCGACGAGCTCGCCTTGATCCCACCGGTCGCCGGCGGGGCCGATGCCGTGCCGCACGCCGGCCGCCACGTCCAGCTGCTGGCCACGCCGCTGTCGCTCGATCGGTGCCTCGCCGCGGTAAGCGGCGCCGGCATGGGCGGCATCGTGACGTTCACCGGCATGGTGCGCCGGCACAGCCGCGGCGTGGCGGTCGATCACCTCGAGTACGAGGCGTACGGCACGATGGCGGTCCGCGAGATGACCCGGCTATGCGATGAGATCGAGGCCGAGATCGCCGGGGCCAAGCTCGCCGTCGAGCACCGCACGGGCCGGCTCGAGGTCGGCGACATCGCCGTGGTCATCGCCGCCGCGGCCCCGCACCGCGCCGAGGCGTTCACCGCGTGCCGCGCGATGATCGATCGGCTGAAGGATCGGGTGCCGATCTGGAAGAAGGAGGTCGGCGACGACGGCGCGGAGTGGGTCGGCCTCGGGCCCTAGCGCCTCCGTTATTGCAAGGCCCCCGGCGACGGCTCCGCCGCGCCGTTTGGCGTTGGAATTGTCACCGGCGCAGGCGAGGGAGGCGTGGTGGGGATCGGCGGAGCGGTGTTCGGCGGCGGCGACTCGCCGGTCGGCCCGGATGGCGGAACGTGCGGCGCGGCATTCCCGCCATTCTGAGGCACCGTGGCGGGTTGCGGCGGGGGCTGCGCCACCTGCGACGGTTGCGGGATCGTGATGCTGTTACCGGATCCGGCCGGCTTGGCCGGTGGCTCCGGCGTGATGGTGAGGTTCGGCCGGGCCGTCGTGCCGCCCTGGCCTTCAGGCGGCTTCATGCCCGCCGCCGTTGCGCCGCAGATGATCCCGAGGCGGCGCATCTGCTTGAGGGTGCCGTCGAGCTTGATGTGGAACAGGTTGTCGGGGCCCAGGGGCGCGCCGGTCGTCGAGATCGCGGCGTGGGTCTTCGGCTCGCGCTTGAGGAGCGCCGAGCTGCCGTTGTACCGGAGGCAGCCGGCGACCTGCGACTGGGCGAGATCCTGGTTGAGCGTCAGGCCGAAGTCGACGTGGAGCTCGCCGTCGCCCGACTTGGCCTCGAACTTGGTGATGTCCAGCTTGCCTTCCTTGAGCTCGATGGTCGCCAGCAGCGAATCGATGTTGACCTTGCCGAAGTCGATGCCGTTCTCGGCGAACGCCTGCTGGCTCTTGTTGGCGACGTTGAACTTGAGCTTGGTCTTCCCGTCCCCCACCGTGCAGCCCGACGGGCAGGCGAGCTCGGCGTTGCCCTCGGCCTTGAGCCAGTTGGGGCCGACCTTGCCGGTGGTCTTGGCCTTCTCGTTCGGCAGCTCGAGGTTGAACGTGAAGCGCAGCTTGCCGCTCATCGGCAGCCCGAGCACCTCGCGCATCGGCAGGCTCGCCGACGGCAGATCCGTCCCGGCGAGCTCGATCGTCGTGGCATCCTTCGAGAGCGCGATGTCGCCCTTGAGGTGGCCCGGCCCGATCTTCGCGTCGAGCTTGACCACGATGGTGCCGTGAATGAGCGGCAGCAACCCCAGGTCGACCTCGAGCTGCTCGATGTAGAACGTCGTCGCGACGTCGTCGGCCTTGGCCGGCCGCGTGCGCAAGGACACGGCGTTGAAGTACACCCGGCCGGGGATGAAGCCGCGCTCGACACCGCCGATCGAGACCTCGTACTTCTCGGTCAGCTGATCGACGACCTTGTCCTTGACGCGATCGAACGGGAAGGTCATCTGGAACGCGAACACGAAGGTCACCAGGCCCAGGACGGCGAACCCGAGGTACGAAAGGACCTTGCGGACGCGCGGGCGGGAGCCGAGGTTGGGGAGTTGCAACGCCATGATCAACTCCCCTGCTTGCCGGCGGAGCCGGTGTCCGAGCCGCTGCCCTCGGATTTCTTGGGCGCGTCCTTGGAGTAGGTCGACACCTCGAGGGTCGCGTCGAGCTTGTCCTTGCCTTTGTAGTCCTTCCGCGCGATCTCGAGCCGGGTGACCGCGACGTACTTGGACTTGGACTCGATCGCGCCCAGGAACTTCTGCAGCTGATCGATCGTCAGGTCCGACACGCTGAGCGAGACCGAGCTGGTCGTGAACCCGTTGCGCGGGACCGGGGTGCGCGGCGTCGTGCCCTTGAGCGAGAACCCGGCGGTCTGCGCGGCGTTGGTCAGGTAGGTCTCGAGGCCCAGCGCCTCGGTCGGCATGTTCGCCACGAGGTCATCGGTGGGCTGCACCGGACCGCGCGCCTTGAGATCGGCCAGCACGATGAGCGCCTTGCGCGTCTTGTCGTTGCGGGCCTCCATGCTGGACAGGCCATCGCCGATCGCGAGGCCGAGCCAGATCACGATCGTCACCGGCGCGGCGACCGCGGCGAGCATGATCAGGCCGCGCTCGCGCGGCGAGATCCGATCCCAGAAATCACGTGCGCGTTCGGAGACTGCCGACATTGCTAGCTACCTCCCATGCATTGGGCGGTGATCGTGAGCTTGAACCGCTGCACGCCGTTGTTCAGCGTGTCGGTCGGCCCGCGCGTCACGTTGTTCTTGAAGCACTCGATCTTCTTCAGCTCGGTGATCAGCAGATCGATCTCCTCGGGCTTCTTGGTCGTCCCGCTGATGTCGACCTTCGTGTCGTCGATGGTCACGCGCTCGAGATCGAGCGTGATCTTGTCCTTCGGTGGCACGTGCGAGTTGACCTCGAGGAGCAGGTCGTAGGCCGTGAGCTTGGGCATCGGCGATGCCGCCGAGCTGCCGCTCGGGCTGTTGGCGTTGATCACCTCGTCGGCGGTGCGCGGCTGACCGAAGTACTCCTCCGACTCGGTGGCGAGCCGGGTCGCCAGCACCTTCTCGGCCTTGCGCAGGCGGTACAGGTCGGCGTACGCGCTGCCGGCGGCGAACGCCGCGATCGCGAGCACGGCGGCACCGAGCGGCACGGCCTTCGCGCGCAGGTACGAGAAGTCGACCTTGACGGCGAGGGCCCCGGACCGGAGGTCGAAGATCGGCCGGCCGCCGGCGGCGTCGAACGCCATGCCGATCGTCATCGCGGCGCTGTCGATCGGCGCGTGGGCGGAGGCCTCGGCGCCGAGCCGGGGGCCGGCGAGCGCGACCACGTCGTCGGCGGTCGGCCGCCACGCCGAGGTGCCGAGCTGCTCGCTCAGGTAGGACCCGATGCCGCGCAGCCGCGCGCCGCCGCCGACCAGGAGCGCCGCGATCGGGCTGTACCCGGTGCGCGCGCGACAGGCCGCCAGGGTCTGGCGCAGATCGCGCGCGAACGGCGCGAGCTCGCCGATCGTGACCTCGTGGATCCGCTGCCACGCCTCGCTGGTCGCGGGCTCGGCGGTCGAGGCCACGAAGCCGTCGCTGTGCTTGGCGCGCTCGGCGTCGATCCACGGCAGCTTCCAGTGGCGCGCGATCGCATCGGTCACCTGCTTGCCGGCGCGCGCGACGCTGCGGCTGAACACCGCCTTGCCACCCGCGACGACGACCACGTCGGTGCGCTCGTGGCCGATGTCGATCACGGCGACCGCGCCGTCGGCCCGGGCGCGCACCAGCGAGGGCGTATGCGCGACCAGGCGAACCGCGGCCCCGCCGCACGCCAGGATGCCCCGCGGATCGAACCCGCACGACTTGCCGAGCTCGATCAGGTGCTCGGCGCGGTCCCTGCGCATCGCGTAGGTGAGCACGCGCATGCCCTCCGGCGGCGGCGCCACCCGGCCGCGCGGGATCTCCGGGGCGGCACCGGGCAGCGGGCCTCCGGCGCCGAGCGCCCCGGGCGGGGGCACGGGCGCGCCGGTCGTCGCCGCCGCCGAGGGCAGCGGCTCGAAGGCATAGACCATGTCCTCGAGGTCGACCGGCACGACGCCCTCGAGCTCGCCGCCGACCGCCTTGTCGAGCTCGGCGCGCCGCAGGCTCTTGAACGGGAAGTCGAGGATCTGGGTGAACACCTGATCGCCGTACACGCCGATGTAACCCGGCTCGTCGCGCAGCCGCAGCTCGCCGATCAGGCCGGCGAGCACCGCCTTGGCGCGCACCTCGGCCGGCTCGTCGCCCGGGGGCACGAGGCGCTCGATGACGTTGGACAGCGTGGCGCCGCGAAGCCCGGGGCTGGCGGTCACCAGCTTGACGCTCCACGCACCGAGATCGACCGCGAATATCCGACTCGCCATGGCTAGTCTTCCCTCAGGAACACCCAGGCGCCCTTGGGCACGGGTGGCTTGCGCACGTTTTGTGGAACGACCTTGGTGTCCCACACCCCAGTGACCGTCGAGCGGATCGCCGGAAACACGGGCGATCCATCGGCCATCTTCTGCTTGCGCTCGATCTCGCCCCACGCCTCGACGCGATAGGTGCGGCGCGGGCCCGCCGTCCCGAGCTGCCCGAGCTTGTTCGCGTCGAGCTCGAGGCCGAGCTTCTGCCCGCCGCTGCACCCCGGGATGCCCGAGTTCAACCCCGCGCGCGCCGCGCTGCCATCCGCCCCGCTGGACTTCGTGGCGAGCAGGCCGAGCGCCGCACACGGGTCCTTCACGAAGGTCGTGAAGTCGGCGAGCTTGGAACACGTCACGCCGAACTGCCTGGCCTTCGCGACCAGCCCGGCCAGCGCGAACAGCTTGATCGGATCCTGCAGGATGGGATCGTTAGGGTTCTTCGCGGTCAGGTAGAGCACCGCCGCGATCTGCTGCGGGTTGGTCTGCGCGCAGACGTTGGTCTTGCAGCCGCCGTAGACCGTGAACATCGAGCCGAACAGCGTCCAGAACCGATCGTCGACCCCGCGGATCAGCTTGGCCTCGCCGACCGTATCGATGTAGTTGTTCTTCGCCTTGTACGGATCCTTGAGGCTCTCGTAGCCGTAGTCCTCGCTGGTGCCGCGGTCGCGCACGTGCACGTTATCACCGTCGATGTAGTCGACGATCGCCGCGGCCTGGGTGTTGCGATCGCGGCGATAGTTCTCGGCGTCGGGCTCCTCGAACACCGGATCGTAGGCCGGAAAGTAGAACAGCGCGTCGAGCATGCTCTTGACCGTCTTGGCGGTGGCGTCGGGGCCGTTGGCGCAGTTCAGGTTGATCTTGTCGTCCTCGGTGGTGATCTGGCCGACGATGCCGCAGGTGCCGACGTCGGCGCCCAGGCCCTTGGCGTCGCTCGACGACAGGCCGATCGCCGCCTGGACCTCCTCGGGGTTGCCGCAGAACGCGAGCAGCACCTGATCGGCGAAGTCGGTGATCTTGATCCCCGAGTCGCGTAGCTGCTGGACGTTGTCGATCCGCTGCTGGACGCGGATCACGAGCTCCGACAGGTTCGCCGCCGAGCGCGCGAGGAAGTGCGCGCGCATCTGATCGCGGTAGTTCGCCGCCGCCATCAGGTCGACGTTGGTCGAGGTCCCGAACTCGTCCGAGATCACGAGCGTGAGGGCGATCGCGATCATCACGGCGACGATCGCGACGCCGCGTTGCCGGTTGCGCCGCCGGCGGCGCGGCGTGGGCGCGGGGCCCCGCCCGAGCATGCGCTCGCGGAGCAAGAACGCTTTGATGGCTGCTAGGGTGGTCATTGCGTTTGCCCGCTCATCCCGAGATCGTGAAGTTGAGGGCTTCCTGCATCCAGATCCGAGCCTCGGTCATGAGCTTGTACTCCTTGTCGTCGGGCCCCTTGGTCGTGATCGTGATGCGGACGCGGCTCGGCAACCAGCCCCGCTGGCCGTCGGCCTGCATCGTGTTCCAGGTGTCTTGCCACTCGGTGGTCTTCCAGTTGAAGAACTCGAGCTTGGCCGACACGATGTCGTGGATCAAAACGTCGTACTCCGCGGGCTCGATGTCGGGCAGCTCGTTCGACAGCCGGCGCTGCTCGCGCCGGACCCAGTCGACCACGCCGGCGTGCGCCGGATCGTCGTGCGCGACGTACGAGATCACGGTCTGCTCCGATTCGTTCGCGTCCGCCCACAGCACGCGGTGGTCGAGCGTCGAGAACCGGACGTCCGGCAGCTTGAAGCTCGACTTCGCGATGAACATCGTGCGCGGGTTGGTCGCGTTCGGATCTTCGTTCTTCGACAGGTAGGCGCTCTCGAAGTCGCGCACGATCCGGCCGAGCGCCATGCGTAGCTCGTGGTTGCGCTCCTCGTACTTCTCGAACACTTTCTTGCTCTCCGAGGTGTTCGCGATCGTCTTCCACGCGAGCGTCATCATGATGACGAGGATCGCGACGGCGATCATGACCTCGAGGAGGGTCATGCCGGCTTGGGGGTGGCGCACGCGCATCACGGCTTACCTCCCCCCGGGGTGAGGGGGATGCCGCCGCCGCCCGTCGTACCGCCACCGCCCTTGCCGCCGCCGGTCGTGCCGCCACCGCTGCCGCCCTTGCCACCGCTGCCGCCGCCACCGCCCTTGGCATCGTCGAGATCCTGCGATCCCAGGCCCTGGATCACCTTGTCCATCGACGCGGCGTCGGTGAGGAACTCGACGACCTTCATGTCGCGGTCGTTGCCCAGGACCTTCCAGTTGATCGTCAACGTGACCTTGCGGATCGAGACCTTCAAGATCTGCTGGAACATCGAGTACTGGCCCTGCACGAACGAGGCGCCGGCCGCCGCGCCGACATCGCCGCTGCCGCTGCCGCCGCTCCCCCCGCCGACCCCCGCAAACCCGAGCCCACCAAACTGCGACAGCATGCCGCCGAGCGCGCTGTTCGCAAACGCGTTGTCTCCGGAGCTGGAGCCCGAGCCCAGGCCCGAGCCGAGCCCCGAGCCACCGCCCGCCGAGCCCGCCGAGCCCGAGCCCGAGCCCGCCTTCGCGTGGCCCTGCGCGATCGCCTGCAGATCATCAAAGCTCGGCAGCTCGACGACCTCGATCTTGTAGGAGTACTTGATCTGGGGCCAGCCCTCGTCGCTGAACGACTGGTCCTCTTCGTGCTGCTCGGTATCGGAGAACCCGTCCTTGAGCAGCTTCTCCTCGATGTCGTACATCTTGGCGCGAGAGAGATCGGTGGCGACCCCCATCATGTGCGCCTGCTGCGAGTTGAAGATGCTGCCGGCCGCGCTCTTGATGAGGACGGTGAGGCCCAGGCCCAGGAGGGAGAGCGCGATCATCACCTCGAGCAGCGTGAACCCGCCACGTGCGGCGCGACCGGTGCGACCGGCGCGACCGGCGCGACCGGCGCGACCGCCCCCATGCCTGGGCCTGGTGAGAATGATCGTCATTGCTGGCCCTCGCGCTTGGCGTCCTTCTGGCCCATCACATTCCTCAACATGTGGTCGTTGACGTTGGCCAGCGCCCCATCGTGCAGCTCGACGCGGCCGGTCAGTCCGTAGACCAGCACGCTGAACGTCTCGCCG
>Ga0308176_10000270_pt1 | contig 34996 bp, 34 predicted proteins | sample PhyCR2_3_FD_203890 | JGI IMG/M metagenome (GOLD analysis project Ga0308176, IMG submission 203890) | Soil microbial communities from UC Gill Tract Community Farm, Albany, California, United States - DLSLS.C.R2 | ecosystem: Environmental > Terrestrial > Soil > Agricultural land | place: USA... | reverse complement strand
ACATCGGTCTCGCGCAGCACCAGAACCTCGTCGGCGCCGAGCTTGATCTCCGTGCCGCCGTACTTGGAGAAGATGATCTCGTCGCCGACGGCGACGTCCAGCGGCACCAGTTCGCCCTTGTCGTTGCGGGCGCCCGGGCCGACCGCGAGCACGCGGCCGCGCTGCGGCTTCTCCTTGGCCGTGTCCGGCAGGACGATGCCGCTCGCCGTCGTCTCCTCGTCTTCGAGGGCTTCGACGATCAGGCGGTCGCCCAGTGGCTGTAGATTCATCCAGCCCCTCCTTTTGTCCTGCGACTTTGTGACACTCTCTGGCACTCTCCCTTGTGGAGTGCCAGGCGAGTTTACCGCCTCGGAAGGGAGTCGTGCGGTGACAATGCTGCTACGAGCGCACTTCGTGTCACAAACATGGCCATGAAACGCGAGTTCTCCGCGGGCGGTGTGCTGGTTCGGCGGCTGCAAGGGCGCTGGGTGTTCGCCGCGATCCGGCCGGCCGGCAGGAAGCCGGGACTGTGGGCGCTGCCGAAGGGGCAGATCGACCCGAGCGAGCGGCCGGAGGCAACCGCGGTGCGCGAGGCGGCCGAGGAGACCGGCGCGCGCGGGCGTGTGGTCGAGAAGCTCGGCGACGTCCGCTACGTCTACACCTGGGACGGCGAGCGGATCTTCAAGGTCGTCAGCTTCTATCTGCTCCGCTACTCGCGCGGGCGCCTGGGCGAGCTGCCGCCGGAAACGGCGCACGAGGTGGACGAGGTGCGCTGGCTGCCACTCGAGGACGCGCCGCGCCTGCTGGCCTACGGCGGCGAGCGCGAGATGGCCGCAAAGGCAGTCGAAGCCGTCCGGGCACTATGATCCCCCGCGCCTCGTGGCAGGAGACGACGACGCCGTGTACGCCCTGAACTTCTACTCACCGATGGTGGCCGACCAGCTGCGCAGCGGCCGCAAGACGGCGACAATCCGCCTGGGCGACAAGTCGCGCAAGTACCGCAAGGGGATGATCGTGCAGGTGCTGGCGGGGACGCGCTTCAGCCCGCGGCAGAAGATCTTCGACGCGGTGATCGACAAGGTCGAGGTCAAGACGCTTGCCGACCTCTCTCCGCGCGAGATCGAGCACGACAACCCGGAGATCCGCCGGCCCGAGGAAATGGCCGGCTTCCTCGGCCAGCTGTACAACCGCGAAGTCGCGGACGACGAGCTGGTCACGGTGATCCGCTTCTCCGAGATCCGCTCCTAGGTGCTCGTCCTCAGACGGGAGGAGGTCGAGCGGCTGCTCGACGTCGACGAGCTGCTCGAGCGGCTGGAGCGCGCCTTCGTCGAGCTGAGCGCCGGTCGCGCCTCGGTGCCGCCGCGCGTGGCCGCGTTCGCTCCCGGAGGGCTGCTCGGCGCGATGCCGGGCTACGTGGACGGCGTGCTGGCCGCGAAGCTGGTCGCACTGTTTCCCGACCACGAGCCGTCGCACCAGGCGTTGATCGCAGTGTTCGACGCGGAGACGGGGACGCCGCTCGCGGTGATGGACGGGACGCACATCACGGCCGTTCGGACCGGAGCGAGCTCGGCGGTCGCCACGCGCGCGCTTGCTCGTGAGGACGCTCGGGTGTTGGCCGTGCTCGGCGCCGGCGTCCAGGGCCACTCGCACCTCGACGCCGTTCGTCGCGTGCGGCGGTTCGAGGAAGTTCGGGTCGCAAGCAGGACGTTCTCGCAGGCGAAAGTGCTGGCGGAGGAAACGGGCGCCGTCGCTGTCGAGTCCTTCGAGCAAGCCGTGCTCGGCGCAGACGTCGTCTGCTGCTGCACGCACTCCTCTGAGCCGGTCCTGCGGAGGGAATGGCTCTCCCGGGGAACGCACGTCACCTCGGTGGGCGCGGCGCTGGACGGGCCTGAGCTCGATCCCGACACCGTGCGGGCGGGCCTGCTCTGCGTCGAGTCGCGCGTCGCGTTCTCGCCGCCGCCGGCCGGCTCGTTCGAGCTGCAGGGGCTCGATCCCGAGCAGGCGGTCGAGCTCGGCGAAGTTCTCGCGGGCACGCGGCCCGGCCGCGCCGACGACGCGCAGATCACGATCTACAAGTCGATGGGCCACGCCGTCGAGGACGCCGCGGCGGCCGCGCTCGTGCTCAGCTCCGCCGGATCCTGACCCCGAACTGCTCCGGCGGCCGTAGCTCCGAGCCGCACGCCTCGCACTCGACCGCGAACGCGGAGGCGAAGCGCGCGCCGCAGCTCGGGCACTGCGACCGGAGCTCACCGCCGCACTGCGGGCACGCGGGCGGCAGGTCGTCCACGTAGTCGTCGAAGTACCGCTGGACGAACCCGCAGCCCAGGCAGAACGCGACCCAATCGCCGAGCGTCTTGCGCCGCTCCTCCTGCAGCCAGTTCCGAGCGCGACTCACCAGCCGACTGTAGCCAGACCGATCGCTAGAGTTCCGCCGGATGGCGATCGCGAGATCAGCCGAGCCCGTCGGCTCGCTGCAGGAAGTCCGCGAAGCAGGCCTCGACCGCGAGGACCTGCTCGCCGTCTACCGCAACATGCTGATCACGCGCGGGATCGAGGAGCGCGGCCACATCCTCTACAAGCAGGGCAAGATCCCCGGCTCGTTCTACACGGGCCGCGGCAACGAGGCCGCCGCGGTCGGCGTCGCCACCGCGATGAGCTCGGAGGACGTCGGCACGCCGCTCCACCGCGACATGGGCGTCCACGTCACGCGCGGCGTCGAGCCCTGGCGGATCCTCGCGCAGTACATGGGCCGCGCCGACGGCCCGACCAAGGGCAGGGACGGCAACGTCCACATGGCCGACTCGAACCTCGGCCTGCTCGCGATGGTCAGCCACCTGCCGGCGATGCTCCCGGTCGCGGTCGGCTGCGCGCTCGCCTTCCGGATCCGCGAGGAGAACCGCGTCGCGGTCGGCTGGTTCGGCGAGGGCGCCTCGGCGCGCGGCGATGCCCACGAGGCGATGAACCTCGCCGGCGTCCGCAAGCTGCCCGTCGTCTTCGTGTGCGACAACAACCAGTGGGCCTACTCGACGCCGACCTACCTCGAGTACGCGACCGAGCACGTCGCCGACCGCGCCGAGGCCTACGGCTTCGAGGGCGTGGTCGTCGACGGCAACGACGTGCTCGCCGTCTACCGCGAGGCCAAGCGCGCGGTCGAAAAGGCGCGTCAGGGCGGCGGCCCGACGCTGCTCGAGTGCCTGACCCTGCGCATGGAGGGCCACGCCGTCCACGACGACGCCTTCTACGTCCCGAAGGACATGTTCGAGCGCTGGGCCGCGAACGACCCGATCGAGCGCTTCCGCAGCTGGCTGCGCGAGCACGCCGAACTGACCGACGAGCAGGAGGACGAGATCTCGGCCGGCGTGAAGAAGCTGCTGAACGACGCGCTTCAGCGCGCCGAGGAGTCGCCGCAGCCGGATCCCTCGACGCTTGGACAAGGCGTCTTCGCCACGCCCGAAGACCTCGACACTCCGCACCACAAGTAGCCATGGCCGAGATGACCTACCTGCAGGCGATCTCGGACGGCCTCCGCCAGGAGATGCGCCGCGACAAGCGCGTGTTCGTGATCGGCGAGGACGTCGGCGTCTACGGCGGCGCGTTCAAGGTGACGCTCGGCTTCCAGGAGGAGTTCGGCCCCTGGCGCGTGATCGACGCTCCGCTCTCCGAGACCGCGATCGTCGGCGGCTGCACCGGCGCCGCGATCATGGGCATGCGCCCGGTCGCCGAGATGCAGTTCGCGGATTTCATCTCGTGCGCATGGGACCACCTGGTGACGGTCGCGGCCAAGCAGCGCTGGCGTGCCGGCACGCCGGTGCCGATCACCGTGCGGCTCCCCTCGGGCGGCGGCTTCTCGGGCGGCCCCTTCCACTCGCAGAACCCGGAGAGCTCATTCGCGCACATCCCCGGCTTGAAGGTGATCTGCCCCGCGACGCCCGAGGACGCGAAGGGCCTGCTCGCGACCGCGATCCAGGACCCGAACCCCTGCCTCTACTTCGAGCACAAGCATCTCTACCGGCGCCTGAAGGCGGAGGTGCCCGACGAGCGCTACGAGACGCCCTTCGGCAAGGCCCGCGTCCACCGCGAAGGCGAAGATGTCTCCGTGATCACCTGGGGCGCGATGGTCCACACCGCCGACGAGGCGGCGCAGCAGCTCGAGAGCGAGGACATTTCGGTCGAGATCGTCGACCTGCGCACGCTGATCCCGTGGGACAAGCAGGCCGTGCTCGAGTCGGTGTCGAAGACCTCCAAGGTGGTCGTTCTGCACGAGGACACGCACACCGGCGGCTTCGGCGGCGAGATCGCAGCGACGATCGCCGAGGAGGCGTTCGAAGACCTCGACGCGCCGCTGAAGCGAATCGCCGCGCCCGACACGCCCGTGCCGTTCTCGCCGGTGCTCGAGAAGGCCTACATCCCGCAGGTCGAGGACGTCGTCGCCGGGATCAAGGAAGTCGCCGAGTACTGATGGCGACGACCTCCACGATCGACGTCGTCATGCCGCAGATGGGCGTCTCCGTCTCCGAGGGGACGATCACCAAGTGGCTCAAGCAGGAAGGCGAGCCGATCGAGGCCGACGAGTCGCTGCTCGAGATCTCGACCGACAAGGTCGACACCGAGGTGCCGAGCCCCGGCTCGGGGGTCGTTCAGCAGATCCTCGTCCAGGAGGGCGAGACGGTCGAGGTCGGGACGAAGCTCGCGGTGATCGCGCCCGAGGGCGCAGTAGCCGCGCCGGCTGCGGAAGAGGCACCGTCCGAGCCCGCGACACAGGAGGCTGCCGCCGAGGCCGCTGAGCCGTCGAGCTCCGAAGGCGAGACGCCGGCTCCTGAGTCCGAGCCGCCCGAGCCCGAGCCCGAGCCCGAGCCTGCACCCGCGCCGGTCGCGGCCGATGGCAACGGCGGCGGCGAGAAGACGTTCGTCTCGCCGGTCGTGGCGCGGATCGCGTCCGAGCACGGAGTCGACGTCGGCCAGGTGTCCGGCACCGGCCGCGGCGGGCGCGTGACCAAGAAGGACATCCTCGGCTTCGTCGAGTCCGGCGGCGCCCAACAGCCGCCGCCGCCCGAGCAGGCGGCTCCGGCCGCGCCTGCGGCGCCCGAGGCACCCCCCGCTCCTTCGCCGGCGCAACCCGAGCCTGCTCCCGCCCCGCCCGCACCGCCGGCACCGGTACCGGCTGCTGCGGCACAGCCGGAGGCCGAGCCGGGCGAGTCCTACGAGCCGATGACCGCCATGCGCCGTGGGATCGCCGAGCACATGCGCCGCTCGCTGGACACCTCCGCGCACGTGACGAGCGCGATCGAGGTCGACATGTCCCGCGTGGTCGCGATCCGCAAGAAGCTGAAGGCCGAGTACCAGAAGAGCTACGGCGTCAACCCGACCTACCTGTCCTTCGTCGCCCGCGCCACGGTCGAGACGCTGCGCGACTACCCGTGGATCAACGGCGAGCTGCGCGGCGACCAGATCGTGACGCGCAACTACGTCAACCTCGGCTTTGCCGTCGAGCTCGCGGACGGGAAGGGCCTGATCGTCCCGGTGGTCAGGCACACCGAGGGCCTGAACCTGCTCGGCATGGCGCGGTCGATCTCCGACATCGCCCAGCGCGCCCGCGACAAGAAGCTGCTCCCCGACGACGTCCAGGGCGGCACCTTCACGATCACGAACCCCGGCGGCTACGGCACCTTCCACGGCACGCCGGTGATCAGCCAGCCGCAGGCCGCGATCCTCGGCACCTACGCCGTCGTCAAGCGGCCGTGGGTGATCCAGGACGACCGCGGCGAGGACGTGATCGCGATCCGGCCGATCATGAACCTGACGCTCACGTACGACCACCGGCTCGTGGACGGCGCGCTCGCCGGCCGCTTCCTGCGCGACCTGCGCGAGAAGCTCGAGAGCTGGGACGAAGACGCGTACTGACGTCGCTTCAGGGGGGAAACCCGGTTTCCCCCGTGTGCCCCTCGCTAGGCACCACAAGTAGATCGAGGTCGGCAAAGCCGACCTCTCTGGGAAGATCGGGCGAGGATTCTGCTCAAAGCCGACGCGCTGTTCGAAGGGGTGCTGGGCCTGGTGCTGCTGTTGGGCTCGGCCACCGGGGCGCTCGACGAATCCGACTTCCCCGCTCCGGTGGGGACGGCCTTGCTCCTGATCGCGGGCTGGGTGCTGCTGACGCTCTGCGGCTTGATCTGGAGCGGCCGGCTCGGATTGCGCGTGCTCGCGCTCGGGAACGGGGTGACCGCGGTCGCCGGCTTTCTCTGGCTGCTCCTCGGCGACGGCTGGTCGACGGCGGGTGCCGTCCTGGTCGCGATCGCGGTCGCCGTGCTCGCCGGCCTGGCCGCCGCGCAGGCCGCTACGCTCCGGGCGTGAGCCGTCCCGGGTACGTCTACCACCTGCGCGAGCCGGTCGGATACCAGGAGGGCTGGGACATGCAGCGCCGACTCGCTGACGCCGTCTCGCGCGGCGCGATGCCGGACACGGTGCTGCTGCTCGAGCATGCGCCGGTGATCACGCTCGGCCGCCGCACCGAGCCAGGCGAGCTCCACGTCCCGGACGGCGCCGAGGTCGAGATCGTCGAGACCGACCGCGGTGGCAAGTCCACCTACCACGGCCCGGGCCAGCTCGTCTGCTACCCGGTCTTCGACCTGACACGTCACGGCCAGGACGTGAAGCGCTATTGCCGCGACCTCGAGGAGGCGCTGATCCGCACGCTGCTGCCGCTCGGTGTCGCGGCGACGCGCATCGACGGACTGACCGGCATCTGGGTGCAGCCGCCGCCGCGCAAGATCGCGAGCATCGGGATCCACATCTCGAAGTGGGTCACGACGCACGGGTACGCGCTCAACGTCGACCTCGACCCCACGCCCTTCACCGACTGGATCACGGCCTGCGGGATCGAGGACGCGGCCTTCACCACGGTCGCGCGGGAGCTTGGCCGGGCGGTGAGCGTGGAGGAGGTCGCGCCGCACGCCGTCGCGGCGCTGGAGGAGGTCTTCGACTTGGAGCTCGCGCCGCTGACCCTCGAGCACGTGGATGCGCCCGGTGCCGTGCGGGTGTAGCGTTACGCCATGTTCAAGAAACTGCGCGACTGGTTCAACCAGGACAGCAAAGAGCTTGTGGCCGAGGAGAGCACCATGACGCCGTCCGAGAAGCGCGACCTCACGGACTACGAGGACCACAAGGTCGACACGGGCGGCGGCGGCTACGCCCGCGAGCCCCACACCGACTGGGAACGAGACTCCGAAAAACCTCGCTACTAGAGGTTGAGCCCCACACGTCTGGAGACGTTCGCGGACGGCGTCTTCGCGATCGCCGCGACGTTGCTGATCCTCAACGTCGATGCGCAGATTCCAGGTGACGTTCCGGATCTAGGCGCGCAGCTAACGCACATCTGGCCTTCCTACGTCGCCTATGCGGCGAGCTTCGTCACGATCGGGATCATGTGGATCAACCACCACACGATCATGTCGCAGGTCGCCAAGACCGACCGCCGCTTCCTGGTCGCGAACATCGGTCTCTTGCTCTGCATTGCGTTCTTCCCGTTCACGACCAGGCTCGTCGCAGAGCACGTTCGCGGCAGCGGCGCCCAGGATGCGGCCCTCGCCTACGGCTTCACCGCCGTCGTCACGGCCGTGATGTTCAACCTCACCTGGTTCTACGCCGCGCTCGGCCGCCGGCTGCTGCGCGACGACGCCGACCGCGCGATCGTGAGCGGTATCAGCCGGGCCTACATTCCCGGCCCGTGGATCTACCTGGCGGCGACGCTCGTCGCGTTCCTCAGCCCGGTCACCAGCATCGTCCTGTTCGGGCTGATCGCTCTCTTCTACGTCGTCGAGAGCTCGATCATGGGCAACTCGACCTAGAGCGAGGCGAGCAGCGCGTCGACGACTCGCGGGTCGAACTGCGTGCCGCTGCACGCTCGGAGCTCGGCCTGCGCCTGCCCGGCCGGGAGTGCCTGGCGGTACGAGCGGTCGCTCGTCATCGCGTTGTAGGCGTCGCAGCAGGCCACGATCCGGGCCAGCAGCGGAATGCGCTCGCCGGCGAGGCCGTCGGGGTAGCCCACGCCGTCCCAGCGCTCGTGGCAGGAGCGCACCACCCGCCCGATCTCGCCGAGCAGGCCGCCAACGCGCAGCAACAGCTGCTCGCCCTCGACCGTGTGGCGCTCCATCACCTTGCGCTCGCCGTCGGTGAGCGGGCCGGGCTTGTTGATGATCTCGTTCGGGATGCGGACCTTGCCCACGTCGTGCAGCAGGGCCGCGAACTCCAGGTCGCGCCGCTCGCGAGCGCCGAGCTCGAGCTCGTCCGCGACGTGCATCGCGAGCTCGACCACGTCGCGGCTGTGCACGCCGGTGTAGGCGTCGTCGGCCTCGACCACGTCGCCGAGCAGGAAGGCCGTGCCGCGATAGGCGTCCCGTAGCTCGAGCTCGTGGTCGATCCGCACCCGGCGCTCGCGCGCGAAGATCGAGAGCAGACCGATCAGCGGCAACGCGAGCAGGACGCCGTACGGTGAAGACTGGGCCGCGAACGCAACCGCGAGCCCGATCGGCGCGAGGCCGGCGTCGATCACGTACACGGACGTCATCGCGCGAAGGTGGTTTCTCGGCGGCACGCCGAGCGTGATCCACTGGCGGGCGGCCGTGACGGCGAAGTCCAGCGCGAACTGCGCAATCAGCGCAGTCACGTAGAGCGGCCACTGGCCGAGCGAAGGGGGCGCCTCGCCGGCAAGGCCGAGCACGAGCGCGGGGCCGATCGCGTGCGAGGCATTCAGCAGCCGCAGGACGAGGCGGTCGAGATGCAAGTCTCCGCGCAGGCACTCGAGTGAGCTCGCGAGCAGGATGCCTGCGGCCACGGCGAGCGGCACCTGGCCGGTCGGCAGCAGGAACAGCATCGGCACGAGAATCAGCTCCGTCGGCACGGCCGTGCCGCTGCCGATCTCGAACTCGAGCCGGAACGCGGCTGCGTAGGCGCCGATCAGGACCAGCGTCGCGACGAGCCCCGGACTGCGCTCGGATGGCATGAAGAGCGCCATCGCCGTCGCCGCGGCCACGAACGCGGTCGTGAAGGCCACGAGCGACCAGAGCTCGCGCTTCGCCAGGCGCTGCAGGCGTCGCGCGCGCGCCTCTTCGATGACGCGTTGCTCGTTCGGATCGAGTGCGATGGAGCGTGGGGTCGTGACCGCAGAAGACATCCGCAGAATCATCGACGCGCGCCTCGCGGCTGAAATTCCCTCGTTCGAGGGATCGGGATCGCCCGGAAGCACCCCTTCGGGTGATGCACCCCTCCTGCAGGCGGCGAGAGTGAGAGCAGTTAGCGGCGAGGAGGAGAACGGCATGGCGGCACGTGCGGCACGGAATGGGTTGATCGCTCTCTGCGGGGTCGTGATCGTGGCGGCTCTGGCACTGACGACGACGGCGAAGGCGGGGCTGATCGGCACCGGCCAGGCGTCGTACTGCGATCCCACTTCGAAGCAGGTCTTCGCCCCCTGGGGCGACTCCTCCCAGTACGCAACCCTGCTCAACGGCGGCTTCGAGGGCGGGAGCTTGGGATGGGTCATGAGCGGCGGCGCGCGGGTGGTCTCCGGCAACGAGCCGTTCTTCGTCGGTCATGCGGGCGACAGCCATTCCCTGCTCCTGCCCGCGGGCAGCTCGGCATACAGCGGCACGGTCTGCTTCGCGCTCGGCGACTGGCACCTGCGCCTGTTCGCCAAGAACGTCGGCTCCTCGAGCGGCCGCCTGCACGTGCAGGTGATCGTGCCGAGTCTCCTGGGCGGCCTGCTGACGATCCTCGACGGCGGGAACATCAGCGCCAACGGCAGCTGGGCCCCGTCCCCGCAGGTCAAGCTCGCGCTCTGCAACGTGACGAGCCTGCTCGGCACCAAGGCGGTCGCCTTCCGGTTCACGCCCGTCGGCTCGGGCGCGGCCTTCCAGATCGACGACGTCTATCTGGATCCCTGGAAAGACCGCTAGACCTGCGCCGTCTCTAGACTCAAGGCCATGGAGCGATCGCTGCCCGTGGCCGAGCGGCCTCGCCGCCCCGAGTGGATGAAGGTGCGGGCGCCGAGCGCGGACTCCGCGTACTTCGACGTCCGCAAGCTGATCCACGGCGCCTCCCTGAACACGATCTGCGAGGAGGCGCGCTGCCCGAACATCGCCGAGTGCTGGGGCCGCGGGACCGCGACCTTCCAGATCCTCGGCGACACCTGCACGCGCGCGTGCCGTTACTGCTACGTCCACTCCGGCCGGCCCGAGGAGCCGCCCGACCCGCTCGAGCCGCTACGACTCGCGACGGCCGCGGCCAAGATGAACCTCAAGCACGTGGTCGTCACCTCGGTCGACCGTGACGACGTGGCCGACCGCGGCGCCGGCCACTACGCGGCCACGATCCGCGCGCTGAAGCACAAGGTGCCCGAAGCGACGATCGAGATCCTCACGCCCGACTTCCTCGGCGTCGAAGAGGAGGCGCTGCGCACGATCCTCGCCGAGCGCCCCGACGTCTTCAACCACAACATCGAGACCGTTCGCCGCCTGCACGCGCGCATGCGCGGCGCGAAGGCGAGCTACGACAAGGCGCTCTGGCTGCTCGCGCGCGCGAAGGAGCTCGCCGACTACCCGGTGCTGACGAAGTCCGGGATCATCGTCGGGCTCGGCGAGACGAACGACGAGATCGTCGACACGCTGCGCGACCTGCGCGGGAACGGTGTGGACGTGGTCACGATCGGGCAGTACCTGCAACCGAGTGCGAAGCACGCCAAGATCGACCGCTGGGTGCACCCCGACGAGTTCCGCTGGTTCCGCGAACAGGGCGAGGCGCTGGGCTTCGGCTCGGTCTTCTCCGGGCCGCTCGTCCGCTCGAGCTACCGCGCCGACGAGCAGCGCCACGCGGCGGCGGCGGGCCGTGGCGCGGTGGCGTACTAGCGTCGCCGTCGCGGCGCTCGTGCTGGCCGCGACCGCGTGCGGCCACACCGAAGGCCCACACCGGGCCGCCAAGACGACGACCGCGCAGCCGGGTCAGGCGGAGCTTGCCGTCACCGGCCAGAAGCCGCTGACGGTCAAGGGCTCGGGCTTCCAGCCGAACGAAAAAGTCCTGGTCTCCGCAAACAAGGCGAAGACCGAGCCTACCGTCTCTGATTCGGCGGGCACGTTCAGCGTGAGCCTGCCCGGCGTGAACAGCTGCGACAGCGTCACGGTTGTGGCGACCGGCTCGAAGGGCTCACACGCCGAGTTCAACCTCTCGCAGATCGTCTGCCTCGACGAATAGAACGCGAGAGGGCCGGCTCGCGCCGGCCCTCTCCCTCGATCGTGTTCCGGTTCGACCTGACTAGCCCTTGGTCGGATCTCCGCTGAACGCCTGGATCTCCGAGACGCGGACGAAGCGCCGGGTCGAATTGGCGGCGACGTTCGTGTCGCAGTCGGTGGTCGCGATCGGATCCGCGTCCTGCTCGCCCTGGTAGGCGGGCCCACCGGTGCACTGCGAGGTGAGCACACGGAGCCGCAGGTGAGTCGCCTTGACCTTCAGCGGCAACGTGAAGTCACGCATGATCAGCTGCGGCGCGCTCGGCCGCGGAGCATCGCCCGGGAACGCGTCGGGGCCGCTCGTGTACACCTTGGTGTACCCGGCGTCGGTGGCGCAGTTCGAGAGGGCGCTGTCGCATGCCCAGAGCTCGAACGAGCGCAGGGCCGCGAAGCGGCTCTGGCCCGGGTTGATCATCGCGCTGACCTCGACGTCCGTGATGGCCTGCGCCTTCGCGCCGGCGAGGTCGACAGTGACCTGCTTGCCGGCGATGCCGGTCAGCGTGCCGGCCGCGTCGCGGCCGTCGACCGACCAGTTGGTCGTCTCGGTCTCGTCGATCGCGAGTGCCTGGCCCGTGCCGTCGCCGGACGCGGTGGCTCCCGCGAAGGCCGACGCCACGTTCTGCGGCATCCGCTCGGTGAGGGTCACCGGCAGACCTGCCTTCAGGTTCGCGCTGAACCGGAAGAAGCCGTGACCCTTCCCCACGACCAGGAAGTCGTAGTGGCCGGGGACGAAGTGGGCGACCGCGTCGTTGTTGATGACGCTGCCCGAGTTCGACGTGGCCGGGTCGGTGTCGGCGACCTGTGACGCACGGCCCTCGTAGTGGCCGACGTACACCTTCGCGTTCACCGGCGGGTCACCCGTCGACTTCTCGACGATGTTGAAGGTCACCTCGACGTTCGACTCGACCGGCGAGCTGAAGTCCGGCACCGGGTCGCAGTCCTGCACCGGCGCAGCCGCCGAGCAGCGAGTCGCTGCCGTCGGAGTCGGGTTCATGAATGCGTTCCCGCCGAGCCCGCGCTGTGCGAAGGCCCGCCAGATCTCGACCTGGTTCGCCCCGCCGTACCGCATCGTGTCGGCCGCGAGCATCGAGTTGCGCGCGTCGATCATCGTCGGTGCGGTCGGGTCGATCAGCATCGCATCGAACACGAGCTGCGCCCAGCGCCGGTTGCCCGGGCAGTTCTGGGAGGGCAGCTCGCCGGAGGCGCACTGCGCCTGGAGCCCCGCGTTGCCCGCCGGGAAGTCGGCGTTGTACTTGTCGATCAGGCCCTGCCTGACCGAGTTGTTGATCGCCACCCAGATCTCACCGTCCGAGTGGACCTCGTTCCCTGCCACGTCGTAGCCCATGTCGCCGAAGTTCAGCGGGTTGACGTGCGGGAAGGTCGACGGGGTCGGGAAGTCGCCGGTCCGCGCCCAGTTCATGACGTAGTTGCGGATCCCGTGCTCCTTGTTGCCCGTCGCGTACGTGCCGGTTGCGAACGGATCCTCGCCGTCGGTCGGCGTGTAGTTGTTCTCACGCAGGTACTCGGTCGAGACCAGGTCGCCGAAGGCCTCGCCCATCGCGCCGGCGTGGAAGCCGAGACGGCCGTTGCCCTTGCCGATCATGCGGTTCTCGATCATGTGACCGAACTCGTGGCCGATCACGCCCTGGTCGTAGTCGCCGTCCACGCAGGGTGCGTAGAACGAGCCTGCGACCGGCTGCCAGAAGTACATGTTCGTGACCGACGAGGCTCCGTCGGGCATCGTCGACATGTTGGCGTTGTCGCGGGTGGTCGTCTGCGCGCCCGACTGGGCGTCGCCGATCAGCGGATCGCCCTCCTGCCAGGCCTCGGTGTTCCCGAAGTTGCTCGACTGGGCGTTCCAGTTCTGCTCGGTGAAGCCGAGGAAGTAGGAGAAGTCGTGCATGCGGTTGTGCATCACGAACAGGTTCGTGACCGCCGCGGCGTCGTCGTAGGTCGAGCCCGGGGTCTCCGTGGCTGCCCGCTGACACTGGCGGTTGTACCAGTCGTTCGTCCACGGGAACGAGTAGTCCCGGGCCGGGTTGCTCGTCGGCATGTAGCCAGGAGCGCCCGGTGCCGAGGCGTTGTCCCACGCGGTCGCGGCCTTGTTGTTGTTGCCGCTCGTCGTGTAGGTGGTCGTGTTCGTGCGCCCGTCGTAGTCCCACGGGACGCGCGAGGCGAGGTTGCCGACCACGATGTCGCAGCCCGTGGCCGCGCGCCAGCACCAGGTCTTGCGGGTGTCGGTGCTCGAGTTACCCCATGGGTACATGTCGGTCGCCGACAGCGGCGGGGTGGCCGGGAAGGCCTTCCAGCGTGCCCAGTAGTCGGGTGGAGCGGGGCTGTCGTCGATCGTGACGGTACCGTTGTACGTCCGGGGCGAGGCCCACGCGGCGCCGTCGGCGAAGTCGCAGACCTGCACGAAGTAGTCGCCCGGAGGCACGCCGCCGGCCGGGGAGTAGCGGAACTGCTCCGGCGAGAACAGCGTGTCGGCCGTGATCAGCGGCGTCGTGCTCGCGCCGAAGAACAGCTTGAAGACGACGTCGTTGGTGTTGATCGTGGCGGCCGCGAAGCCGGACAGCGCCCGGACGCCGGGGCCGACCGTGTACGGGCCGTGCCGCACGCCGCAGGCCCCGTCCGTCGCGGCCAGCTCGCCGTTGAACGGGAACGTCTGTACCGCGTTGGCGTGCTTGATGCCGCCGTTCGAGAAGTTGTCGGTCAGGTTCGTGCGCGCGAGGATCGCCCCCGTGCGGGCGTTGACGATCGTCCGGTACGCAAGGGTTGTGCCGGACCGGTGGAGCACGATCGCCTCGTAGGCCGGGACCGCCGCACGGCCGAGCCCGTACGAGCCGAGCCGGACGCGCTGGATGTCACGGAAGCCGCCGATGCGGAGGTTCGTCCACCCGCGGGCGACCTTCTGTGCCCTCACGTTCACGAGGGTCGTCTTCAGCCCGAGGTTGCCGGCCGCGTGCACGAAGGCCTGCGCCGCCGACAGCTTGATGCCGCCGGTCGAGTGCAGCGTGCCGACCGAGGTCGAGCTCGCGAAGCCGATCTTCCAACGATGGAGCTGCTTGGCCGGCACCATCGAGACGGTGATCAGGCCAGCTCCGTTGATGACCTTCAGGCCGCCGAAGGACTGCTGGAAGGTGACCGCGTGTCCCCGACCGCCCGTCAGCTTCGAGTCCGCGACGAGACGCAGGTCGCGCACGTTGGCGAGCCGGAAGATCACCTTGTGCTTTGCCAGCCAGCTGCGGGCCGCGACCGGTGCGGTGGCTCCTGATGCCTGCTTGGTCAGGTAGCCGCCGGGACGCATCAGCGTCGAGGCCGTGCCGTAGCTGTTCCAGGTCGCCTTCGCGTGAAGCGCCCTGACCGCCGCGCGCTGGGCGGCGGTCGGCCTGCTCGTGGTCGTTGCCTTCGAGAAATCACGGAGGCTGCCGTGCGCTGACGACGCCGATCCCCTGACTCCGAAGCTCGGACCGGCGAAGACGAGCATTGCTGCCACCGCGGCGAGGACCGCGCCCAGCAGCGCCTGTCTCAGTTTCATGCTCTCCCTCCCGATTTGCCGCTTCCTCATGCAGAGGAATGCGGATTTGTGCGCGCGATACTCAGACCTCTATCGGCCGCTGTCAAGTGACGAGGGCCGCCCGCAGGCGGCCCTCGTCGGTGTTCGGTGGTGCTTGCTAGCGGTTAGCGACGGTCATCCGTTGCCGGGACCGAGGTCGAGGCTCCAGATGCCCTGCGAGTGCGTCGCCGCGTAGAGGACACGCTTGCACTTGCCGCCATCCGTGCAGGTCGGGACGCGGCTGGACGGCTGGATCTCGAGGTGCATGACCTCGTAGCGAGGCATGCCCTGCATCGTGTGCCAGCCGCTGTGGCCGTCGTTCGGCCCGGCGAGCACGCCGAAGTCCGTCGCCGCGTACAGGGTGTGCGTGGCGTCGTCACGGACGATGTCCGCCACCGGCAGGTCTCCGGTGGAGGTCGGCGTCGGGAAGGCGGACGTGCCGCTCTCCACGTTCAGGTTCGTGAAGGTGCCTGAGCCGGAGACGGCCGCGTCACCCTCGGTCACCTCGAACACGTGACCCGGGGTCGCCGTCGTCGACGCGTTGAAGCCCGAGTAGCTGATCCACGCGTGCCTCGGGTTCGCCGGGTCGGGGTAGATCCCGCTCACGTACCGGGTCGGCGAGCTCGGGTTGTCGATCCGGTGCCACGTGATCGTGGACGGATCGCTCGCATCGCCGTTATGCGTCACGAAGACGCGGCCGGCACCCGTCACCGCCCAGACCGTGCCGTGGTCGGCGCTGTCGCGCGCCACCCACGAGACGACGAGGCCCTGCCGGTCGGTTCCGTAGAACGTCCCGGCCAGATCACCCGGCTGGTTGATGCACGTCGGCGCCGCGGTGCTCGCCACGGCGTCGCAGTACGGGCCGCCCATCGGCCGGTAGTCGCCACAGCCGAGCTGCGTCGAAGCAATCACGAACTCGGGGCAGTTCGCCTCCATGAAGGCGATGTTCGGGGTCGTGGGCTGCGGGCCGGCCTGCGTGGCCGTGCCGCCGCCGAAGGCAAGCGTCCGCCAGACATGGCGCGCACCGCTGTAGATCGGGTGCGAGCCGGGCGTCGGGTTCGGATCGCCCACCTGCGGCCAGTAGAACGCCGGGCCCTCACCGCTGCGGCGGATCGGCGCCGTCGCGACGACCCAGCGCTCCGGGTCGCCGTTGCGGAAGTTCGAGTCGCCCGCACCGCTCGTGAACTCGTTCGCCCGCCAGGTGGGCTGGGTGGCGTCGTACACGGCGTTGCCGCCGTCGCCGTAGATCACCTGGTTGAACGTGTCACGCTTGCAGTTGTTCGTGTTCGACCACGTGCCGTTGTCCTGCGTGCCGCCCATCACCTCGCACGAGTCGAACGGGTTGATCGCCACGTTGATGAACTGCAGCGTGCTGCTCAGCTTGCGGTCGATGTGGTCGAGCTCGACCGGCACGCGGGACAGCAGCCGCTTGCAGGCGACGTTGTCGCCGCCGGTGACGAACGGACCGGCAGCGGTGCCGTTGCGTCCCTCCTCGTCACATTGCGACGAGATGTTGGCGAACGTGCCGCTGGTGTTGATCACGCCTCCGTCCGACCCTTCGAAGATCTGGGTCGGATTGCCCGGGTTGATCACGATCGCGTGCTGGTCTGGATGGATGCCGTTCGGTGCCCTGTGGCAGAACGGCAGGCCGTACGGCTCGTACGCGCACCACGGCGCCGCCGTGTCCTGCGCGTCGTACGAGAGGTCGGTGAACGTCCGCATCCCGTTCGCGGCATCAGGATCGCCCGCGGTGTTCGAGTAGAGCACCTCGCGGCCGTTCGAGACACCGTTCCCGCAACCGACGCCCTTCGTGTCGCACGGCTGCTCGCCGTACTGGTTGGCGCCGATCACGTAGATCGTGTCGGGCATGCCTTCCGGCGTGTAGATCTCCTCGTCGTACCAGCACTGTGCCCAACAGAAGTCGATCGTCGGGAAGTACGGGTTCGCGCTGTCGCGCGAGGTGAGGCACTGCCAGCCCGCGTTGTAGGTCGCGGGGAACGTGTGCGTCGCAGGGTCGGGCGGAACGCAGCCCGTCCCCAGCGGAGACACCGCCGGCTGAGACGCGAGCAGCGTCGCGGCCGGCAACTGGCCGTTGTCCGTCCGCCAGAAGTTGGCGGCGAACGGGTCGGTCGGGCCACCGCCGGCGGCGGTGCCGTCACTCAGGTAGATGCGCGTCTTGCCGGTCTTCACGGTCAGCGCGACCATCGACCGGTCGATGCCGGCGTCGAAGTTCAGCACAGTGCCCAGGTTCTGCTTGAACTGAGGCCTGAACACCTGCTGCCACGTCGTCGCGGCAGCGCCTGCGTCACGGCGCCAGACGCCGGCGTCGAAGCCGGACGCGTAGACGACGCTCGGGTTCAGCGGGTCGAGCTCGAGATCCGTGATCCCGTATGAGATGAACGTGCCCGTGCACGCAGTGGCCGGATCCGACCGTGGGATGGTGCAGTCCGGCTTCGTGCCGTCCCAGACCATCGTGAAGGTCGCGCCGCCGTCGTTCGACTCGTAAACGCCGGGGTCGTTGGCACCCGGCTCGAAACGTGAGCTGCCGCCGGCGCCGATCACGTGCGAGAGGCCGCGTACGCCTCGCGCCGTCCCGACCAGGATGTGGCTCGAGTTGCGCGGGTCGATCCGGATGGAGTTGATCCCGCGGCCGAGGAAGGCGTCGATGTTCGGCGTCACGCACGGGTACACCGCGTTGCTGACGCACTTGTCAGCGAGCTTCTGCCAGTGCTCGCCGCCGTCCTTCGACTTGTAGATGCCCACGCCCGACTCGCAGCCAGAGGTGCAGCGGTTCGCCTCACCGGTGCCGAGGAAGAGCGTGTCTTTGCCATTGCCCTTCCCGGCCAGGAGCGTCAGGGTCCCGACCGAGTTCTGGTCGAGCTCCTCGGGGCTGATCTGCTTCCACTCCGGGTTCTCGGTCGTGGCGTTGTCCGTCCGCCACACGCCGCCGCCGGAGACTCCCGCCCAGAGGCGGCAGTGGTTTGCGTTGCAGTCCGGATCGGCGACCAGCCCCGTCACGCGGCTCGCCGTGTTGTTGGTCGCTCCTGAGAAGGAGATCACGCCGGGCTCCGTCGCGTTCTCCGTCGGGCCGTAGAGCTTCCACTTCGTCCCGTCGACCAGCAGCCGTCGCGAGTGCGCGAGCCGGCGTACGTCGCGAGCAGCGATCCGGTTGAACGTCGCGCGTGCGCGTGCGACCACCTTGGCCGGAATTGCCTTGGCCGGATACGTCCGGCTCTGGGCTCGCCACTGCTCGAACGAGATCGGCCCTTCACGGACGACCTCTGCGGCGTTGTTCTCTCCGGCCGCATCGGCTTCGCCTGCCTTCGGAATGATCCCCAGGCCTGGGCCCGAGGACTTCCCCGCGAGCAGGACGAGGGTCAGGGCGACCGCTGCAGCCAACAGGACAAACGAGGCCGTCACGACGCCCGTGCGGGTTCTTGTCATCGACTCTCCCCCTTTACGTTGCCACCAACGCGGGGCAAGCCCACCAGCCGCCCCGCCAGTAGTGCACGCGGCGTTATAAGTGCTCCTATATCAAGGTGTCAAGCGACTATCGGCCCACTGCGGCGGCCGCGTCGACCAGACCAGCCCCGTACGCAGCGGCAAATCCGATCGCGTGCGTCTGGTCGAGGTGGCAGAAGCCGGTCGCGCACGGAATGCCGTTCAACGCGGGAGCGACGTTGAACGGGTCGCTCGGGCCCATGAAGTTCGCGGGCGCGTGGCTGGCGGTGTCGGTCAGCCGGCGCACGAGCGCCGCAGGCTGGCCGACGAGCTGCGGCCGGGCCGAGAGCACGAGGGCGGCGACGCCGGCGACGTTCGGAGTCGACATCGAGGTGCCCTGCAGCCAGCCGTAGGCGTCACCCCTGGCCGTGAAGCAGGCTGCGTTGTTGGCCGCCGACTCGTTCGGGTCCTGGCAGATCAGGCCGTTCTTGACGAGGGCGCCGAACGAGCCCCAGGTGCCGGCCAGGATGTCGCCGGGGCCGCCGTCCCAGGCCGGTAGCTCGTACGCGCGGGCGCCGCCCGGTGCCGAGATGTCGACCCGCGAGCCGTAGTTCGAGTAGTAGGCGAGCTGGTCGCGGGCGCCGACGTGGGAGCTCCAGCGCAGCGGCACAGAGGCCGGCGCGGCGCCGATCGCGTTCGCGGTAGCCGAGACCATCGTCACGCCGGGCACGCCGCCGGGCACGAGTAGCCCGCCGCGCAGGTCGGAGAAGTCGAGCGAATCGCTGCCCGGGGGCGTCATCGCGATTCCCTGGGCGCCGGTGGAGACCTGGCCGACGTCCTCGAGGTGCCGGCCGTCGATCGTCATCGCCACGCGGTCGACACGCACGTGCTCGTTGCCGGCGGCTGCGAAGACGGGGACGCCGTGACGGAGGCAGTAGTCGACCGCGTCGGTGAAGAGCAGGAAGTCCTGGACCGAGGCCTCGTCGGAGGGGTCGACGTAGCCCTCGATCGACATGTTCACGACGTCGATGCGCGGGTCCGAGCACGCGGCGATGAGCCCACTGAGCATCCAGCTCGAGAGTCCGCCGAGTCCGGCTGCGAGCACCTTGTAGGAGCCGATCCGGACGCCCGGTGCCACGCCGTTCGAGGCGAAGCCGTTCAGCGCGCCGGCGATTCGGCTGGCCACCCAGGTGCCGTGTCCCTCGAAGTCGCCGTCGCGGCAGTCGCGCAGGCCCTTGCGGTCGATCAGGCCGAGGCCGAAGAGCGCGCGCAGGTCGTCGCAGGGGATGAAGTTGCCGCCGAGCTTCTTGTCGACGATGCCGTGCAGCTCACGGTGGTCGGCGTCGACGCCGCTGTCGAGCACTGCGACCGCGATCGAGCGGTCGCCGGTCGTGCGGCGCCAGGCGGACTGGACGTTCATGCGGTCGTCGTCCCACTGGAAGAGCGCGTGCCACGGGTCGAAGTCCACATCGTTGCGATCGGCGGGCGGGCCGTAGCCGTGCCCGTCGTCCCGCAGATCGTCGCGCCGGTCGGAGGCGAAGAGCGTGTCGGTGAAGAGGCCCGTGACGAGCGGCTTCGAGGCGACGCGCGAGTCGAAGCCCGACGAGGCGGGCACGACCGCGAGCGCGCCGATCGCGCTCAGGTCGTCGACGACGACTCCGCCGGCGGCGGTGACCGCCCCGCGCATCTGCGCAGGCGTCGAGCCGGGCGAGAACCGGACCACGGTGACACCGAAGGGATTGCCGGCGGCGGTGGCAGATCCTGTGATTGCGAGCGCGGCGGCAAACGCCGCAAGGAGAAGGGTGGGCCGCATCACCGTGCTGCAGGTTTCGGCAGACCCACCGCGGCTCCTACATCACCCGTTCTAGGAACGTGGGGCGTCAGAACTGCAGGCACGTGCATGACGACAGGTCTCGGCTCAACGCATTCCTCGTAACGAGCGAAGGCCCCTGGAACCGGGCCTTCGTCTTGCAGCTTCGCTTGAGGAGCGCCCTAGCCGCCGTGCGGCTTGGCCATCTTGCGGTAGTCGAGCGCCTCGTCGAGCGTGGCCTCGTCGACTCCCGCGTCCCGAGCGACCTCGCGCAGCGAGCGGCCCGAGCCGGCGGCTTCCTTGACGATCTCCGCCGCCTTGTCGTAGCCGATGTACGGGTTGAGCGCAGTCGCCGCGGACAGGGTCAGCTCGGCATAGCGCTCGCAAGTCTCGCGGTTGGCCTCGATCCCGTCCACGCACTTCTCGGCGAACAGGCGCGAGGCACTGGCGAGCAGCTTGATCGAGTCCAGCAGGTTCCGCGCGAGCAGCGGCACGAAGACGTTCAGCTCGAAGTGGCCCTGCATCCCGCCGACGGTGACCGCCTGGTCGTTGCCGATCACCTGCGCGGAGACCTGGGTCACGACTTCGGGGATGACGGGGTTGACCTTGCCCGGCATGATCGAGCTGCCCTTCTGCAGCTCGGGCAGGGCGATCTCGGCGAGGCCGGCACGCGGGCCCGAGCCCATGAAGCGAACGTCGTTGGCGATCTTCGTCAGCGAGACGGCGACCACCTTCAGCGCCCCGCTCGCCTCGACGAGGCCGTCGCGGGCCGCCTGCGACTCGAACGAGTCGGCCGGGGGCGAGATCTCGAGGCCGGTGTCCTCTTGCAAACGCGCGCGCACGCGCGTGGCGAATTCCGGGTGGGTGTTCAGCCCGGTGCCGACAGCCGTGCCGCCGAGCGGCACCTTGCCGAGCCGCGGAAGCGTGTCGCGCACGCGCGCGGCGCCCTCACGCACCTGGGCCGCGTATCCGCCGAACTCCTGGCCCAGCGTGACCGGCACCGCGTCCATCCAGTGCGTACGGCCCGACTTGACCACATCGTCGAACTCCTGCGCCTTGGCCTCCAGCGAGGCGGCAAGCCCGTCGAGCGCGGGAAGCAGGTCGTTGGTCAGCTCGTCGAGGGCCGCGAGGTGAACGGCGGTCGGGAAGACGTCGTTCGACGACTGGCCCATGTTGACGTCGTCATTCGCGTGAACGTCCTCGCCGGCGAGGTTGGCGATCACCTCGTTCGCGTTCATGTTCGAGGAGGTGCCCGAGCCGGTCTGGAAGACGTCGATCGGGAACTGGTCGTCGAGCTCGCCGTTCGCGATTCGGTCGGCGGCCGCGGCCATGCGCTCGGCCTTGTCGGCATCGAGGAGGCCGAGCTCGCCGTTCACGCGCGCGGCTGCTGCCTTGATCCGGCCCAGCCAGCGCGCGACCGGCGCCGGGATCGGCTCGCCTGAGACTGGAAAGTTCTCGACGGCCTTCTGCGTTTCGCCTCCCCAGAGCTCCTGTTGCTCAGTTCGTGCCATCGGCACGAGTCTAGTCAGGCGGCATAGAGCCGGCGGCGCTCGAGCGGGCGCTTCCGCAGCCGGTGCCGGAGTGTCTCGTCGAGCTCGTAGGACGCGGCCCAGCCGACGTAGGAGCAGCGCCGGCACTCGCCGCCGTCCACGCGGTGATGCGAAACGGGGTGCAGGACGCGAACGTCGCCGCAGCGGAGGCACTCGACCCGGAGGGAAGCCATCTCACTCTCGGGATCGGCGTCCCGGAGAGGCCGATGACCCTCGAACGAGGGATGCCTAGTCGGCTGAGGCGTCGCTTGCCGATGCCGCCGAGAGGCCGTGCCGGCTTTGCTGGTGCGGCCGTCCAACACACGTTCGCCTTGGCGAGCGGGTCGTCGCGCGCTCGCCTAGTCGGTGGAGTACTTCGGCTGGACTTTTTCCCCGCGAATACGGGCAACCGCGTTGTTCGCTGCGATCGCGGCCTCGCCCATGCCGATCGTGATCAGCGTGATCTTGCCCTCGTAGCCGGCCACGTCGCCCGCCGCGTAGACGCCGGGAAGCGTCGTCTCGCAGGTCATCGGGTCGATCAGGATCTGCCGCTTGCCGTGCAGCTCGAGGCCCCAGTCGGCGATCGCGCCGAGATGTGAGTGGAAGCCGAGCAGCGTGATCAAGGCCTCGCACGCGACCTGCTCGACCTCGCCGGTCTTCGTGTTCTCGATCGAGACCGACTGCAACGAGCCGTCGCCGTGGAGCTCGCGCACCTCGCAGGGTGTGAAGAACCGCACGCGGCCTTCGCCCTCGAGCGCGCGCGCCTCGCTGACCGAGGACTCGAGCGCACGGAAGTTGTCGCGCCGGTGGACGAGCCCGATCGGTGCCTTGGCCGTGTCCTGCAGGCCGAGCGTCCAGTCCAGCGCCGAGTCGCCGCCGCCCACGATCACGCAGGTGCGGTCGCGGAAGACGTCCTTCTCGCGCACGAAGTAGTGGACGCCCTTTCCCTCCCAGTCGTCGATGCCCTCGATTCCGAGCTTGCGCGGCTCGAAGGCACCGTGGCCGGCGGTGATGATCAGCGCGCGCGTCAGGTAGGGGCCGCCCTGGTCGGTGCCGATCGCGAGCAACTCGTCGCCGTTCTGGCCGACGCGCTCGAGCGTCTGCACCTCCTCGCCGAGGTGGACCTCCGGGCCGTACTGCAGTCCCTGCTCGGCGCAGAGCTCGACCAGCTTGGTGCCCTGGATCTTCGGGTGGCCGGCGACGTCGTAGACGTGCTTCTCCGGGTAGACCGCAGCAACCTGGCCGCCGAGCTGCTCGAGGCTCTCGATCATGCGCACCGACGCGTCGCGGTGCCCGGCGTAGTAGGCCGCGGCGAGACCGGCGGGGCCGGCTCCGAGGATCGTGATGTCGACGACGTCGCTCACCGCCGCCAATGCTAACGACGGTCCGTTGAACAACCTCGGCCGTTGTCGTACCCTCGCCCGGTCAACTGTCGATCGCTGAAGAGGGGCCTGCCTTGGACACCTACCACGTCGTGCTCTACATCCACTTCCTCTCGGTATTCGTTGGGATCGGCGCCGCTTCCGTCCTCGCCGTCTGTCTCTTCCAGCTTCGCGGCGCCCGCGAGCTGACCGACGCGGTCCCGTGGGGCATGGTCGCCGGGAAGACTGGGCGCCTGTTCCCGATCGCGATCCTCGGCCTCTTCGGCTCGGGCGCGTACATGACGAGCGACGTCTGGTCGTGGGACACGGGCTGGATCGTGGTCGGGATCGTGGCGCTCGTCGTGCTCGGGCTCCAGGGGCCGCTGATCGCCGAGCGTTCCGGCAAAAAGCTGGAGCACGCGCTGCGCGAGAACGGCCCCGGGCCGCTCGGCGGCAACGCCCGCATGATGTGCCGCTACTGGGGTCTCTGGATGGTCGAGTTCAGCGCCATCGGCCTCGTGCTCGGAGTCGTCTGGAACATGACCACGAAGCCGGGAACGTGGAGCTCGATCGCCGCCGCGGTGATCGGCTACGGCGTCGGCGCGGGCCTCGGGTACCTGTTCAGCAAAGCAGGGGCCGAGCAGCCGGTGGCCGCCTCAGCGGCGACCGACTAGTGCGAGCAGCCTGAGCCGCAGCCGGCTTCGCCCTCGGGAGCGTCGCCCTCTTCCACCTGGAAGGAGTGGCCGCAGCCGCACGAGCCGGAGACGTTCGGGTTGTTGATCGCGAACCCGGCCTGCAGGCCCTCGACCCAGTCGATCTCGGTGCCGGTCAGGTACGGCGCGCTGAACGGGTCGACGACCACAGGCACGCCGTGGCTGTCGAGCTCGTGGTCGCCGTCCTGCGGACCGCGGTCGAAGCCGAGCGCGTACTGGAAGCCGGAGCAGCCGCCGCCCTGGACGGCGATCCGCAGGACCGCGGCCTCGCCCGCGGGCTCCTCGGCCATCAGGTCGCGGATCTTGGTCGCCGCGCTCTCGGTGAGCGAGACGATCGTCAGAGGCTGTTCGGCAGTCGCCATCCGGCTCATCGTAGCAGCGTGCTCGGGCCGTCCGAATCCCCGGCAGAGGGCCGTTTCGAAGGGGGAGCTTGTAACAGCTGCGACACGCGTGGTTGAGCCGTTTTCCTCGTCGCTCGTAGCCCCACCCGAACCTGCTAACTTCCGGGCCGCTCACCGCGGGGAGGATGCGCGTTGCTGGACAGCTGGTTGCCCTTTCTGATCTACGGCCTCTTCGCGCTCGCGATTCCCCTCACGATGATCTTCGCGTCGTTCGCGCTGGCCACCAGGCCGCACCGGCGGATGCGCGGCCGCTCGCTGCCGTTCGAGTCCGGCGTCTCCGAGGGACCGCCCGTGCACAGCCGCTTCACGATCAGCTTCTACCTGACGGCGATGCTCTTCATCGTCTTCGACATCGAGATCGTCTTCCTGTACCCGCTGGCCGTGATCCTCCACGAGCTCGCCTGGTTCGGGTTCGTCGAGTTCCTCTTCTTCGTCGTCATCCTCGCGCTCGCCTACGTCTACATCTGGCGCAAGGGAGCGCTGGACTGGAGATGAGCCGTCGCTTGCGATGGCGCTTGGAGGCCGCGCGGGCTTTGCTCGCGCGGCCGTCTGGAGCGACGCCTCGAAACGCCTTCACGGCCTGGAGCCTCAGATGAGCGACAAGAAGCGCCTCGCCGACTACGGCATCCAGTCCGAGCGCGTGCAATGGCCCGACAAGGGCCCGGGCACCTTCGAGCAGGAGCTCGGCGACCTCGAGCAGCGGCTGGGGCTGACCACGGTCGAGAAGGCGGTCGCCTGGTCGCAATCCAGCTCGATCTGGCCCGATACGTTCGGCCTCGCCTGCTGCGCGATCGAGATGATGTCGATCGTCTCCGCGCGCTACGACGTCGCGCGTTTCGGCGCCGAGGTCTTTCGCTCCTCGCCGCGCCAGGCCGACCTGCTGATCGTCTCCGGCCGCGTGGCGCACAAGATGGCCGCGCCTCTGCGCCAGATCTACGACCAGATGCTCGAGCCCAAGTGGGTGATCGCGATGGGCGCCTGTGCGAGCTCGGGCGGGATGTTCAACAACTACACGATCCTCCAGGGCGTGGACAAGGTCGTCCCCGTGGACATCCACGTCCCCGGCTGCCCGCCGCGGCCGGAGGCGCTCGTCGAGGGGATCATCCGGCTGCAGGAGAAGATCAAGGCGGGCATCCCGCCGGCCTACGAGATCCGGGACGTGGCAACCTGACCTACGAGGGAGTTCCCGGGCTCGTCGAGACGCGGGAAGCCCACGGCGAGACGACGCTGGTCGTCGACCCGCCGCGCCTCGTCGAAGCCTGCCGTCACCTGCGCGACGAGGAGGAGTTCTCGATGCTCTCCGACATCACGCCGACGGACTACCTCGGCTGGGGCTCGCGAGGGGTCGCCGGCTACATCGGCAACGCCTCGGGCCGCGACCTGAACTCGCCCGGCTCGCAGGGTCTGCCGCGCACACCCGAGCCGAAGGCAAAGCGCTTCGCGATGAACTACCACCTGGTCGCTGTCCCGGGCGGGCAGCGCGTCCGCGTCCAGGTCTGGGTCGACGAGGACGAGCCGGTCGAGAGTGTCGTTCCGGTCTGGCCGACGGCCGACTGGCACGAGCGGGAGGCCTGGGACATGATGGGCATCCGCATCGAGGGCCACCCGAACCTCTCCCGCATCCTGATGGACGACGACTGGGAGGGGCATCCGCTCCGCAAGGACTACCCGATCGGCGGCGAGCCCGTCCGCTTCTCGGAGGAGACCTAGTGGCTCCCCCGGCAACACTCGGCGGCGCCCGGCCTGCGATCACGCGGCGCGACCCAGGCATCCACCAATGTCACCGGGAGAACCACTAATGGCCCTAGCGCCGGAGCGGCCGAAGATCTACGAGGGCACGCGCATCCCCTCGCCGATCCCGACGACGCTCCAGGTCTCGCCGGAGCTTCGCGATTCTCCGGACCTGCTCGAGATCAACTTCGGGCCGAACCACCCGTCGACGCACGGCGTGCTGCGCCTGGTGATCGAGCTCCACGGCGAGGACGTCGTGGGCCTGCGCGCGGTGATCGGCTACCTCCACACCGGCTTCGAGAAGAACATGGAGGCCAAGAGCTGGTGGAAGGCGATCACGTACGCGCCTCGGATCGACTACCTCTCCTTCCAGAACAACGAGCTCGTCTTCGTGCTGGCGGCCGAAAAGCTGCTCGACCTGCCGGTGCCGGAGAAGGCGACCTGGATGCGGATGTGCCTCGCCGAGCTGAACCGGATCCATTCGCACCTGGTCTGGCTTGCGACCGCCGCGCTCGAGCTGGGAGCGATCTCGATGTTCTGGTACTGCTTTCGCGAGCGCGACCAGATCCTCGACCTGTTCGAGATGGTCACCGGGACGCGCATGCACACGCGCTACTACCAGGTCGGCGGGCTCGCCGAGGACATCCCGCGCGGTTTCTATCCCGAGGCGCGCAAGTTTGTCTCCTGGATGCCGAAGGCGGTCGACGACTACGAGGCGCTCGTCGACCGGAACGCGATCTGGCTCGAGCGCACGAAGGGGCTCGGGCTGCTCTCGGCCGAGGACGCGATCGCGCTCGGGCAGACCGGGCCCGTCCTGCGCGGCTCGGGCGTCGACTGGGATCTGCGCAAGGTGAACCCGTACCTCGCCTACGACCAGGTCGAGTTCGACGTGCCGGTCTACGAGAACGGCGACGTCTGGGACCGGTACAAGGTGCACATGGACGAGATGCGGGAGTCGACCCGCATCGTCGCCCAGTGCCTCGACCGGCTCGAGGCGATGGAGGGCCAGCCGTGGATCGCGGACGACCGCAAGGTCGTGCTCCCGCCGCGCGAGGAGCTGCACACCTCGATGGAGTCGCTGATCCACCACTTCAAGATCGTCACCGAAGGGTTCCGCGTGCCCGAGGGCGAGGTCTACTCGACCGTCGAGTCGGCGCGCGGCGAGCTCGGCTGCTACGTCGTCTCGGACGGCGGACCTAGGCCGTGGCGGGTCAAGTTCCGCGCGCCGAGCTTCGTCGCGCTCGAGGCGACCGCGACCTGCATGTCGGATGCGCTCGTCGCCGACCTGATCGCGATCGTCGGCTCGCTCGACACGCTCATGGGCGAGGTCGACCGTTGAGACGTCGCTTGCGATGTCGATCTCAGGCCGCGCGGGCTTTGCCCGTGTGGCCGTCTGAAATGACCGGTCGACACGTAGATCGTGAGGCAAACGCGTGAGCCCCGATCTGGCGGCCGAGATCCGCGAGCTGGGGCAGCGATTCCCGGACTCGCGCACCGCGATCCTGCCGGCGCTGCGGCTCGTCCAGGAGGCGAACGGCGGCTGGCTGGCGCCCGAGTCCTTCGAGCAGGTCGGCTCCGCGCTCGGTCTCACCCCCGCGTACTGCCAGGCGGTCGCGTCCTTCTACGACATGTTCCACCAGGCCCCTGTCGGCCGGCACTCGGTCGAGGTCTGCACCAACCTCTCGTGCGCGCTCGTCGGCGCGCAGCAGGTCGTCGACGCGTTCGAGTCGGAGCTGGGAGTGGCGCCCGGGGAGACGACCGAGGACGGCGAGGTCACGCTCCGCACGGTCGAGTGCCTCGGCGGCTGCGGCTACGCGACCGTCGTCGCCGTCGACCACCGCTATCACCAGCACGTCAAGCCGGACGACGTGCCCGGAATCGTGAAGGAGCTCCGTGGGGCTTAGGACGATGCTGCTGGCGGGCGCGGACGAGCGCGACCTGACGAAGCTCGCCGAGTATCGGGCGATCGGCGGCTACGAACAGGTGCCGAAGGCTCTGAAACTGAGCCCGGACGAGCTGATCGCCGAGCTGCAGAAGGCGAACCTGCGCGGGCGCGGCGGCGCCGGCTTCCCGATGGGCCGCAAGGCCTCGCTGGTCGACCGCTCCAGCCCGAAGCCGAAGTACCTGGTCGTCAACGCCGACGAATCCGAGCCGGGCGCGTTCAAGGACCGCGAGGTGATGGCACGCGTGCCGCACCGGCTGCTCGAGGGCTGCCTGATCGCCGCGCACGCGATCGAGTCGAAGGACGTCTTCATCTACATCCGCGGCGAGTACCTGACCGAGTACGAGATCCTGCAGAAGGCCGTCGACGAGGCGCGCGAGGCGGGCCTCTTCGGCGAGGTGAACGTGACGGTCTACCGGGGCGCCGGCGCCTACATCTGCGGCGAGGAGACCGCAATGCTCGACTCGCTCGAGGGCCGGCGCGGCCAGCCGCGCCCGCGGCCGCCGTTCCCGCCGGTCCAGGGCCTCTACATGGCGCCGACCGAGATCAACAACGTCTGCACGATCGCGACCGTGCCCGCAATCCTCGAGCTCGGCGCCGAAGGGTTCGACCAGGTCGGCACGCCCAGCTCGCCGGGCACCGTCCTCTTCTCGATCTCCGGCAACGTCGAGAAGCCGGGCAACTACGAGCTCGAGCTCGGCACCTCGATGCGCGAGCTGATCTACACACACGCGGGCGGGATCGCGGGCGGCCACCAGCTGAAGGCGGTCATCCCCGGCGGTTCCTCGGTGCCGGCGCTGACCGCGCGGCAGATCGACGTGCCGCTCGACTACGACTCGCTGGGCGCGATCGGGACGTTCTTCGGCGCCGCCTCGCTGATCGTGGTCGACGATCGCTGCTGCATGGTGCAGCTCGCGCTGCGCTCGACGAAGTTCTATATGAACGAGTCCTGCGGCAAGTGCACGCCTTGCCGAGAGGGGACGCGCTGGCTGGTGCAGCTCCTAGAGAAGGTCGAGCGCGGCGACGCCGGGCACGACGACCTCGACCTGCTGCGAAAGGTCTGTGACCGGATCGAGGGCAAGTCGCTCTGCGCGCTGGGCGACTTCGCGGTCTGGCCCGTGCAGAGCTACTTCGACAAGTGGAATGAGGAATTCGTCGCCCATGTCGAGCAGGGCGGGTGCCCGTTTGGCGGCGAGTCCTCGCTCGAGGGCATCGTCGCGCCGTCGGACCAGCACACTCATTCGCCCGTGGCAGAGGTTCCCGCATGAGCTCGCCGGAGCTCGTCACCGTCACGATCGACGGCCGCGAGGTGCAGGTGCCGAAGGGCCTCGGGCTCGTCGAGGCGGCACTCCAGGCGGGGATCGAGATCCCGGTCTTCTGCTACGAGCCGCGCCTCGGCCCGCCGGTCGGGGCCTGCCGCATGTGCCTCGTCGAGCTCGAGGGCGTGCCGAAGCTCCAGGCGGGCTGCACGCTGACCGCGGCCGACGGCATGAAGGTGCGCACCGCGCAGACCTCGCCCAAGGCGGCGGACGGGCAGGACGCGACGCTCGAGTTCATCCTCGTCAACCACCCGCTCGACTGCCCCGTCTGCGACAAGGGCGGCGAGTGCCCGCTGCAGGACCTGACCTTCCGCTGGGGTCCCGGCAACACACGGATGGAGTTCGCGAAGCGGACGCTCGAGAAGCCGATCCCGGTCTCGCCGACGATCGCCCTCGACCGCGAGCGCTGCATCCTCTGCTACCGCTGCACCCGGTTCTCGGAGAGCGTGGCCGAGGACAATCAGCTCGTCGCGCAGAACCGCGGCGCCTCGTCGGTGATCGCCACCTTCGAGGACCAGCCGTACCGCGCGCCCTTCTCGGGAAATGTGATCGAGCTCTGCCCGGTAGGCGCGCTGACCTCGACGCAGTACCGCTTCGAGGCGCGGCCGTGGGAGATCCAGAACGTGCCGACGGTCTGCGGCCTCTGTCCGGTCGGCTGCAACGTCGCCGCGACGACGCGCGAGGGCAAGGTCAAGCGCATGCTCTCGCGGAACCACCCCGAGGTGGACGAGGGCTGGCTCTGCGACAAGGGCCGCTTCGCCTTTACCCACCTCTACGCCGGCGACCGGATCACCGACCCCCTGCGGCGGCGGCGCCAGAGCGGCCTCGAGGAGATCTCGTGGGACGACGCGCTCGACGAGGCGGAGCGGCTGCTGCGCGAGTCCGGCGGTCGGATCGTGACCGTGCTCTCCGGCTCGGAGACTGTCGAGCAGGCCTATGCGCTCGGCCGGCTGCTGCGCGGCGGGCTCGGCGCGCACACGGCGCTGATGCCGGAGGAGACGAGCCCCGCGCTCGACGCCTTCCGGCTGCCGCTGTCGGCGATCCGCGAGGCCGAGCTCGTGGTCGTCCTCGGCGACGAGCCGGTCGCCGAGCGCGCGCCGGTGGTCGAGCTCTGGCTGAAGGCCGCCCGCCGCGCCGGCGCCGAGGTGCACCACACAGGCGACGCGCACGAGAGCTGCAAGCGGCTCGCCGGCGAGGACGACGAGCTCGGCGGCCGGCTGCGCGAGAGCGAGCGCGCGATCCTGATCTGGTCCGGCGAGGACGGCGCCGGCGGCGCGCACCTCGCGGCGCTGGCTCGGGAGCTCGGCTTCTCCGGCAAGCCCGGGTCGGGTGCCTTCCACCTGCCACGCACCGCGAACGGCCGCGGCGTGGCCGATGCCTGGGCCTGCTCCGACGACGGCGAAGCTGAGGCACCGGAGCAGATCGGCCTGCTGATCGTCTCCGGCGACGAGGCCGCCGCCGACCCGAACGTCCGAGCGCTGGCCGAGCGCGCCGAGCGCGTGCTCGTGACCTCGATGTTCCAGAGCCTCGCCGCCGGCTGGGCCGACCTCGTCCTGCCGGGAACGAGCTACCTGGAGCGCGACGGCACCTACGTCAACCTCGAGGGACGGCTGCAGCGCATGCGCCGGGCCGTGATCCCGCCCGCCCCCGACGAGCTCGCCTGGATCTCGAAGCTGGCCGAGCGCTTCGAGGTCGAGCTCGCGCCGTACGCCTCAGCGGTCTTCACCGAGCTGTCCGAGCGGATCTACGACGGCCTCCCGTTCGGCGAGGTCGGCGAGCGGGCCGAGCTGCGCACGCGCAGCGAGGCACCTGCGGCCGAGCTGCCCGAGCCGCCGCCCGCGCCCAAGGGGAAGGGCCTGCGCCTGGTCCGCTACAAGCCGCTCTTCTCGGGCCCTGCAGTCGAGCGCGTCCCGCAGCTGCAGTTCCAGCGGCCGCTGCGCGAGGTCGAGCTCTCGCCCGAAGACGCGAAGCGCCGCAAGATCGCGAGCGGCGAGACCGTCCGCGTCTCGCACAACGGCACTTCGCTCGAGCTGCAGGCGTGCGTCAACGCCGCCCTGCGCGCCGGGGTCGTCCGCATCGCCGCCGAGCACGCGGGCGAGCTCGGTGGGACTGTGGAGGTGGCGAAGTGACCGATCCCTGGTGGATCTCGATCATCAAGGCGTTCCTGATCATCAACCTGCTGCTGCTCACGTTCGCCTACATGACGCTGATCGAGCGCAAGGTGCTTGGCCGGATGCAGCTGCGCTACGGCCCCAACCGGGCCGGCCCGTTCGGGCTCCTGCAGCCGATCGCCGACCTGGTCAAGCTCGTCCGCAAGGAAGCCTTCTACCCAGAGACCGCGGTGGACGTGCTCTACATCGGCGCGCCGGTGCTTTCGGCCTTCACCGCGCTCGCCGCCTTCGCCGTGATCCCGTTCGGCCCTGGCTGGGAGATCGCCGGCTACCACGTCGGCGGAGTGGTGGCGCCGGTCTCGATCGGCCTGATCCTGATCTTCGCGCTCAGCTCGCTCGGGATCTACGGCTTCATCATCGGCGGCTGGGCCTCGCACTCGAAGTTCTCCCTGCTGGGCTCGATGCGCACCTGCGCCCAGATGGTCTCGTACGAGGTCTCGCTGACCTTCGCCGTGCTCGGCGTCGTGATCATGGGCCAGTCGCTCTCGCTGCCGGCGATCGTCGAGAAGCAGCACGAGACGATCTGGTTCGCGGCCCCGCAGCTCGTCGGCCTGCTCGTCTTCTTCATCGCCGGCGTCGCCGAGACGAACCGGCCGCCGTTCGACCTCCCCGAGGCCGACACCGAGCTCGTCGCCGGCTACCACACCGAGTACAGCGGCATGCGCTTCGGCCTCTTCCAGATGGGCGAGTACGTGAACATGATCACGCTCTCCGCGCTGGCGGTGACGCTCTTCTTCGGCGGGTGGTACGGGCCCTGGGCGCCGCTCGGCCCGCTTTGGTTCCTGATCAAGCTACTGCTCGTGATCTTCGTCTTCCTCTGGATCCGGGCGACCCTGCCGCGCCTGCGCTACGACCAGCTGATGCGCTTCGGCTGGAAGGTGCTGCTGCCGGTGGCGACGATCAACGCGCTCGTTACGGCGGCCTGCGTGGTGGCCTTCTAGATGTCGCCGCAGAACCCGATCGACAGCATCAAGGGCTTCGGCGTCACCTTCAAACAGATCTTCAAGAAGCCGATCACGCAGCAGTACCCTGAGTACAAGCGCCCGGTCTACCCGCGCTTCCGCGGCCGCCACCGGCTGCATGTGCACGAGAACGGGCTCGAGAAGTGCGTCGGCTGCTCGCTCTGCGCGGCGGCCTGCCCGGCCGACTGCATCCGCGTCGTTGCGGCGGAGAACACCCCCGACCACCGCGTCTCGGCCGGTGAGCGCTACGCGCGCATCTACGAGATCAACATGAGCCGTTGCATTTTCTGCGGCTACTGCGAGCTCGCGTGCCCGTTCGACGCGATCACGCTCGGCAACGAGTTCGAGCTGTCGGAGTACTCGCGCGACGACCTGATCTACACGAAGGACATGCTGCTGGCCGAGCCGATCAAGCAGGTGCCGGTCGCCGACCGGGAGCTGTTCGACACGCCGATCCCCTACTACGAGAGCCATTCGTGATCCTCGCGTCGTTCTCGAACGTGCTGGTCTGGGCGATCTGGGTAGTGGCCGCGTTCGCCTGCCTCGCGAGCGGGATCGCGGTGATCTCGTTCACGAACCCCTTCTACGCCTCGCTCTCGTTGATCGGGAACCTCGCCTCGCTGGCGGTGATGTACCTGCTGCTCTCGGCCGAGTTCGTCGCCGCCGCGCAGGTGCTCGTCTACGCGGGCGCCGTGATGGTGATGTTCCTGTTCGTCACCGCCTACCTCGGGAACCGGGCCGATGCGCCCTGGGCGGGCGCGCCCAGCTGGCAGACGCTCGGCGCGGTCGCCGCGTGCTCGGCGCTGTTCGTCGAGGTGATCGTGGTCGTCGGGCTCAAGACGAGCGGCCGGCTCTCGCACCAGGCGGCGATCGACTCGTCCTTCGGGCGGCCGCGCGAGATCGGGCGGCTGTTCCTGACCGACCACCTGCTCGCCTTCGAGATCACCTCGATCGTGCTGCTGATCGCCGCCGTCGGCGGCGTGATCCTCGGCTCCCACTCGCGCGACACGCCGATGAAGGGGGCACAACAGTGAAGGGCCCGGACGTCGTCTGGTACCTGTGCGTGGCGGGGTTCCTCTTCTCCACCGGCGCGCTAGGCGTACTCATCCGGCGGAGCCCGCTGATCGTGCTGCTCTCGCTCGAGATCATGCTCAACGGGGCGAACCTGGCCCTGATCGCGTTCTCCCGCCACTTCGCGCAGGGTGACGGCCAGATCTTCGCGCTGACCGTGATGGCGGTCGCGGCCTCCGAGGTCGTCGTCGGGCTGGGCCTGATCGTCGCGATCGCGCGCCAGAAGCTCGACCTCGACGTCGACAAGCTCTCGACGCTGCGCGGATAGATGTCGGCCACCACCTGCCCATCTCGCGCTCCCGGCTCAGCTGCAAATGCGCGCCTCGCCGCGTCCTCAGTCGCACCCGTAACCTCTGGCTACGGGTGCTCCCTGCGTCCTTGCGACGCAGAATTTTCACGGCCCGTGAGCGCGACCTGGTCAGCCGGTAATCGATGATCGCCGCCGCCTGGATCTGCCTGCTCTCGCCGCTCGCGGCGACGCTGCTGATCACGATCGGCTGGAACCGGCTCTCGCGCCGCGGCGCCGGCTACCTGGCGACGCTCTCGGTCGCGGTCTCGTTCCTGGCCGCGATCGTGGCCTTCGCAGGCCTGCTCGGCGACTCGCCCGAGGAGCGGTACCACCCCTCGACGCTGTGGAGCTGGCTGACCGCAGGCCAGCTCGACTTCGGCCTGCGGATCGTGGTCGACCCGCTCTCGGTGTTCATGATGCTCGTCGTCTCCGGCGTCGGAATGCTGATCGTCCTCTACTCGATCGGCTACATGGAGGGCGACGACGAGGAGCGGCGCTACTTCGCCTACATGGCGCTGTTCGTCTTCTCGATGCTGCTGCTCGTCCAGGCCGGGAACCTGCTGATCCTGCTCGTCGGCTGGGGGCTCGTCGGCCTCTCCTCGTACCTGCTGATCGGCTTCTGGCACGACCGGCCGAGCGCAGTCGCGGCGGCCAAGAAGGCGTTCGTGATCAACGCGATCGGCGACGCGACGTTCGCGCTCGCGCTCTTCCTGCTGATCCAGCGCACCGGCTCATTGAACTTCGAGGTCGTCTTCAGCCAGGCCGACTCGATCGGCGGCAGCTGGGCGATCAACCTGATAGCGCTCGGGCTGCTCGGCGGGGCGGTCGCCAAGTCGGCGCAGCTGCCGCTCCACACGTGGCTTCCCGATGCGATGGAAGGCCCGACGCCCGTCAGCGCCCTCATCCACGCCGCGACGATGGTCACCGCGGGCGTCTACCTGATCGTCCGCACCGGCTCGCTCTTCGAGCAGGCGCCCAAGGTGCTCGAGCTCTCGGCCGGACTCGGCGCGATCACGATCGTGCTGGCCGGCCTGATCGCGCTCGTGCAGGTCGACATCAAGCGCGTGATCGCGTACTCGACGATGTCGCAGATCGGCTACATGTTCCTCGCCGCGGGGCTGGGCGCGTACCCGAACGCGATGTTCCACCTGATGACGCACGCCTTCTTCAAGGCCCTGCTCTTCATGGCGGCCGGCCTCGTCATCCACGCCCTCGCCGGCGAACAGGACATGCGTCGGATGGGCGGTCTCAACCGGCTGCTGCCGTTCACGTACGTGTGCTTCGCGATCGGGGCGCTCTCGCTCGCAGGCATTCCGCCGTTCTCGGGGTTCTTCTCGAAGGACTCGATCCTTGCCGCCGCGCTCGGCCGCGGCTGGTACGGCGAGCTGCTCTGGCTCGCCGGGATGGTCGGCACCTTCCTGACGGGCCTCTACGCCTTCCGGATGCTGTTC
>Ga0308176_10000269_pt1 | contig 35056 bp, 25 predicted proteins | sample PhyCR2_3_FD_203890 | JGI IMG/M metagenome (GOLD analysis project Ga0308176, IMG submission 203890) | Soil microbial communities from UC Gill Tract Community Farm, Albany, California, United States - DLSLS.C.R2 | ecosystem: Environmental > Terrestrial > Soil > Agricultural land | place: USA... | reverse complement strand
CCGAGCAGCGCAAGCCCCACCCCGCCCCCAAGGCCGACCAGATCTACTCCACCACCATCAAGGAACTCGGCAACTTCGAATACGACGCCGCCAAAGGCGGCAACATCCCCGACGACGTCAAGCGCCTCAGCGGCCACCCCATCCGCCTCCAGGGCTACATGATCCCCCTCGACCAGGCCGAAAACATCACCCAGTTCGCCCTGGTCCCCAGTCTCTTCGCCTGCTGCTTCGGCCAGCCCCCGCAGATCCAGCACACGATCGTCGTCACCTGCCCCAAGGGCAAGGCAGTGAGCTATTACCCCGACGAGATCCTCGTCGAAGGCAACCTGAAGGTCGAAGAAAAGAAGGACGACGGGTACGTCGTCAGCCTCTTCGAAGTGGACGTCACCAGCGTGAAGCCGGCGCCGAAATAACGCGTCGATTCGTGAGACAGGAGTTCGCCATGAGTGCCGTCGCGCCTCCCCCTTCTCAAACTCCGCCCCAGAAACAACCCCAAACCGCCGCGCCCCAGCGCCCGGCAATCCCCGCCTATGCCCCGCCGCCCGCCCGCGTACCCTGGAGCCAGCGGATCAACTTCCGCGCCGTGCTCTTCGGCGCCATCGTCGTGGCACTGGTCGGCTACCCCGTTTACCTCTTCCTCGACGAGAAGATCACCGGTGGCGTCAAGAACCGCGGCGACTACCTCGAAGTCAACCTCCAGGAAATGAGCCTCTTCCCCTTCGACCAGGTCGCCGGCACCATCAATGACGTGCCCGCCAAGTGGCGAGCCCTCGACGGCAAGCGCGTCCTCCTCACCGGCGAGATGTGGAACCCCTACGCCGCCGACGAAACCGACAGCTTCGACCTCTGCTACTCCATCGCAAAGTGCTGCTTCAACGGCCCCCCCCAGGTCCAGCACTTCGTCAAATCAAAGAGCGCCACACCCATCCCCTACTACCAGGGCCAGGTCGCCGTCCTCGGCACGCTCCACGTGGACGTCAAGTCCAACAATGGAAGAGTCGCCGAGGTCTATCATCTCGACGTCGAGAAGGTGACGAAGGTCAACTGAGCAACCGTCAAGGCGCCGCGCTCGTGATGCCGCCGGGCGCCGTGGTCGGCGCGGTGCTAGGCGTCGTCGGCGCCGCCGCCCCCGCGCTGCTCTTGTTAAACCGCGCCAGCGGCCCCTGGTGGCCGTCGTACAGCAGCAGAATCCCCATCCATATCTGCGCCGCCACGACCAGGACCAGCAACAGCGCCAGGATCGACACGATCCCCCGCCGCCGCGCTGTCCAACGCCCGACGCCGGCCAGCAACAGCGTCAACACGACGATGCTGACACCAAGGGCAACGTGAACGACCCGCCGGTTCAGCGTGGCCGCGACGCCGTGCTCCGCATGATCGCCGTGCTCCCCGCCGCTGATCGCACCCCACAGCGCCTTAGGCTGCCACGAATTCGTCTCCTGCGTCAACACCCACAGCCCCCCGCCGGCCGTGATCAACCCCAGCACGCACGCCAGCAACCAGAATCTTCCCACCGGCAAACGCGTCGGCCGCACCTCCACCAAGTCGGCACTCCGCACGTCCGTCGCCCGTTCCGGGCCCGCCCCGCGCAGCACCGCCAGGTACGCCGCATCCGGCGGCGGCGCGTTGGGATCCCCGGCCGCCGGCGCGTTGGGGTCGCCCACCAGCCGCGCGTCAAAATCCGACACCCCCGCCGGCCGATTCATCGCCCGCAACGCCATCCCCAGCGCCCCCACCGCCACCGCCACCGTCAGCCCCGCCATCAGCGTGTGCGCCTGTAGCGGCGGAACGAAGTACTCGAGCCGCTGCCGCCAGTTCTCAAAATGCGGCACCCCCGCCTGCTGCGCCGACGCCCGCGCGTCGGCCGGCACCGCGGGGTCCGCCATCGTCGCCGACCCGAACCGGTACACGTCCTCGCCGCTGTACCACGCCCCCGCCACCATCAGCCCCAGCCCCGCCACGCACAGCAGCAGGAACACCGGGTGCGCCCGCCGCCGCGTCGCCTCCGACGCCCCCAGCCACAGCAGGCACGCGAGCACCATGACCGCCGTCCCCGACGCCTCGTACCAGATGTGGTGCTTGAAATAATCCCACTGCACCTGGCTCCAGGGGTGCCCCGCCGTCACGTCACCCCACCCGCCCATCTCCATGGCGTTAGGGTTCGCCTTATGGGCCACGTCCGCGAACGCGAACAGCCCGGTGGTGACCGCCGGGATGCACGCCAGCGTCCCCAGCAGGATCATCCACTTCCCCGCGTTTCGCACGGTGGACCGCAGCCACAGGAACGCCAGCAGCTCGATCAACACGCCGATCGTAATCAGCCCCAGCGGGTAATGGATGAGGATCACGTGCCAGTTCGGCGTGACGAATTGGTGTTCCATGGGTACGACTCCGTGCGGGCTGGTGTAACCGACCTCACCCAAGCGCAAACCCAAGATACCCCTGATTCTGCGCCACTGTCCAGACTATCTCCGCACGCGTCAGGTCCCCGGCAGCTCGCTTGCAATGTAATCCACCCCCCGATACCGTTGGCCCGCCCGATCGGGCGGCAGTGCACGCCGCCTGGGCGTTTGGTTATTCCTCAGGAGGGAATCCATGCAGGCCGAAAGAACCGTCCGCCGGGGGCTGCTGCGCAATCATACCCCCCCACGCCGCGCCGCCCTCGAGCCCCTCGAGCCACGCACGCTCCTGGCCGTCAGCATCAACGTCCCCGCCGGCCCCATCACCAAGATCACCGTCGGCACCGACGGCGCCATGCAGGTCAACAACGCCGCCTTCTCCAGCGGCCAGTTCTTCCCCTCCTCCGGCGCCCCGGCCGACGGCGGCATCGCCGTCCGCGAGCAGCCCTCCGGCGCCGTCGCCTCTTCCGTCGCCGCGTTCGCCGGCCAGTCGCTGCGCCCGATCGCCCAGGTCCTCGCCCAGGACGGCCTCTCCATCACCACCGTGATGGACAACGGCAACGTCTCCAACTCACCCTACCAGTACCAGATCACCCAGATCGTCAGCTACAACCCCGGCGACGAGTTCTTCAAGGTCAGCAACGTCATCGCCAACCAGGGCTCCGCCGCCGTCACCCTCGACTTCTTCACCGGCGCCGACCTGTACCTCGCCGACAACGACCGCGGCGTCGGCTTCTACAACCCCGCCACCGGCGCCATCGGAGGCACCGACCGCACCGGGCAGTACAACATCTTCTTCCAGCCCAGCCCCGACGGCCTGCCCGCCTCCCACTACGAGGAGGACTCCTACGCCGCCGTCCTCAACACCCCGATCGCATCCCCCACCGCCCACCTCACCGATACCGTCCGCCTCCCCACCCGCCCCGTTCCCTACGACGTCAACCTGGACCCCAACTACATCGACAACGGCGCCGCCCTCGAATGGCAGAACGTCACCATCCAGCCCGGCCACTCCGTCCTCATCTCCTACTACGACGCGTTCGGCAACATCACCAACATCCAGCAGGCCCCCGCCGTGGACACCAGCTTCGGCGCCGGCGGAAAGGCGCAGCTCGGCTTCCTCGCCGAGCACACCGCCGCACAGCCCGACGGCAAGCTCCTCCTCGCCGGCCACCTCGGCTCGGTCGCCTCGAGCAATTCCCAGGCCGTCCTCGCCCGCCTCAACCCCGACGGCACGCTCGATACCACGTTCGGCACCGCCGGCCAGGTCCTCACCCCCGCCAACCAGAACGTCGCCGGCTACGGCGTCGCCGTGCAAGGCGACGGCAAGATCGTCCTCGCCGGCGAGCAGGCCAACGACTTCTACCTCGCGCGCTTCAATCCCGACGGTACCCCCGACGCGACGTTCGGCGCAAGTGGCATCGTGAAGACCGACTTCTCCGCCGGCTCCAGCGACCGCGCGTACACCGTCGCCGTACAGCCCGACGGCCACATCCTCGCCGTCGGCCAGTCCGCCGGCGACTTCGCCGCCGCACGCTACAACCCCGACGGCTCGCTCGACCCCACCTTCGGCATCGGCGGCATCATCACCTACGACGCCGGCTCCCCCAACGACGCCGCCGGCACGCTCTCGCTCGGCCCCGCCGGCAAGATCGCCGTCGCCGGCGTCACCAACCCCGACGCCACCGGACTGGGAAAGTACGCCTTGACCGTCCTGCTCCCCAACGGCGCCAAGGACTCCACCTGGGCCCCGGCGCTCAACAACGTCTGGACCAACCCCGCGGCCAATTCCGACCGCACCGCCGGCGCAACCTACGGCCCCGACGGCCGCATCGTCGCCGGCGGCTTCTCCGCCTCCAACGACTTCCTCGTCTGGAAATTCACCCCCACCGCCGACTTTGACCCCGCCTTCGCCGGCGGCACCTTCGCCACCACCGACATGGGCGGCATTGACGACGTGGACGCCATCGCCATCGAGCCCGGCGGCGACGTCCTCGCCGTCGGCACCAGCTCCACCGCCTCCTCCGACTCCACCGCCGTCGCCGCCTACACCCCCGCCGGCGCCCTCAACCCCGCCTTCGGCACCGGCGGCAAACTGACCCTCGCCGAGTCCATCACCCGCGCCATCCTCCAGCCGGCCTTCCTCGTCGCCACCGCCTCCACCCTCGCCCCCGACGGCCGCGTCCTCGTCGCGACGCAGCTCCAATCCCAGACGACACCGCCCACCACCGTCGTGCGCCGCCTGCGCCTCGCCGATACGCAAGGCCCGGTCGCATCCCTCACCTCCGCCCCCACGCTCACCGACCCCGCCTCCTCCTACTCCTTCACCGTCACCTACGCCGACGACCAGTCCGTCCGCGCTTCCACCATCAACGCCAGCGACGTCCTCGTCGTCGCCCCCGGCGGGGCCGTGCTCCCGGTGACGCTCGCCGGCGTCGATTCCCCCGGCGACGGCTCCCCGCGCACCGCCACCTACACCCTCGTCTCCCCCAACGCCGCCGGCTTCAGCACCGCCGATAACGGCGTGTACAGCGTCGTCCTCCAGCCCTCGCAGGTCACCGACACCAGCGACAACCCCGCCGTCCCCGTCTCGCCCACCCCGCTCGGCACGTTTACCGTCAACGTCTCCACCAACCCCCGCGTGCCCCTCGGCACGTTCGGCAAAGTGGGCAAAAAGAACCAGAAGTTCACCGCCCAGGACCCCGCCGGCGTCCCCGTCACCTTCTCCCTCTCCGGCAACGGCGCCGGCACCGTCTTCAACGACAACGGCCGCCTCGACGTGGACGTCACCTCGCCGGCCTCGTCGCTCAAGATCTCCAGCGCAGGCGTCGCCATTCTCGACGACATCCACCTCCTGGCGCCGGTCAAGACAATCTCCGCCAAAACCGTCACGCTCACCGGCACCCTTTCCGGCGTCTTCTCGACCGTGCAACTCGGCGCCGTTAACGGCGGCACCGTCGCCTCGCCGATCCTTTCTTCCTTCCAGGCGGCGTCCCTCAACTCCGCCCGCGTGCTCGCAGGCGCCAACCTCGGCGCCGACGGGAAGCTCGGCGGCAACGACGACGCGTTCGCCCCCGCCACGCTCAAGACCGTCAAGGTCGCCGGCGCCGCCGCCGGGTCGGTGATCGCCGCCGGCCTGAACCCCGGCGACTCGCTCGTCCTCAACGGCGACGACGTCCTGCTCCCAGGCGGCTCGATCCGCTCCTTCCAGGCCGGCTCGCTCGACGACGCCAGCACCGTTCTCGCCGCCCTGCTTCCCAAAACCGCCAAGGTCGGCCGCCAGAAAGTGACCGCCGCCACCGACCCACGATTTAAATCCACACTGCCCTGAACAGGTTGTGAAAATTGGCCGGCGCGCCATTGCCGAGCTCGCCTTCCAAAATTACGCTTTGTCCATCTGTCCCGTCCCGGCCGCACGTCTCTAACAAGAGCGAGGACTCCAATGCACTTGCGCCGCGCCCAACTGCCGCGTACCCCCTCTACTTTCTCGCGCCGCCCGCCTTGCCTCGAACCACTGGAAGGACGCCTTCTCCTGACCATCGCCGTCACCCCGGTGACCCCCGACGCCAGTGGCGGCCAGACATTGGTCAACACCCTCGTCTCCAGCCAGGCCGGCATCACCGTGGACCCCACCACCGTCAGCTACACCGGCGGCCCCAACGCTTCCGGCACCTTCACCGGCGCCGAATTCCTCCCCTTCTCCAGCGGCATCGTCCTCACCACCGGCGACGCCCGCACCGACCAGGGTAGCGCCGGCAGTTTCATCATCCCCGGGCCCAACAAGGCCTCGGGCACCGGCTCCCCGAATGGCGCCCCCGGCGACAACAACCTGCAGGCGATCGTTGACGGAACCGCCACCCACGACGCCGCCGTCCTTACCTTCAACTTCATCCCCACCACCGACCAGATCCGATTCCAGTTCGTCTTCGCCTCCGACGAGTACGACGAATACGTCGGCAGTTCGTTCAACGACGTCTTCGCCTTCTTCCTCAACGGCAACGACATTACGCACGACATCGCGCGAATCCCCGGCACCGGCGACCTCATTTCCGTCAACAACGTCCACGACGCCGTCAACAACCAGCCCGCGCAGAATGCCGCCTTCTTCACCGACAACACCGACGGCCACCTCAACACCGAGTTGGACGGCTTCGTCGGCATCGCCACCCCGCTCTTTGCCCAGGGCACCGTCATCCCGGGGCAGGTGAACACCATCAAGCTCGCCATCGCGGACGTGTCCGACTCGCTGGTGGATTCGGCCGTTTTCTTCGGCGCCCAGAGCTTCACCACAGTCCCGCCGACCGTCGATCCCTCCTACGGCACCGCCGGAAAGACCCAACTCGACTTCCTCTCCGAACACACCGCCGCCCAGCCGGACGACAAGCTCGTGCTGGCCGGCCACCAGGGCTCCGTCGCCGCTAACAATTCCCAGGCCGTCCTCGCCCGCCTCAACGCCGACGGCACCCCCGACGCCACCTTCGGCACCGCCGGAAAAGTCGTCACCCCGCTCGACCAGAACGTCGCCGGCTACGGCGTCGCGGTGCAAAGTGACGGCAAGATCGTCCTCTCCGGCGAGCAGGCCAACGACTTCTACCTCACCCGCTACAACCCCGACGGCTCCCTCGACACCACCTTCGGCACCGCCGGCATCGTCAAGACCGACTTCGCCTCCGGCTCCAGCGACCGCGCCTTTTCCGTCGCCGTCCAGCGCAACGGCAAGATCCTGGCCGTCGGGCAGTCCAACGGCGACTTCGCGGTCGCCCGCTATAACGCCGACGGCTCGCCCGACACCACCTTCGGCACCGGCGGCCTGGTCACGATCGACGCCGGCTCGACCGCCGACGCCGCGGGAAACGTCGCCGTCACCGCCTCCGGCACCATCGCCGTCGCCGGCGTCACCGCACCCGATGCCAACGGCCTCGGGAAGTACGCCCTGGTCCTGCTCGACGCCAACGGCGCCAAAATTCCCACGTTCGACGCCGCCCAGAACGGCGTCTGGACCAACGCCGCCGCCAACTCCGACCGCACCGCCGGCGTCGCCTTCGACCCCAACGGTAACCTCATCGCCGGCGGCTCCTCCACCGCCGGCGATTTCCTCGTCTGGAAGCTCACCCCCACCGGCGCCTTCGACACCACCTTCGGCAACGGCACGTTCGTCACCACCGACCTCGGCGGGACCGACGACGTGGACACCGTCGCCGCCGAGCCGGGCGGAGAAATCGTTGCGGTCGGCACCAGCCACACCGCCGCCCCCGCCGACTTCACCGCCGCCGCCGCCTACACCGCCTCGGGCGCACTCGACACCACCTTCGGCACCGGCGGCGCCGGCAAGCTCGCCATCCCCGAGAACGTCTCCCGCGCCATCCTCCAGCCCACCTTCCTCGTCGCCACCGCCTCCACCCTCGCCCCCGACGGCCGCGTCCTCGTCGCCACCCAGCTCATGTCCAACCCCACCTCCGGCACCCCGCCGATCACCCTCGTCCGCCGGCTCCGCGTCAACGACGTGACGCCCCCCACCGCCACGCTCAGCTTCGGCCCCACGCTTACCGACGCCGTCAACACCTACTCGTTCCAGGTCGCCTACACCGACGACCAGGCCGTCCTCCGCTCGTCGCTCGATTCCAACGACGTCATCGTCACCGGCCCCAACGGCTTCTCGCAGGTGGCCACGCTCACCGGCGTCGATTTCAACGGCGACGGCACCCCGCGCACCGCCACCTACCAGATCACCTCCCCCGGCGCAACGTTCAACTCCACCGACAACGGCACCTACACCGTCGCACTCCAACAGAACCAGGTGACCGACGTGACCGGCAACGCCGCAACCGCTGCCTCCGTCGGCACCTTCGACGTCGCGGTCACCTTCAGCCCGCCGATGCAGATCGGCACCTTCGGAAAAGTGGGCAAAAAGACGACCAAGTTCTCCGCCATGGACCAGAACGGCGTCCTGATCACCTTCTCCCTCTCCGGCATCGGCACCGGATCCGTCAAGCAGTACACCGACGGGCGCCTCGACGTCGTCGTGGATAACGCGCTGGGCGCCTCCCTCAAGATTTCAACGGCCCGCGGCACCGGCACGCTCAACAACATCCAGATCAACGGCGCCGCCAACTCGATCTCCGCCAAGACCATCAACCTCACCGGCACCCTCTCCGCCGCCGCCGTCAAATCCCTCCAGCTCGCCGCCGTGACCAACGGCACCGTCGCCGCCCCGGTCCTCACCTCCTTCACCGCCACCACGTTGACCAACGCACACATCCTCGCCGGCGTCAACGTCGGCCCCGACGGCCAGCTCGGCGGCGGCGACGACTCCGCCGTCGCCGCCTTCGTCAAGAGCATCAAGGTCACCGGCCCCGTTACCGCCTCGGTCATCGCCGCCGGACTCAACCCCGCCAACGGCCAGCTCCTCGATGGCGACGACGCCCTCATCCCCGGCTCCTCGATCAAATCGATCTCCATCGGCGTAGCCCCGGACGACACCACCCGCTTCGTCGCGACCTCGTTCCCGAAGAAGGTAAAGCTCGGCCGAACATCCGTTTCGCCGACCACCGACCCTCATTTCATCAGCACTTTGACTTGAGTTGCGCGGGTCAATTGGCTCCGCCCCCTCGGCCGAAAATTCTGACGAGGAGGCGGGGTTTACCTCCCCGGCACTACCTGGCCGCTCCGGCGCGCAGCGCTTGCGCCTCCTTCTCGCTCACTTTGCGGAACGTGTTCCCCGGCAGCGCCGACGCCGGCTTCCAGTCCGACGGGTTCGCCACGTCGCCGCTGACGAACACGCCCCCGTTGCACGGCGGGCGGTCGGGAAACGTATTGCCGGTAATGACGAACGGAGCGTTCGAGGCCGGGTCGGCCGAGAACGGGTCGCGGAGGTAAAGGATCGCGGTCTCGTACGGCCCGAAGACCAGGTTCGGCGCGACGTACACGTTGCCGCTCATCCGGACCGACTTGGCGCCGGGCGCATCCTGGCGAAGGAACTGCCCGTGGGTGCCGTTGTTCACGCCGAGGTTGTTCTCGAAGGTGATCCGCAGCGGGCAGCGGTTGTACCTCGCGTCAAACCCGGCGACGGTGTAGCACAGCGTGTCGTCGGCGTACACCGTGTTGCGCCGCACCACCACGTCCTCGGCGCCGGGCGCCGCCCCGATGAAGGCCGAGGTGCCGGAGACGACGTTGTCCTCGATCACCACGTAGCGCGTCCGCAGGACCGACGTCACGGCGGGGTCGCCGGCGTCGTTGCCCCCCAGCGGCCCGGCACCGATCGGCCCGCCGCGCACCGTGTTGTGCGAGCAGTACACGTACTGCCCGTCCTGGAAGTTGAACGCCGCCTTGCTGTAGTCCAGCGGGTCGGCCGGGCGGCGGTCGAGATTGCCCACGTCGTTCTTGAAGCACAGCACCCGTGCGTACCCCGACCCGCGAATAATGTGCTCCCGCGTAGAATTGCCGACCGTGTTGCCCAGGTACACGTGGTCCTGGCCGACCATCCACGAGAAAAAACTCCGCACGTCGGTCTCGCCCGGGGCGGCGTTGTCCATCACCAGCACGCCGCGCGGCTTGCCTTCGCAGTTGAGCACGTTGGCGACGTCGCTGAAACGGCAGTTGCGCACCGCGAGGTTCCACCCCGCGGGGTGGATCGCGTCTTGCGACTTGTCCGTGTTGCCCTTGCCAATGTCGGTGGTGAAGTGCAGGTTCTCCAGCGTCACCCCGCGGGAGTACATGCTGAGCTGCACCGTCGCGGAAAAGTCCTGCGGGCCCGCGTAGTTCAGCACCGGCAGCTCGGCGGCCGGATCGCCGTAGGCGCCGATCACCACGTTCTTGAACACCGGCTGGATGGGCTTGGCCACGTCAAACTTGTCGCCGCGCCGAAGCAAAAAGCGGGTGTTGTCCTCCATCAGCCGAATCACCTTGGCGAGCGTGACCGGCTTGTCCGGCTGGTTGCCCGGGTTGGCGTCGTTGCCGTCGGCGGCGACGTAGTACGTCACCCGCGCGTCGGGCGAGACGGTGATTTGCCGCGCGTACGTGATCGTCTGGCCGCCGGCGCCGGTCACCCGCAGGGCCAGCGTGTAGTCTCCCGCGCGGTCGTACAGGTGCGCCGCGTTCCAGCCGGGGAGCACGTTGTAGCGCGACGACGGCCCGGCGTCGCCGAAGTCCCATTCGCAGCGGGTGTTCAGCGGGTCGGCCGCCACCTGCGGAATCACCAACGCATTGACGTGCAACGCGCTGCCCGCCATCGGCATGCCGTAGGAAATGACTTCGTCCGGCAGGTTCTGGACCGCCGCGCCCGCGGGAGGCGATTGCCCGTTCGCGGCGGCGAGCACCTGCTCGGTGCCATCGTCATACTTGACAATGACTTGCGTGGCCTGGCGAGCCGGCTGGATCGCCGGGACCGGCGGCTCGGCGGTCACCGAGCAACAAGCGCAAGCAGCGATCACAAAAAAGCTTACGGCGACGGAACGGTTCTTCGCGGTCATAGCGCCCCCTCATCTTAGGTCAAATTCGGGGATGCCGCGACAGTCACTCCCACCTCACCGGCGGAAGTGCCGGCCCCCCAACTCGAGCTACCATATTAACAGATACCTAATCGCAAAGCAACAAAAATATTTGAAGCCTATTAACCTATTGCGCATGATTGACTTATCCCGTTTATCCGGACCACCGGCAGCGGGCACAGGCCACACGACCTTACCGTTTGCGCCACCCCCGCGTGGAATATTTCGTATCTCAGGAATGCATCGCCGGAATGGCCGATACCAAGTATGCGGCGTCCCCCCGCGGGGCAAGCCGGCCGGTGCCGCGGCGAGGTCGGGACGTTGAGGGAGTGAGTATGAGTCTGACGAGCGGTGAAAAAGCAGCGCATCCGAGCGCCGCGGCCGACAGCGCCACCAGGCCCGCCCGCGCCGGCACCGGCCGCGCCGGCGCCGGCCGCACGATCCTGATCGTGGACGACGAGCGGATCTTTTGCGACGTCCTGTCGCTGGCGCTACAGCGCGTCGGATACCAGGTGGCCTGCGCGTACGACACCAAGCAGGCGTGGGAGATGCTCAAGAACCTCCGGCCCGACCTGATGATCCTCGACGTCAGCATGCCCGACGGCGACGGCCTGGCCCTGCTGCGCACCGCGCGCCACGCCCCGGAGTGGAAGAAGCTCCCCGTGGTGGTCCTTTCCGGCGTCTCGCAATGGCACCGGATCAAAGAGGCCCAGGCGCTGGCCGCCAGGGAGTACGTCCTGAAAGGGACCTGCGGCGTGAGCGACCTGCTCAAGCGGGTGCAGAAGCACCTGCCGCTGCCCCAGCAGCCCGCCGGCGAGGACGCCGCCGACATGGTCGCGGCGCCCGAAGTCGCGGCGGCGGCGCGACCGACCGTCGAGCAAACCGGGCGCAAGCAAGCCGCGCTGGCGGCCTCCGGGCGCTAAGCCAATGCACCATGAACGTGTGGGGGACGGCCGGCCCGGGGACGGGCCGGCTCTCTTTGCGCGCCGCCCGTTGTCAATGCAATTATTTATGCTTCCCCGGGGGTTCATGACGATCCTCATTGAGAATCCATCATGCAACGCGGTAACCTCGACGACAGTCTCACGCACGCGGCCCGGCCCTTGATCGAGGTGCTGGAATCGCGGCAATTGCTTTCCGCGGCCGCACTGTCCACGCCGAGCGTCGCGGGAGCGGAAGATCCGCCGACGCCGGCGTTGCTCTTGAGCCGCCGCAAGCCCGCGGCGCCGCCGGACATTTCACAGCACAAATACCAGGGGACGGTCGCCATCCGCCGGGTCGGCAAAGAGTTCATCGTGATCGACCCGTCGCCGGCGGTCGGCGGCGTGTACGCCGGCACCGCCTTCGTCGGCGAAACCGCCCTCCGCTTCACCGGCACCGTCGGCGGCAACCGCAACTTCGTCTTCACCTTCGACGACGGCAGCGGCGCCCTGACCGGGACCGTCAGCGGCAACGGACGAAAGCTGACCGGCAAGTACAGCCGCACCGTGAACGGCGCCGCCCAGACCGGCACGTTCACCGCGCCGGCGGCGTAACCGCGGCGGAACGCGGCCTTCCCCGCATTGCTACTTTCCGATTCTCCGGAGCTGCCGCGGCCGCATCGACCACGCGAGCCGCCCGTGTCCCGGCTTGACGTCGCCGTCGAACTCGACGAGGCACGCCGCGCCCTTCTTCAGCTCGACGAACGATTCCTCCAGGCCGGAGATCATCCAACTGACCAGCACCCCCAGGCCTGGCTCGTGGCCGACCACGGCGACGACCGGCGTCTCGCGCCCGTCGCCGGCCTGTTTGCCGCCCGCCGGCTTGCCGGCCGCCTGCTGCTTCACCCATTTCAGCACTTCCGCAGGCCCATTGCCGGGCGCGAGCCCCGCCGCCACCGACGTTTCCACCCCGAACTCCTCGCCCGCGATCGCTGCCGTCTGAAGCGCGCGGTCGAGCGGGCTGCTGCCGAGCACGTCCACGCGCTTGACGAGCTTCGCCAGCCCTTTCGCCGCCCGCCGCATCTTCTTCCTCCCCTCCTCCGTCAATGGCCGGTGCCAATCCTCCTCGCGGCCCTGCCCCTTGCCCCGCTCTTCCGCAACGCCGTGACGAATGACCAGGACTTTAACGCTCATGCCCGTGGTCATACGCCGCATCTTTTCCGCCGACAATCCCCCCCGCCGCCTCTTCACAATACCTGAACAATTCCAAGTCCACCTCCTCTGCCTACCGCCTGCTGCCTACTCCCCTCCCCCGCGACTAAAATCCCGTCATGAAATACCGCCGCCTCGGCAAAACCAACCTCCGCGTCTCCGTCGTCGGCATCGGCACCTGGCAATTCGGCGGGGAGTGGGGCAAGGACTTCTCGCAGGACGAAGTCGATGCCATGTTCGACGCCGCCCGCCGCCTCGGCATCAACCTGATCGACACCGCCGAGTGCTACGGCGACCACACCTCCGAATCCCTCATCGGCAACTCCGTCCGCCGCGACCGCGACCAGTGGGTTATCGCCACCAAGTTCGGCCACAAGTTCCACGGCTTCATGGACCGCACCGACGAGCGCACCGCCGCCGACGCCGTCAAGCAGCTCGAAGGCTCGCTCAAGGCGCTCCAGACCGATCACGTGGACCTGCTCCAGTACCACTCCGTGCGCAACAGCGAGTTCGACAACCAGGAGCTTCAGCAAACCCTCAAGAACCTCGTCAAGCAAGGCAAAGTCCGCCACCTCGGCAGCTCGATCAGCCCCACCGACAACACCCACCAGACCGACAACGCCACCACCGCCGGCGTTGAGGTGATCCAGGTCGTGTACAACCGCCTCGACCGCAAGCCCGAGGAAAATGTCTTCCCCTCCTGCATCCGCCAGAACCTCGGCGTCCTCGCCCGCGTCCCCCTGGCCAGCGGCTACCTCTCCGGCAAGTACAAACCCGGCACCCAGTTCAAGGAAGGCGACGTCCGCCATACCCACAACCTCGAGCAGGTGCAGGCGAAACTTCGCGAGGTGGAAGCGATCCAAAAGAGTGAGCTGCCACCCGGCGTGCCGATGGCGGAATGGGCCCTGGCTTGGTGCCTCCAACACCCGGCGGTGACGGCGGTCATCCCTGGCTGTAAGAACGTGCAACAGGTCGAATCGAACGCCCGGGCGGCGGAGTTGCCAATGGTCAGGGAGGATCACCCGCAGGCGTGGCGGGAGAAGATCCGGTGAAGACCGGGCCTACCAGCTTAGGGGCAGTTGCCGAATCGCAAATGGCGCTCTCGGCCGATTTCGTGCTTCCCTCGGACGCGCGATGTCTGGATTGCGGGTATCTGCTGAATGGCCTGCAACAGTGCCGGTGCCCGGAATGTGGAAAGGCGTTCGACCCGTCGAATCTGGATAGCGTGCGATTACCGTGGATGGAGTTTGGCCTTATAGGCGCACTGCGCCGCCGGGTAACGCGGCCGCTCAACCGCCGAACCAAGGCACTGCCGTGGATCGGATTTTCTCTGGCAATCTGGGCTGCCCGCGTACCGGACCATGATTCGTTTCTGATGGCGCTGGCGGCGTGGCTCTGGATTGGCGTGGTCGCCGGCTACGGCGTCCCGCTGCTGATCCGGGTAGCCCTTTTCCGCTTCGGCGCGCTGCCCGCCTCAGCCATCTCCCTGGACCGGCGATTCGAGCGCACGGTCGTCGTGCTTCTGGCGATTGCGATCTCCTCGATCGCGATGAAGGTTCCGATGCACCTCGCCTATTACGCGAGCCGCCCGGCGCTGAATCGCTTCACAGCCCAGGTCGCGTCAGAACCCTTGGGCATCAATCACCGGCGAGTTTGGGTGGGGCTTTACGACGGCGTGGTCGTGCTGAAGGACGGCCACGGCTTCACGATCCTCCTACCCGGCGCCTCGTTCACGTACCGCCACGACCCCAGCCCATGCACCGGCATGTTCTCGCCCCCCTTCGACCTTCCCTGCGGATGGACGGTGGAAGGTCCGTTGCCTCCGCCGGACGCGCCCGTGCTTCAATCGCACGCCGAGCCGTGAGCAGGTGCATTATTCCTTGTTGTTGCTCCGGATGAACGGTACGCTTTGGCCCGGCACGTCTTGGTCCATTTCACCCGCAGGAGGAGAGATGAAACGCGCTATCGCTTCCGTAGCTATTTCGTTCGCCCTCAGCGTTCTTTACGCCAGCCCGCTACTCGCCAAGGAAGTCTGCACCCCCTTCAAAGGCTCCTCCGAAAACCAGGCCGTCAGCGCCGTCCCCATCGACGCAACCCACGTCCTAGTCACCACCGTCGGCGAAGGCAACGCCACGCACCTCGGCCACTTCACCTTCGTCTCGCCCCACGCCTCCGGCCTGCTCGACTTTTCCATCAACGGCACGCAGGACTTCACCGCCGCCAACGGCGACCACGTCTTCGCCGAGCTGCACGGCGCGCTCGCGCCGGTGGTTGATTCGAGCGGCCACGTGTTCCTCGTCGGCACCGTGACCGGCACGATCACCGGCGGCACCGGCCGATTCGCCGGAGCCACCGGCTCCTACGACTTCACCATCACCTTCGATACCGCCACCGCCCACTCGTTTTCGGAAATTAACGGGACGATCTGCGTGAACCACTGAGCAGCCTTTCCGCTACGCTTCGCCCGCGACGCAGCGGGCCCATCCGAACTTTTGCCTCGCTTCCTCGCACTTCTAGTATGCCTCCGCCGTACATGAACGGGCCCGGGACGGCGCACGCCGGCCTCTGCCTCTCCTGCGACTATCGCCTGCTCAACCTCCCCCCCACCACCACCCGCTGCCCCGAGTGCGGCCACCCCTTCGACCCCACCAACCCCGCCACCATGAACATGGGCCAACCCCTCCCCGGCTGGGTCGTCTGGGCCCTGGGCCCCATTCGCTGGCCCATCCGCCTGCTGACCGCCGGCGCCGCCGCGATGGCACTCTGGTCCGCGCGCCTGCCCGGCGCCGACTTTTCCCTCGGCCGCCGGCGGACGCTCGTGCTGCTGGCGGCCGTCGCCGCCGTTTGGCTGGCCTGGCCGCTCCTGCGTCTGCTCGTCGCACGCCGCTTCCGCTGGCGCACGTGGCAGATCACCGGCCGCGATCACGCCGGCTTCACCGCGACACGCCTGCTCGCCCCTTTGCTTCTGGTCCTCGCCGTCGCCGCCGTCGCCGCCCGGTACCCGCTCCGCCTGTCCTTCCGCTTCAGCCGAGCGGCCATGGCGAAGCTCGTCGAGGAAGCTGAAACGACAAAGGCCCAGATCAACCCCCGCCGCGTCGGCCTCTACCGCGCGGCCCACGTCCAGACCGTCCCCGGCGGCGTCAAGTTCACCGTCGAAGACGCCGACGCCTCCTACCGCGCCGGCTTCGCCTACCTCCCCTCCGTCAATCCCGCCACCGCCACCTGGCACACCTACCATTACCTCGGCCAAGGCTGGTGGTCCTGGCGCGAGGAAGGGTGAGCCCCTCGGAGCATTTGCGCCCCATCGTAGATGGTATAGTCGCTGCCGTATGCAATGGAATTCGAACGATCGAGTCTTCGTCCCGAACGATTTCGAGGGGGCCGAACTAGTTTGGGACGCGCTGGAGATTGACCCCGACGGCCCACTGGATGCTCAGTTGGGCGAGTTTGATTACTCCCTCATTTGGATGCTATTCCCCAATGGCTGCGGGGTCGAGATCGAGTGGAAAACTTATCACGAAGATCGCTCGCACTTTTTGGTCACATTGACGCAAGTCCCGGTTGGTGGGGAATGGGAAGCGATCGAGTGGCGCGACTGCTACTCGGTCGCTGAATTGCGGGCAGCCGTGCGGGAGTTGGTGACGACCGCGAAGGGGCGTCCCTCTATCCCGACCCTAATATTCGGGCAGGGCAGCATCGGCCTCGTCATTGATCCAAACGATCTCATTCTTGATCAGACCATTCCCCCGGAGCAGCAGCTGGATCGCCTCAGAGGGGAGTTGTTCGAGGCCTCCCTGGATATTGGTGGCACGCTGCTCCGTGTCGGCTGGGAGCCCCCTCACGACGCCAACGGCCAGTTCATTGTCCGCGTGGTCCGTTATTTGCATGATCTCGGTGAGCGGCTCGATGATCTAGCGGCGGGACGTACGCCACCGATCCAGGTCCTTGCGGAGCGACGGTGCCAAACAATTGCAGCGATGAAACAACACATGCGTGAGCTTGAGCGGGAACATAGCCAGCGGGCAGGCTGACAGATGCCAGTCAGTCGCAATGTTCCGCCCACCCCCGCTCCCGCCGCCCATACCTCACCGGCGCCACCGCCGCCGTCGGCGCCGCCCACCGCACCCCGTTCTCAATCACCCGCAGCACGTTCCGATCGTAATACGTCGGAAACGTCTCGTGCCCCGGCCGAAAGTAGAAGATCCGCCCCGCCCCCCGCGTCCAGCAGCACCCGCTGCGGAACACTTCCCCCCCGGCGAAGCTGCTGATGAGCACCGTCTGCTCCGGCTCGGGGATGTCGAAGTATTCGCCGTACATCTCCTCGCGCTCGATGACGAAGTGGTCGTCGATGCCCCGCACGATCGGGTGCCCCGGCCGCGTCACCCACAGCACCTCGCGCTCCCCCGCTTCCTCGACCCGCCACTTCACGTCGCACGTGGTCCCCATCAGCCGGCGGAAGATCTTTGAATAATGCCCGCTGTGCAGCACGAGCAACCCCATCCCCTCCAGCACCCGCCGCTGGACCCGCTCGACGATCGCGTCGGCCGCCTCCGCGTGCGCCATGTGCCCCCACCACGCCAGCACGTCCGTCTCCGCCAGCCTCGCCTCGCCCAGCCCGTGCTCCGGCTCGTCCAGCGTGGCCGTCCCAACCCGCATATCCGGGCACCCCCGCAAATGCGCCGCGATCGCCCCGTGAATGCCCTCGGAATAAACCTCCGCCACGCGCGGGTTCAGCTTCTCGTGACGGTACTCGTTCCAGACGGTAACGCGGATTACTTCGCCCATGACGCCGTACGTTAGGTCCGCCGCCGCACCCGATCAAACGCCCCGTTTAACGCCCGATAACAACGAACCGAACGCCCTCCGGGGGCGTTCCATTATCGTCGTTTGACAGCCCCCGGAGACGGGTTAGATTTCAACATCCCTCCCGTGGGGCTCGGAGGCGCGAGGGAGCCGCGATACCGGAGAAAACGATGAACCTGTTCGGTGGCAAAATCGCACCGCGCGCCCTGCGCGCCGGCACGTTCGCGACCGCCGCCCTGGCGCTGCTGGCCGCTCCGCGCCGCGCCGACGCCTACGTCTTCCTCTTCGCCGACCCCAACGGCGCCGACATCGTCGCCCACCCCGTCGGTTACTCCGGCACCGGCGCCGTCCTGAACGTCACCGTCGGCATCAACCCCGCCAGCCCCCACGCCGCCGACATGGTCACGCCAACGCAGAACGTCATCTCCACCTGGAACGCGCTGGTGCCCACCACCGGCAACATCATCGGCGCGCCATCGAGCGGCGTCCCCTCCAACGCCATCGACTTCGAATCCACCGCGCTCCACGAAATGGGCCACGCCCTCGGACTCGACCACCCCAACCTCGGCGCCCGCTCCGGCCTGACCACCGCACAGACCGACTTCACCAACGCGCTCAAGGGCACCAACAACGCCTACGACCTGAGCGCCGGCCCCGACGGCGTCATCGGCTCCGCCGACGACGTCCGCGGCGACGACGTAAACCTCAATTACTTCCGCAAAAGCAACAACAACCCGTTCACCATCGACTCGGTCGTGGACAAGACCACCTACAGCCGAAACCTCGCCGACCTGCCCGTCGGCAGCATTTACTCCGCCAACGCCAGCCGCGACGTCGCCACGCTCCTCGGCGTCCCCAACACCGAGGCCGTCATGCAGCAGGGACAGCCCTTCGGCGAGGCCCAGCGCACCCTCGGCCACGACGACGTCGCCGGCATCCGCTACGCGATGAGCGGCCTCGACGAGTTGGCGGGCACCGCCGACGATTACACGTTCCAGCTCACCTACGCCGGCTTCACCACGCAGGCGGATATCGTGCTCGACTTCGACAGCAGCCAGTTTCAGCCCGGCGGCCTGGCGTTCACGCTCGTAAACGGCGACTTCGTCAGCCCCTTGGATTATCCCAACCACATCGCCGTCACCTCGGCCGACATGTACTTCGACGACGCCGGCTTGATCTGGTTCTTCAACCCCGTCCCCGTCCCCGAGCCGACGGCCGCCGGCCTGCTCGCCGCCGCCGGCCTGCTCCTGCTCAGGCGCCCCCGCCGCGCCTGACGCGTTCCAGGTCCGCAAAGAATTCCGGGTACGTCTTGTTCACGCACTCCGCGGCGCGGATGGTGACCCCCGCCGACTTCGTCCCCGCCAGCGCAAAGCTCATCGCCATGCGGTGGTCGTCGTACGTGTCGATCGCCGCCGGCCGCACGCCGCCCTCCGGCGGCGTGATCGTCATCACGTCCCCGTCGTCCCCCACCTCCACCTCGGCGCCGAGCTTGCCCAATTCATTCGCCAGCGCGGCTACGCGGTCCGTCTCCTTCACGCGCAGCGTGTGCACGCCGCGCATGGTGGTCGGCCCGTCGGCGAACAGCGCCACCACCGCCAGCGTCTGCGCCATGTCAGGCATCCCCAGCAGGTCCACGTCGATCCCCTCGAGCTTCCCCGTGCCCATCATCGTGACAAAATCCCCGCCGAAAATCAGGTCCGCCCCCATCCGGTGCAGCACGTCCGCGAACCCCACGTCCCCCTGCAAGCTGCGCTTCCCCAGCCCCTCGATCGTCACTTTCGACCCCTCGTGCAGCGCCGCCAGCGCCAGGAAATACCCCGCGCCGCTCGCGTCCGGCTCCACCGCGTAATCCGCGGCCCGGTACTTCTCCTGCGGCACGACGATCGCCTGCGGCCGGCCGGTCAACTTCTCCCGCAAAACTTCGACCAGCACGCCGAAGCTATCCATGAGCTGCATGGTCATCGCCACGTAAGGCCAGCTCGTCTGCCGCCCCTCCAGGTCCACGCGCACCTCGTGCTTCGCGTAGGGGCTGGCCATCAGCACCGCCGAGAGGTACTGCGACGACTGCGCCTCGCCGTACCGGAGAATCCCGCCCGGCAACCCGTCGGCCAGCACCTCGATCGGCGGAAAACCCTCCCCGCCAAGATACTTGATCCGCACCCCCAGGTTCTTCAGCACCTCCACCAGCTCGCCAATCGGCCGCTGGCGCATGCGCGGAACGCCGTCGAGCCGAAACCACCCGCGGCCGAGGGAGCACATCGCCGTGAGGAAGCGGATCGTCGTGCCGGAATTACCGCAGAACAGCTCCGCCGATGACGCCGGGATCGCGCCGCCTTCCCCGCGCACGCGCACGGCCTTCGCGCCCCGATCCACCTCCACGCCAAACCCCAGCCGCCTCAGCCCATCCAGCATTACGGCCGTGTCGTCGGCGAACAGCACGTTCCGCAGCGTGCTCTGGCCGTCCGCCAGCGCCGCCATCACCAGCGCCCGGTTCGTCAGGCTCTTGGACCCCGGCGGGGTCACCGCCGCCTTGAAGGGCCGCGTGAACGGCCCGATCGTCACGTCGCTCATGCCCCCCAGTGTATTCAACCGCCCGCCCGCCCGAAACGAATGCGGTAAGAGAGCTCGTCCCGACCCGGCAGTTCCACAACAACCAGCCGCTTCCCGGCCACGACCGCCTGTCCCGCCCGCACCCTGGCAGTGGTCTTCGCGTCGATCTCGATCGTCAATTGCACGGCCCCGTAAGAGATCATCGCTCTGCCGGGCTTCACCTCGACCCGTCCCCGCACGGTCAGCAGCGGAATCTGCTCCACCATCTCTCCCGGCCGCTTCGCCAACACCGCGATCGCGCCTTCTCCAAACGAGACGGACTTCTCCCCACCCTTCCCCAGCGCGTACCGCGCGACCACCTCACCGGCCGGCAGGTCGCGGTTCCCCGGCTCCGCCTTCACCTCTTGTCCGCCGACCGTCAACGTCGCCGCCAGGTTCCCGGCTTCGACCGGCGCCTCCTGCCCGTCGATCCGCGTCCCCCACGCCTCGCCGCTCGTCCCCGTCTGCGTCTGAAGAATCGTCCCCGCCTGCGGATTCCACACAAGCCCCAGCCCCAGCCGCTGCTGGTCGGTACGCTTCATCCCAGCGTTGAACGCCGCGTAATACGTCGGCCGCCGAACGTACGTGCACACCAGCGGAAACCGGCTGTCGCTCCGCTGGTGCGCAAACGATTCACTCGCCAGGTACGGCAGCTTCGAAACCGACTCGTCCCGCTCGGCAGCCGTCGGGTACCACTCGTAATAATCGCGGTCGAGGAAGGTGTACGGCGTAAAACTCAATCGCCCCCGGCGACCGCCCCCCTCGCCCTCGTTCGCGCCCGCCCGCGCCGAAGCGTTCGCGGTCGAAGCGTTCTCGCTCGTCAACTGCCCCCCCGGATCCCGCGACGGCGTAAATCGGCCCCACTCCTTCTCCAGCTTCGCCCGCATCGCCGCCACTTCCGCCGCCCTTTCCTCCCGGCTGCTGGCAAATGCCCGCGCCTCTTCCACCTTCTCCCCCCACGGCGCCTCCAGCCGCGCCCACGTCGCATGACGCTGCCGCGTCTCGATCCCTCGGTTGATCACGAACGTGGACCCGTCCGGCTCGCGCAGCAGGTTGTACGACAGCCACTGGCACCACAGCCGCTGCTGCCGCTCGATCATGTCCCCCAGTGCAGTCCCGCGCAGGAAGTTGTACGCCTGCACCGCGTCGCTGTGCTGCGTGTGCAGCGTGTAACCGAAATCCGGCCCGTCCTTCTCGTAATAGAACCCCGCGGGGCTCTGGAAATCCCTGTCCGCCCGGCGAAACACCTCGTCCAGCAGCCGCGATACTTCCGCGTCCGGGTGCAGCGCCAAGTACGCCGGCGCCCCGCCGAAGACGTTGTAATACTGGTTCGTGTACGTCTTGCCGTGATCGTAAAACTCCTGGATCGTCAGCGTAGCGACAATGGCTTTGCGATCCCCTTCGGTCACGCGCCGCAGGAGGTCCGGATCAATCGCCGGCCCCTTCGCGAGCAGCTCCAACGTCCGCCCCATGAATTTCGTCGCGAACGCCGTCGATGCAGTCCCCCACCGCTGCGGCGCGTATTCACTGAACTGCCCCTGCGGCCCCTGCACCCGGCACCAGTAATCCAGCACCGCCTCCAACCGCTGCCGCACCGCCGGCGACCCCCGATACACGTTCCAAGGCCGATCCGTGCAGTAGAAAAACGCCAGCGACAGGTAATTCTCCAGTACCCGCGCGTTATACGGCGGCTGATTCGCCCCCCGCCAGAACGCCCCCGCAATAAACCCCCGGTTCGGCCCCTCCTCCACCACGCCGTTCGCCAGCTCGTGGAAATGCTCGAGGTAATACGGCAGATCCAGCTCGTCATCCCGGAAGTCGGCCGGCTTCAATTTCGAGAAGTCCATCGGCGGGACCTTCTCCCACGCCGCCCGCGCGGTAGGTACCCCGGCAACGAAACTCACCACCAGGACCGCCAAAGATCGTCGGGCGAGCATGTTTCGCATCCCCAAAAGTGTAACAGCGCGAGCAGGAAACCTTAGCAAATCCACACCGTCTAACGGTACCCTACGCCCAACCCGAACAGGAGACTCGCGATGAACCGCCTTCTTCGTACAATTTTGCTCGGCGCCGCCGTCACCCTCACACCCGCTCTTACCATGACCGCACAACCCAACCCCCCCGCGAACCCGCCCGCCACTCAACCCGCCAACGCCACCGACGTCCCGGTGAAAGTCGTGGTCCTCTTCTCCTCCGGCGTCGGCTACTTCGAGCACGACGGCACCGTCCGCAACGACGCCGCCGCCGAGCTGCGCTTCAAGACCAACCAGATCAACGACATCCTCAAATCCCTGGTCCTCCAGGACCTCGACGGCGGCAAGGTCGGAGTCGTCACCTACCCGTCGCAAGACCCGCTCGCCAAAATGCTTCAGAGCTTCCAGGTCAACATCTCCGACAACCCGCCGCTCGGCGAGCTGCTCAACCGCCTCCGCGGCGCACGCGTCACCCTGGCCGTCGGCCCCGAAACGCTCACCGGCACCCTCCTCGGCCTCGAACAGAAGCAGAAGCCCGTCGCCGACAAGGGCATCGTCAGCGTTTGGGTCATGAACCTTCTCACCGGCGCCTCCATCCGCGCCATCGAGCTGGAACAGGTCCGCACTATCGACATCGACAACCCCGAGCTCCAGGACGAATTGCACAAGGCCTTGGCCGCCCTCGCGGGAGCGCGCGACCAAGACAAGAAGCCCGTGACGATCCACTTCAACGGCCAAGGCGACCGCCGCGTCCGCCTCGGGTACGTCGTCGAAACCCCGATCTGGAAGACCAGCTACCGCCTGATCCTCCCCGAGGCCAAGGACCAAAAGCCCAAGCTCCAGGGCTGGGCCATCGTCGAAAACCAGACCGACAGCGACTGGAACAACGTCGAGCTGAGCCTCGTCTCCGGCCGCCCGATCTCCTTCATCCAGGATCTCTACCAGCCGCTATACGTGCCGCGGCCCGTCGTCCAGCCGGAACTGTATGCCAGCCTCAGGCCGCAGACGTACGAAGCGGGAATGGAGGAAAAGGAGTCGCTCGCTGAGCTTCGTGCCGCTGGAGCACCGGCCGCGCCGGCGCCCGCGGCCATGCCCCAGCAGTTGGCCCGCAGGCGCGCAATGAGCAGCGGGTTCGGCGGCGTCGCCGCCGCCGCCGACATGGCCAAGTCCGCCCCCATGGACGCCGCCGCCTCCGTCTCCTCCGTCGCCTCCGCCTCCAAAGTCGGCGAGCTGTTCGAATACACCGTCGGCAACGTCACCCTCCCCCGCCAGCGCTCCGCCATGATCCCCATCATCACAGACGACGTCGAAATCGAGCGCCTCAGCATCTACAACCAGAACGTCCTCCCCAAGAACCCCCTCAACGGGGCCCGCCTCAAGAACACCACCGGCAAGCACCTGCTCCAGGGCCCCATCACCGTCCTCGACGCCGGCACCTACGCCGGCGACGCCCGCATCGACAACGTCCCACCCACCCAGGAGCGCCTCCTCTCCTACGGCATCGACCTCCAGATGCTCATCGACGCCACCAAGAACAAGCAGGAAAACGCCATCCTCACCGGCAAGATCGTCAAGGGCATCCTGCACCTCTCCCGCCGTCTGGTCAGCACGCAGGATTACGACGCCGAGAACAAGAGCGAGAAGGACAAGACGCTGCTCATCGAGCACCCCCGCCGCGAGGGCTGGAAGCTGGTGGACACCGACAAGCCCATCGAAACCACCGACGCGATGTACCGCTTCAAGGTCAACGTCCCCGCCGGCAAAGCCGGCAAATTCACCGCAACGGAGGAAATCGTCACCGACGAGACCCTTGCGATTCTCCCCGCCGACTTCGGCCAACTCGTCCAGTACAGCCGCTCCGGCAAGATCCCCAAAGACGTAAAGGACGCGCTCGCCAAGGCCATCCAGTTCAAGCAGCAGATGGCCGACACCCAGCGCCAGATCAACGAGCACCAGCAGAAAATCACCCAAATCACCCAGGAGCAAACCCGCATCCGCGAGAACATGAAAACCGTCTCCCAGAACGCCCAGAACAGCACCTACTACACCCGCCTGCTGACGAAGCTCAACGACCAGGAAAGCGAGATCGAAAAGACCCAGAACGAGACCGAAACCCTGCGCCAGAAGTACGACCAGCAGCGCAAGGAGCTGGAGGATTACCTGAACAACACCACCGTGGGGTGATTGTGGCACGGGCGGCTCGCCCGTGTTCTTTCCGCTCTTTAAATAAGACACGCGCAAGCCGCCCTTGCCACGGTGTTGCCGCGCCCGCTTGCCTTTCCCCGCCGGCGCGCGCACATTTCCCTTCCCATGACAAACACCACCGATAAACCCACCGTCACGCCCGAACGTCTGATGCAATTCGCCTGGGGCTACGCCGTCCCCCTGATGATCGAAGCCGGCATCAAAAACCGCGTCTTCGACTCACTCGACGCCGGCCCCAAAACCGCCGAGCAGCTCGCAAAGGAAACCGGCGCCTCCGCCCGCGGCCTGCGCATGCTTGCCAACGCGCTGGTCGCCTTCCAATTCCTCGCCAAGGACGCCCAGCAGCGCTACTCCCTCACCCCAGAAAGCGCCGCCTTCCTCGTCACCACCAAGCCCTCCTTCCAGGGCGGCATCTTCAAGCACATCAGCTCGCAGCTCATCCCCAAGTGGCTGAAGCTCGACGAGATCGTGCGCGGCGGCCGCCCCGTCGAACTCGTGAACGACCAGTCCGAGGGCGCCAAGTTCTTCGAACAGTTCGTCGAGGACATCTTCCCCATGAGCTACGGCGCCGCCAAAACCCTCGGCGAGCACCTGAAGATCAAGGACGCCAAACAGCCCGTCCGCGTCCTCGACCTCGCCGCCGGCTCCGGCGTCTGGGGCATCGCCCTCGCCCAGCAATCCCCGCAGGTCAAGGTGACCGCCGTGGACTGGCCCGGCGTCCTCCCCGTCACCCGCCGCGTCGCCGAGCGGCACAAAGTCGCCGACCGCTTCACCTTCGTCGCCGGCGACCTGCACGACGCCGACTTCGGCGCCGGCCACACCATCGCCACCCTCGGCCACATCCTCCACAGCGAAGGCGAGCCCCGCAGCCGCGCCCTGCTCAAGAAAACCGCCAAATCGCTCGCCCCCGGCGGCACCATCGCCATCGCCGAATTCCTCGCCAACGACGACCGCACCGGCCCCCCCAACGCCATGATCTTCGCCGTCAACATGCTCGTGAACACCCAGCACGGCGACACCTTCACCGTCCCCGAAATCCGCCAGTGGCTCACCGAAGCAGGTTTCACGGACGTGCGGACGCTGGACGGCCCCGGCCCCTCCCCGATGATCCTCGCGACCAAACGCTAACACGTAGCACCGGCTACCAGCCCGTGCCTTCGTCCTGTCCCCTCTCCCTCCGGGAGAGGGCTAGGGTGAGGGTGATTCTGAATTCACGGGCGAGCCGCCCCTGCCACTACTTACTTCTTCTCAAACGCATACAACTTCCCCGCCGTCCGCACGTACACCTGCCCGTGGCTCGCCACGATCGACGCCCGCGACTTGACCGTATCCTCCTCCCCCGCCAGCGTACCCTTGTAAAGCTCCTTCCCGTCCGCCGCCGACACCACCCACACCTCCGCGTCCTCGTTCATGCAGTAGATCTTCCCGTCCGCCCCCGTCGGCGACGCCCGAAACACCGGCCGCCCGCCGAGGCTCACCGACCACTCCTTCTTCCCCGTCTTCGCCTCCACGCGCGCCAGCGTCTTCTTATCCCCGTCCAGCACGAACATCTTCCCCTGGTAATACAGGGGCACGCACACGTCGCTGGTCAACACGTCCGACACCCACGCCTTGTGCGTGTTCGTGACATCCCCGTGCCCCCCGTCGCGAATCGCAAACATCTTTCCCCCCTTCGGCGGGCAGGCGATGACCAGTTCGTTCTCCACCACCAGCACCGACGGCACCAGCCGCCAGCTCTTGATCTTCTCCGGGTCCCACCCGCCGCACCGCCAGATCTCCTCGCCGCTCGCCGCGTCGTGGGCCGTCACGCAGTCCCCGCCGATCAGCACGATCTTGGTCTTCCCGTCCTTCCCCTCCAGCGGCATCGGCGTGGCGTACGACTCCTTCGTCTCCTCCAATGCGTCGTTCGGCCGAATATGCCGCCACAGGTCCTTCCCCGTCGCCGGGTCCACCGCCAGCAGGTACGAATCCGCCGCCGGCCCCGCGTCCGTCACTCCCGCCGGCGCCGGCGTCCCCACCGGCGCACCGGTAACCGGCGCGCCAGGACCCGGCCCCTTCCCTTTCCCCTTCCCCTTGCCCTTGGGCCCCATCGGCGCCCGCGTAATCGGCACGTCCCGGTGCAGCACCTGCACGTACAACCTCCCCTTGTACAGCAGCGGGCTCGACGCGTAGATCCACTGCACATTCCACCGCCCGAAATCCCGCTGGAGGTTGCGCGCCCACAACTGCTTGCCGTCCATATCGAACGCCACGAAATCCCCGGTCGCGTACAGGAACGCCACCATCTTCCCGTCCGTCACCGGCGACGGCGTCGCCAGGTCGTTCTTCATGAACCCGAAGTAAGTGCGGTTCACCGCCGAGGTGTCCCCGACCGGGTTGCTCCACAACACCTTCCCGCTCCGCCGCTCCACGCACATCGCCAGCAGGCCATCGCCGCTCATCGACGTCACGAACATCCGGTCCCCCCACACCGCCGGCGTCCCGTCGCTCCGCCCCGGCATGTCCGTCACCCACGCCGCATTCGCCTTGGGATCCAGCTTCTCCGGCAGCCCACTCTCCGTCGTCGATCCGTTAAAAAACGGCCCCCGCCACTGCGGCCACTCCTCCGCCCGCGCCGCCGCCACCAGCCACAGCCCGCCCGCCAGCACGATCAGCCCCGCTGCCAGACGCTTGCTCATGCTCAATCCTCGTTGAAGAGTTTGCCTTACCCGACGGAACGCGACACCGAATCATACAGCCGCGTGACAAGTGCGTTAATAACGCCCCCTCCGGGAATATCCGCCGTTTTGCCGAAGTCTTCTCTACAGCAGCGCCGCGTTCGGCAACGCACGCCGCCCGCAAATGTATATAAAAATGTCACGGCCAAACCAAAACGACCCGCAATGAGACCGCCATCGGACCAGCATCGACTCGCCTCCCGCAGCCTCGCACTCCCCGTGCTCGCTTGCGTCTTCGCGGTGATTTGCACGTCCGCCCGCGCCGCGGACGACCCCCGCCTCGCCGCCCAAACCCTCGCCGTCTTCCAGCAGAAATGCGCCGCCTGCCACGGCCCCCAGGCCAAAAAACCCAAAAAGTTCGCCTACGTTACCGACCTCCCGCGCCTCGCTGCCAACCCCAAGCTGATCACCCCCCGCGACCCCGCCAAGTCCAAAATCTGGCAGTCCATCGAAGACGGCGACATGCCCCCCGACGACGCCGAAACCGGCCCCCTCTCCGACGCCCAGAAGCAGCTCATCAAGCGCTGGATCGAAACCGGCGCCCCGCCCCTCGCCGTCGAGGCGCAACTCGCCGGCGCAAAACTGTCGCCCACCACCGCCCCGGCAGCCGTCCCGACCCAGGGCCCAACGATGTCCGCCGTAGACCCCTCGCCCGCCGATCTCGAACCGCAAAACAACACTCCAGCCCAGCCGCTCTCCCGCCGCCTGATCCGCTGGATCGGCAAGCTCCACCCCCTCGTCGTCCACTTCCCCATCGCCCTGCTCACCGCCGCCGCACTCGCCGAAGGAGTTTGGCTCTTCAAGCGCACCCACTGGCTCACCGCCGCCGTCCGCTTCTGCACGGTGACCGGCGCCATCGGCGCCGTCGCCGCCGGCGCCCTCGGCTGGCTCAACGCCTCCTTCCACACCCGCTCCGAACTGCTCGTCCTGCACACCTGGCTCGGCACCGCCGCCGTCCTCTGGGTCCTGCCCCTCGCCTTCGTCTGCGAGCGCCACACCCGCCACGCCGCCACACCCGCGGCGCCTCAGCCCACGACCGACTGGACCGGCCGCTCCCGCATCGCCTTCCAACTCGCCCTCTTCGCCGGCGTCGTCCTCATCTCCGTCGCCGCCCACCTGGGTGGCGCCCTCGTCTACGGCGAAAACTACCTGAAGTTCTAAATGACATGACTGCCAAGCCCAGGGCTTCAGCCCTGGGTTCCCCACCCCCCACTTTACCGCTACCATCCCGCCATGCGTGCATCGCCCGCCCTGCTCGCCCTCCTCTTCGCGTCTCCCCTACTCGCCGGCGACTGGCCCATGTGGGGCCGCGACCCCTCCCGCAACATGGTCGCCCCCGCCGACGAAAAAAACCTCCCCACCGACCTCTCCATCGAACCAAACGCGCCGAATCTCAAATGGTCCGCCCGCCTCGGCACCGCGTCCTACGGCAACCCCGTCGCCGCCCGCGGCCGCGTCCTCGTCGGCACCAACAACGAGCCCCCCCACGACAAGCGCCTGCCGAACGACCGCGCCGTCCTCCTCTGCCTCGACGAATCCACCGGCAAGCTCCTCTGGCAACTCGCCATCCCCAAGCTCGGCGACCCCGACCAGGACTTCGAAGGCGCCGGCCTCGCCTGCTCCCCCACCATCGACCCCGCCGCCGACCGCGTCTACCTCGTCACCAACCGCTGCGAAGTCCTCTGCCTCGACCTCCAAGGCCTCTCCAACGGCAACGACGGCCCCTTCACCGACGAAGCCCACTACCTCGCCGACGCAGACCACCCGCCCATCAAACTCGCCGCAACTGACGCCGACATCCTCTGGCGCTACGACATGCGCAAAGAGCTCGGCGTCGCCCCCCTCTTCCAAACCGCCGGCTCCGTCCTGATCGTCGGCGACCGCCTCTACCTCTCCACCTGCAACGGCCACGACCCCCAAATCACCCGCCCCGCCCCCGACGCCCCCCAGCTCATCTGCCTCGACAAAACCACCGGAAAACTCCTCGGTCAGGAACGCTCCGACATCTCCAAGCGCCTCTACTACGGAAACTGGTCCTCCCCCTCCTACGGTGAAGTCGACCTCTCCAACCCCCCTCCCCCCACCAACGGGAGCCCAGCGGCTCCGCCGCGGGACCACTCCGCAAGCACGCCCAAACAACCCGCGATCTTCTTCGGTGCCGGCGACGGCTTCTGCTACGCCTTCGACCCCACCCCCACCCCCGAAGGCACCCTCAAAGAAATCTGGCGCTTCGACTGCAACCCCCCCGACCACAAAACCACCCCCCAAGGCAAACCCTACAAGTACCAATCCAGCAAAGGCCCCAGCGAAATCATCGCCACCCCGGTTTTCCACAACAACCGCGTCTACGTCGCCGTCGGACAGGAACCCGCCGGCGGCGACGGCATCGGCTGCCTCAACTGCATCGACCCCACCCAATCCGGCGACGTCTCCAAAACCGCCAAACTCTGGTCCAACCCCACCATCGGCCACTCCCTCTCCACCGCCGCCGTCACGGATGATGGCCTGCTCTTCCTCCCCGAGCTCTCCGGCAAATTCTACTGCTTCGACGCCAACACCGGCCAAATCCTCTGGGACCACGACACCGGCTCCGAAACCTGGGGCTCCTTCCTCGTCGCCGACGCCAAAGCCTACGTCGCCAACAAATCCGGCACCCTCACCATCTTCTCCGCCACCCGCGACAAAAAACTCCTCGCCGAAGTCGCCTTCAACGGCGAAATCTACTCCACCCCCATCGTCGCCAACGGCACCCTCTACGTCTGCACCGACAAATACCTCCACGCCTTCTCCGCCAACCATCCGAAGTAACACGAACGAACTCGAACGAACCCCTTCCCTTCTCCCGCCACCGGCAATACAACGTCGTTTCCCACGTTTTCCCCGTATGACGCGCCGCCCGCACATCGCCGCCATTTTCGCCGCACTCGCAGCCTTCGCCGTGCCCGCCCCGCCCGCATCAGCGCAGCACCCCGCGGCCCCCCGCCCCAACATCCTCGTGGTCCTCACCGACGACGTCGGCTGGGGCGACTTCGCCTGCTACAACCCCGCCGGCAAGGTCCCCACCCCCACCTTCGACCGCCTCGCCCGACAAGGCATGCGCTTCACCAACGCCCATTCCCCCGCCGCCCTCTGCTCCCCCACGCGCTACTCCATGGTGACCGGCAACTACCCCGTCCGCAGCCGCCTCGCTGCCGGCGTCTGGACCTTCGACACCCCCTCCGCCCTCAAGCCCGGCCAGAAGACCGTCGCCAACCTCCTCCACGACGCCGGCTACCGCACCGCCATGTACGGCAAGGCCGGCTTCGGCGGCCACTTCGCCACCCACCCCGAGCCCGCAACCGACAAGCTCGCGCCGTTCCAGTGGGGCTTCGACTACTCCTTCCTCATCCCGCGCGGCCACCAGGCCACGCCCCACGCGTTCTTTGAAAATGGCGTCTCCCCCATCGGCGAAACCGACCCCGCCTGGGACCCCAGCAAAATCGCCGAGCGCCTCCTCGACCGCGCCGAATACTTCCTCGACGACCACCTCGCGAAAAACAAAACCTCCGCCAATCCGTCCCCGTTCTTCATCCACTTCTGCACCGACGGTGCCCACTCCCCCTACGCCCCCGCCGCCTCCGTCCGCGGCACGCCCCTCAAGGGCGTCACCAAAATGACTGCCCATACCGACATGGTCCACGAGACCGACCTCCTCACCGCCAAGCTCCTGGACATGCTCGACCGCCGCGGGCTCCTCGCCGACACCCTGGTCATCGTCACCAGCGACAACGGCGGCCTCCCCTACGAGCGCTCCTACGGACACGACGCCGTCGGCGGCCTCCGCGGCGCCAAGAGCTTCGTCTTCGAAGGCGGCCATCGCGTCCCCTTCATCGCCTGGTGGGGCGGCGCCACCGCGAATCCCAAAATTCCGGCCGGCACCATCCGCCACCAGGTCATCGGCGCCCACGACGTCGTCGCCACCGCGCTCGAACTCGCCGGCGTGCCCAAGCCCCCGGACCAGGCGATCGATTCGGTCAGCCTCGCCCCCGTCCTCCTCGGCCTCCGCGACGACTCCCAGCCCGTCCGCACCAGCCTCCTCGTCCAGTCCTCCCCCGGCCGCGGCCCCTCCGACGACGGCGGCTTCCACGACGCCTCCGTCCAGATGACCAACAAGGACGCCGCCGCCCTCAAGCGCGGCGAAGACCCCGAAGGCGACGACAACGCCCCCAAGGACAAGAAGAAAATAAAAAAGGCGAAAAAGGCCGACGAATTCGGCGGAATGGCCTTCGCCATCCTCGAAGGCGACTGGAAGCTCGTCCTCGACTCAACCGGCAAGCCCGCCGCCCTCTACGACCTCTCCAATGACCTCGCCGAGCAGAAAAACCTGCTCAAAGACCCGTCCCAATCCGCGCGCGTCGGCGCCCTCGCCACCGAATTCCGCAACGTCCGAAGTTCCCTCCGGAGCAACCCATGAACACGACGATGAACACGACCGTCCGACTCCTCGCCGCACTGATCGCCACTGCGACCCTCGCCCCCGCCGCACGCGCCCAAGCGCCTAAGCCCAACATCCTCCTCATCCTCGCCGACGACATGGGCTTCTCCGACCCCCATTGCTACGGCGGCGACATCGACACCCCCAACCTCGACTCCCTCGCCGGCACCGGCCTCCGCTTCACCGACTTCCACAACACCTCCCGCTGCTGGCCCACGCGCTCGGCCGTCCTCACCGGCTACTACCCCCAGGAAATCCACATGGACCCCCCGCGCGGCCTGCTGCCCCGCTGGACGCGCCTGATCCCCCACTACCTCAAGCCCCTCGGCTACCGCTGCTACCAGTCCGGCAAGTGGCACGTCAACGGCGCGCCGCTCGTCTGCGCCGACGGCGGCTTCGACCACTCCTACAAGATCGACGACCACAACAACTTCTTCCATCCCCAGAAGCACACCGAAGACGACAAGCCCCTCCCGCCGGTCAAGCCCGGCTCCAACTTCTACCTCACCACCTTCATCGCCGACCACTGCATCAAGTGCCTCAAAGAACACCAGCAGCAGCACCCCAACGAGCCCTTCTTTAGCTATCTCGCCTTCACCTCCCCCCACTTCCCCCTCATGGCCCCCGCCGCGGACATCGCCAAGTACAAGGACCGCTACCTCGACGGCTGGGACGCCATGCGCGAAAAGCGCTACGAGCGCGAAAAACAACTCGGCATCGTCACCTGCGAGCTCTCCCAGCGCGACCCCGTCAACGTCCCCGCCTGGAACCTCACCGAAGCCGAGCTCAAAAAGCAGATCGGCCCCGGCGAAGTCGGCCACGACGTCGCCTGGGACTCCCTCACCCCGGTGCAAAAACGCTTCCAGGCCACCAAGATGGCCATCCACGCCGCCATGGTGGACCGCATGGACCAGGAAATCGGCCGCGTCCTCGCCCAGCTCAAGGCCATGAACGCCTTCGACAACACCCTCATCATGTTCATCTCCGACAACGGCGCCTCCGCCGAGCAGATCATCCGCGGCGACGGCGAAGACCCCTCCGCACCCCCCGGCTCCGACAAGTCCTTCCTGTGCCTCGGCCCCGGCTTCGCCAACGCCTGCAACACTCCCTTCCGCCTCTACAAAACCTGGGTCCACGAAGGCGGCCAATCGACGCCGCTGATCGTCCACTGGACCAACGGCATCAAGGACCGCAACCAGCTCCGCCACACCCCCGGCCACGTCACCGACTTCCTCCCCACGCTCTTGGACCTCACCGGCGCCCACCCCGCCCCCACCTGGAACAACCAGACTCCCCCGCCCCTCCCCGGTCGCAGCATCCTCCCCGCCTTCGCCTCCGACGCCACAATCGATCACCCCTACATCTACTTCAACCACATCCAGCACCGCGCTCTGCGCATCGGCAACTGGAAGCTCGTCTCCCTCTCCCCCGACCCCGCCACCTGGGAACTCTACGACCTGGCCACCGACCGCTCCGAACTACACAACCTCGCGACCAGCGAACCCGACCGCGTCAAACAGATGTCCGAACAGTGGACCAGGCTAGACAAACAATTCGAACAAGAAGCCGGCCCCGTCCTCGACGCCGGCAAAAAGGCAAGAAAGAAAAACAAGAAACAGGCCGAGGAATGACGCAACGTTTAGCCGCCGTGGCCACGCGGCGCCATGCCACCGCGCGCCGCCCAGCTCGCCGTCCGGCCTTTCAGACTGGGATGATCATCACCGCGTATACCGCCGCGTCATCCGCCCACAAAACTCCGCGAATTCCCCCACATCCCTCGGCGGACTCGTGTGATGCGCCGCCACCCCACAATGCTCCGGCGTAAAACAATACGTCACCGTCACGTTAAACGGCTCCAACGCCTTCATCTGCCGGTCAAACCACGCCAGCGCGTTCGGCCGAAACGAATCCGCCCACGAAATCCCCGTCCGCAGGTACGTCACCCCCAGCTCCTTCATCCGCCGCACCGCATCATCCAGCCGGTGGTCCTCGAAGTGAAACCACTGGCAAAACCCCATCGCCGGCGCGTACTTATGAAAATGCTTGTATGCCAGCTTCTCCACCCCATCCTCCCGCACCAGCCCCATGTAAAAGTGCCGGTAATACGCCGACCCCTCCGCCTCCCGGTGCCGCGTCGTCGCCGGCCAGGCCTTCGGCAGATCATAGAGGCTATACCAGTGAATCCGCGGCGCCCGCCCGATCAGCAACTCCGCCGTCCGCTGCAATCCCCACTCCTGCACCTCCTCCGCCCCGAACGTCGAGACCCCGACTTCCGACACCCACAACGGCATCTCCGCCCCGATCACGTCCCGGATCTCCCCCAGCTTGTTCGGCCACTGGTGAATTTGCCAATGGTTCCAGTCCAGCGGAAACCCGTGCACCGCCACCCCCGTCACCGCATCGATCGCCCCCAGCCCCTTGAGCCGCCGCACGAAATCCGGATCGATCGGCGACATCCCCCCCAGCACCCGCGGCAGCCGCGGATTCTCCGCCGCAATCGCCCCCGACGCCACCTTCACCATCTCCGCAAAAATCCTCCACCCCGGGTCGATCTCAAAGTCCCAGTGCGACTTGTTGTTCGGCTCGTTCCACAACATCACGGCTTCAACCACGGCTGACCCTCCTCTTGGACGCGGCGGCCGGATACACCGCCCGCGGCCCGGCAATGAACGGCAAATGCTCCAAATGCCGGCACACGTACACCTCCGCCTCCGGGTGCGCGATGATCTCGTACCCCGCCGACCGAAGCATCGCCTCCGAGCACGCCCGATTCGGCGCCCACCAGTTCGTGATGTCGTCGGAATAACTGTGCTCGATGAAGTGCAGCTTCGGATACCCCGCCTTGTCGAAGTGATCGACCTTCTTAAACGGATAATCCCCCTTCGGCCGGAACACCTTTTCGCTCCCCCGCTGCATCGACTGAAACACCAGCAGGTCCCGCGTCACGTGCTCGTGAATCAGGTCCAGCGCCAGCAGCGGGTGCCGCAGGTGGTACAACACCCCCATGAACAGCACCAGGTCAAACCTCTCCCGCAGCGCCGCCACGTCATAAACACTCAGCTTCACAAATTCGACCGTATCCGCGAACCCACACACCTCCGCCGCAAACCGCGCCTGCGCCAGGTACGTGTCATCCCAATCCGTCCCCACCACCCGCTCCGCCCCCCGCTTCTTCATCTCGATCGAGTAAAACCCCGCGTTGCACCCGATATCCAGCACCGTCTTCCCGCCCAGGTCCTTCGGGATCGCGCGGGCAAACCTCTTCCACTTATTGGCCG
>Ga0308176_10000267_pt1 | contig 35135 bp, 30 predicted proteins | sample PhyCR2_3_FD_203890 | JGI IMG/M metagenome (GOLD analysis project Ga0308176, IMG submission 203890) | Soil microbial communities from UC Gill Tract Community Farm, Albany, California, United States - DLSLS.C.R2 | ecosystem: Environmental > Terrestrial > Soil > Agricultural land | place: USA... | reverse complement strand
CCGCCGACGAGGAGGCCGAGGCCGGCGTCGCCTGGGCGGGCGCGGCCGGCCGCGTAAGTTTACCTGTCTTGTCGTCCGTGGCAGGTCCAGGCCCCGCCGTCTCGGGTGCGACATCGATTCCGATCCGGCGCACGTTGTGATGCGCGAGGACCTTGGCTTCGATCGCGTTGTAGATGTCCGGATGATCGACCAGGAACTGCTTCGCATTCTCGCGGCCTTGCCCGATGCGCTCGCCGTTGAACGAGAACCAGGCGCCGCTCTTCTCGACGATGTTGGCCTCGGATGACAGATCGACGAGGTCGCCCTCGCGCGAGATGCCCTGCCCGTAGAGGATGTCGAACTCGACCTCCTTGAACGGGGGCGCCATCTTGTTCTTGACGACCTTCACGCGCGTCCGGTTGCCGATGACGTCCTCCTCCTTCTTGAGGGCTCCGATCCGCCGGATATCGAGGCGGACCGACGCATAAAACTTGAGCGCGTTGCCGCCGGTCGTGGTCTCCGGCGAGCCGAACATGACGCCGATCTTCATGCGGATCTGGTTGATGAAGATCACCATCGTCCGCGACTTCGAGATCGCAGCGGTCAGCTTGCGGAGCGCCTGGCTCATGAGGCGCGCCTGTAGGCCGACGTGCGCGTCACCCATCTCGCCCTCGAGCTCGGCCTTGGGCGTCAGCGCGGCGACCGAGTCGACCACGACGACGTCGACCGCGTTGGACCGCACCAGCATGTCGGCGATCTCGAGCGCCTGCTCGCCGAAATCCGGCTGGCTGACGAGCAGCTCCTCGGTCTTCACGCCGAGCTTCTTGGCATAGCCGACATCGAGCGCGTGCTCGGCATCGATGAACGCACATACACCTCCTCGCTTCTGCGCTTCGGCGATGATGTGCAGGGTCAGGGTGGTCTTGCCCGAGGACTCCGGTCCATAAATCTCGACCACGCGCCCGCGAGGTAGCCCGCCGATGCCCAGCGCCAGATCGAGCCCGAGCGACCCGGTCGGGATGACGTGGACCTCGCGGTCGATCGGATCCTTGCCGAGCCGCATGATCGCGCCCTTGCCGAACTGCTTGTCGATCGCCGCGAGCGCGAGATCGATGGCCTTGTCACGGGCCGGATCTCGAACCTGCTGCGCCGGACTGACCGCGGGGCTGACGGGAGTTTCCTTGGTGGCCATCTCTACATGCTCCTGATCATCTAATCGGTGGGTCCCTGACCACGCGGCCAACCATCATCGGTGTCGATGGTCTCGTCTGGCTCGCGATCAGTGATGCCCCGTTCTAGTGCGACCGTCTGACGTTGGCCCTCGTCCCGCGGCGCGTTTCGGGCCCTCTGGAAGGGAATCTTCTCGAGCTCTGAATACACAGAACCATAGGTTTTCGTTTCGCTTTCAAACAGGATGGCCGCATCGCTCCTGGTGTCACCGAACATTTGTTCAGCCATGGGTAACACAACCTCTCGAAGCGCGCGAGGCTCGCGTAGCCGCGCGATGGTCACGTGGGGGTGAAAGCCACGCGCGTCGCGCGCAAACCCGAGCTTGGCCATCGACTCCCCGACCGCCAGCGCGAGCTTTCCCAGCGCCCCCCCATCTTCAATCCCGGCCCAGAGCACGCTCGCCTTGTCGAGGGAAGGAAACGCTCCGAGCCGCGAGGTCCGGAACGTGATCCGGTCCAGACCGGCCGTCGCCGTCCTGAGGGCATCGCACACCGAGCCGATCACGTCGCCGCGCGTCCAGCCGAGAAACGCGAGCGTCACGTGATAGTTGGCCGGCGCCACCCACCGGAGATCGACGCTGGCATCCTTGGCGCGCCGGGCCAGGGTCTCGGCGCACCCCGCGAGCGCGTTCGCGGTCGCGACCGAGATCCGCACGCCGGCGAACAACCGCTTGCCTGGCCTCATAGCGCCTCGTCGATCAGCTTGAGCGCCCACCAGCTGGCCAGCGTGCGGATCTGATCACGCGCGCCGGGCCAGGCGAGCTTCTTGGTCGTGACACCGGCCGCGCTGGCCAGCGCGACCCAGACCGTTCCGACCGGCTTGTCCGGCGATCCGCCGTCGGGGCCGGCGACCCCCGAGACCGAGACCGCGAGGTCGGCGCCGAACCGCTCACGCGCCCCCTGCGCCATCTCGCGCACGGTCGCTTCACTCACGGCGCCGTGGGTCGCGAGGGTCTCGGGGCGGACCCCCAGCTGTCGGGTCTTCTCGGCGTTCGAGTACGTGATGGCGCCGCCCAGAAACGCCTGCGAGCTCCCCGGCCGGCGGGTCAAGAGCTCGCCGATCATGCCGCCGGTGCACGATTCCGCCGTTGCAACGGTCTTTCTGGCCTCGATCAGCCGGCGCACCGTGCGATCGACCAAGGTCTCGTCGCCATCCCCGTACAGGTAGCCGCGCAGCCGGTCGCGCAGCCCCGCGTCGAGCCCGGCCAGCCTCTGGGCGGCGGCCTCGCCATCGCGATCGCGGACGACCAGCTTGACGAGCGTTTCGGGGAACTTCACCTGGTAGTGGATCGACGCGCCTGGGGCGGCATCGACCAGCCCGCGGCAGGCTTGCGAGATCTGGGACTCACCGCGACCGAACACGCGATAGACCCGCCGGGCGATCCGCTCGACCTCGCCGGCAGCCTCGCGCAGCTCGGCAAACCGCTGATCGAGCGACGCTTCCAGGATGGCATGGATCTCGCGCGGAAAGCCCGGCAGGCAGAAGACCGGAACCCCTTGGAGCGGGATCTCGAAGCCGGGAGCCAGGCCCGCCGGGTTCGGATAGACGCGCGCGCCGGCCGGCACCCGCACCTGGCGGAGGTGGATCGCGGTGAGCGACACCGGCGCGCCCCCCGAGGCGGCCCCCGCGGTCGGGAGCGATACTTGCGCGAACCGGGCCTCCATCCGGGCTCGCGACGGGTCGTCGATCTCCGGATCGACCCCTGCGAGCCGGGCGACGACGTCGACCGTCAGGTCGTCCTCGGTGGGCCCGAGCCCCCCGGAGCACACCACCAGATCGGCCCGGGCGACCGCCTGGGTCAGCGCAGCCGCAATATCGGCCTCGTCGTCGTTGCAGCTCGTCATCCAGCGTGTGGTGATCGCCAGGTCCCAGAGCCGGGCAGCAAGGTGAGACGAGTTCGTGTCGACAATCTCGCCACGGCACAGCTCATCCCCGATCGTCAAGATCTCGGCGCGCATGCAGGCAGACCATAGCGCGACCGGCACGACCAGCGGGATACAACGCCACGCGGTTGACGCGCTGCGTACGCGTTGCCTATCATTTCGCCCACGCGGAGGCTTTGCCTTCGGCTCCGCAGGAAACTGATGAAGATCCGCTACGCCGCCAAGACAGACGTGGGCATGAAGCGGACCCACAACGAGGACTATTTCTCGTTGATCGAAGACGAGCAGCTGTTCCTCGTGGCCGACGGCATGGGTGGCCACGCCTCCGGCGAGGTCGCCTCGAAGATGGCCGCCGAGACGATCGGCGAGTTCTACCAGCGGACGCGCGAGGACGAGGACGCGACCTGGCCGTACAAGATGGACCGCTCGCTGTCCTATATCGAGAACCGGCTGGTCTGCGGCATCAAGCTCGCGAACCTGCGGATCTTCGAGACCTCGAACCGCGACCTTCGTTACAAGGGCATGGGTACGACGATCGTCTCGACCCTGGTGTCGGGCGACAAGATCTACGTCGGCCACGTCGGCGACTCGCGCGTGTACCGCGTCCGCGAAGGCGGCATCACGCAGCTGACGCGCGATCACTCGCTGCTCGAGGACTACAAGGAAGCCAAGCCGGACATGACCGAGGAGGAAGAGCGCAACTTCCCCCACAAGAACGTGATCACGCGCGCCCTCGGCATGCGCGAGACCGTCCAGGTCGATATCCGCAGCCACCAGATCAAGAGCGGCGACGTCTACATCCTGTGCTCCGACGGCCTGTCGGGCATGGTCGTCGACAACCAGATCTGCCAGATCACGTCGAACGCCAAGAGCCTCGAGCGCGCGGTCGCCGAGCTGGTCGACGCGGCGAACCGCAACGGCGGCACGGACAACGTCACGACGCTGCTGCTCCAGTGCCTCGCGGCCTAGCCCAGGTGCGATCGAGGGTCTCATAGCCGTGCGCTACCGCGTCACCGCCGGCACGTTGACCGTCCAGGCGCGCTCGCGCGTCCACGATACGACCACGGTGTGGAGCAAGATCACCGGCGAGATCGTCGCCGACCCGGACACGCTCGCGACCGCGGGCGCCACGGCGCGCTTCGAGGTCGACATGACCGCGTTCGACGCCGGCGACTTCCTCAAGAATCGCAAGCTACGCAAGGACTTCGACCTCGCCGGCCACCCGACGGCGAGCTTCACGCTCGAGCGCCTGGGAAGCGTCGTCCGCGACGGGGTGAACTTCACGGCGACCGCCGAGGGCGTGCTGGCCTGGCGCGGACGGAAGGTCGGGCTTGTGCTCGCGGGCCACGGTAAGCTCGACGACATGGGCGTCTCCGCCAGCGCGACCTTCGAGCTCGACATCCGGACGCTCGGGCTGTCGGCTCCCCGGTTCCTGATGTTCAAGGTCGAGGACGAGGTCACCGTGCGGGCCACGATCACCGGCGCGGTGGCCCCATGACAGCGCGAACCAGGCTCGCCGCCCTGGCGCTGGTCGCGTGCGCGGCGTGCGAGAGCCGCGCTCCGGAATTCTCCGGCGTCGGCAAGTGGCGGTTCACGCACACCACCCTCCACGACGTCACCGATGGGATCTGCCAGCCCACCGATCTGAACGACGGCCGCAAGGGCACGTGGTGCTTCGCGCTGACCCCGTTCCGGATCGGGAGCGGGAAGACCAACGCCGAGGTCGACCTCTACTTCCTTGGGACGGACCCGGCGGCCAAGCTCGTCGAGATCCAGCTCAAGATCCGCGGCTGTCACGAGGACGAGCTCGATCAATGGATGCGCTCGGCGTTCGGCCCGCCGGTCGACACCAGGTCGACCCGCGGCTACTGGAAGAACTCGTTCCTGTGGGCCGCCGCGCTGATGCCGAGCGAACCCGGCCGCTGCCTCGTGCACTTCTTGCCCTTGTCCGAGAACGCCGAGATCGACCGGATCAAGCGGCTGTAGCCCGGGATTCCTTCAGTGGCTAGCCGGGTATGGATCGGTGACCACGAACAGCGCGCCCTGCTTCGGATCGCAGACATAGGCGTGGCCGGCATCGTCGGCCGCGACGCAGTGTGAGTCGGCGGCCACCGCAACGCTGCCGAGCACGTCGAGCTTGCCGCCTGGACCGACGCCCAGGATCGTCAGGGTCGCGCTGTCGCCGCCCGGGACGTAGAGATGCGCGAGCGCGGGGTTATACGCGATGATGTCGACACCCTTGCCGGTGGCAGCGCTGCCGACTTGTTTGCCGTCATGGGTGACGTCGAGCGCCGTCGCCTTGCCCTCATCGCAGCCGACGAACAGGAGGCCGCGTTTGTCGTCAAGCGCGATGCCGCGCGACCCCTTGCAGCCGTTCTTCCAGCGCGCGACCTCCTGGTGCTTGGCGAGGTCGATCGCGACGCTCGTGTCGTCCCAGGTGTGGGTGTACGCGCGGCCGCGCGCCCTGTCGACCACGAGCGACTCGGGACCACCGGGGACGTCGATCGCGCCCTTGTGCACGAGCTTGCCCTTGTCGAGCGCGAAGAACTCGATCTGCTTCTTGCCGGGCTCGGTGACCCACACCTCGTTCGCGGGCTCGACCCAGCGCACGTAGTCCGGTCCACCCGCGAGCTTCACATTGCCGACGATCTTCAAGGTCTTCGGATCGACGATCTCGACCTCGGTCCGGCTGCGATCGGACGCGAAGATGAAGCCGCCTCCGGCATCGGCCGAGGTCGTACCTTGCCCGTGGCCGCCCCCGAACTTGTCGGCATCCGTCGAGAAGCCCGCGATCGCCTCGATCTTCTGGGTCTTCGGATCGATCAGGTCGAGCTTGCCGGTGCGGCCCGCGGGGGCGATCACGCGATGCAGCGACGGCGAGAACATCATGTCATCGAAGCCGATCCCGCCATCACCACCGGGCAGCACGAGCTTGGTGGGCTTGGCGATCTCGGGCTTGGCGATCGCCGTCGCGCCGAGCAGCAGGAGAACGAGAGCTGAACGAGTGATCCGCATGGTTTGGTCCTTATCGAGTGATCGCGCCGAAGTTGTCATCGATGACCAGGAGCTTGCCGCCGCGCGGATCGCAGACGAACGCGTGGCCGGCGTCATCCGTCGTGACGCAATGACCGTACAGCGCGCCATCCGCGATCCCGAGCAGGCCGAGCTCGCCGGTCGTCGAGACGCCGAAGATTCCCGTGTTGCCGCTGATCTGGCCGGGTGCGTAGAGGTGCCGCCGCGTTGGACTGAAGTCGATCACGTCCACCCCGTCGACCTCCCACAGGTCGCTGATCACGTGGCCGTCGGTTCCATCGAGCACGGCGACCCGACCTTCAGCGCAACCGGCGAACACGAAGCCGCGGGCTTCATCGACCGCGATCCCGCGGGAGTCACTGCAGCCGTTGCGCCACGTCGGGCCGACCGTGCGGCTTTTGACATCGATCGCCACCGTGCCTCCGTTCCACAGGTGGGTAAACGCGCGACCGTGGGTCTGATCGATCACGAGCGATTCGGGTCCGCCCGGCACCCCGATCGTCCCCGCTCGCGTCACGGAAGGCGGCGCAAACGTCACCGAGAACACCTCGATCGCTTCACGGCCGGGCTCGGTCACCCACAGCTCGCTCGTCGCCGCGACCCAGCGCACGTAATCGGGGCTGCTGCCGAGCGCCGTATCGGCGACGGCCGCGGCGGCCGCCATATCGACGAGCGAGATCCGCCCTGACGTCCGATCGGTCACCACGAGCAAGCCGCCGAGATCGTCGACCGAGGTGATCCCGAAATCATGGCCGCTACTATCGAAGCTCGAAGAGGTCGAGAACCCGCCGATCGTGAAGATGTCGTGGGTGTCCGGCTCGACGAGCGCGAGGTTGCCAGAGCGGCCGCCGGGCACCAGCACGCGGTGCAGCCGCGCGGAGTAGCGCAGATCGTCAAATCCGATCCCCGGTTTGCCATTCGGGATCGCAATGGCCGGCGCCGACGTGCACGCCGCCACGAGCACGAGCAAGCTCCACTTCAACATCACATCCTCCTCGTGATCGAGAACGCAAACCCAGCCGCGTTGCGCGGGTCGCGCGCATCGCCGTGAACCTCGAACGCAAGATCGAGCGCGAATTCGGTCGCATAGACCACGCGCGCGGCACTCGCGAGGTGATGCCAGGGCGCAACGCCACGATCGGTCTGGCCGACGAGCGTGACCTCGCCGAGCACGGCCTGGCCGACCAGCGCCCAGCGCTGGGTCAGCTGTACGAAGGCCGCGGCATCCGCACCAACATCGAACGCCACCGCAGGACGGATCGGCAGCGGCAAGAGACGCTGACCGAGCACGAGCAGCACGCGCGGCGCGACGCGCCAGCGCAGCCCGGCCCCGAGAACAAGCGTCGAGGTCAGATCGACGCCACTGTGGAACGACAGCGGCACGGTCAGCGACGGCGCCAGCTCCATGGTGCCCTGTTGCCACGCGAGATAGGTGAGCCCGAACGAGCCGTCGCGCGTCCAGCCCGGATCCGGGTGCACGGCAAATCCGGTGGTGAGCGTCATCTCCCAGCGTGCGTTCATGCCGCGCTGGACCGCGAGATCGAGCCGCGTCGCGGACAGCACGGAAATCCCCAGGACGTGCGCGCTGTCGTAGCCACCCGCGAGCGACATCGCGATCATCCCGCGCGGCAGGGTCGCCGGCCGCGCGACGATCTCCGGCGGCAGATCCTCCGCGCGCGCCGCTCCTGCCGCACAACACAGCGCGACCAGGAGGCCCAACGCGATAGGTCGATGGAGGCAGGTCATGAGATCTTCCCGGGTGATCACCACCAGTAGCTGAGCTTGAGCAAGAACACCTGCGTGCTCGCGGCGCCGAGGCCGCGGGTCCACGGGATCGACACCCCGTCGAGCGATCCGAAGGTGCGATCGGCCCCCTGCGCACGCGAATACACCGCGTAGAGCGTCGAACCGAGTCGCAACTCCCAGCGAAACACAAAGCTCGCGTTCAGGATCGCGCGGCTGGTGCTCGTGTCGGTCGCCGGGGCGCTCGTCGAGACGAGGTCGCGGAGCTCGACCTCGCGATCGGACGCGGCCACGCGCGCGAAGTCCGTGTAGGTGACGCGTTCGCCGAACAGCTGGCCGTAGAGCTGCAAGGTCACGCGCGGCGTGAACGTGTACGTCGCGCGGAGCGTGGTACCGGCGGCGAACGCGCGCTGCTGGCCGAACACGTGATCGCCGGTATCAGGATCGGTCAGCACGTAGCGTGGTTCGCCGTACGCGACCAGCACGCTCGGCAGAAGCTCGACATCGAGCTGCGGTAACGCGTGAAAGGTGACGTCGCCATCGCCCGTGTAGGTGAGGCCATGCGAGACGAAGTAGGCCGCCTGCGACCACGACGCGGTGACGCGTTGCCGAGGATCGGTCTCGAGCACGAGCTCCCAGCCGAACCGGCCTTTACGCTCCAGCGCCGTGCCGTCACCGACCTCGCGATCGTCGAACCGCGCCGGCCGCCAGTGCAGCTCGGTGAACATCTGCCAGTAGTTCGCAAACACCACCTGCGTGTTGACCTGATAGCCGCCGTTGATGCGCTCACCGCGCCAGTTGCGCCAGTAGAAGAACTCGAGCTGCGTGAGGCTCTCGCGGACGATCGTGCCGGGCATCGTATCCTTCCAACCGGCGTTCCAGTCGGTGTGGATGAAGTTCGAGCGCTCGAGGTAGCCGGCATCGTCGACGTCGCCAGCGCTTACCCAGCGTGGCCTTGCCGAGCTTCCACGCGCTACGCGCGATGATCGCGATCACCGCCGCGCCGACCCCGTAGAACACCCCTTGCATCCACGGCGAGCCGCCGAGCTCTACATAGGCGGCGGCCAGCGCGAGCACCATCACGAACGACGGCAGGATGAACGCGAACGCGACCACGGTCGCCCCGAGCAGCCGCCCGCAAACCCAGCCGAGATAGATCGCGAGCTGCGCGGCGAGCGGGCCCGGCGCGAGCTGGGCAAGGGCGAGTCCCTGCTGGAAGTCCAGGGGCGCGATCCAGCCGCGCCGCTCGACCAGATCGCGCTGCATGTAGCCTGCGAGCGCGATCGGCCCCCCGAACCCGAACGCGCCGAGGCGAAGGAAGTACGCCGCCAGCCGCGCCAGGCTCGGCGTGCCGTCGTCGCTCCCGGCGTTAGCTCCGCGCTCGCGCGCCATGATCAGCCGAGCAGGGCGATCGCCTTCATCGCACGGTCGTAGCGAGCCTCGACCGCGTCCCACGCGATGTTCTTCCAGAACGCGTCGATGTACGCCGCATGATCGGCCCCGTAGTCGATCGCGTACGCGTGCTCGTACATGTCGAGCACCAGGAGCGGCGCGCCGAATGCCATCGCTTGCGTGTGGTTGGTAGAGGACGAGATCACGAGGCTGCTGTCGTGCAGCGACAGCCCGACCACGACCCAGCCGCTGCCGCCGCCGAGCGCGGTCGCCGAAGCGCGGACCTGGGCCTCCCAGGCGGCCGCGCCGAACTCGGTGCCGAGCCGCGCCTCGAGCGCGCCCGACCGCTTGCCGGTGCCCCCGAGGTTGCCGAAGTAGTGCTCGTGCAGCACCATCGAGTTGCCGTAGGTCAGCTGCTTCTCGCGCAGGCCCGCGACGAGGTAGCCCGGCGCGTCGGCCGGCAGCGCCGCGAGGTCGGTCTCGACCTTGTTGAGGTTCTTCACCGCACCGGCGTAGTTCTTGTCGTGGTGCGACGTGATCATCTTCTCCGAGATGCCGGTCAGCCCGCCAGGTTTGAACGGCAGCGCAGCGGGCGCGTGCTTGCCGAGGCCTGGCGGCGTCTTGCCTTTGGGCGGTGGCGCAGGCGGTTGCTTGGCGGGCGGGGCCGCGTCGACCAGGGCGGTCGCGGCAAGGAGGGCAGCGCTACTCGCAGCGCCGCCGACGAGGAGGTCGCGTCGGTGCATGGACATGCCTCGTTGATACGCCCGCGGTAACGTTCGTAACAGCGTGTTATAGTTGTTTCTGCGTACGGGGCGAACTGCCTCGGCTTCGCGCTAGCGGTTGACCGCGAGCTGTACTAGCGTCTGCCGGCAAGGCTGTATGCGGATCGCGAAGTTCGTCGTGTGCATCGGTCTGGTCGGGACGGCGCGCGCCGATGTCACACTTGAGATCGAGGACGCCATGACGCTGGCGGCGAAGCGCCACCCCGCCGCTCGCGCGAACCAGGCCAGCGTTGCCGGCGCGGACGCGCGCGTCGAGGTCGAGCGAGCCCGGTTCTGGCCTGACGTCGAGGTGTTCGGGCAGCTCGATCGGTCGACATCGAATACCTCCGGGGGCGCGCTGTTCGCGGTGCCGGGCTTGCCGGTCGTGAGCGGTGTCCCCGGCCGGACCTTCGACCTCGGGGCGTTTGGCACCGCCGCCGGCGTGACGGCGTCCTGGGATGCGCTCGGCTATCGCCGGTGGGACGCGCAGATCGATGCGGCTCAGGCCGATGCGCGCGCCGCACGCGTCGAGGCAACCGTCAGCGACCTCGATCTCTCGTATGGTGCGGCGGATCGCTTCATCGTGGTGATCGCTCGCGATGAAGGCATGAAAGCCGCGCACGCCGGGGTCGACCGCGCGCGCGTGTTCGTCACCATCGTGAAGGCGGCGGTCGATCAGAACCTGCGGCCCGGCGCCGATCTCTCGCGCGCCCAGGCCGAGCTGTCGCTGGCGGAGACCGCGCTCGTCCGGGCCGAGTCAGCCTCGCACGTGAGCCTCGCGCAGCTCGCCGAGGCCCTGGGGGCGCCGGACCCACTACCGGCGCCCCAGGCCGGCAAGCTCCTCGGGTTACCGCCGCGGCCCACGCTTGCATCGGCGCCTCCTGCGAGCGATCCGCGCATCGTGGCGGCGACCGCGCGCGTCGACGCCGGGAAGGCGCGCAAGACCGTGATCGAGACCGGAACATTGCCCAGGCTCGCGCTCGTTGGCGCGCTATGGGGTCGTGCGAACGGTAACGACCCCGGAGGCTTGCAACTCGCCGGGCTCGTCCCCGACGTTCCCAACTGGGCGCTCGGGGTCGCGGTCGCGTGGCCGGTGTTCGCCGGCAAGCTCGTCGGCCCGCAGGCGCGCGCCTCCGCGGCGGACATCGCGCGTGACGAGGCACGTGTGCAGGAGATCAGCTTGCACGAGCAGAGCCAGATCGCGCAGGCCGGGGCGATCCTAGATGGCGCGTACCGCGTCGCCGGCAACACGCCCGTCGCCTTGAACGCCGCCCGCGACGCCGAGCGCCAGGCGACGGCGCGCTACCAGGCCAAGCTCGCGACGGCGGACGACGTCGCCCAGGCGCAACGGCTCCTCGAACAAGCGGAGATCGATGACGCCGTGGCGCGGCTCGAGGTCTGGCACGCGATCCTCGACTACGCCTACGCGCTCGGCGATCTCTCGCTGTTCACCACCGCCTACGGCGCGGCAGGAGGCTGACATGTGGCTCGTCGTCCGCGCGCTCCGCCGTCCGATGACCGTCATGGTCGCCGCGGTCGCCATCTTGCTGTCGGCGGCGCTGGCGATCCGGCGTGCCCCGGTCGACATCTTCCCGGATCTCGGCGTACCCGTGGTCTACGTCGTGCAGCCGTACGGCGGGATGTCGCCGACCCAGATGGAGGGCCAGCTCGTCGGCTACTACGAGTATCACTTCCTCTACATCGCCGGGATCGAGCATATCGAGTCGCAATCGATCCAGGGCATGGCGATGCTCAAGCTGTACTTTCATCCGGGCACCGACATCGCGCAATCGCTGGCGCAGGTGACGGCGATGGCGTTTCGCGCGACCTCGTTCATGCCGCCGGGCACGCTGCCGCCGTTCATCGTTCGCTACGACGCCGGATCGATCCCGGTCGGCGAGCTCGTGTTCTCGAGCGAGGCGCGCGGCGACGCGGAGATCCAGGATCAGGCGCTCTACAAGGTGCGCCCGCTGCTCGCGACGCTGCCCGGCGTCTCCGCACCGCCTCCCTCAGGCGGCAAGGTCAGGACGATCACGGTGTTCACCGATCCGGCGAAGCTGCGCGCTTACCAGATCTCGCCGGACGAGGTCGCCCAGGCGCTCGCCCGTGCGAACCTGACGTTGCCCGCCGGCAACGTGCGCGTCGGCAACTTGACCACGATCGCGTCGACCAACGCGATGGTCCGAAAGCCGGCCGACCTCGCCAACGTCCCGCTCCGCACCGGCGCCGGACCCGCGGTGTTCGTGCGCGACATCGGCCGGGTCGAGGACGGCGCGGACATCGTCTCCAACGTTGCGCTCGTCGATGGCCGCCGTACCGTCTACATGCCGATCACCAAGCGCGCCGACGCCTCGACGCTCGACGTCGTCAACAGCGTCAAGGCGGCGCTGCCCAGGATGCGCGAGCTCGTGCCGCCCGACATCCACATCGATCTCGAGTTCGATCAGTCGGCCTACGTCACGCGCGCGATCGGTGGGCTCGTGACCGAGGGCGTGCTCGGCGCCGTGCTGACCAGCCTGATGGTCTTGCTGATGCTCGGCAAGCTGCGCTCCGCGTTCATCGTCATCATCACGATCCCGCTGTCGGTGCTCACGGCCGTGGTCGGGCTGCGCCTGATCGGGCAGACCATCAACCTGATGACGCTCGGCGGCCTTGCGCTCGGCATCGGCATCCTCGTCGATGAAGCGACCGTCGCGATCGAGAACATTCACACCCACCTCGCTCGCAAGAAGCCCGCGAACCGCGCGGTCCTCGACGCGATGCACGAGGTGATGATGCCGCGGTTCCTCGCGATGCTGTGCGTCGTCTCGGTGTTCATCCCGGCGCTGTTCATGGTCGGCATCGGTCGCGCGCTGTTCCCCCCGCTCGCCCTCGGCGTCGCGTTCTCGATGATCGCGTCGTACTTCCTGTCGAGCACGCTCGTGCCGGTGCTCGCGATCTGGCTGTTTCGCGGGCACGAGGTGAAGACCCACACAACGCGTCGCTGGTTCGCCCAGCTCCAGGACGGCTACGCGCGGTTCGCCGGAGGAATCGTTCGCCGGCGCTGGCTGACGGCGTTCATCTATCTCGCCGTGACCGTTCCCCTGCTGCTCGTCGTTCCCGGTCAGCAGGGGACCGAGCTGTTCCCGCACGCCGATACCGGTCAGTTCCAGGTCCGGATCCGGGCCCCCGCCGGCACGCGGATCGAGCGCACCGAGGAGATCGTGCGCGAGATCGACCACTTGATCCGCGAAGCAGCCGGTCCGGGCGCCGTGCAGATCACGCTCGCGAACATCGGTAATACGCCGTGGTCGTATCCGGTCAACGCGGTGTTTCTATGGAATGCCGGTCCGCAGGAGGCGCTGCTGGTCGTCGCGCTCCGCAAGGGCGATCGCCCGGCGATCCCGGTACTTGAAGACCGGCTGCGCGCACGGCTCGCGGCCGCGATGCCCGACGTCCATGTCTCGTTCGAGGCCGGCGACATCGTGTCCCAGGTGCTCAACTTCGGGGCCCCGACCCCGATCAACGTCAGCGTCTCGGGCGCCGATCTTGCCGAGACCCGCGCGTACGCCGAACGGCTCCGCGCCGCGCTCGCCGCCGACCGGTCCCTCCGCGACGTTCAGATCGCCCAGGCGATGGATTACCCGACGCTGGATGTCACGATCGATCGCGAGCGCGCCGCCCAGCTCGGCACCAGCACCGACAAGATCGGACGCTCGGTCGTGGGCGCGACCTCGTCGAGCTTGCTCGTCGTGCCGAACTTCTGGACCAACCCGGCGACCGGGGTGCCCTATCGCGTCGCCGTACGCGTCCCCGAGAACCAGATGGCCTCCGCGGACGATCTCCTGAACCTTCCGGTGATGCCCGAAGGCGCGGCCGGGCCGCTGTTGCGCGACGTCGCGACCGTTTTGCCCGGCACCACGCCCGGCGAGCTCGATCACTACAACAGTCAGCGCACCATCAACGTGGTCGCCAACCTCGCGACCCATGATCTGGGCAGCGCGGCCGCAGGCGTCGAGCGCGCCATCGCCGCAACCGGCGCGCCACCGCGCGGCACCTCGGTCGCGATCCACGGTCAGGTCGAGCAGATGCGGCTGACCCTGAACAGCCTCGTCGAGGGCCTCGCGCTCGCCGTGCTGGTGATCGTGCTGCTCCTGGCGGCCAACTTCCAGTCGGTGCGGGACGCGCTCGTCGTCCTCGCGATGGTGCCGGCGGTGCTCGCCGGCGTCACCGTCGTGCTCGCGATGACCGGGACGACGTTCAACGTGCAGTCGCTGATGGGGGCGGTGATGTCGGTGGGCATCTCGATCGCGAACGCGCTCCTCATGCTCACGTTCGCGCGCGACCGCCGCCGCGATGGCGATACGGTCGCCTCGGCCGCGGTCGCCGCCGCGCGGGCCCGGATGCGCCCGATCCTGATGACCAGCCTGGCGATGATCGCCGGCATGATGCCGGTCGCGCTCGGCATCGGCGAGGGCGGTGAGCAGAACGCGCCGCTCGGCCTCGCCGTCATCGGTGGGCTCGCGGCCTCTACGGTCGCAGCGCTGCTGGTCCTCCCCGCGGTCTACGCGATCGTCGCCCGCAAGGGCGCCTTCCGATCGCCTTCGCTCGATCCCGACGATCCGGACTCCCCCACCGAAAGGTCGACCCATGTGGACCCGAGCGTTGCTGCTCAGCCTGCTGCTGGCGTGTAAGCAGTCGACGCCCGCGGAGCCCGCGGCGGCGGGACCGCCCTCCCCCACCGCGCTCGACGTCGTGGCGGTCAGCGCGAAGCAACTCGACAGCACGGTGCGCCTGCCCGCGGAGCTCGGGCCCGACGAGGTCGTCGCGATCTATCCTCGCGTGACCGGCTTCGTCGACCGGATCGAGGTCGATCGCGGCTCGGTCGTCAAGCGGGGCCAGCTCCTGGCCGGGCTGTCGGCGCCCGAGCTCGGGGCCCAGCGTGCGGAGGCCGAGTCGAAGGTCGCGGCGGCCAAGAGCACCTACGACAGCCTCGCCGGCGCCGCCAGGACGCCAGGCGCGGTCGCCGGCCACGATCTCGAGATCGCCGAGGCCGCGTACAAGGCCGACGCGGCGCGCGTCGAGTCGCTGCGCGCGCTCGAGAGCTACCTGATCGTTCGCGCCCCGTTCGATGGCGTCATCACCGAGCGTAACGTCCACCCCGGCGCGCTCGTCGGTCCACCCAGCGGACCGACCGTGGCGCCGATGCTCCGGATCGAGAAGATCGACCGGCTGCGCTTGACCGTGGCCGTCCCCGAAGCGGTGGTCGGCGCGATCACCCTGGGCGCCGAGGCGTCGTTCACGGTCTCGACCTGGCCGGGCGAGACCTTCCAGGGCAAGGTCGGCCGCGTCTCGCACACGATCGACGGCAAGACCCGCTCGATGGCCGTCGAGCTCGACGTCGACAACGCCGGGAGCCGCCTGACGCCTGGGGCCTACGCCGAGGTGACCTGGCCGGTGCATCGCACGACCCCGTCGCTGTTCGTCCCCGGCTCGGCGGTCGTGCAGACCACCGAGCGGACCTACGTCGATCGCGTTCGCGATGGTAGCGTCGATCAGGTCGTCGTTGCGCGCGGCTTCGCGGTGGGCGAGATCGTGGAGGTCTTTGGCGAGCTTTCGGCGGGTGACCAGGTGCTGAAGCGTGGCTCCGAGACGCTCAAGCCAGGCAGCAAGATCGTGACGCACCTGTGGAACCCGCCGAATCCAGGTGCCGGCCATTGATCATGGTCGGAGCGGACCTTCGATGACACGGAAGCCGACACGCAAGCCGCCCAGGCGTTCGACGAGGCCGCACGAGCCGTCCACGGGCGCACGCTGGATCTTGTTCATGCCGACGATCCCGGCCAAGCCGGCGTCCGTGCGCGTCCGGATCTGGCGGCGGCTGCAGGCGATCGGCGCCGTCAACCTCCGCGGCGCGATGTACGTGCTGCCGAACCGCGAGGAGTGCGTCGAGCTGTTCGCGTGGCTGGCGCGCGAGCTGACCGGGCTCGGCGGCCAGGCGTCCCTGTGCGAGGGCCGCTTCGTCGACGATACCACCGATGACGATATCGCCCGCCGGTTCGTCGAGGCGCGCAACGCAGACTACGCCGAGGTCGCCGCGGCGGCGAAGCTGCTCGCCACCAAGCTCAAGGCCAGGCGCGTCCCCGCCGAGCGGCTCGCCGCGCTCACCGAGCAGCACGGCAAGCTCGTCCAGCGTCTCGCGGAGATCGTCGCGATCGATTACCTCGATGCGCCGGGCCGCGTCCCGGCCGAGGAGCTCATCGCCGCGATCGCGCGCGCACTGCCGCGCGACGGCAAGCCGGCGGCGCCGCCAGCGCTTTCACACCTGCCGCGACCGAGCGGCGCCGTGTGGGTGACGCGCACCGGCGTCCACGTCGATCGGATCGCGAGCGCGTGGTTGATCCGGAGGTTCATCGACCCGCAAGCGCGCTTCAAGTTCGTGCCGGCCAAGGGCTACGTCCCCGTATCCGGTGAGCTCCGGTTCGACATGTTCGACGCCGAGTTCACGCACGTCGGCGACCGCTGCACGTTCGAGGTCCTCGTCGAGCGCATGGGGCTCGAGGACCCGGCGCTGGGCGCGATCGGCGAGATCATCCACGATCTCGATCTGCGCGACGGCAAGTTCGGCCGCGAGGAGACCGCCGGGGTTCGCAGCGCGATCGATGGCATCTGTACGATCGCGCGCGACGACGATCAGCGCATCGCGGCCGCGGCCCCGATGCTCGACGGCCTGCACTCGCACTTCGCCCTGCAGTCCCGCCGCCGGACCTCCGGCCGAGCTCGCCCGGTCCGCGCCTGACCTGCCGGGTTGCTCGCGCGCCGGTCAGATACCGCGCTTGCCCTGATCCCGCGGGCAGGCCCCGCCGGCTTCGCCCGCGGCCTTGGGGCACAGGCCGTAGAGCTCGTGGCGGTGGCGGAGCACCGTGAAGCCGCCGAGCCGAAGCGCGATCTTGTCCTGCAGGCTCTCGATCTCGTCGTCCTCGAACTCGAGGATGAGGCCGCACTTCACGCAGATCAGGTGGTCGTGATGATCACCGACCACCTCGTAACGGGCCTGGCCGTCGCCGAACTGGCGCTCGATTGCGAGGCCGCTGTCGACGAGCAGCTTGAGGGTCCGGTAAACAGTCGCGTAGCCGACCTTGGGCTGGCGCTTGCGCACCTTCACGAGCAGCTCGTCGATCGAGACGTGCTCGCGGGTACGAAGAAATTGCTCGACGATCGCTTCGCGCTGGGCGGTGACGTTGAGCCTTCGATCCTGGACGTAGGCCCGCCAGCGCTCCTTGAGCTCGCCGGTGTCATCGGAGTGGAAATCCGAGCGCTCGCCCATGGCCTGGTGAGCTTTACTGCAAGCAGTCGAGTCGTCAAGCGATCCCGGAGCAGTGACTTTTCATTTCGCGTTCGCTATGGTCCCCAGCGATGGGGGACGGGATCATCTCCGGCGGTGCCGCGGCGGTAGCTCCCGCTGCTAGCCCAGAGCTCGGGTTCGACCAGATCCTCACGCGGCTGCGTGAGGTCGTGACCCGGCTCGAGTCCGGCGAGCTGTCGCTCGAGCAGTCGCTGCTGGTGTACGAGGAAGGCGTGCAGCTCGCGCGCCGCGGCCAGCACCTGCTCGCGAGCGCCGAGAAGCGCGTCGAGATCCTCGTCAGTGCATCGGGGGGCGTCGAGGTCGCGCCATTTGACGAACCAGGACCCGGATGAGCGCCATGCCGACCAATCAGACCACCGAAATGCCGCCCCCCCAACCACCCCTGCCAACGCTGTCGACGACCACCGCGCCGCCGGCCCTGTTCGGGTTCATCGAGGAGGTTCGCCGCCTGATCGACGCGGAGCTCGGCAAACGGCTCACGCCGCCCGCCGATGATCCGGGCCGGCTCGTCGAGGCGATGCGCTATGCGGCGACCGGCCCGGGCAAGCGCCTGCGGCCGGCCCTGGTGATCGCGGCGGCCGAGGCCCTGGGCGCGACGCGCGAGGCGGCGCTCCCCGCCGCGGCGGCCGTCGAGATGCTCCACGCATACACGCTCGTCCACGACGATCTGCCGGCGATGGACGACGACGACATGAGGCGCGGCCGGCCCACCGTTCACGTCGTGTTCGGTGACGCGATCGCGATCCTCGCCGGCGATGGCCTGCTCACCGCGGCGTTTGGCGCCCTGGCCGAGCTGGGCCCGCGCGCCGCGGCCGCGGTGGCCGTGCTCGCCCGTCGCGCCGGTGCCCGCGAGCTCCTCGCGGGTCAGGCGATCGATCTGACCACCCCCCTCGAAGCGCTGGCCGAGATCGCCACGGTCGAGCGCCTCCACGCCGCCAAGACCGGGGCGCTGTTCGCGGCCGCCGCCGAGATCGGCGCGATCGCGGCCGGGGCGCCCCCGGAGATCTGCACGAACCTCGGTCGCTATGGCATGGCGATCGGGATCGCCTTCCAGCACGCCGACGATCGCGACGACTCCGAGCTCGTCGCCCTCGCCGGGGTCGCCGCCGGGCGGATGCGCGTGCTGTGCGAGGAGGCCCGGGCGATCGCGCGGAGCCTGGGGCCCCGCGGCGCGATGCTCGATAGCCTCGCCGCGTGGATCGCCGCCCGCGCCTGAGCGATCTGCATCGGCTGCATCGGCCGCATCGACCTGAATCGCTCGGGGACGGACGCCGTCTGTCGGTGGCACGCCCCTGCCGCCGGTTGCCATGAAATTTGTCCTCTCCGATCGGCGTTGCTACGGTCGTCGGATGCGGCGTCTGGTCCCCTTCCTCGTCTTGATCGTCGCCTGCTCGGGTGACGACGCTCACAAGCAGACCACGATGCACGCCCCCGGCGGAGCGCCGGTCGTGTTTCCACCACCCGTGGTGGGCGATGCCAGACCCGCCGGGGATGCAGCGCCGGCCGCCCCCAGGCCGACGCCCTTGACCGAAGCGATGGTCGCGCCGTACTGGACCACTCCGACCGAGCTCGAGGCCGCCCGGCTGTTCGCGCTCGAGAGCTGGCGGCCTGCCCGGGTGGCGTTCGAGGCCGCGCTCGCGGCCGCCACCGACGATGACCGCAAGGCCCACCTGCGCCTGATGATCGGCCTGTGCGCGGCCCAGGGCGGTGACTGGGACAAGGCGACCGAGCACCTGGCATTTGCCCACGAGCACCTGCCGCTGCTCGCCGACTTCACCGGCTTTCATGCCGCGAACGCCGCGTACGCCGCGCACCAGCCGGAGGTCGCCAGGGCGCTCGCGACCGCGGTCGCACCCGACTCGATCGTCGGGTACGAGGCCGAGATGCTGCTCGGCGATCTGTTGCGCGACGCGGGCGACTGGCCGAAGGTCGCCGCGCACTACGAGGGCTACCTGGCGCGGCGGCCTCACGGACCGCGCCGCTCCGAGGCACGGTTTCACCTCGCCGAGGCGGAGGAGCACACCGGCAAGCCCGCGGCCGACGTGATCGCGCGATATCGCCGGATCGCGATCGACGATCCGCTGTCGCCGTGGGCCGCGCGCGCGCACGATCGCGTCGTCGCGATCGCCACGGCGAGCCAGCTCGACCTCGCCGCGCTCGACACCCAGACCGCCGCCGAGCACATCACGCGCGGCATGGAGCTGTTCGACGCGATGCGCAACCCGGAGTCGGAGCGCGCGTTCGACGACGCGATGCGCGATCCGAAGATCTCGGCGGCCGACAGGTGCGTCGCCGCCTATCACAGGGCGCAGAGCCGGTTCAAGGCGCGCGATCGCAAGGGCGCCTCGGCGATGTTCGACGACGCGGCGGCGGCCTGCAAGACCGCCGGCAACACCGATCTCGAGATCAAGAGCAACTACCAGGCCGGCCGGTCGTACGCGTTCTTCGGCGAGCACGACACCGCGATCAAGCGCTACCAGGCCGCGCAGGAGATCGATCCGAAGCACAGCTACGCCGACGACGCGCTCCTGCGCGAAGGCGAGGAGTGGACCTCGCTGGGTGATGCCAGGCAAACCGAGGCCGTGCTGTCGTCGCTGCCGGTGAAGTTCCCCAGGGGCGACAACCTCGCCGAGGCGATGTGGCGGCTCGGCTGGCACGCGTGGCGCGACCGCAAGTACGACGACGCGATCAAGTGGTGGCAGAAGCAGGTCGCGCTGGTGCCGCACGACGACAACTGGTACGGCGACGGCGAGGCCCAGTACTGGCTCGGCCGCGCCTATGCCGCGCAGAAACGGCCCAAGGACGCGATCGCGTCGTGGCAAGCCGCGGTGTGGATCGCGCCGGCAGCGTACTACGCGCTGTTGTCGCTCAACCGCCTGCGCGAGACCAACGCCAAGGCGTACGCGGCGACGCTCACCGAGATCTCGACCGACCCCAAGGGGTTCGATCCGAAGGCGCCCGCGTTCGCGTTCCAGCCTCGCCCGGAGTGGGGCACGCCGGGCTTCCAGCGCGCGATGGAGCTCCTGCGGCTCGGCCTCGGCACGGCCGCGGAGCGCGAGCTCAAGAAGCTGGGCCTCGCCGCGCCGGCCGACCGCAAGCGCGTCGACGATCCCGACAAGATCGAGAAGCTATGGGCGATGGCGTACCTCTACGACCGCGCCGGCCGCTACGCCACCTCGATCTGGCCGACGCGCTGGCACATCCTCGACTACCGCACGCAGTGGCCGATCGGGGCCAACCGCGCGCGCTGGCTGATCGCGTACCCCAAGGCGTACTGGGACCTGCTCACCCGCCACGCGGCCACCAACCAGGTGCCGATCGCGATGCAGATCGCGATCGTCCGCGAGGAGAGCGGCTTCGATCCGCTCGACGAGAGCTACGCCAACGCGATCGGCCTCACCCAAATGATCCCGCCGACCGCGAAGGACTTCGCGAAGGGCACCGGCATCGATCCGACGCGCGAGAACCTGCGCGATCCCGAGAAGAACGTCACGATCGGCAGCCGGTTCCTCGGCTCGCTCTACAAGGACTGGGACGGCTTCACGCTGCTCGTCCCGACGTCCTACAACGCGGGCCCGGCCGGCGTCCGCAAGATGCTGCGCGCGCGCGGCACGTGGGACGCCGACGAGTTCGTCGAGGGCATCGTCGACGATCAGGCCCGCAACTACACCAAGCGCGTGCTCGGCTCGTTCTTCACGTACACCTGGCTGTACGACCACGACGTGCCGGTGATCCCCAACAAGATCCCCAAGGCGCTGTTGCCCAGGAGCTGAGCGGCGCGATCGCTACTTCGGCGGCATGCGAATACCGCCGTCGAGCCGGATCGTCTCGCCGTTGAGGTAACCGGTCTCGATGATCGCGGCGACCAGCGCGCCGTACTCGGCCGGATCGCCGAGCCGCTTGGGGAACACGACGTCGGCCGCGAGCGCCGCCCGCCGGTCGTCGGCGAGCGTCCCGAGCAGCGGCGTATCGAAGATGCCCGGCGCGATCGTCACGACGCGGATCCCCGCAGGTGCGAGATCGCGCGCGGCCGGCAGCGTCATCCCGACGATCCCGGCCTTCGACGCCGCATAGGCGATCTGGCCGATCTGACCATCGAACGCCGCCACCGAGGCGGTGTTGACGATCACCCCTCGCTCGCCATGATCGAGCGGATCGCTCTTGGCGATCGCCGCCGCCGCGAGCCGCATCACGTTGAACGTGCCGATCAGGTTGACGCCGATGACGGTCTTGAACGCGTCGAGGTCGTGCGGCTTGCCGGTGCGATCGAGCGTGCGTCCGGCCCAGCCGACCCCGGCGCACGACACCGCGATGCGCAGCGCGCCCAGCTGCGCGGCGACCGCAACCGCGGCTTCGATCTGCGCCGCGTCGGTGACGTCGGCCCTGGCGAACGTCGCGCCGAGCTCGCCGGCGAGCGCCTGGCCGCGCGCTTCATCGCGATCGACGATGACGACCTTGGCGCCGCCCTGGGCAAGCCGGCGCACCGTCGCCGCACCGAGACCCGAGGCTCCTCCCGTGACGAGCGCTACTGCTCCATCAAGCTTCATGCCCGCACGATACTGCGATCGCCGCGCCGGTGCAGCCGGGCGTCACCGTTACCGGGGCACGTTCAGATGTTGTCGCACAGCGTTCCGAGGAACGTGTAGATGCCCAGGTCCTTGAAGATCACCACCGAGTTGACGTCGGTGTCCAGGAACACGAGCTCGGTCCGCTTCTCGCCCTTGACCCAGGTCGTCGTCTCCTTGTTGTTGTCGCTATTGCGGACCAGGCGGAGGTCGCCGCTCTTGGTCGAGAACACGTCGCCGGCGCTGTCGCTCGCGACGTCGGTCAGCGGCATCGGCCTCAGCGCGCCCTTCTTGCCGACGAACACGCGGTAGCCCTTGCCGCCGTAGATCTTCGCGAGCCGATCGACGTAGTAGTACACGCCGCTGTCGTCGCGCGCGAGCAGGTGCGGGACGCGGATGATCGCCGAGGTCAAGAACGCGGTCTTGTCGAGGATCGCCTTCGCCTTGTCGCCGCCCAGCTCGGTCAGCACCGCGTCGTCCTTGCCGCCGCAGGTCTTCTGGTAGGTGCCGTCCTTCTTGTGCTCGATCGAGCCGAGGTGCGAGCCCTCGGGCACGCGCGGCGCCCAGGTGTTGAACTCCCAGCGGCCGTCGCCGTCGCTCGACGAGCCGATGATGTACTGCTCGTGGACGGCCTTCGCGGACGGGCCGTAGAACACCTTGGCCTCGTCGTCGCGGAACACGACGTAGGTCCCGCCCTGCGCGTCTTGCAGGACGGTCGCCTTGGACTTCAGCGCCTTGATATCGACCGGCTTGGGCGCTGGCTCGGCGGCGGCGGCCGAAACCGTCGCGACGAGGACGCCGATGACCCCCCACGGGGGGACCCTCGCCGCAGGGTGATTCCGATCCTTGCTGCGCGGCGGACCGGAATAGATCGATACGGCTCGGGTCCAACCTCGTGCATGCATCGGTGTCTCATTATACGCTCCTGGGCGATGGCGAATTCCTCGGCCCGTGCGGCCCTCGACGTGGGATCGGTGATCGCCGACACCTACAAGATCGAGGCCTTGCTCGGCCGCGGCGGCATGGGGGCGGTGTTCCTCGCCAGCCACCAGCGGCTCGCCGGCAAGCACGTCGCCATCAAGATCCTGCACACCGATCTCGCCGAGGGGGACATCGTCGCGCGCTTCAAGCGCGAGGCCGAGATCGCCGCCAAGCTCAACCACCCCAACATCGTCGGGGTCATCGACTACAACATCACGCCCGACGGCACGCCGTACCTGGTGCTCGACTACCTCGAGGGCGAGACCCTCGCGGGGCGCATCGCGCGCGGGCCGATGCCGCTCGACCAGGTGCTGTCGATCGTGCGCCAGGTCGGATCGGCCCTCGCCGCCGCCCACCGCGCCGGCATCGTGCACCGCGATCTCAAGCCGCAGAACATCTTCCTGGTGCCGGCCGAGGTCGCCGGCCGCGAGGTCGAGATCGCCAAGGTGCTCGATTTCGGCATCTCGAAGATCCGCGGCTCGCAGACCGTGCAGACGCAGGACAGCGTCCTGCTCGGGACGCCGCAGTACATGTCGCCCGAGCAGGCGATGGGGCAGCACGCCAGCGTCGACGAGCGGACCGATGTGTTCGCGTTCGGCGCGATCGTCTACGAGATGCTCTCCGGCCAGCCCGCGTTCCCCGGGGCGTCGATCCCGGAGGTCGTGTTCAAGGTGGTCTACGAGCAGCCGGCGCCGCTCGCCGCGCAGGCGCCGTCGGTGCCACCGGCGATCGTGTCCGCCGTGATGCAGGCCATGGCGAAGCCGGCCGAGGAGCGATTCCCCGGCGTCGCGGGCTTTGTCGAGGCGCTCACCGGCCAGCCGCTGACGGTGACGCGCGGCCAGCCCCCGGCGCTCGAACCGGCCGCCCAGGCACCGAGCGCCCTGGGGCGCGTGGCCACCGGCGAGGCGCTGGCGCGAACGATGGCGCGGGGAGAGTACGACGGCCTGGCGACCCATCCGCTCGTCGCGACCGCCGCACCCGGCGCCGCGAGCACCCCTGCCGGCCTCGTGGCCCCGGCGGCCCCAACCTCCGTCGATCCCCCGGCGGTCCCCGCCGCGCCCACGATCGACCTCCACCCCAGGCAGCCCACGCCTGATCCATCGAAAACGCCGCGCCGATCCGCGGGCCTCTTCGCGGCGATCGCGATCGCGGGCGCTGGGATCGCCGCCGGTGCGGTCTACCTGGCGATGCGAACCAGCGATGCACCACGCCCGGCGCATCCGGGGAGCGCCACGACCGAACCCGCCCGGCCGCCGCCCGGCGATCCGGGGAGCGCCCGGGCGAGCGATCCCAAGACCACCGATCCCAGAGCGACGGATCCTGCGTCTGCCGCCCCGAAGGCCACGGACGCCACGCCCGCAGACGGTAAGCCCACCGCCCCGGCGCCCACCGATCCGAAGGCCGGCAGCACGCCCAGGCCACCGCAAGCCGGCGCCCACGACGCGAAGCGGCCACCTCCCGCGCCCACGGGCGGCGACGACGCCACCGACGGTGACGACGAGATCCGCCAGAAGCTCCAAGAAGCCGCCACGGCGCTGGCGCAGCACGACTACGATCTCGCCGAACGGCTCGCCACCACGGTGATCAACTCACCGGCGAGCCCGAAGCAGCACGCCAGCGCACGCGTGGTGCACGGCACCGTCCAGTGCGTCGCCCGCAACGATCAAGAAGCGGCGCAGATCGATCTGCGCAACCTCGACGGCTTCCGCGCCCTCAAGGCCCAGCTGATCACCGTGTGCAAGAAGCACGGCATCCTGTCCACGCCGTGACGTGGCGGGCGATCAATGTAAAAGGATCAGCACGCGGCGTTCGCCCGAGGCGCTCGTCACCGTCAGGTCGATGAACTCGCCGGCGCGCGGGACCAGCGACGCGAACAGCGCCTCCAGCGGCAGATCGGTGTCCACCGCGCGATCGTTGATCGCGATCACCCACTCGGTGGGGCGCAGGTGCACGAGCGACGCGAGCCCCTCGGGCGCGACCCCGTTGGCCACGTCCACGACGCTGACCGGCGGCGCCCGATCCCCGCACGGAGCGCCCCTGCAGCCCGCCTCATTCCGGGGCGGCATGGGCGGGGCCAGCTGCACGATCCGAGCTGGATGAATGGTCGCGAGCATGACCACGCAGGCAACGCACACCGCGGTCGTCAGGAGCCGAAACAGGAGCATGCCGCCGTGCTTTGCAACGCGCCGGCCAGCAGATCCCCCTGAGCGTTCGCGGCGTTACCGGGCTCGGGAGCTCGTCGCGATGCCAGGCTGGCAGCGCGCGCCCGGACCGCGTGTCACTTCTTCATCTGCTGCGCGAGGTAGTTCTGCTCGCCGACCTGGCGGATCAGCTCGAGCTGGGTCTCGAGCCAGTCGGTGTGCTGCTCTTCGCCGACCAGGATCCGGGTGAACAGATCCTCGGTCGCGTTGTCGCCCACCTTGCGCGCGGCCTCGACGCCCTGGTTCAGGAACGCGATCGCCGCGTACTCGAGCTGGAGATCGCTCTCGAGCTGCTCCTTGACGGTCTCGCCGACGCGGAGCTTGTGGTAGCGCTGCAGGTTCGGCACGCCCTCGAGGAACAGGATCCGGCTGATCACCTGATCCGCATGGCGCATCTCGTCGATCGACTCCTCGCGCACCTTGGCCGCCAGGCGTTCGAACCCCCAGTTTTCACACATCTTCGCGTGCACGAAGTACTGGTTGATCGCCGTCAGCTCATTCGTGAGCAGATTGTTGAGGAGCGTGAGCACCTCTTCGTTGCCCTTCATCAGGATCGCCTCGTTTCGCCTCGGTGTTCGCCTCGGTGCGCGGTTCGCGCGGACCTAGCGAGCCGACCTTAACGACACGAGATCCGAGGCACAATCGCGCGGGCATCCATTCGCGCCCCGATTGACGAGCCGATCACGCAGATCCTCCACACAGGCGCCGCACCCGGTCCCCGCTCCGCAGCGCTGGCCGATCTCCTGAACGGAGCGCGCGCCATCGTCGATCACCGCGTCGAGATCGCGATCGGAGGTCGGATGACAGATACAGACCAACACTGACTTCTGACATTGATAATGCTTTTCAAATCCAGTCCCGTCAAGGCCCGATCGTACGGCGCGCAACTGCATGAAATTTCTGGCCAATGAGGAGGATCCGCGAGACCCTCGCGGCGATGTACCGTATGACCCTCGTGTTCCTGGTCCTGTCCGCGTGCCGGGGCAAGCAGGCCGAGCCCCCGCCGCCCCCGCCGCCTGCCCCGCCTCAGGATGGCGTGACCTTGATCCAGCCAGGCACCGCGCCCTGGCAACCGCTGCGGTACCACCTGACCCGAGGGGCCAGGACGACGAGCGAGCTGGCCTACGATGTAGGCGTCAAGGACGATGGCCAGGGCCGGCCACTTCCGACCCTGGTCTTCGAGCTCGAGACCGCGGTCGACGATGTGCTCCCCGATGGGACCGCGAAGCTCCGCATCACGATCGGCCGCGCGAGCGTGCGCGATCGACCAGGCAGCGAACCGGCGAGCGAGCTGACGCGCCGGGAAGCCGCGGCGATGCAAGGCGTGGTCATCACCGAACAACTCGCCCCGGATGGCCAGGTCACGGACGCGCATGTCCAGGCCGCCGCGGCGCTCTCCGAGCAGGCCCACGCGCAGCTCGACAGCCTGAGCCAGGGCCTCGAGCGCGTGGCCATGCGGCTACCGGCCGAGCCGGTGGGGGACGGCGCGACGTGGCGCGGGCGCCAGACGCTGCCGGCGGGCGGCATCCAGGCGGTCTCCGAGATCACGTACACGCTGACGTCGCGCGCCGGCGACACGGTCGCGTACACGAGCGCCGGGCAGGCGACCGGCGCGCCGCAGACCCTCGAGCAAGACGGCCTTTGGGTCGAGGTCACCAGCACGCACGGTCACGCCGAGGCCCAGGGCACCATCGATCTCTCGAGCTATGCGCTCGAGGTCCGGTCCACCTCGACGCTCGCGACCGCGATGAACGTGATCGCGCCGCGGGGCACGCCGGGCGCCGGCCCATCGAACGTCGAGGTCACGACGGCGCTCCAGCTCTCGCCGCGGCCGGCATCACCGAGCACGCCCGCGGACCTGCCCGGCGCGGAGGCAGGGCGATCGGTTCAGGGCGCGCACAAGGCGCCGTAGCGCTTGCAGCCGGCATCCGCGACCTCGTCGCAGCGATGGTGGAGCCCGTCCGACGGGGTGAACATGCACTTGCCGGGCGGCACACACGCCGCGCCCCACTTCATGCACACGCCTTCGCTCGCCCGCGCGCATTGCTTGTACGCGCGATCGGCCGGATCGTACATGCACAGATCCGGCGGCGCGCAGGACGCCCCGAAGTGAAAGCACGTGCCGGCGCCACCCGCGAGGCACGTGAAGTACGCGCCCGCGCCCGCGTGAAATACACACGTCGGGACCAGGCAGCCGATGTCCGGCACGACGACGACGGGGGCGGCGGCGTTCCCACCGGCGCCGTTACCACTCGGTGACGGCTTGGTCGTGCCGGTGATCTTCGTCGGGCGTGCCGGTGACGGACCGGCGTATCTGGGGTCGGCAGGGTGACCACATCCCACGACCAGCGCAGCAATAGTCACGATCACAAGGCGCACCGCCGGGTTATAGCGCGATGGTTCACTAAACGCTCATTTGTCGGGCCGAGTCACCTGGGTGTAGCGTGACTTGCATGAGGGAGCCCCCAGCGCCTGCGATCGCCCTCGCGCGGCACCCGGCCATGGCGGCATGCGGCCTGGGCGCGGTGCTGGCGCTGGGCGCATGCAGCAGCGATACGAGCTTGCCGGTCCCCGCGCAATGTAACCCGCTCGGCATCGATCACTGCATGACGCCGTGGCCGAGCTCGGTGTTCGAGGTCGAGGATGCCTCGTCGATCACCGGCCGCCGGCTCGCGATCCCCGAAGGCACGCTGCCGACCAACCTCGACAACGCCGCCACCGATCCGGCCGGCTGGAACATCGCCGACGGGTTCTCGCCGGCCGCGCCGATGGTGATGGCGTGGAAGGACGGCGTCTCGCCCGACGGCCTGCCGCCGCCCGACAACTTCGATCTCTCGCTCGCCGCGGACAGCCCGACGGTGATCCTCGACATGACCACCGGCACCCGGGTCGCGCACTTCGCCGAGGTCGACGCCCAGGCCGCCGATCAACCCGACTCGCAGGCGCTGCTCCTGCGGCCCGCCGCGCGCCTCACCGGCGGCCACCGCTACGCGGTCGCGATCACCAATCGCGTGCATGCCAAGGACGGCTCCGACCTCGCGATCCCGCCCGGGTTCGCGGCGCTGCGCGACCACAAGAACACCGATCACGCGCTGCTCGAGGACATGCGCCCGCGGTTCGCGGAGGTGCTCGAGGCGCTCGACGCCGCCGGCTTCCCGGCGAGCGATCTCGTGGTCGCGTGGGACTTCACGGTGGCATCCGACGAGCTCCTCCATCGCGACATGATCGCCGCGCGCGATCGCACGATCGCCGCGCTCGACGCCCACCCGATCCGCTTCACGATCAGCGACGACGCTCCGATCGGCGACGGCAAGGTCATCCAGCGCAGGCTCACGGGCACGCTCGACGCACCGTTGTTCCTGACCCAGGGCGGCCAGGCGATCGCCGGCACCCGCGTGGCGCACGACGACGCTGGCCTGCCGGCGCTGCAAGGCTTCTACCAGATCCCGTTCACCGCGATCGTGCCGGCCTGTGCGTACACCGCCAGGGCGCCGGTCCCCATGGTGCTCTACGGCCACGGCCTGTTCGGCAGCTCCGGCGAGACTGCGGGCGGCGTGCAACAGACCACCGCGGCCGAGCTATGCGCCGTGCTCGTCGGCACGGACCTGCGCGGCATGTCCGAGATCGATCTGCCGGCGGTCGCGCGCGCGCTGACCGACCTCACCCGAGCCGACGAGGTCATGGAGGTCATCGAGCAGGGCCTCGTCAACCACATCAGCCTCGTCCGCGCGATGCGCACCACCTTCGCGCAGGAGCTGTTCGTCGACCCGGCCAGGCCCACCCGGTCGCTCGTCGATCCGGCCCAGGTGTTCTACTACGGCCTGTCGCAGGGAGCCATCATGGGGACGACCGTGATGGCGTACGAGCCGACAATGACGCGCGCGGTGCTCGGCGTCGGCGCGGCAAACTACTCCACCCTGCTCGAGCGCTCGGCCGACTGGAAGCTGTACCGGACGATCCTGTCGGGCGCCTACCCCGACCCGCTCGACATCACGCTGGCCGTGAGCTTGCTCCAGATGCGGTGGGACAAGGTCGAGGGCTCCGGCGTCGCCAACACGGTGCTGGCCGGCACCCCGACCGGCGTGCCGCCCAGGCAGCTCCTGATGCAGATCGCCCTCAGCGACGAGCAGGTCGCGAACCTCGGCTCGTACTGGCTGGCGCGCACGATGGGCGTTCCGATCCTGGGCCCGACCCCGACCACGCCCTGGGGCCTCACCGTCCAGCCGAGCCCGCTCGCGAGCGGCAGCGCCCTGGTGATCATGGATGGCGGCGCGCCACCGCCCCCGGTCGCGAACCTCCCGGCGCCCGACTACGGCATACACAACCTCACGCGCAACCAGCCGGCCGCGCGCCAGCAGATCAAGGAATTCTTCACGACCGGCCAGATCATCAATGAGTGCGATGGCGCCTGCGTCTGCCGGTCAGGCGCCTGCGGGGTCAACGGCTCGGCCGCCTCGCCGCCCGTACTCACGCCGTCAGGATCGCCGCGCGCGAAGCCGTGAGCCGTCGACCCGAGTCGCGATACTCGGTGTTGGGTGTCCGAGTGTCCGGTGTCGGGTGTCCGAGTGTCCGAGTGTCTGGCCGGATCTCGGACGACATCCGACGAGCGTGAAACTACTTCGAGATCTACAGGTTCCGATGCGTTGACCGTTCGAGGCGTATCCAGGCGTTTCACGGCGCCACAGAAAAGTGGGTGGGCTTGCCGCAGCAGTCGAAGGCACCGCGGGGTGGCATCGTCGAACCGCTGCGGCGCGATGTCCGGTCGCCACGCTGGCTCGCTCTCCCGTGTCGCAGCATCACAACGCTCGGGCAGCGTGACGCTCGCGGGCCTGTAGGTGCGATGGGGCCGGTGCCTCGCGATTGGCGCGCTGCATCCCGTAGCAGCTGCTTCTGCACCTCGCCTATGCTGCGCGCCGTGGGCCAGCTCGATCAGTTCGCCAAGGACACCTTCGCGCTGGAGACCGCGAGCGTGACGCAGGGTGCCGCCGCCTGGCAACTCGCGCCCGAGCTGAACATGTCGGAGGTTCGCCTCGACGGCCTGCTCCTGGTGCACGCCCCTGCGTTGCTCGCGCCACTCGCACCGCCGTGGTCGACGGTGCAGGAACCGGGCGAGCTCGTACTCGAGATCAAGATGCCGGGCGACCACCTCGACATGCTGGCGATCGACCGGGCGGTGCTGCGGCGTAACGCCCGTCAGGTGCAGCGCCGCGAGGAGTCCAAGACGCTCTGGGACGGCGAGGAGGTGCTGTGGATCGTGGCGCCCCACGTGCCGGCGATCCTCTCGGAGCGGCGCACGCTCGATCTGGTGGCGACCGGCGTCTACCGTGTGAATCCTTCGCCGTTCGGGTTCCTGTGGATCGCCGCGAACGAGCTGCCGCTTGCCGACGAGCTGATCCCGTTTCTGATCGCACGCTCGGGCCGGCCGCTTGACGCGTTCGTCGGCTGGGTCAAGAATCGCAGACCGATCGAGTGGCTGCTGCGCGTGCTAGAATATCTGCCGATGAGCACCGCGGCCCACGAAGACCTCAGAAGCTACGTGTTCGTCAAGACCGACGATCCCGTCATCCGTGCTCGCCAGCGAATGATCGCCGAGTGGGCGGTGGAGTCTTCGCCGGAGATGCGCGACAAGCTGGTCGGTGAGGGGCGCATGGAGGAGGCGCGCTCGAGCCTCCGTCACGTGCTCGCGTTGCGCGGGCTCGCGCTGTCTGCAGAGGAGGAGGCGAGGATCGACGCGTGCGGCGATCTCGACACCCTGCGCCGCTGGCACGACCAGGCGGTCGTCGTCGCGAGCGCCGCCGAGGCGCTGCACTAGACTAGATTGCGCCCCAGCTTTGCCAATCATCCTTGCGCCACCGCCTCGTGACCGAGGCCGAGCGCCCCGGTATCCTTCGCCGGCGCGAAAGGCGCCATGAGGACCCCGTGAAGACGATCGGCTCGTTCGACTACGTGATCGCCGGCGGGGGCACCGCAGGGTGCGTGCTCGCCAACCGGCTGTCTGCGGATCCCGCGGTGTCGGTGCTGATGCTGGAGGCCGGCGGCCGGGACAAGGGCATCTGGATCCACATCCCGGTCGGTTACCTGTTCTGCATCGGCAACCCGCGCACCGACTGGTGCTATCGCATCGAGCCCGATCCCGGCCTCAACGGCCGCACTATCCTCTACGCGCGGGGGCGCGTGCTGGGCGGCTGCACCTCGATCAACGCCATGCTGTACATGCGCGGCCAGGCCGGCGACTACGACGAGTGGGCACGCCTCACCGGCGATCCGACCTGGTCGTGGCAGGAGGTGCTGCCCGTGTTCAAGGGCACCGAGGACTACTGGCGCGGCGCCGACGAGGTCCACGGCAAAGGCGGCGAATGGCGCGTCGAGCAGCAGCGGCTGTCGTGGGAGATCCTCGATGCCTTTCGCGACGCGGCCGTCGAGGTGGGGATCGCCAAGATCGACGACTTCAATCGCGGCGATAACGAGGGGAGCTCGCGCTTCGAGGTGAACCAGCGCCGCGGGGTGCGATGGAACGCCACCAAGGCGTTTCTGCGTCCGATCAAGGGTCGCAAGAACCTCACCGTGCTCACCGGCGCGCCGGTGCGGCGCCTGCGGCTCGGGCGCGGCGCGGACGGTATACCCGAGGCCCAGGGCGTCGAGTTTTACCGGGGCAACGAGGTCGTGTTCGCGGAGGCGCGCTGCGAGACGCTCCTGGCCACCGGGGCGATCGGCTCGCCCCACATCCTCCAGTTCTCCGGCATCGGTCCAGGGGAGCACCTGCAGGCTCACGGCATCCCCGTGGTCCACGACCTTCCCGGCGTGGGCGGCAACCTGCAGGACCACCTGCAGCTCCGCACCGCGTTCAAGGTGCAAGACGTGCTCACGCTCAACACCCTCGCCAACTCCTGGTGGGGCAAGGTGAAGATGGGCCTGGAGTACGCGTTCCGGCGCACCGGGCCGCTCACGATGGCGCCGTCGCAGATGGGCGCGTGCGTGAAGTCCGATCCCGACCAGCCGACGGCCAATGTTGAGTTCCACGTGCAGCCGCTGTCGCTCGACAAGTTCGGCGATCCGCTGCATCGGTTTCCCGCGTTCACGGTGAGCGTGTGCAATCTTCGCCCGACGTCGCGCGGCCATGTGCGCCTCAAGTCGCCCGACCCGCTGGCCGCGCCGGAGATCCGGCTCAACTACCTCTCGACGCCCGAGGACCAGCGCATCGCCGTCACGTCGATGCGCCTCGCCCGGCGGATCGTGAACGGCACCGAGGCCCTGAGGAAGTACGCGCCGGAGGAGTTCCTGCCCGGACCGGCCTTCCAGTCCGATGCCGAGCTCTTGAACGCGGCCGGCAACGTGGGCACCACCATCTTCCATCCCATCGGGACCTGCCGGATGGGGCACGCCGGCGACGAGCGTGCGGTCGTGGACACGCGGCTTCGGGTGCGCGGCGTGGCGCGCCTGCGCGTCATCGACGCCTCGATCATGCCGACGATCACCTCGGGGAACACCGCGTCGCCCACGGTGATGATCGCCGAGAAGGGCGCCGCGGCGGTGATCGAGGACCGGCGGGCCGGGCGCCAGCCCGACGTGGCGACCGGTCACGGGCCGACGACGTCGAACACGGCCTTGTAGTAGGTGTCGCGTTCCTTGACGGCCGGCAGCCCGAGCCGGGCCGCCAGCGGCGAGAGGCAGCGGTCGATCGCCTCGAGCTCGGCGTCCGACAGCGCGCCGACGGCGTGGTGCACGGTGACGCCATCGGGCGGGTTGAAGAACCGCGGCCGCATCAGATCGGTCGGTGGGGTCCGCGGCCCGGCCCGCGAGATCGCGACCTCGACGACGACCCCGGGAAACCTGGCGAGGCACGCGCGCATCTGCGGCATCGCCCGCCGGGCCGCCGCGCGCGCGGCATCGAGATCGAGCGGGGCCGTGCCGCCACCACGCCTGACCGCGTCCGGTAGCTCGCGGGCCTGGAGATCGCGGATGTGCTCCTCGGCGCGCTTGCGCCACGGGCTGTCCGGTGCCGCCTTGACGAACCGCCGGAAGTACGCGAGCGCGTACTCGGGCCGCGCGAGCTCGGTGCTCGCGCTGTAGACGACCCCGAGGATGTAGTCGGGTTCGGCCACGCCGAGCAGCGGCACCACCGGGTTCTCCACGGTCGACAGCGCGTGATCGAGCTTGACGCCATCGTGGGCCGCCGCGATCGCATCCGCCGGCCGGCGCGCCCGGTCGTAGGCCGTCGCGAGCAGGAAGTCGATCATCGCCTGGGACGCCGGCTCGGTCGCGGTCAGGGCCGCGGTCAGCGCCGCGATCGCTTCGTCGAGCTTGCCCATGGCGATCCGCACCTCGCCGAGCCGCAGCAGGAGCTCCCCGCTGGCGTTGCCCGAGACCGAGATCGCGGCTTCGGCGAGCGTCTTCTCGGCGTCGCCGAGCTTGCCGGCGCGCGCCTGGCACAGCCCGAGCTTGCGATGCCGCTCGGCCGCTTCCTTCACCGGCTCGGGGGCGCGCCCGCGGGCGGTATCGGCGATGGCGAAGTCCGCGGCGCAGCTCACCCAGTCCCGGCGCTCGAGGTGCGCCTCACCGCGCAGGCGATAGGCCTCGGGCTCGTGCGGCAAGAGCTGGATCGCCGCGTCGAGCTTCTTGATCGCCTCGAGCGTCTGATCGCCGGTGCGCTGGCTCAGCGCCTCGGCCGCGGCGCGCACCAGATCCAGGTAGGAATGGCGCTCCGGCGTGATCGCGGCGCTCCACAGCTTCGACTCCGCCGCCCCCTCGGCGTCCTTGTCGACCGGCTCGGGCGGGTAGCGCTTCGACTGCGCCGCCGCGGATCCGGCGACCACGAGCACCGCGAGCGCCGCGAGGACCGCGCAGCCCCGGCGCCCCCGGCGATCTGCGACCACCGGGCGGCCCGTCACCTGATCTGATCTTCCAGCTCGAGCGGTGGCGTGGCGTGCACGTGCTGCTTGTGAAGCTGCTCGATATGCTCTCTCGCGCGCGCCTGGAACTCCGGGTGAGCGCCGCTGGCGATGTACCGGTTCCAGTACTCCAGGGCCGCGCCGAAGTTGCCGAACGCCTCGTTGGCGAGCGCGAAGTAGTAGTGCTCCTCGCCGCGGGGGACGAAGAACACCGAGCCGCGGATGAACGCCTGCTGGAACTCGTCGAACCCCGTGATCCCCTGCTCCTGGATCCGCCGGAGCGCCTGCTCGCCGCTGCCATCGCGATCGAACGCGACGGCGAGCCCGTACATCGTCGAGACGCTCGCCGCGCCTACCGCTACCGCGTGGAGATACGTCGCGATCGCATCGTCGAGCCGGTCGAGCATCATGTAGGTCTCGGCGAGGTTGCCGAGCAGCTGCTCGTCACCCAGGTTGCCCGTGAGGCCGTCGTTGCGATCGAGCGCGGCCTGGTAGTCGCGCGCCGCGGCCTCGAGGTGGCGGCGATCGGCGGCGGAGCCACTGACCAGCCTCGTGCTGAGGATCGCCCGCTTGATCAAGATCTCGTCGACCCGTGGATCGAGCGGCGCCCGCTGCTCGAACTCATCCCACGCCTCGACGACACGCGCCTGCTGCGTCGGCGTCGCGTACGGTGACTCGCAGGTCGGGATCCGGAACCCCCGCGACTCGCAGCTGAAGTACATCTGATGAAGCAGGTTGCCGATCCGGAAGTACGGTTCGGCTTCACGTGGCTTGGCCGCCGCCGCCGCCCGGTAGGCGGCCTCGGCGTGCTTGATCAGCTCCAGCGTGGTCTTGATGCTGGCGCTCTGCGCCGTGGCGGTCACGGTCGCGGTGTCGCCCTCCATCATCTTGGTCTCGTACAGCTCCTGGGCGACTTCGTCCTCGGGGCTGGCCAAGGCCCGATCCCACACGTTCGCGTGAGCGCTCGCGGCGTACAGGACGGCGAACAGGACGCCGAGCTTCGGAATCACGCGCTTCATACCCTTCATGCCCTTCATACCCTTCATGCGCGTCATGCGCATGTACCTCTCAGGCGCATCATGGCACCGACCGCCGGCGAACCACGGGGCGGCCCGGCGCTGGAGCGGCCGGGGG
>Ga0308176_10000266_pt1 | contig 35204 bp, 25 predicted proteins | sample PhyCR2_3_FD_203890 | JGI IMG/M metagenome (GOLD analysis project Ga0308176, IMG submission 203890) | Soil microbial communities from UC Gill Tract Community Farm, Albany, California, United States - DLSLS.C.R2 | ecosystem: Environmental > Terrestrial > Soil > Agricultural land | place: USA... | reverse complement strand
TGCCCTGGCTCGCCGGAAGGGCCCGGCCCCGGGCGGCGCCATGATCACCTTCCAGGAAGGCCTCGAGGAGCTCCCCCGCCGCCTGGCGCGGGAGATCGGGGACGTCCGCACCGGCGTGGCCGCGCAGCGGATCGTCCGCGCGGAGGGGGGCTTCCGGATCGAGACCCCGGCCGGGCCGGTCGAGGCGGCGCGGGTGGTGCTCGCCGTGCCCGCCGATGCCGCCGCCCGCCTGCTCGAAGAGGCCACCTCGGGGGCCAGCCGCCCCTTCGCCGAGATCCCCTACGCCGCGGTCGCCGTGGTCTCGCTCGGCTGGCGCCGCGAGGAGGTCGGGCATCCGCTGGACGGCTTCGGATTCCTCGCGCCACGCAAGGAAGGGCTCCGCGTCCTCGGCTGTCTCTTCCCCTCCGAGATCTTCCCCAACCGCGCCCCCGCGGGGCACGTGGCGCTCGCCGCCTTCGGAGGGGGCCGCACCGATCCCGAATTCGCGAGGTGGGACGACGACCGCATCGTCTCGACGGTGCTGAGCGAGCTGCGCGGTCCGTTGAGCCTGCGCGGCGAGCCCGCCTTCCGCCTCGTCCGCCGCTGGCCAAGGGCGATCCCGCAATACGAGGTCGGCCACGGGCGCTTCGTGGAGCGGGCGAGGGAGATCGAGGCGGCCCTCCCCGGCCTCCGCCTCGCCGGCAACTTCGTCGGCGGCGTCTCCGTGCCGGACTGCATCAAGAACGGGACGGCGGTGGCGGAGGCGATGCTGGGGGGGTAAACGGCTGATGAAACCGCCCCAAAAGGGGCGGCCTCACTGGAATTCCAGCGTAATCAGCCGGGCCTCTCCCGGCGCGACGTTCGTCAAGGTGTGGGTGATCCCTCCCGGGATCCAGGCGACCTCGCCAGCCTTGAGCGTGCGGGTCGTGGCGGTCTGACCCTCGACCTCGCTGCGCAGCGAGAGGTCGGTGACGGCCACCACCAGGTGCGGAGCGTCGTGGTGGTGCCTGGGGATGACGCCTCCCGCCTTCAGGCGAACGTCCGAGACCCGCACGCCGTCCTTCGTGAAGATCGGGGTGATCGTCGCGCCGGGGAGCTCGCGCGGCTTCTCGTCGCCCCCCGCGGCCGTCGTGGGCCCCGGCTGGAGCAGCTCGATGGTCACGTTGCGGAAGGGGGTATCCGCGAGGTTCTTCGCGATGTGGGCGAAGCCGCCCGTGGAAAAGCGGGTCTCGCCGTCCTGAAGCTTCAGGGAGACCGGGGGCTTGCCGGCGACGTCGTTCTCGATCTCGGCCGCCCCCAGGGTGACGAAGACGTAATCGGGCTTGTGCCGGTGCATCAGGGTCGCGGCGTGGGGGGCGACCTCGACCTGGAACACCCGGACCTGGGCGTTCTCCAGGACGAGATGGTGGTGCGGCTCGGCGTCGATCGCCACCTCGGAAGCGGGCGGCTGGGCCAGAGCCAGAGTGGGGAGGAGTGCTGCGAGCACAGCGAGCTTGGAGGTCATGGCGGAAGTCTAACGGAACGACGCGATCCCAGGAATTTTCGGCCCCCGATCCAACATAAATCCTCCATGAGCCAGAACCGCATGTCCCGCCGGGCCGTCCAGGTCGTGGCGGAGAATCGCATCCGCGAGGCCATCGAAGAGGGGCAATTCGACGATCTCCCCGGTCTCGGGCTACCCATTCCAGATATCGACGAGCCCTACGATCCCGACTGGTGGATCAAGAAGTGGATCCGCCGCGAGGGGATGAGCAAGACGCTGGCCGAGAGGTTCGGCAAGGACTTCTGGGCCCGGAAGTGAGGTCGATCCCGATCATGCCTTGCCGGCGGAGCTCGCGGGCGCGGACCTCCCATGAGTGATCATTCGAGCATCGAATGGACCGACGCGACCTGGAATCCCGTCCGGGGCTGCACCAAGATCACGGCCGGATGCGCCCACTGCTACGCCGAGACCTTCGCCGAGCGCTTCCGCGGCGTGCCGGGCCACCCCTATGAGCAGGGGTTCGATCTCCGGCTGATCCCCGGGAAGCTCACCCAGCCCCTCGACTGGCGCCGGCCCCGCCGGATCTTCGTGAACTCGATGAGCGACCTGTTCCATGAGGACGTGCCGGACGACTACATCCTGGAGGTCGCGCGGGTCATGCGGCTCGCGAGCTGGCACACCTATCAGGTCCTCACGAAGCGCTCGGAACGCATGCGCGACCTGTTGAGCTCCACGTTGAAAGGGGTGGCGCGCGAGCCGCACATCTGGTGGGGAGTCAGCGTCGAGAACCGCAAGCAGGGGCTGCCGCGCGTGGACCATCTGCGCGCCGCCCCGGCGGCCGTCCGCTTCCTCTCGGTCGAGCCTCTCCTCGAATCGCTCGGCGGCTTCGACCTCTCCGGAATCCACTGGGTCATCGTGGGCGGGGAGAGCGGCCACGGCGCCCGGCCCGTCGAGGAGGCCTGGGTGCGCGAGATCCGGGACCATTGCCGGCAGGCGGACGTCCCCTTCTTCTTCAAGCAGTGGGGAGGACGGCAGAAGTCGCGGGCCGGACGGACGCTCGACGGCCGCACGCACGACGAGCTCCCGCGCCTCTACCAAGGCCCCGTGATATCGTCAGCTCCTGATCCCTGAGGAGCCCGTGACCGACCTCTACGACACCCTGATCGTCGGCGGCGGCCCCGCCGGCCTGACGGCGGCGCTCCATCTCGCCTGGCACAAGCGCAAAACGCTGGTGATCGACCGTGTCAGCGGCCCCCTCTTCTTTACCTTAGAGCAGCTCTGGAACGTGCCCGGGATGCCGGGGGCGACCGGCGCCGAGATCCAGAAGCGGCTCAAGGCCCAGGCGGTGGAGATGGGTGCCGAGGTCCAGCGCGGCAACGTGGTGAGGGCCGAGGGGAAGGAGGGGGATTTCCTCCTCAGCGGCGAGAAGGGGGAACGGTGGCGCGGGCGCACCCTGCTGCTCGCCACCGGCGTGGTCCGCTACCACCCCACGATCGACGGCGACTTCACCCCCTGCTTCGCCTACGCCGGCAAGGGGAACCTCTTCTATTGCACGGACTGCGAGGGGCCGGAGCTGTTCGGCCGGGACACGGTCGTCATCGGCACCGGCCCGGCCGACTGGGCGGCGGCGATGGCGGTGGAGCTCTCCCGCTACACCGAGCGGCTGCGGGTGCTCCTGGCCGGGGGGAAGGACCTCTCCGAGCCCTGGGCGGCGCGGCTGCGGGAGAAGGGCATCCCGGTGCTGACCGGCGAGATCCACCGGCTCGTCGGCGAGAAGCGCAACCTCACCGGCCTGGAGCTCGAGGACGGCACGGCGCTCACGGCCGAGGCCTTCTTCGTCTCCAGCGAGGCGCGCGGCCGGACCGATCTCGCCCAGCAGCTCGGCATCGAGATCGCCTCGACCGGCAAGCATGCCCAGCCGAGATCCCAGCGCGGCGACACCAACGTCCCCGGCGCCTGGATCGCGGGGGATCTCCGGCCCATGACCCAGCAGGTCGCGGTGGCCCTGGGGACGGGCAACATCGCGGCGGTGATGATCGACCAGTATTTGCGGAAGATGGATGTGGCGAGGGCGTCCGCCCACGTCGCGGTATGATCCCCCACCGGAGGGGATGACCTTGAGCCCGTTCTCACGATCCGATCTCGCATTCCACAGTCTCCTGCTGCTCCTCGTTCTCTGCGCGGGCTGCGCGGGGCTGCATCCCACCCGGACGGCGCTCGACGCCGCCCGGCAGCACGATCCCGCCGTGCAGTGGAACGCCCAGAGCCTGCTGGAGGCCGACCTCGACCAGGACGGCCGCGCGGACTACGCGCTCACCGGCCTGCGCAAGGACCACGTCGTGGTGGGCATCGTGCGCGGCCCGCTCGCCGCGGGCACCCCCGTCTGGACGCTGGACTTCTCCATCAAGGGCGGCGGCGAGGACGCTCTCTGCTCACCCGAAGCCAAGATCGCCATCGAGCCCCTGGGCGACGAGGCGAAGACCCGCCGGGGGGGCGGCCAGGGGATGGGGATCAACCTGCACGACGACAAATGCGACGCGTTCCACATCTTCTGGAATCCGGAGACGAAGAAGTTCGAGTGGTGGCGCCTCTGAGATGAACATCGTCTGCCTGGACGACGCCGGCTGCCTGTTCCTCTCTCCCAAGATCGAGGACTGGCGGTACGTGGAGGAGCACGGGATCACCGTGGTCGTCGATCTCGAGGGGGACATCGACCGCGACATCCCCACCATGCCGAACCACGTCCTCTACGTCTATTTCCCGATCTACGACGAGGAGCTGCCGGACATGGCCAAGCTCCACGGCGTGGCCCGCATGGCGGCGGCGCTCGTCGCGGCCGGGCACCGGGTGCTCTCCCACTGCGGCACGGGGTTCAACCGCTCGGCGCTGCTGGCGGGGCTGATCCTGGTCTACATGGGAATGGAAGGGAAGGACGCCGTCGAGCTGCTCCGGGGGCGGCGGCCGGGGGCCCTGTTCAACCAGATCTTCGCCGACTACCTGCTGGGCCTCCCCGCGGGCGGCTCCGCCCTGCCGTGAGCGGTCCCGAGAGCCTCTGGTTCGCCTTCCGGACGAGCGAGCTCCTGGTCCTCCAGGAAGAGGGGACGGCCGCGCGCGTGCCCACCGGCGAGGAATGGGCCGCGCTCGGCCTGGCCGTGGAGGAGCCGCACGCCGTGGGCTCCCTCCGAGGAAACGAGGCCTGGGCCGCGGGTCTCCCGGCGGACGCCGAGCCGCCGGAGGGGATGGCCTTCCAGGGGCTCCGCCGGCTCTTCGGCGCCCTCGACGAGGAGGTCTGGAAGCTCGCCGGCCGCGCGGTGCAGATCGTCGAGTGGGACCGCAACCACCGCTTCTGCGGCCGCTGCGGCGCCGGGACCGGGCGGAAGCCGGACGAGCTCGCCCGCGTCTGCCCCGTCTGCGGGATGCAGCAGTTTCCGCGCATCTCCCCCGCGGTGATCGTGCGCATCGAGCGCGGGGACGAGATCCTGCTAGCCCGCTCCCCCCACTTCGCGCCGGGCGTCTACAGCACGATCGCCGGTTTCGTGGAGCCCGGCGAATCGTTGGAGGAGACGGTCGTCCGCGAGGTGCGCGAGGAGGTGGGGATCGAGGTGGCGAACGTCCGCTATTTCGGCAGCCAGCCCTGGCCCTTCCCCAATTCACTGATGATCGGCTTCGTGGCCGACTACGCCTCCGGCGAGCTGCGGCTCCAGGAGGGGGAGATCGAGGACGCCGGCTGGTTCACGGTCGATACCCTCCCCGGGCTGCCATCGTGGTATTCGATCGCGCGGCGGTTGATCGAGGAATTCATTTCGCGGGTGCGCCCTTGAGATTCCGGTCCAGGAAATCCCCCACCGCCTTGTAGACCCTCTCCCGGTCGGCCCGCAGCACGAAGCCGTGGGCGGCGTCCGGCAGCACGATCTCCTCCACCACCTGCTTTTTCTTCTTCAGCGCCGCGGTGATGTCGGCCGCCTCGGAGGGGACCGCCAGGGTGTCCCGCTCCCCCTGGACCAGGAGCAGCGGTCGCGCGATCTCCGCCGCATGGTCGTGGGGGGCTTTGACGGAGTTGGTCTGCCAGTCGATCACGTGCCCCATCTCGTCGGCGAGGATCGTGCGCTCGGCCGACCCGTAGGGGAGCCCGTTGATGACCCGCTGCCAGTCGGAGACCCCGAAGAGGTCGATCCCAGCGTTGAATTCCTGGGGCTGGAAGGCGAGAGCGGAGAGGGTCAGGGAGCCGCCGTACCCCACGCCGCCGATGGCGATCCGCCCGGGATCGGCCCAGCCCGAGGCGGCGAGCCAGCCGCGGGCGGCCACGCAGTCCTTGAGGTCCACCACGCCGTGCTGCCGGTCGTCGAGCCGCAGGAAGGCCTTGCCGTATCCGAAGCTCCCCCGGTGGTTCACCGCGAAGACGGCGTAGCCGCGCTGGACGAGGGTCTGGATGAGAGGATCGAAGCCCAGCCGCGCCTGCCCGCTGGGGCCGTCGTGGACCCAGACCACCGCCGGGACCTTGCCGCCGCCCGCCGCCGTCCGGGGTTTGTAAAGGATGCCGGGGATCTCGCGCTCGTCGAAGGACTTGAAGCGCGTCACCTCCCCCTCGACCCAGTCGCCGGCCTCCCCTCCCGCCAGCCGCCGCGGCGCGGCCGGCTTGGCGAGGTCGTAGACCCAGACCCCCGGCGGCGTCGTGCCGCCGCTGCCGAGGAAGGCGAGCTTCTGGCCGTCGCGAGAGAACGCGACTGCGTCCACCTCGCCGAGCGGCGGGAGGTCCGGCAGGGCGACTTGTTGCAGGGTGGCGGCGTCGTAGAGCTCCAGCCCCGAGCGCGTGTCCCCGCCGGCGATCACCGCGATCCGCTTGCCGTCCGGCGAGTAGCGGGCGTCGAGCACGTCCCAGCTCTTCCGGAGCAGGCTCCGGCCCTCGCCGGTCGCCGCCTCGACGCGCGCCAGGCCGCGGAACTGGCTGTCGACGTCGTTCAGGGTCAGCAGGCCCGTGCCGTCCGGGCTGAAGCCCAGGGGGATGTGGACCGCGAACCCCTCGCCGTTCAACAGCTCCAGGTCCTGCCTCGCCTGCCGGTCGTGGATGCGGACGTTGCGGACCAGGTCGTTGTTGTTCTCCGCGTACACGAGGAAGCGGCCGTCGGGGGAGACGGCGGCCAGCCGCGACCGCGGGGAGCCGTTGCTGTCGACCAGCGTCCGCGCGTACCCCTCGGCCGCGACCTTGTAGAGGTCGCGCGACTGGGAGCCGGAGTTGTCGATCTCGATCCACAGGGCATGGCCGTCCGCCGACCAGCCGAGGAAACGCGTGGTCTTCCCCGGCACGAGCTCGACGGCCTTGCCGTTCAGCTCCCGCACGAAGAGGTGGTCCTCGTCGCCGGCCGGACCGCTCCGGTAGAGGACCCGCTCGTCGGCCGGGAAGTAGCTCACCGTCCAGACGGGGTCTTTCGCCGACCGGGTGAGCTGGACCGGCGGGCCGCCGGCCACCGGCAGGGCATAGGCGTTGGGAGCGCCGTCCGTATCCATCGAGACCAGCACCTTGGCGCCGTCGGGCGAGAACGACAGGCCCGAGATGGCGGCGGGGAGCCCGGCCGCGAGAATGGGGGCGGCGAGGAGGAGCGTGAGGGGGAGAAACAGGCAGAGGGTGCGGCGCATGGGTGGGGATGGTAGCAAAACGCCCAACTATCCCCGCCCTATGTAGAGCACATGCGAGTGGGGGTACCCCGCCCCGATCTCCACCGCCTCGAACCCGGTGAACCCGGCACGGAGCAGCCGCTGCCGGATCTCCTCCCGCGTCTCGTAGCTGTGGGCCTCCCCCAGGGTCAGTCCCAGGAGGTCGGCGCCGCGCTCCTGGGCACGGTTCCAGAGGGCCTTGGCGCGGTGGCCGGGATCGATCTCCTTGAGCAGGAAGACCCCCCCCGGCGCCAGCCGCTCGCGCACCCAGGCGAGCAGCGGGTCCCATCCGGGCTTCGGCAGGCGGTAGAGGACGTCGAAGATGGCTACCGCGTCGAACCTGCCGCGGACCGCCATGTGGTAGCCGTTGACCACCCGCAGCCCAGGGCGGCGGGGGACGAGGAAGACCTTGCGGCTGTCCGGCTCGACGGCGACCACCTCGCGGGCTCCCCTTTCGAGCGCGAGATGTGCGAAGATTCCATGCCCAGCTCCGAGATCCAACAGCCGGCCCCCCCGCGGGACGTAGTCGAGGACCCGCAGGAAGGGGCACGAAAGGAAGCGCCCGAGCACGTGCAGACGGGTAGATCCCGGCGCGGAGCCGTACGTCCGCCGCACGAGCGCCAGCGCCTGTGGAAACCGGAGAGTGGACACCCCGACTGCATATCGCCCTGAGATGACGCTGTCAACCGACGCTCCCGTCCGGCGGAGAGACCCCGCCGCCCTCGCCGGGTTCGCCCTGGTGCTCCTGGTGCGCGCCCTCACGCTCCCGCGCAGCCTCTGGGAGATGGACGAGGTCCTCTTCGCCCGCGCCGTCGAGCGGTTCGACCCCCTGAGCCACCGCCCCCATCCGCCGGGCTACCCCCTGGTCGTGGGCTTGAGCAAGCTGCTCAATCTGATCTTCCACGACCCCTTCACCAGCCTGGTGTGCTTAAGCCTGATCTCGTCGCTCGTCGGCTACTGGGCGATGGTCGCCGCCTTCCGCCGGATCGCGGGGGGGCCGGACGCCGGGCGGATCGCGGTCGCCGGGGCGCTCCTCTTCCAGCTCTCCCCGGCGATGCTCGTGCAGGGGCCGCTGCCGATGTCCGATCCGCCGGCCCTGATGTTCCTCGCCCTCGCGCTGGCCGCCGGAGCGATCCTGCGGGACGGCGGCGGCCTGTGGAGCGCCCTGGGGTTGGGAACCGCCGCCTCGGCCGCGATCGGCTGTCGGCCGCAGCTCGCCCTGGTGGTCCTGCCCGTATTGGCGGTGGCGCTCTGGCAGACGCCCGGGTGGCGGCGGCGCGGCGAGGTGGTGGCCGCCTTCACGCTGGTCTCGCTGCTCTGGTTCGTCCCCTTGCTCCTCGCCACCCGGGGCGTCCACGGCTTCCTGGTCTATCAATCGAAGCAGGTCTCCTACGTGGCCGCGCACGACGCGGCGGCCTCCCGGAGGGGGTGCCCTCCCCATCTGCTGCGGAAGCGGTTCGTCACCCACCCCTGGGGGCGCAAGGCGACGGCGATCCCGGTGCTGGCGCTGGCCGTGGCGGGGATCGGCGATCTCGCGCGGCGGCGGCGGACGGCGGCGCTCCCCCTCGGCGTCCTCACCGCCGGCCAGATCGCCGTCTGCCTGCTGATCATGGACCCGGCGGACGCCGTCCGCTACGCCCTCCCCTCGGTGCTGGGGGTCGCCTTCGCGGCGGCCGTGGGGGCGCAGGCCCTGGCCCGGCTCGCCCGGGTCCCCCCAGCGGCCTGGCTCGCTCCCGCGCTGGTGGCGGCGGCGGCGATCGTCTATGCCTGGCCCGTGCTCGCCGTCCGCTCCCGCACCATCTCGCCGCCGGTCTCGGCGATCCGCTGGGCGGAGCGCCACGTGCCGCCCAAGTCGGTGGTCCTGGTGGGCGACGACATGGCCCCCCACGCCGACTACCTGTTGAAGGGGTTCGACCTCCAGACGATCGAGGAGGGGTTCCACCACGCCGCCCGCCGGCCCGGCGCGCAGGCCTGGCTCCTCGCCGAGGGGGAGAGCCGCTGGCCGGGCGCGGTGACCTTCCGCTGGCCCGCCAGCGACGCCTACCACAAGCTGACTCGCGACCACTACCGCGTCGTCTCCCTGAGCCCGATCCCCCTCGACCACCGCTTCCAGAGCGTGCGGGGGGTCTACGGCTGGGAGCCGGCCCTCCTCGACGCCCGCTGGAGGTGGCTGAGCGACGACGCGATTCTCCGGATCTTCCCGCGCAAGGCGATCGGAGCGGTCGTCCTGCGGCTCGCGCTCGACGCCTCGGCGCCCTTCCCCTCGAACACCGTCACCGTGTCGGTCAACGGGAGCCCGGGCAAGACGGTGGAGATCGCGCGCGGCGCCGGGCAGGCGGTGGAGGTCCCCGTCCCCACCAACCAGCCCATCGAGATCGCCGTCCGCTCGGCCCGCGCCTGGGTGCCCGGAGGGGGGGACCCCCGCCGGCTCGCCGTGCAGCTCCTTGCCGTGGAGCGGATCGCCCGTTAAGCTGAGGTGCCTCTCATGCGACACCCCCTATCCGTCTCGCTCGTCATCCCGATGTTCAACGAGGAGGAGAACATCGAGCACGCCCTCGCCTGCGCCGTCGAGGCGCTGGAGCGGTACAGCCCCGAGGACTACGAGATCGTGGTGGTGGACGACGCCTCGCGGGACCGCTCGGCCGAGCTCGTCGAGCGGGAAGCCCGCGCCAACCCGCGCATCCGCATGCTGCGGCACGAGGTGAACCGCAAGCTCGGGGCGTCGCTCAAGACCGGGTTCGCCGCGGTGACCAAGGACGTCGTCCTCTACATGGACGCCGACCTGCCGTTCGATCCGGACGTGATCGGCCGGGCCCTCCAGGCGATGCGGGTGACGCGGGCGGACCTGATCGCCGGCTACCGGCTGGACCGCACGGCCGAGGGGCTCCGCCGCACGATCTACTCCTACTTCTACAACACCCTGATCGGGTTCCTCTTCGGCTGGCCGCACCGGGACATCAACTTCTCCTTCAAGCTGATCCGCCGCGAGGTGCTGGAGGCGGTGGAGCTGAAGTCCGAGGGGTCGCTGATCGACGCCGAGCTGATCGTCAAGGCGAAGAACCTGGGCTTCAGCATCCAGCAGCTCGGCCTCGACTACTTCCCGCGCACCCGCGGCCGCTCGACCCTGTCGTCGCCGGGGGTCATCCTCAAGATCTTCCGCGAGCTGGTGATCCTCTACCCGGAGATGCGCCACCCCCGGCGCCGCGACCGGCCCCAGGTGGAAGGCACCTCGGCGTCCGAGCCGGCCTCGGCGCCCAGCCCGGGCCGTTGAAGACCCTCGTCGCCACGGCCGACGACGTCGGCCTCCACCCCGGCATGACCCTGGGAGCCCTGCGCGCCCACGACCGGGGGATCGTCACCGCCTGCAGCGTGGTCGCCAACGGCCGCGCCGTGGACGAAGCGGTCGAAAGGCTGCGCGACCGGCCGGGGTTGGACGCGGGGGTCCACCTCACCTTCGTGGGCAGCGAGCGCCCCCTCTCCCCGCGAAGCCAAGTGAGCTCGCTCCTCGGCCCGGACGGCGCCTTCCTCCCCGGCTTCCGCGCCTTCGCCGCGCGCTACGTCCTGGGCCGGATCGACGCCGCCGAGCTCGAAGCGGAGCTCCGCCGCCAGATCGAGCGCCTCCTCGCCGCCGGCCTCGAGCTCGTCCACGCCAACAGCCACCAGCACCTGCACGTCCTGCCCCGGGTCTTCGAGATCGTCCTCAAGCTCGCCGAGGACTACCACATCCCCTGGGTGCGCATTCCCCGCGACCCCGCCGCCCGGCGAAGCCTTAACCCCAGGGCCCTGGAGATCGCCATCCTCAACGGCATCGGCAGGACGGCCCGCCGACAGGTGAGAGGGAGACGGATCGAGACGGCCGACCGGACGGTGGGAATCCTGGATGCGGGACGCCTGACCCCGGACCGGCTCGCCCGCATCCTGAAGGATGTGGAAGGCGTCACCGAGCTCGTCTGCCATCCGGGGGTGGGGGATGGGGAGCTGGCGGGGGTCTATGACTGGGGGTATGGGTGGGACCGGGAGATGGCGGCGCTGTGTGACGCGGGGGTGAAGGAGGCTCTGCGGGCGGGTGGGGTGGAGGTCCGGGGGTTTTCTGGGTTGGGAGGTCGGACGCCGCCCATCTGATCCTACTTCTGCTTCTCCTCCAGCTCCGCCCACCGCGCGTACAACCCCTCCACCGCCACCCGCGCCGCCTCCAGCTCGCCGCACCTCGCCTGGAGCGCGGCCGGATCGGTCGCCACCGCCGGGTCCTCCACCGCGGCCTGAGCGGCGGCGAGGCGCTCCTCGGCGTCCAGGATCTTCATCTCCATCCCCTCCCACTCCTGCTTCTCCTTGTAGGAGAGGCGCTTGGGGTCCTTCCCGGGCTTCAGCGGGGCCGGCTTGGGGGCGGCGGGTTTCGGCGGCGGCGAGGCGCTCTGGCGGGCGGACTCCCACTGCGCGTAGTCGGCGAAATATTCGGCGCCCCCCTTGCCGTCGAGCGCCAGGACGACCGTCGAGACGCTCTCCAGGAGGTACCGGTCGTGGGTGACCAGGACCAGCGCGCCGGGGAACTCCAGCAGGCTGTCCTCCAGCACCTCCAGCGTGGGGATGTCGAGGTCGTTCGTCGGCTCGTCCAGGATCAGCAGGTCGGCCGGGCGGAGCATCAGGCGGGCGATCAGGATGCGGGCCTGCTCGCCGCCGGAGAGGCGCGAGACGGGGGTGTCGAGCTGCTCGGTACGGAAGAGGAAGCGCTTGGCCCAGGCCGCGACGTGGATCGAGCGCCCCTGATAGAGCACCGAATCCCCCTCCGGCGCCAGCGCCCGGCGCAGGCTCACGGACTTGTCGAGCGTCTCGCGGCTCTGCTCGAAGCGGACGGTCTTCAGCCAGTCCGCCCGGTGGATCGTGCCGGCGTCCGGCTCCAGGGACCCGTCGAGCAGGGAGAGCAGGGTGGTCTTGCCGCTGCCGTTCGGCCCGATCAGGCCGAGCCGCAGACCGGGGGTGAGCTTGATGTCCAGCCCGCTGACGATCCGCCGGTCGCCGAACGACTTGGATAGGCCCTCGGCGACCAGAAGCTTCTTGGTCTTGCGGTCCGTGGCGTTGAAGTCGATGCCGGCCCGAGCGCTGGCGGCGGCCCCGGTGCGCGCCTTCAGCTCCTCGAGCTCGGCGATCATCCGGTTCGCCTCCTGGATGCGCCCCTTGGCCTTGGTCGTCCGCGCCTTGGCCCCCCGTTTCAGCCACTCCACCTCGGTGCGGACCTTGTTGGCGAGCGAGGCCTGATACTCGGCCTGATTGCGGAGGACCTCGTCCCGCTTCTCCAGAAAATCGCTGTAGGCCCCCTGGGCCTGGAACAGCCCGCCGGGATAGCGATGGTCGAGCTCCAGCACGCGCGAGGTGACGTTCTCCAGGAAATAGCGGTCGTGGCTGACCACGAGATAGGCGTGGGGCTCGCTCTGGAGCAGGTCCTCCAGCCAGAGGATCCCCTCGACGTCCAGATGGTTCGTGGGCTCGTCCATCAGCAGGACGTCCGGTTCCTTGACCAGCTCGCGGGCGATCGCCAATCGCTTCCGCCAGCCGCCGGAGAGAATGTCCACGGGCTGCGCGGGGTCGTTGAGCCCGGCCCGCCCCAGGGTGATGGCGACGCGGGAGATCTTCTCGAAGTCCTCGGCGAGATCGTCCGCCAGGGCCTCGGTGACCACCTCCTCGACGGTCTTGCCCCTGGGGAAGACCGGGTCCTGCGGGACATACCCCATGCGGACGCCCCGCCGGAGCGAGCGGATGCCGGAGTCCGGCTCCTCGATCCCGGCTAGGATCTTGAGCAGGGTCGATTTCCCCGACCCATTAGGGCCGATGAGGCCGACGCGGTCCCCCGCGAAGATGCCGAAGGAGAGATTCTCGAACAGCGGCCGGCCGAAGCCCTTGCCGACGGAGTCGCAGCTCAGGAGGAGAGTGGGGGGCATGAATCCTGGATTTCCAGCAGCAAAAGGGCTTCCTTCTCGGCCTTCCGCATCCCCTTGATGCGGATCTCCTCGCGGAGGGCGAGGCTCCAGGACCGCACCTCGCGCGACCAGACGAGCCTCACCGGCAAACGCGCCCGAGTGTATCGCGACGCCCGCCCCGCCCGGTGCTGCGCCAGGCGGCGCTCGACGTCCTTGGCGATCCCGGTGTAGAGCGAGCCGTCGGCGCAGCGGAGGATGTAGACGAAGGGCACGGGAAATCGCTATCTCATTTCGCCAGCGCGATCTTTTCCTGGATCCACAGATTGATCAGGGTTTCCGCGCTCACGCCCTGCGCCCGAGCGATCTGAGTCAGCTTCTGGGAGAGGGTTTTCTCGATCGGGTAATAACGCTTATCCGACTTGATGTCGATCTCGAATTCGACCGGCGCCCCTTGATCCCAGGCCTCACTCGCATCATGAGTGTCCCAGTATTCGCCCATCTCTTCATAGGAGCGCGCCTTGGAAATCGAGGACTTACGATCGCTCATATCTCTTCCTTTCCGAGGAGCTCATGTCTCGCGCCGAAATAATCAGAGCCCTCTCGTCCAGCTTGTGAATGAAAAACACCGAGAGATATCGCCCCGCGTCCGTGCGGCCCAACCCCAGATACAGGTCTTCGTCGGGTTGAAGCCCCTTCTCGATATGCCTGATCTTGGGCCGCCCGGCTAGCACTTCTTCGATCTCCTCGGGCTCCACATGGTGTTTTCGCCATAACTTCTCGACAATCTCCTCCAACCATAGGACTTCCTCGATTCTCATCCCGCCTCCCTCAAGATCGAGGCTCGGAAAGTATAGCAATCTCTATGTTCACCCCCGGCCGCAAAAACCACAGCTCGAACCGCGGCCCCTTCGCGAGTTCCAACGCCTCCTGGACCGCCCGCGTGTAGATCGCCCCCTGCGGGGCGTAGACCACCGCGCGGGCCCGGATCTCCTCCTCGGTCTCCACCTCGTCCGTCTTGTAGTCCGCGATCACGATCCTGCCATCCTCCGGGTCGCGGTAGAGGAGATCGATCGCTCCGCTGACGATCCCCACCGGCGAGGCCTCCCCCTCCCCCGGCGGCAGGAGGACGGAGAGCTCGCGGGCCAGGAGGTGGTCCTTGAGCTTCCTCAGGCGCTGGAAGAGCGGGCCGGCGACGAAGGTCTCCAGGAGGGACTCGGCCAGGGGGAGCGCGCGGTCCAGCTCGTCCCCCTCGACGAGGGCGGCCAGGTAGGCGGGGAGGAGCTTGCGCTGGCGCCCCAGCTCCTTGCGGGGATCGGCGGCGAGGTCCCACTCCTCCAGCACCCGGTGGATAGCCCCCCCGGCCGCCATGGCGGCGGCGCGGTCCCGCCCGGGACGGCGGTCGCGTCCGGCCGGGGCCTCGGCCTGCTTCTCCGCCTGCTGCTCGCGCAGAAGGGCGTGGGCCTCCTCGGAGGCGGCGCCGCCGAAGGGGCGGGCCATGCGGAGGGCGGCGCGCTCCCGCTCGGCGCGGAGGGCGGTGGAGACGAAGGCGATCTCCTCGGGGCCGGGCAGCGACGGGCGCTCGGGCTCGGCGGCGAGGCGGAGGTCGGCCGGCGGACGGAGGGCGGGAAACTTCCAGAGGGCGCCGGTAGGGTCCGGGAAGGCCCAGAACGATCCGCCTTCGGCGGCGCTCACGGCCTCCCGCCAGCGATCGGGGAGGCTCGGCGGCAGGTCCCGCCGGGCGTGGAGGAGCTCCAGGGTGGTGCGGACGTGGTCCCACGGACGGGGCTCCACCCTCTCGGGCCAGAGGCCGGTCAGCACCAGGCGGTCCTTGGCGCGGGTCATCGCCACGTAGAGCAGGCGCACCCGCTCGGCGGCCTCGACCTCGCGGCGCGCGGCCTCGATACGGTCGAAACCAGGGGTGGGCGCGCCGAAGAGGCGATACTCGAAGCCCTCCTCCCAGCGGCCGGCCTCGGTGCGGGGGCCGCGGTCCCCCGGCGCCGCCTTGTGGAGCTGCACGAGGTAGACGTGCTCGAAGTCGAGCCCCTTGGCGCCGTGGATGGTGAGCACCTGCACCGCGTCCTCCGAGGCGTCCTTGGGGCGCCCCTCCTCGGCCTCGCGCGACTCGGCCACGCTGCGGCGCAGGACGCGGAGGATAGCCGTGGCGTCGCCGCCGCTCTCCTCCATGGCGGCGAGCACCTGGCGGAAGAAGCGCTCCAGGTTGGCCAGCCGGTAGGGGCCGAGATAGCGGGCCGATTCGGTCGCCTCGATCAGGGTGAGCCGGCGCAGGCGCTCCACGAAGACGTCCGCCGGCTCGGTCTCGAAGGAGCGGCGGAGCACGGCCAGAGTCTCGACGGCGGCCAGGAGGTTGCGGTCCCAGCCGCGGACGCGGTCGATCCCCGGCACGTCCCGGGGCACCGCGCGGGCGGCCCCCTCGATCGCCTTGCGCAGGGCCGCCAGGGCGTCGGGGGCGGGCGAGCGCAGCTCGGTCATCAGCCGCGGGAGCTGCCGGTTCCAGAGGGGGATCAGGGCCGCGTCGGGCACCCCCACCGAGGAGGAGCGGAGGACGGTGAGCAGCGCCAGGTGATCCCCGGGATCGAGCACCGAGCGCACCAGGGCGGAGGCCTCGATGACCTCGCGGCGGCGGTAATACTGCTTGTCGCGCCCCACCGCGAAGGGGACCCGGGCGCGGCGGAAGGCCTCCAGGTAGAGGTCGAGGTCGCCGATGCCGCGCAGCAGGACGGCGATCTCGCTCCACGCCACCCCGTGCCGCTCGTGGAGCTCGCGGATGTCCTCAGCCAGGAAGGCCGCCTCGATCTCGGTCGCCTCGACGGCCGGCGTCTTCCAGGCCTCCTCCCGCTTCCAGGAGACCCAGTGCTCGACCGGCTCCCAAGTAGCCTGGGAGCTATCGCGCCGGAAGCCGAGGGCGTCTCGGGAAGGAAGAAGAGGCTCGAAGGGGGGCTGGACCCCCAGCCGGGGGGTCATCACCGGCTCGACCACCCGGGCCACTTCCTCCAGGATGACCGGCACGGAGCGGAAGTTGAGGGCCAGGGACATCACCTCCCCCCCGGCCTCCCGCACCAGGGCCACGAAGCCGTCGTAGGCCCGCAGGTCGGCGTTGCGCCAGCCATAGATCGACTGCTTGGGATCGCCCACCAGGAAGAGCCCCGGCCGCTCCTCCGCCGGGCCGTCGAGGGCGATCCAGCGCAGGAGCTCGCACTGGACGCGATCGGTGTCCTGGAATTCGTCGACCAGGAGCTGGTCGATCCGCCGCCGCACCTGCCGCCGCACGTCGGGGCTCTGGGCGAGGAGCGACTCGGCGCCGGCGAGCAGGAAGTCGAAGGTGGCGATCCCCTGGGAGCGGAGCTCGCGCTCGACCCGGCCCAGCAGGGGGGTGAGCGCCCGGCGGCCGTGCTCCAGGAGCTCGGGCTCAAAGCGGGAGAGGTGCTCCACGAGCTGCACGAAGGCGCCGGCCGCGGCGCCCAGCTCCTCCTGGACGTCGCCGAGGAGGGCGGCCTCGGTATCTCCGAGCTTGCGGCGCCAGGTCTTCAGGTGATCGACGAGGTTCCCCGGGAAGAGCTCAACGCAGGCCTCCTGGAGGTCCTGGACCGTGGCCTCCCCCTCCAGCTTGGTGAGCAGGGTGGCGGCCGCGTCCGCGATCTTCCTGGCGTTGGAAGCCCGCTTGGCCTTCGCCAGGCGGGGGGCGATCAGGCCGTCGATCGCTCCGCACGCCTGGTGAAGGCGGCGGCGGAAGTCGGCCAGCGCCTCGGGGCGGAACGGATCTTCAGAAAGGACGGCGGCGGGGAGCCCCCCCTGGAGGAGGGCCCCCAGGGCCTCGACGATCTCCGGGGGTCCGAAGCCGCGGATGGCCAGGGCCAGCAAGTGGGGATCGCCGGGATCGCCATAGCCGTCGCGCAGGGCGTCCTCGACGGTCTCGCGGACCACCTCCTCCAGCAGCCGGTCGTCGGCGTCGACCTTGAGATCGGGGTGGACCCGCGCCTCCAGCGGATAGTCGGCGAGGAGCCCACGGCAGAAGGCGTGGATGGTGCGCATGGCCAGATGGTCGAGCGTACCGAGGAGGGCCCGCGCCCGCCGCGCCCGCTCGGGGTTGGGCGGAAGGACCGAGGCTTCCAGCCAATCCGGCGCCTCTCCGCCCGAGGCCAGGGACGCCAGCTCGCGCGCCGCCCGGCCCGCCATCTCGGCCGCCGCCGCCTCGGTGAAGGTGATCGCCACCACCCGCCCCAGCACCTCGGCGGCGACGCGGTCCGGCCCCTCCTCCCGGGGCTTGCCCGCGGCCCGCTCGGCGAGCCGGCGGGTGGCGCGCTCCCAACCCTCCCCCAGCGTCCAGGCCAGCAGACGGCCGATGAGGGTGGTGGTCTTGCCCGTCCCAGCGCCGGCCTGCAGCACCAGGGGAACGTCGAAGCGGGTCTGCGCGGCCCGGCGGGCGGCGCGGTCGGCGGCGAGGAGATCGCTCATACGTCGCCCCCACCCGAACCCTCACCATGCCCGTCCCCTCCCGCCCTCCCTCGCCGGGAGAGGGGAGAAAAAGGGATGACATTGGTATTTCGGTTTTCTCTTTCTTCCCCCTCTCCCGGTGAGGGAGGGCGGGAGGGGACGGGAGAGGGGGCCAGGGGGCGAGGGCTCGGGTGGGGGGCTCCTCCCTCCATCGGTTTCGCCCCCAGCCGCCACACCCGCAGCAGCGCCCCCTCCTCCGGCACGAGCTCTTCGCCCCCCTCCCCCGTCCACTCATGCAGCCGCTGGCGGGCCCCCGAATCGTTGCGCAGGCAGGCCTCGGCCACGGAGCAGAAGCCGCAGCGCGCCGGCTCCTTGCGGCCGTCGAGCTCGACCAGCCGGGGGAAGAAGCTCCCCGCCTCCCAGGCGGCCAGCACCGCCTCCGAGGCCGCCGCGAACGCCTGGATGAAATCCTCGTCGGCGTTGGTGACCGAGAGCTCGCGGTCGCCGTCGTCGAGGCCGGGGCGGAGGAAGAGATAGCGCCCCTTCGACTCCCCCTCCGAGCCGAGCAGGTAGGCCACGGCCTGGAGGTTGGTCCCCTTCCTCACCCGCTCGAGAAACTGGCGGCGGCGATTGTCCGCCTTGCGGGCCGTGGCGATCGGCTTGCCCGTCTTGTAGTCGGTCCAGATCACCAGGCCGCCCGCCTTGTCGACGCGGTCCGCCTGGAAGAGCACGTGTCGCAGGGGGCCCGGGGTGTCCCCCACGTCGAGCTCCCCCTCGGCCTCGGTCGCCAGCACGGGCACGGCGCCGGTGGCCCAGTCCACGTCGCGGGCGGTGTCGAGCATCGGACGGGCCCGCTCGGCGAGCGCCCGCGCGAGGCCCGGCAGAAAGATCCCCTCCTCCTCCAGCAGCCGCACGGACTCCTCGTAGAGCCACTGCTCCAGCTCCCGGCCGTCCGGCCAGACGATGGCGACCGGATCGAGATGGCGGACGCCGCGCGGCCGCTCCCGGCCCGGAGGACGGGCGATCCGTTCAAGCACGCCGTGCACGGCGTTGCCGAGGAGCACGGGATCGATCGAGGGGAGCGCGCCGAGCGGATCGGGGGTCGGCTCGATGCGCAGCAGGCGCACCAGGAAGAGCTGCCAGGGGCAGGCGGCCAGGTTCTCGAGCTGGGTGACGTAGAGCGAGCGCTGGCGGGGCTCCCCCTCCTCGCCCCCCGCCAACTTTCCGACGAAGCCGAAGTAGGGGCCCAGCCGGTGGCGCGCCGCTCGTCCCTCCGGAGTGCGCAGATCGGGGTCCATCTCCTCCAGCACGGCCAGGCGGCCGGCGGCCAGGCGCTCCGGCGAGAGGTCGAACGCGGGCGCGGGGAGCTCGGCGCGCGCCTCCTTGAGCGCCAGGCGCATCACCCGCCCCCACCAGCGGCGGGGGGCGTAGAGCCCGGCCATGACGGCGTGCTCGCCGGCCGTGCGAGGCCCTGGAAGAGGCCCGGCCTTGGGCAGGCTCCAGAGGGGCGGCACCCGGTCCACCATCAGCCGCTCGCGGAGGCGCTCGACCAGCGGCGAGGGGGGGAGCGGCTTGCCGTCGTCGTCCGACGTCTGCCACGAGAGGGTCACCGCTGGGGCGGACGCGAGGAGTTGGGCGAAGAGATAGCGCTCCTCGTCGAACCCCAGCCGCTTGACCGGCAGGTCGGGGAGCACCCGCAGGAGGATGCGGCGCAGGTCGTCCGGCAGCAGCGGGTCCTCGCGGATGCCGCGCGGGAAGACGTCGCGGTTCAGCCCCATCAGGAAGAGATGATCGAAGGTGCGCGCGCGGGCCTCGGTCACCGAGAGCACCTGCACGCCGCCCCCCTTCCCGCCCAGGGCGGCGGCGCCGGCGTCCATCAGGAGATCCTCGACCAGGAGCCGCATCTCGTCCCGTTCCAGCCGGAAGCGGGGGGGGACCTCCCGCTCCAGCTCCTCCAGGGCGGCGCGCACCGGGGCGGTCTCCTCGGCGTCGAGATCCCAGCCGAGGTCCGCCGTGAGCAGGGCCCGCAGGCGGGCGAGGTGCTCGGAAGCCGGAGCCTCGGCGGGCCAGCCTACGAGCCGGCCGCGGGTGCGGGCCGCGGCGCGCACGGCGGCGCGGATCAGCGACCCCTTGATGCGGCGGCGGCGGGCGTGCGCCTCGTTGCTCCGCACGCCGTCCCCCTCCTCCAGGCCCTCCTCCTCGCCGGCCGTCGCCAGCCCCTGGCGGATCGGCAGGGCGTAGGACCCCTTGCGCAGGATGTCCTCCAGGCGGAGCTCGGTGGCGTCCCGCAGCCGCCCGGCGCCGAGCGAGGCGAAGGCGAGCCGGAGGTCCACCCAGCCGCCCCCCCTGCCTTGAGGGAGGGCCGGCGAGTGCCGCTCCTCGGGGAAATCCACCACCGTGTCCAGCCAGCGGTCGGAGGGGACCGCCTCGCCGTCGCGGAGGAGCTCCAGGAGCGCCCGGGCCCGGCGGCCGGCCGGCTCCAGCCCGCCGCGCTCGCCAAGCCCCGAGAAGGGGATGCCCAGCCGGTCGAAGTGCCGGCGCAGGGGGAACCGGTAGGGATCGAGATCGCGCGCCACCACGCCGATCCCCTCCGGCCGCTCCCCGCCGTCGAGAAGGGCGCGCACCCGGAAAGCGATCTCCCGACCCTCGGCCTCGGCGCCGATGGCCTCGCAGGCCATGAGGCTCGGGGCGGGGATCTCCGGAGCCGGGGACGCCGTCTCCCCCTTGCCGATCCGCTCGGAGAAGCGGACCGTGAGCTCCCGCTCGACCTCCCCTTCGGGACTTTCGGGCTTCGGCGGATGGTCCAGGATCAGCCAGGCGCCGAGGCGGCGCAGGAGGGCCTGGATCAGGTCGGTGGCGACCCCAGTGGCGTCGGCGAAGCCGTGGATGAGGAGCGCCCGCGCCGGGAGAGCCTCCTCGGCTCCGGTCTCGACGATCTCGGCGGCGCGCCGGAGGAGGGTCGAGGCCCGCCCGAGCCCCGAGGCCTCCATGGCGGCCTCCGCGCGAGCGGCGGAGCGGACCAGGGCCCGGGCGCGCTCCACGTCGGCCCGGCTAGCCACGAACGGGCCGTCGCTCGCCAGCGCCTCCTCGGCGGCCTCGGCGTGGACCGGCTCGAAACCGGCGTCGAGAAAATCGCGCACGGTGCCGGTCACGGTCCGGAAGCCGTCGGCGAGATCCTCCAGCCCGCGCCGGAGCGACGGCTCATCCCGGGCGGCCCGCTGGGCGAAGAGGTCGAGCAGTATCCCCCCCCGGGGGACCGTCTCCCCCGCCCGCTCCAGGATCTCGGAGGCGAGCCCGAACAGGGTCTGCACGGAAACCCCCGCCACGGACCGCCCCCGCCGCCGCACCAGCGCCGCCGCCACGTGGAGCCGCAGGCTGCGCGAGGGGACCACGATCCGCACCGGCCGCCCGAGCAGCGAAGGGTCCCGCCGGGCCTCCGCCACCAGCGCGTCGAGGCGCTCCAGGAGGAGAGCCTCGGCGGCGCGGGGGCCATGGGCGACCAGGATCCGGCCGGTCGGGCGGGGGGGTTCCTGGGGTACGTCGAAGAGGCTGAGCTGCAACGGCACGGAGACAGGATACCGCGAGCGTCAACCGGAAATCGCCCGGCCAGGGGCCTGCGCGCCAGAAAATCCAGGCCAGGGACGTAAGGGACAGCAGGGACCTCAGGGACGAAAGAGGGATTCCAATACAGGCCTTTTCGTCCCTGCTGCTCCTGGAGCTCCTGTCGTCCCTGGCCGGCTTTTCTCTATGACCTCGCCCCGGCCGTCACCCGGTTCCGGCTCCCCTCCAGCCGGGCCAGATTCAGCCGCAGCCCCGTGGCGTCGAACCCTTCCGCCTCCAGCTCCCGGGCGGCGCGCTCGATCAGGGCGATCCCCACCGGCAGGCCCAGATCGTGTCCCCGGGCGTCGAACGTCGGCAGACCCGCATCCCAGGCGACGGCGAATTCGAAGGTGCAGCCGTTGCTGTACTCCCAATCGTCGCTGAAGCAGACCGCCCGGAACCGGGTACGGATCAGACTCTCCCAGAGGGCCAGGTATTCCTCCTGGCTCCATCCCGGAGCGGTGTAGGGAGCGGGGGTCACGGTCAGAGGGCGGCCCGGAATCCGGTCCCGCAGCTCGCGGGCGAAGGCGTTGGCCTCCGCCACGTTGGGGTTCCACAGCCGGCTCAGCCATTCGTCCGGCCCGAGCGCCGCCTTGAGGGACGGCAGGTCCCGCACCCCGTGCTCCCGGAACAGTTGGAAGAGCCGGGGCCCGGTGGTCAGCTCGCTGCTGGCGTAGACCGCCTTCTCGCCGTTGAGCACGCAGTCGATGGCGAGCCCGGCCATCTCCGCCTCCTCCCGGTAGGTCCGGGAGTGCGGGATGGCGTCCAGCTCGCCGTGGGGGTTATAGAAAGTCATGGGATCAGAGCTGCCGTTCCGGACGGATGACCTCTTCGAAGATCGTGTCGTTGAAATGGCGGAGTGCCTCTTCGAGGACCCGTACAGCCTGGTGGAGCGCAGCGTGGAGACCTGGGTCCTTGATGAAGATCATTCTGCTCTTGCCCGCTCCCCCATGATTAGAAGGGACAAGGTTCAGAAGATGCTCCCAATGGTCATAGTCTGGCTTGAGTTTATCTGCGACAACTTTGCCTGATGCTACCTTCACCTCACCTTCGCTCTTCTTGCTCTTCTCCAGATCAAGACCATTCCATACTTCATCCATGTAGCCGGGCCTGGAAAAAGAGATCTGGATCCCAGCCTTTCGGTATTGCCCTTCTTCTCCACGCGCAAGCCAGGGGACAGGTATGACGATGAACGCCCTGTAATCCGGCTCCGGCCTATACTCGAAGTAATTGGCGAGGAGATGTTGACCACTATCTGGGTCATCTGAGATAAGACCCTTGTCTCGATCCTTGATCAGCTCTGTCTTGTCCTCATAGGAGAGCACCCCTTCTTCATCCAACTTGCACCAACGCGCCAGACCCGCGGCAACGGAGAGCCAGGCGATCGAATGGCGCCCAAAGGGCCGTGGCAAGCTTTTCGGATCTCTCGAAACGTAGTAGACCGAGGAGCCGCCTGCCGAAAGGATGCTGATGTTGACTCGAACGTCCTCGGAATTGGGATGCTCTTCGCCCGCTCCTTCCCGCCCCTTGATGGCATGGAGAATCTCCGCAGCGATACTCTCCCGCACCTGATCGACTGTCCGGACCAAGGACCGCTGGAGCTCGACGATCTCCTCGCTAAATACTGCGCTCTGGAGCTGATTCTTCCCTTGGATCACATTAAAGGCTGTATCCATCATGACAAGAAACGTGGGTCGATAGGATAGTAACCACCGCCAAGGGCGCTGAAATACGTAGGAGCTCCACCCCGAAGAGCGTTGCTTGCCTTCTCTACCACGGATGGGAATCTTATAAGGAATCGCGAGCCGGCTTCGCAGGGCCTCTCCAAGGCCCCTCAGAATCGCTGATCCGAAGAGAAACATCGAGAAGAAGAGCACGAAAAGCACGATGTAGTAGGTCTTGACCCCGCTCCCACCCGCAGAGCCGCTGGCCTGCGCAGGTTGCAGGCTGTCGAGCAGAGATACGACAGCCAAGCCTCCGAGCCCGCTCAGCACCGTTGTTGTGAAGTTGCTCTGGAGAAGGGATGCCGGCTTACCGCTATTGTTATTTTTCGAGCTTTGAGCCGGTGCCTCCCCGGTTGCGCTTTCACCTCCGCCTCCCTTCTTGGATGGACTTGGTGAGGAAAACGACGTAGTGGCCGGCGGAATCTGCCAGACCTCAACGACGGTCAGAAACGCAGAGAGGAGCGCGATAGCGATCACCGTCGTCCGTGGGAGAGCCGTTCCCGCTCCGCCTCCGAGATCCCATACCCAGCGCCAGAATGCTCCATGGGCGAAGGGAGGCGGCGCAGGTGGGAGAGAGGAGATCGCGGACTGCGCCAGAGACAGGGTGGAGATTGGAATGGCGAGCAAGTAGAAAAGAATAGTTCGGTAAGCGCGCATGGAGAGCCTCCTGCTCTTGCATTTTGAGCAAACTTTAACGCGCTCTCTCCATGAGGGCTCCACCCGGCCGGGTGGGTCGCAAACACCACCGGAGGGTTATGCAGGCTCTTCGATCCGCGAAGGAATCCGCGCTCTCCGCAGCAGATCCCCGAAGTGGCTGGTCACTCCGACGTGCCCGATCAGAACGACCCCCTCCCCCGTCCCCTCGATGCGGGTGATCAGGGCGCGGAGGGCGTCGATCCCCTGAGCGGTCTCCAGAGGGTGGAAGCGCTCGGGCTCTCCCGGGAAGATCACGCGCCCCCAACCCGCCGAAGCTCCCCGATGGAGTTGCACGACCCACGGCCTCGCGCCGTCGTGGGCCCACTCGAAGCGGACCGGACCCAGCTTGCTCGCGGCGCGGCGGCAGAGGTCCCGCAGGGAGCCGGCGATCTCCGGCGGCAGATCCTCCGGCGCCTGGCGGCCGAGCATGAAGCGGTCGCCGGCTCCGGCCACCCCCTCGACGACCGGCTCGCCGTCCGCGCCGGTCAGAAGGGCGCCGGAGAACCGGGCCTCCACCCCCTCCTGGGCGAGGATGGAGGCGATGAGCTCCCCGCCGGGGTCCTCCTCCTGGAGCAGACGGAAGGGGTCGGTCCAGCCGTGGTGGGTGGTGAAGCGGCCGGGCACCTGCTCGCGGGGGCAGGTGCGAATCCAGACCTCGGCGGTGCCGGTGCCCGTGCCGAACCAGAAGGGGGCGAGCCCGCGCGGGATCACCTGGGTGCGGGGGACCGGCAGGCCGAGAGCGTCGGCAATGAGGAGACCGAAGGCCTTGTCCCCGAGATGGCGGCTGAAGCGGTTAGGCCAGGTGATCCGCGGCGCGGACGGCGGCGGCCCGGGCTCCTCGACCTCCCAGAGGGCGGTGTGCTCCCCCCGGTACCCCCGCCGGATCGGGTGCAGGCTGAACTCAACCCGCTGCACTACTTTCGCCGGCAGGTTGGGGCGGAAGCCGTAGACCGTCTCCAGCAGGCGCAGCCCCAGATCCCGGGGGAGGCCGGCCGCGTCCGGCTTCTCGACGCAGCGGGGGGTGTCCCCGGGGGCGAATTCCAGAGCGTCCCCGAAGGCCACGCCGGAGACGCCGCCGTCCCGCACGTCCACCGTCTCGTTGAGGATGGTGTAGAGCCCCTCCCCGCTCAGCCGCCGCAGCTCGGCCAGGACCTCCCCGGCCTCCCTGCGGCCATAGACGAACGAGCGGCTCTTCGGGTTCTCCGGCTCCCAGCTCCGGATGTTGACCGAAGCCTCAGGCGAGGCGGCGAGCACGGCCGCCACCGCCTCCTCGACCGAATCGAACCGGTGCCCCGGCTGGAATCCCCGCACCCAGGCGTGCCGCTGGACGAGGTCCGGCCCGAAGCTCACGAACTGGGCGATGTTCGCGCGGCGGGCGAGGCGGTCGAGGATGTCGTCCTTGAAATGGCCGGGCACGGGGGGAGGATATCGCGGATGAAGCTTTCAAGCTGCACCCCGAGGTCCGCGGCTGCGCGACTGGCTCCCCCCGATGAGCCTTCGCTGTCACTCCTACCCACAGCAGCCAGCAGCACGGAAGGATAGGGATTGTGGCCGAGATAGCACAACGCTGTACAACCCTGCTACCAACATTTCCACAGTCGGCAATAATTATCGCTCTTAGTCCGATCCACCAGTATCCGCCAAAGATTCTAGCGTCCTCAACCACTTCCAGGCTGCTTTTGGAGATCTCGGCAGACCTGCTCGTTCAAGGTGAGCCATGTACGCTCCAGCACGAAGGGGTACCGCATGTACAGCATTCTCTCCCACAGAGGATGACAAAAGTTTCTTTGGCGCCTCAGGTTCTGGATCTACAAGCAGAAACAGGTGCTGATTCCTTGCTTGCCGACATACCCGTCCAAGAAGCTCACGAAGTCGTTTATCCTGCATGCCATGCCCCACGATATGCCAGACGATCATACCCTTCTGCTTTCCCAAAGAGTCAATGAGAAAGCCGTGTGCCGCCTCATATACCTGATAGAGATCTTCTACGGGAGTGCTCAATGGACTAAAGACTTCTTTATCATGACCAGCGATGGCCATGGTATGTAAGTGGCCAATATCACCATGAAGCTTAAACATATAGCGAGTTTCATCCTGAACATCCTTGCCAGGATTTCGCCGAATCTCTCGCATCGTAAGCCGCGCTTCCGCAGCAGTCGAGATAATCCGCCAGTGGTCCTTACAAGCAGAAGCCGAAATCGCTCGATTTGCAAACTGGGTGTAATTCGTCGTCATCCAAGCGAGCCAACCGAGACACGCAGCCGCGAGACTCTGATTCATGTGGCCCCAATCGTAATTGAGCAATGAGTTGCGAAAAGCTTCTCGCAACTTGGTTTCCCAAATCACAGCGTCAACTTTTTGATCGTCCCTCTCACTGCCTGCGGCAGGCGCAAGCCTGCGCCGCTGCTCATGACTGAGCAGTAGATCCCAATAAGAGTCAAGATCTTTACCCTTTGCGGCGCCCTGGACTTCCACCAACTCCTTCCACTCACCCTGCGACAAAAACGAGAGAAGAGGAAACCCACTATCATTGTTTCTTTTTGTATCTATACAGATACGACCTTCGCCACCGTCCCTCTTCTTAGTAAAAGGATAATCCATATTATAGAGAACCACATCGGTTCCGGGAAGACCAAAACCTCCTCTTTCCGCCTTTCTTTCAAATCCTGCTCCTGTCACCAAAAGATGGCAAACGCCTTTTATGCGCGAATTACGGTTTTTGACCTTCGGCCTTCCCCAGACTTGCTCTCGGATCTTTTCCAGAGTCTCTCGGGACTTCGGAAGGGCCACCTTCCCACTAATTGTCCCTTCGGAGTAGTAAGCACTTACCAAGTACCATTCAACCGAAGAGCCGTCCAAGCATTGCGCCACCTCCTTGCTATCATACTCAGGATCACCATGCACATCTACCAGGAAGATCAACCCACCTACAGTCGATTTAACTTTCTTTTCCACCTCCTTTTCCCCGTCCTTGCCTGCAGGGATCCACAAGAGCTCAAATCTGCCGTCATCACTATAGGAAGAAACTCCCGCCTGGAGCCAAGGCTCGGCATCCGAGTCCTCATACTGCGATCGCCCAGCCCGCCCCACCCCACCTATGCCGAAGCCAAGAGACCGGCTCAAATAGCGCCATACATAGAGAGGGAATCTACAACTGTCGTCAATCACTACGACACAAACATCGTTGTTAAAAGCTCTTTTGGTATCCATATCACCGCTCATCTTTCCTGAGAATAAACTCGAGCCGGCCTCGCCGACGAGTGTTACCAAACTCGAGTTTCCAGCCAACGGCGGCTGCCGACAAATTAGCTAAATACAGCCCCGTTCCATGGGACGGAAGGTCAATATCCAGGTAGGGATCAACTACCTGCTGCAACGATGATTTGACGACCTCGCTCTGAATACGATTAAATCGCCCGTCATCCTCCTCATTGTAATAAAACAACAAGCTCAAATCGATAGAGTGCCTTGGCGGGGGCGATTTAGGCTTTACGCGAGGGCAGGCCCTCCATGGCCTCTTTTTCCCCGGCTCGGACTGGATCCCATATAGGCGATCATTCTGCGCAAGCTCATTGAGAGTCAGTCGCAAGAAATGGTATTCTCGCGAGTCGAGACCTTTGGTCAATCGCGACTTTTCGGTAATCCGCCACCCGTGGTCCTTTTCCATAGTGCCAAAGAGATCTGCTAGAGTACGCTTAGCCCCCCCCCGTTTATCTCCAGCTCCACCTTCTTCTTCATTTTTCCTATTGTAGCAAAGCAGCCCTTGAAGATTGCGAAGATTCTTAGGTATGGTCTCCGCACTCAACCCACGCCTGATCATGTAATAGGCAAACCTCGCCGCAGTTGACTCAGCGTCAATCATCCTCATTGCTCCACGGTTATCCTCGTTCCAAGCTCGTACCGGATCAAGAGCCTGCGCCACCTCCCAGAGCTCGAGCAGGTGTTCGTCAAGAAGCTCAAGAAGACCATGCCCTAAGACTCCGAGAACCATGTTCTTCTGGACCGCCGCTCCTTGCCGGAAACGATTCGCCGTCCTTTCGACAGCTTCGAGGGCTTCTTCGTAAATCTTGCTGTGGGGCTCGAAGATCTCATAGTCTTCGCGTTTCTTGCGGAGCGCCTGTCTCTGCTCTCCGCACCACTTTTCGAGACTACTACTAAAAAGCACGACTTCGGGGCGCACGACAGAGGGACGGATTTCGTCTTCAGGCCCAGGAGAAGTTACATGAGCTCTTTCTGCCAAATCAGGAAATTTCTTCATTCTATTCTCCAGCAGATCTCTTAGCGCCGCCTGCCAGAAAGCTCCGGAGTGAGAGAGCCCTTTCTTCGCGATGGACAGTTTTTTCAACCTCTTTGCCTTGTCCAGGTAGCCTCCCACCTTCCCCGCGTCATTGGCCAGCATCTCCGCCATTTCATGTAGCCAAGCGACGATGTCTTCAAATGGCTTGAGATTTTGGATAATCCTGACATTCTCCTTCCCAAACGTGAGCTCGAGATATTTATTTGTCTCAACAAGGTCTGATGACTTGAGCTTCCGGATAAATTCAACGTTTTCCTGACCAAATTCGCGAGTTAAACGCTCGTCGGCGAGCTCAAGATGCGATGGCTTGACTATTTTATCGAATTCTTTGGCTTTATCTTCACCAAGAATCCTGCGTAGATCTTCCGCTTGAATAGGCGTGTCCAATTCCCTGGACAAAAGACGATCAACATATCCACCGAGGTTATTTCCCTTACCAAAGAGGACCCCAAACAACTTGCGAGGGGCCACCGGCATTTCCATTCCCAGGAGGTCCTTGAGGATATAGAACTGATCCTGAACTCGATAGCGGAGATCTTCCGGCACGTCCGCTTCGGCCATCCAGAGAGCAAGAGGAACCAGGGCCGAAGGGCAGGCCAGCATTCCTAGTGCATAGGCCCGACAGATCTCGTGCGCCGCGACTTCTCCCAGACTCCCCTTCGGATGCTCCGCACGCGCAGCGAAATCCCCTACTGCCTCATAGAAGCCTTTGATCGAGTCCCACTGAAGCTGAAGCTCCCCATCCGTCATATCCTTCCAGCCTTCCGGACGTCCGAGCCGCCGGCAGAGACGAATCAACGCCATATTGGAAGCCCGCAGAGTTTCCAAAGACAGCAGTGGGTCTCCATGACCAAAGAATCGGTGGATCTGTTCAATCCGTCTCGTCACAGCAGAGGATAATTCCTTTTTCCTTTCCGTTGCTCGTGCGCGAGTGATTCTCCAAAGCGTATCTCCGTCAAGAAGGTTCTTGGCGATCGTGATCCGCATTTTAATATCGAGGTTATCGGGTGATCCGAGCCAGGCGCCCATGGCCTCTTCGAGATCCTCCATGAGCTTACGGAACCAGTCGAGCGATTCCGCCCCCTCACTTTCTGTTGCGTAATTGAAGAGCTGATGATTGGCTCGATTGAGCACGACTTCCAGGATTTCCTTGAATAAATGCTTGTCCTTCACTTCGCGCGCCGCTAGGAGCGCGTTTTTGAGCAGACTGCTGAAGTTACCGCCACTGGACCAAATGCTGTCTAGAGCGACCAGCGGGCGAAGGTGCCTGGGAACCCACTGTTCGACCGGACTGCGCATTACTTCTTGCGGTGAGTTAGAATACTTTGCCTTCCAAGAAGGTTGGGGAGGTTGGGTAAGGTTCGGCGAAAGGATCCAACGCACAAGACCCGATGTCAGCTCCGGCGCGGCGACACGGACCGACTCCGGGCGGCGGAGCAGATATCCATGAACGTTCCGCTGATCTTCCGGGCCATCTTCCAAATTCGCCAGCCAGTCACGCCAGAGCTCATCGTATTTACTGTGGCGTTGCTTGGTGTGTTTCGGGTAGTGGAGACTCGTCAGGCGCAAAGTTCCAGCGGCGGTCGCGATCACAAGACGCGTGATTTGGCCGTGAGGAGCTTGGCCTCCTTCCGAGGTCAGCAGGGCGGAAGCGAAGGCCGTAGAGCGCAGCGAAAAGCGCCCCAGGCGTTGCCCCGGAACCCTGAATCGATGATGCTCCTCGCTTTCCTTACCTTTCCGCAGAGGCTCCACGGCGGCCTCATCGGAAATCAGCACCGCGGTGCCGCTTTGCATGAGAGCCAGAATCAGGCTCGTTTTCCCATCATACGGGTTCTCACTGTCGAAAGCGTGGAGTCGCGCAACCGGTCCTTCTTCGCGCATGGCCCAAAGAGTGTCATATTTAGTCTTTCCCTCTTGCTGATCAAAGAAGGATTGAAATGCGGCTAAGGTACCGTCCGCACCGCCAGCGACCACTCGCGAGGGGCGCTCCTTCCCGCTTGGCCAAGCCTCGCGATAGGTCAAGGCCCACACAGGCGTTCCAAGGCGCCCCACCAGCATGGCGCTATCCTTGTTGATCTCGAAGCCATCCTCGTCAACCTGGATCTGGGTTTTCCAGATCTGACCATCTCCGCAACCCAGAATGACGGTATAGGGGCTTGCCCTCGTCTCTGGAGATCCCTCAAGCTCTTCAGGGGCTGCCAGAGAGAACACCGGATTTCGCTTGACGGTCCTGAGCTCAGGGAAGGGAGTAGGAAACTGAAAGTTATCCTTCTGATGCAGGGGCTGTAGGGTGCCATCGAGAGCAATGCGCAGGAGCCCGATCCGCGGACGCCCCTCGATCCCCTGAAGCCCGACCAGCACCAGACGGCTATGTGGGTTGGACGGATCGAGCTCGAGCAGGCTATAGACCGATTCCTGCTCTTCCAGGCTTCCGGAAGCCATTTGGGAGGGCGACCTTTTCCGAGAGGCTCGGCCAGATTCGGCCAGGAGACCGGTGACCATCAATGGGGCCGGCGAAGCTGTATCCGGTTCATCGATCCAGTGGAGCCGGAGAGAGGACCCTTCCTTCTCTCCGGTTCGGGTGGGAGCCTCCAGCAAAAACAGCCTTGTTGTGCTGCCCTCACCGAGTTTTCCGAGAAGAATTCTGCGGCTATAGCCGGAGCCGCTTTCCTCAACAGCCTTCACCTTCCCTGGCGGAGGATAGGACTGTTCCCAGGCGACTCCACGTTTACCGTCCCGGGATGGGGTATAGACTTGGACTCCGCCTTTGATCCAGGAGGCGGCAATGAATTCTTTACAATTTTTTGGTCCACGCTCGACACGGAGGTGCTTCACATCCCATGGAGTCTTACCACCTAAGTTAGGCTTTTCGGGAAACACTGCCTCTACGTCGACTCTCCTCTGAAGAAGCATGGACTCATAGACGAGCCTGTCAAATTGCCGGTCCGGGGTCTGTTGGTTGGTCAATGGCACGAGGGCTGAGAGAATGCTCTTCCGTTCGGCGTAGGTCTCACCAAAAACGCCCCACTTGCGGGCATATTGAATATTCCTCTCCAAGCTGTTCAGCAGAAACTTTAGGGATTGGCTGGGGTACGTCGAGTTGGGTTTCTGGGAGTACTTCAAGCTCAATCGGCGCAGCCAGCGGATGATTCCCAGGTAGTTTTGCCCTTTGCGGTTCCCACTGTAGCGGTGGACCGCACCCAACAAGGTATGGGTCCAGAGCGTCACGGCTTGACCGGCACGCTTCACGGAAACGTCGGAAAGGATCGTGTCGAGGGCTGACTGAGCCAAGCCAATACCCGGGTTCCTCAGAAACCCAGTCAGCTCTTCTGGCTCTTCTGCTCCGGTTTTCTCGATATAGTCCGCTATGAGCGCCTCGAAACACCAGGGCGTCTCCTCGTCGACCTTCTCCCTGTCGTAATCCTTGTCGTGATCCTTCTTGAGATCCAGCCAATCACCCCGGGACAGGCACTGACTCCGTTTTTCAACGCTGGGCTGATCTGAGTACCAGGTGAGGACGATAAGGTCGTTTCGGCAAGCTTGTCCGAGCAGAATCGTGCTTTCTGAATGAGAGCCGACTTGCCCTTTCGTTCGCAGCGAAGCAAGCGCCCGCATGACCGGAAAGTCGCCTTGCAGAATCCCAGAGCGTCTCCAAACCGATGGCTCCGCAATATCCCTAAGATCATCCCAAAGGAGATGTACATCTCCATTCAGATCTGAGACCCAGAGAAAGCGCTTTTTCTCTCGAACGATATAGGTGACCGCCAAACACAATCCCGTAAATCCCTGGAGGTTGACGGGCACGATTTCGAAGCTGCCCTTTTGTCGACGCAGCAGGAAAACACCCCCATCTGTCGATAGATAGGCACCTTCCGCTATATCATCCCTAGATTTCTGTGCTATGGCAGTCGCGTCGAAGATGAATCCAGGACGCTCGTAGTCGCCCCAGAGGTCATCTTTACCCTTACGTCGAAGTGCGTTTCGCTCAACCGAAGTTGCCTTGGCACGCCACAGCAACCCTGACTTGGAAATGAGGATCCGTTCGTCCGGACCGGTTTTCAGAACGTGCCCCAATGCGACGGCCTTTCCCAGGTTGCAGCGAAAATTAAGCTCAGGAGCCTTATCACCGGTTTTGCTCTTGACATCGTATAGGGCGGCCGGCCGATAGCGATGGGAAACCAGCAACTGCTCAGGCCCCCACAAGCAGACGTGAGTAATAGCCCCGCACTCCTGGTCGTTCTTGAGATCGATTCGGAGCTTCTCCTGAGGCCCCGGATCACTCCATCTCAGCAAGGCAAGGTCTCCAGAGTCGTGCCCCACCGCCAGCCATCCATTGCCCAGATCACAGAGAGCTCGCGCGCCCACCATCTGTGCCTTTATCCCCTTCTTTGTCCCCTTCGTAGCGCCACAAAGGGGCTGCGCCTCACAATGCTCGGGGTCGTCGGGCTGAACAACCTTGGTGATGGAGCCGTCTTTGCAGCCTACAAAGAGGGCCGTCCGGTCGCGAGAGAGATGGATGGAGCGAGGGCCATAACCGCACGAAAACTGCTGGGACTTGGCGCTGAGCCGCGGTTCCCGTCTGTTTTGTTGATCCGTTGGCACATTCTACCCCCGAGGTATCTCTTACCGTATGAGGCCGAAGAATCTCCTAGGGCAATGCATAGCCGTCTCTATCTGGTTAACCAGAGGCGACCAGCCCTCTTCAGCGATGAGAGAGAATTATATAACGACTAGACGGCGGATGCCGCAAGGGGGGTGGATACAGAGGGAATTTGGTATCCATCGATAAACCGCCGGTGCCACTCCTCCAGCACCAGAAGCTGCCAGAGCACGCGGTGGTGGTCCCGTTCCCCCGCCGCGTGCTCGCGCACCAGCGTCCTCACCGCCTCGGGACGGAAATAGCCGCGGTCGTGGAAGCGGTCGCTGTCGAGCACCTCGGCGACGTAGCCGCGCAGGTCCCCCTGGAACATGTGGGCGAGCGGCGTCGGGAACCCCATCTTGCCGCGGTAGAGGATCTCCTTCGGCAGGTAGGGCTCCATGGCCTTCTTGAGGATGTACTTCGTCTCCCACCCCTTGACGCGGAAGCGAGGCGGGATGCGGCCGCCCAGCTCGACGACGCGGTGATCGAGGAAGGGCACCCGCAGCTCCACCGAGGTCGCCATCGTCATCTTGTCGGCCTTGATCAGGAGATCGTCCGGCAGCCAGCTCTTGACGTCGAGATACATCATCCGCAGAAGCGGATCGAGCCCCTCGGTCTTGTCGTAGTAGCGGCCGATCAGGCCCGGCATGGCGCTGCCGTTGAAAAGGTTTTTGATCTCGGGGCGGTAGAGCGCGTCCTTGGCCGGCGTCTCGTAGAAAGAGACGCCCGTGTATCGCCTGTCAAGCGGCTGATTGGAAAGCTCAGTGTATTTGTTCCACTTGCCGCCGAGCCGGTTGAGGAGCGGATTGATCATGCCCTGGCGCAGGCCCGACGGCAGCGTCCGGTAGCGTTCGAGGGCGGCCATGTATTTGTAGATCGGATAGCCGCCGAAGACCTCGTCCGAGCCCTCGCCCGAGAGCACCACGGTGACGTCCTCCCGCGCCAGCTTGGAGACGAAGTAGAGCGAGATCGCCGCCGATTCGGTGACCGGCTCGTCCATATGCCAGACGAGCGATGGGATGAAATCGCGGAATTCCTCGGGCTTGACAAAGATCTCGCGGTGGATCGTGCCGAACTTCTGGGCGACCTGCCGGGCGTAGCGGGTCTCGTCGAACTCGGGGCCGAAGTCGTAGGCCACGGTGAAGGTGCGGATGTCGCGGATGCCCATCTCGTGCATCAGCGCCACCACGGCGCTCGAATCGACGCCGCCGGAGAGGAAGACGCCGAGGGGGACGTCGCTGCGGAGCTGGAGGCGGACCGAGTCGCGCAAGAGGCCGATCGACCGGCGCACGCACTCCTCCTCGCTCATCTCCTCAGGGCTGGGCTCCAGGTCCCAGTACTGGCGCAGGCGCGGGCCGTCCCGGCCGACCGTCATGCACCAGCCGGGCTGGAGCTTCTCGATCCCCTGGAAGAGGGTGCGCTCGGTGGGCACGTAGCCGACGCTCATGTAGGCGTCGAGCATCTCCAGGTTGACCCGGGGGGGCTCCGGCGAGACGGCGAACAGGGCCTTGATCTCGGAGGCGAAGGCGATGCCGTCCGCGCTCAGCGTGAAATACAGGGGCTTGATGCCGAGCCGGTCGCGGGCGATGAACAGGCATTTCGTCCGGCGGTCCCAGATGGCGAAGGCGAACATGCCGTTGAGCCGCGAGAGCATGGCCTCCCCCTCCACCTGGTAGAGGCGGAGGATGACCTCGGTGTCGGTCTGGGTCTGGAAGGTGTGCCCCCGGGCTTCGAGGTCGGCGCGCAGCTCGAGGAAGTTGTAGACCTCGCCGTTGAAGGTGATGGCGAGCTGGCCGTCCTCGGTGAACATGGGCTGGCGCCCGCGCCGCGAGGTGTCCAGGATAGTCAGGCGCTTGTGGGCGAGGCCGACCGGCCCCTCCTCGTAATACCCCTCGTCGTCCGGCCCCCGATGGGCGAGGCAGCCGCCCATCGCCCGCAGCTCACTCGGAGCGGCGGGCCGCCCCGAGCGGAAGTTGTAGATCCCCGCGATGCCACACATGAACGGCTCCTCCCAAGGCTTGGCCTGGATACACCAGCGCCTGGTCTGGAAGGGGAAGCAAGAAGCGGGCCTCCCGGGCGGTTTCCAGAGACCACCTAGATATGTATAATGCGCAAGAACTGGAAAGGAAGGAGAGTCAACATGAAAGCCGGACGTTTACTGCTCTGTGTTCTGACCCTCGCGCTCATCCTCTACGCCTCCCGCGCCTCCGCGAATCCCGCTCCCGCCTGCAGCAGCTCCTGCGATTTTGAGACGCCCTGCAGCGCGAAATGCTCGATCTTCGCGAACGGGACCTATACGAATGTGACTTGCGGTGATTACGGAGTCTGTGCTCTCTAAAAGGGTGTCTCGAAAGTCAGCCCCGCAGGGGCGCAGGCGCACCTCTTGGGACCGTTCAGGGCCCCCCACCCGCAGGGCGGAATTTGCTCAGCCTGGGGTGTCAACCCCAGGACTGGGCCCGCCTACCTCCTTCCCGAGCCCCGCAGGGCCGACACCTCGGTGGAGCTTCCAATCGGCAAAGACATGCCGGCCCTTCGGGGCTTGGAGACCTTGGGGGCCTTCCCACCTGGGGTTGACACCCCAGGCTGAGTAAATTCCGCCCTGCGGGCGGGTTGCTCAAAGGCTGCGGCGCCCTGCTTTTCGGGCCCGTGCTCCGAGAAGCCTTATGCAGAAGGCTGAGATGGAGGTGCCAGCACTCCCAGGGCCACTGCTGGTGTGCAGACCGTCATGAGATTGACGAGTCGCGTCAGATGCTCATTGTCCAAGGTGACC
>Ga0308176_10000265_pt1 | contig 35288 bp, 26 predicted proteins | sample PhyCR2_3_FD_203890 | JGI IMG/M metagenome (GOLD analysis project Ga0308176, IMG submission 203890) | Soil microbial communities from UC Gill Tract Community Farm, Albany, California, United States - DLSLS.C.R2 | ecosystem: Environmental > Terrestrial > Soil > Agricultural land | place: USA... | reverse complement strand
GGGGGGGGGGGGGGGGTGGGGGGGGGGGCAGATGGAGGAGGTGGTGCGGCTGACGCTGGAGCAGCCGGCGGCGTCGCAGAAGGGGCTGGACGAGACGCTCTTGCTGCTGGGGCGGATCGAGATGAACCTGAAGCGGTATCCGGAGGCGGTGCGGTATCTGACGACGGCGGCGCGGCGGCGGCCGGGGGATGTGGAGGTGGCGGAGGCGCTGCGGGAGGCGGGGCAGAAGCTTCGAGGGTCTGGGAGCACCTCGACGTCGTCGCCGGCGGGCGGGAACAGTGCGGCGTCGGCGCCTTCCCCTTAGAATTACGACGATTGACTCGAGAGGCGCAGAGAAAGATCGGGCAGCCGGTGAACCGCGCGGGGCTGCTCGGGCGCGCGGGGATTCTGCGGGTGGCGATGGCGGTGGTGGCGCTGGGGACGATGGGGCCGCTGTGCTGGCATGATTTTCTGCTGACGTGGGACGATGCGCCGACGATCGCGCGGAACGAGCATTTCAATCCGCCGACGCTGGGGGGGATTGGGTATTACTGGGGGCATTCGAACATGGGGTTGTACGTGCCGGTGACGTACACGGCGTGGGGGGGGCTGGCGTACGTGGCGCGGGTGGATCAGCCGGACGAGACGGGGGTTTCGTTGAATCCGTGGGTGTATCACGCGGCCAATGTGGTGGTTCACGTGGTGAATTCGCTGTTGGTGCTGGAGATCCTGGGGGTGTTGATGGGGGTGGGGTGGGGGGCGGCGGTGGGGGCGATGGTGTTCGCGGTGCATCCGGTGCAGGTGGAGGCGGTGGCGTGGGCGGCGGGGATGAAGGATTTGTTGTGCGGGATGTTTTCGCTGGTCGCGGTGTGGCAGTACTTGGTGGGAGTGCAGAATGCAGAATGCAGAATGCAGAATGAAGGGGGTGGGGATGGGTGGCGTTTGGGAGTGGCGGCGGGTGCGATGGTCGTCGGGCAGCTGTGTAAACCTACGGCCATGGTGGTGCCATTGGTTGCGGCGGCGATTGATGGGTGGGTGATTGGGAGGCCGTGGCGGAAGGTGATTGTTTCGGCGGGGGTTTTGTTGGTTGTGGCGGTGCCGGGGATGGTGGTGGCGCGGTGGATTCAGCGGGCGACGAGCATTTCGATCGTGCCGGTGTGGCAGCGGGTTTTTGTGGCGGGGGATGCGCTGGCGTTTTATTTGTGGAAGGTGGTGTGGCCGGCGGGGTTGGCGCTGGATTATGGGCGTCGGCCGCGGTGGGTGATGGGGCATTGGTGGGGGTATGTGACGTGGGTGGCGCCGGCGGCGGTGGCGGTGGTGTTGTGGGCGGGGCGGAGGCGGTGGCGGTGGCTGGTGGGGGCATGGGTGGTGTTGGTGGCGGGGGTGTTGCCGGTGCTGGGGTTGTCGCCGTTTTTGTTTCAGCATTATTCGACGGTGACGGACCATTATCTGTACCTGTCGATGCTGGGTGTGGCGATGGCGGCGGCGTGGGGGGCGGAGGCGCTGCGGCGGTGGTCGCCGCGGGGGGCGGGGGTTGTCTGCGGCGTGGTGGTGGGCGTGCTGGGGGGGAGGGCGATGGTGGAGGGGGCGTATTGGACGAACGACCTGACGGTGTGGCGGCGGAACCTGGAGGTGAATCCGCGGAGCTTTGCGGCGGAGAACAACCTGGGGATGGCGCTTCAGATGGCCGGCGACGTGTTGGTGAATCGCGGGCAGCGCGCGGCGGCTTTGGAGTTGTACCGGGAGGCGGAGGGGCACTTTCGGCGGGCGGACGGGCTATTGCCGGGGTTTTCGCTGGCGAAGCAGAATGTGGCGATGGCGCTGGCGAAGCAGGGGCGGGTGGAGGAGTCGATCACGATGATCGAGGAGTCGGTGCGGACGGCGGAGGGGTCGGAGGTACCGCCGGACATGCGGGCGAATTATGACGAGGCGCTGGTGACGCTGGGGCAGGTGCAGATGAACCGGGGGAAGTATGGGGAGGCGAAGCGGTATTTTGAGGAGGCGCTGCGGAAGCGGCCGGGGTGGGAGGCGGCGGAGCGGGGGGTGAAAGATGCGGAGGCGAAGATGCGCGGGGCGGCGACGCGCGGGGGGGCGACGGGGCCGGCGAATGGATTGCGACCATGAATGATGGAACTGAACCAAAGCCCGAGGCCAGAGCGGTCGTAGACTACGCCGTTCCGCGAGCGGACGTCGTTCCTCTCGCAAGGCACAGCAAATTGGCTGTCGTTGCTCTGGTTTTCAGCATCGTTAGCTGCCCCTTCCTACTAATCGAGCTGCTGCCTCACGACAGGGTGTTCGGTGTCACTCCACCCCTGACGGTCGCGGCCCCGCTGCTGGGGCTTGCGCTAAGTCTGGTTGCCACGCTGAGAGTCCGAGCGTCTGACGGAGTGCTTACCGGGATCGTCCTCGGAGTTGTCGGCATGATCGTTAGCGTCTTCTGGTTGTTTATGATGCTGGTGATATACGCGATGAGCAATTCCGTCGGGTTCGGGCCGGCCGACTGAGTTGCTTTGCACCGAAGCGGCTGTGGTGTCATGCGGTTCGGGAATCTGCTATGGCGGCAAGTCGGCGGGTTGATCGGGCGGGGGTGCTGGTGGCCGTGGTGACGGCGCTGGTGTTTGCGCCGTCGGTGGGGAATGAGTTTTCGGTGTGGGATGACGAGCCGAACATTTATCGCAACGAGGGGATGAACCCGCCGAAGGCCGAGGCGCTGGGGGAGTATTGGAATTGGCGGAGGCCTTACCTGGGGCTGTACGTGCCGCTGGTGTACACGGTGTGGTGGGGTCTGGCGAAGCTGACGTACGTGACGGAGCCGACGGACCAGGGGGTGCACGTGGACCCGCGGGCGTATCACGCGGTGAACGTGGTGCTGCACGTGGCGGCGGCGTGCGTGGTGTTCGCCATCCTGCGGGAGATATTGCGATCACGTGAGGACGAAGAGGGGGAAAAGAACCAGACGCGTTGGGCGGCGGCTGTGGGCGCGCTGGTGTTCGCCGTGCATCCGATCCAAGCGGAAGCCGTGAACTGGGCGACGGGGTTGAAGGATGTGATGTGCGGGGTGTGGATGTTGGTGGGGGTGTGGCAGTATTTGGTGTGGGCGGGGGGGAATGCAGAATGCAGAGTGCAGAATGCAGAATTGAAGGGACCCTCACCCCGGCCCTCTTCCGGAGGGAGAGGGGGTAGAGCGTGGTGGCGGTATGGGGTGGCGACTTGCGCGTTTGTGTTGGCGCTGTTGTCGAAGCCGACGGCGGTTGTTACGCCGGTGATGGCGGGGGTTTTGGATTGGCTTGTGTTGCGGCGGCCGTTGAAGCGCGTGGTTCTTGCGGTGCTGCCTTGGGTGTTATTGGCGTTGCCGTTTGTGGTGATGACGAAGGGGGCGCAGCCGGCGGCGAAGGTGGAGAAGAATGTAACATTGGTACCACTTTGGGTGCGGCCGTTGGTGGCGGGGGATGCGCTGGCGTTTTATTTGGGGAAGGTGGTGTGGCCGGTGGGGCTGGCGACGGATTACGGGCGGACGCCTTCGAAGATCCTGGAAGTGGGGTGGGCGTATTGGACGTGGGCGGCGGCGGCGGCGGTGGGGGTGGTGTTGTGGGTGAAGCGGCGGGAGTGGGCGGTGGTGGCGGCGGGGGGATTGGTGTTTGTGGCGGGGGTGCTGCCGGTGCTGGGGCTGACGCCGTTTTTGTATCAGTATTATTCGACGGTGGCGGATCGGTACGTGTACGCGTCGATGCTGGGAGTGGGGATGGCGGCGGCGTGGGGGGTGTGGGAGCTTTGGCCGCGGGGGAGGCGGGTGGTTGGGGGCGCGGCGGCGGGGGTGATTGGCGCACTGGCGGTGTTGACGGTGATCCAGGGGTGGTACTGGCGGGAGGACCTGTCGCTGTTCCGGCAGACGATTGCCGTGAATCCGCAGAGTTTTGTGGCGTGGAATAACGTCGGGATTGCGCTGGAGGCGATGGGGGACGAGGCGCGCGGGCAGCGCAAGGAGGCGGAGGCGACGCGGTATTACGACGAGGCGGCGGACAGTTATGCGCGGTCGGCGGACATCCGGCCGACGTTCGTGCTGGCGATGGAGAACCGGGCGATTGCGCTGAGCAAGATGGGGCGGAACGACGAGGCGGGGGGGCAGATTTTTTCGATCATTTCGGAGGACCGGGATCGGGATTGGCCGGAATCGATGAAGTCGCGGCTGAACGAGGGGATGCTGCGGGCGGCGCTGATCCAGATCAGGGAAGAGCACCATGCGGCGGCGGCGAAATATCTGGCGGAGATCCTGCGGCGCGATCCGGAGAATAAGGAGGCGAAGGCGTGGCTGGGAGTGGCGAGGGAGAAGATCAGGGGCGCGGCGACGACGGCGACCGCGCCTGCGACCACGCGGGCGGCTTCGCGGGGCGCACGTTAATAGCGGGACGAGGCGGCCTTGACGGCATCCGGGCGCGCCTTGGCGATGACGAAGAGGCGCTCGAGGGTGCAGGCGCGGAAGATGCCGTGGAGGCGGGGGGACATGCCGCAGAGGACGAGGCGGCCGGCGGATTGCTTGACGACCTGGCGGACGTTGACCATCAGGCCGAGCATGGCGCTTCCCATGTAGGAGACGCGCGTGAGGTCGAGGATCCAGGGCTGGTCGGGGGCGGCGGCGACGGCGGAGATGAGGGTGGTGCTGAACTGGTCGAACTCGACGGTGTCGAGGACCTCGGGCAGGTCGAGCTCGATGAGGTTGACCGGGGCGGCGGTCGATTCGACGGACGTGACCCTGAGAAAATCCTTGGCCATGTGCATGTACGGCTCGCGGTGCGGCGGTGTCCCCGGCGCGGGAGGCCGCTGGTAATGAATTTAATCTTAATCCGAATCGCGTGCGGGGAAAATTCCGTGCGACCGACCGAACAGGTCCTTGCGCGTCGCGCGGGTTAGCGGACCTGAAGGGTCTCGGCTTCGAAGGTGATGTTCAGGGGGAGGATTTCGACGGCTTTTCGCTTGCCGTCGCGGTGGACGGCGCCGGCGAGCCAGGCGTCATAGCCGATCGCGTCATTGGCGAGGCGCAGGCATTGGTCGGCATCCTTGGGGTCGATAAAGACGGCAAAGCCGGTGCCCATGTTAAAGGTGGCGTAGGCCTCGCGGGTGGCGACGGGGCCGTGGTCCATGATGAATTGAAAGACCGGCTGCGGCGGGCGGACGGTGGTGATTCGGTAGACGAAGGGCTGGTCGAGGCGCATGAGCTTGCGCCAGCCGTGGCCGGTGACGTGGGCGGCGTAGTGCAGGTGAATGCCGGCGCGCTGGCACGCGGCGACGAAGCGGACGTAGATGACAGAGGGGTCGAGGAGGGCTTGGCCGTAGGGGCGGCCGTCGGGGAGGGGGGTGAGGTAGCCGTGGGGCAGGCGGTCGGCGAGGGCGCGGCAGAGGGTGAGGCCGTTGGTGTGAACGCCGGAGGAGGCGAGGAAGAGGATGGCGTCGCCGTCGCGCACGTCGCCGGTGATGCGGTGGGATTTGGGGGCGATGCGGCCGACGGCGGAGCCGGCGAGGACGATCGTGTCGGGGTTGACGATGCCTTTGAGAGCGGGGGTTTCGCCGCCGCCCCAGACGGCGTTGGCCTGGCGGCAGCCTTCGGCGAAGCCTTCGGCGAGGTCGTCGGCGCGGCGGGGGAAGGCGGAGAACCAGGCGGCGTCGCCGACGGCGGCGTGCATCGCGACGGAGAGGGGCAGGGCGCCGGTCGTTACAAGATCGTTGACGATGGTGGCGACGGTGTCGATGCCGATGTTGCGGTAGAAGCTTTGGCCGGTGAGGCGGAGCATGGCGTCGGCGACGAGGTTCTTGGTGCCGAGCCCTTCTTCGACGTGGGCGAGGTATTCGGTCGAGGTTTCGAGGAGGTAGGCGCTTTCGCCGCGGATGTGGGGGGGTTCGGTGAGGGCGTGGGAGGGGAGGGCGGGCGTGGTGGAGGCGGCGGCGCGCTGGCAGGCGCGTTTGAAGGCGTCGAGGTGGTCGTAGTTGACGCCGGCGGATTCGTAGCTGAGGGGGGCGGGTAGCGTTTCGTCGGGAGTGGCCATCGGGGGCGAGTATTAGGGCGGGGAGGGGGTGCGGTCAAATGGCGGAGGGTGAGGCGCGACAAGCGGCGAAGCGGCGGGCGACGGGTACGTGGCGAACCAAATTGAGGTGGTATTGTCTGATGCAAGCGACGGAGCGAGTTAGGGCCGCTGATGCGCAAAATGGCATGCCCGCAGGATCCCCTTGTGTTGAGCTATCGTCCGGCGGTGCTCGCGTTGCTCGGGACCGAAATCAGTTGCCCGGCCGGCACATGCACCAGTAATCTGAGCAGAAGGACCGGCGTGCTAGTTTGCGCCGCCGGTCAGGATAATCAGAGATTATGTCGCAGATCGAGGACGAACTCTACGAAGCGCTCAAGGCGGTTCACGACGAAGAGTCGTTCCTCCAATTCCTGCTTACGCTGCGAGACCATCGCGAGGCATCCATCGAGTTGGAGAAGGTGACGCCCAGTTCTCCCTACGGTCCTGATGCGCTGGGCTGGGAGAACATGACGATCGAACGGTTCTTTGATACAGCCGTGCGATACGCCCGGGATTCGGTTAACGGCAATCCGAACTACACCCGACCCGACAACCCGTGGCGGCGCTGCGCGGACATCCTGTACGGAGCAATCGGCTACGAGTAGCGGCGTCGCGGGCTGCGACATAACTCGCCAATGCACCGGACCGTGCCGGCGGTATAGTTTCTGTCTGGTCGAGCGTGGCGCGGTGCCGGCCCGGCCGGTGATCGGCCCTACGTTAGGCCGCGCAGGAAGCAGTACCATGAGACGGTGGACGAAGGCGATTGTTCCGACGTTGTTCATTCTATGTGCTACGGCATTTGCGTTGCAGATGGTTCGCAGCTGCTACGTCTCCGAAAAGTTCGTCTGGCATCGAGGAATGACGCTGTTCACAGTTGGCACCGATTACGGCCGTCTAAATCTCTACGTAGAGCAGATGATCTGGTCGGAAAAGGCGGCGTACTTCTGGCGCTTACCTCACGATCCGCACCGCCCTTGGCTCGCACCTGAATGGCGCTACTCCAACCCATGGTCGCTTGAAGTCCCGCTGTGGCTATTGCTCCTGGTGACAGCGACCGCAAGCGTCACCAGCAAGTGGCGAGTCGCACGCAAGCACCGGTCAAGCTGCTGTCGGTCTTGCGGGTACGACTTACGGGCAACGCCGCAGCGGTGCCCAGAGTGCGGAATGCTAGCGCACGTCCACGACGAAGCGCGGGATAACCCGCCGATGCAGCGGTCCGCCACGGCCGATGCCGGCTCTATAGAATGAACGTTCGCAGCGGCCATGGCGGCCACTGATCGGCATTACGTTATCCCGCCGCGCCGGACAAGGTAGTCACGGGTGATACGCCACGCGCGGCAAGTACGGACATCAGCAATGAAGCGAGGACAGGAGGGACATGGCGCTTAAGCGGATGGACAACGTCCTCGTCGTTGTCGACGACCTCGAAGCCGTGAAGGCGTTCTTCATCGAGCTGGGCCTCAGGCTTGAGGGCGAGACGACCGTCGAAGGGCCGGCGGTTGGGAAGCTGATCGGGCTCGAGGATGTCCGGGCCACCCTCGCGATGTTGAGGACGCCCGATGGGCAGGGGATTGAGCTGGACAAGTTCCACACGCCGGGCGCCATCAGGTTTGGGCCTGTGGACGCGCCGGTGAACACGCTGGGCATTCGTCGCGTCATGTTCGCCGTCGATGGTCTCGACGAAGTCGTCGCGCGCATGCGGGACCGCGGGGCCGAGGTCATTGGCGAAATGCAGTACGGGGACGCGTACCGGCTGGCCTACATCCGCGGGCCCGAGGGGATCATTGTCGCGCTGGCCGAGCAGCTGGGCTAAGGCAGATACCGGCGGAATGGTGTCCGCGCGCGGCTGAACATCGGTCTATGATTTTTCTCATTTTTCAGTTGCAATTTCGCGGAAGGTGCGGAATAATTCACGTCGCTTCGGCGTTGAGCCGAAAGAGAAGTGTTCGAGGAAGTCATGAGCGCAAAACGATATCAACATCTATGGCTTAGCTCCGAACCGCGGATGATGCGCCGCGGGACGGATTGCTTCGTCCTGATTCGCTCATAACCTCCCTGCCTTGACCGGCCGGGAGTTCTTCCCGGCTGCGAGACTTAACCACTTACATCCGGGAAGACGTTGGGCGAGGCGAAAGGCCGCGTTTTTTGCGGCGTTTTCGCGTTGCTTTTGAGTTGGGCCTGTAGCTCAGCACGGCTAGAGCGCCTGCCTGACTTGCAGGAGGTCCGTGGTTCGAGTCCACGCCGGCCCATGTGGAGATTCCGCGCCAATGGTGCGGCGGAAGTGTGGAAGTGAATTAGAGATACGCCTGTAGCTCAAGCGGCCAGAGCGCCGTGCCCACACCACGGAGGTTGCCGGTTCGAGTCCGGCTTGGCGTACTGATGTTGTGTTACGTGGTTGTGTTTACGTTTGATGCGCTGGTAGCTCAGCGGTAGAGCAGCCGCCCGATAAGCGGCAGGGCGCACGTTCGAGCCGTGCCCGGCGCACTGAAGGTTGAAAGGACAATCCCGGGAGGCCGTTGAGGGGACGGCCATCCCGGGGACGCATCGGCAGCTCGATTGGACGAGCACCGGTCTACGAAACCGGCGGTTGAAGGTTCGAACCCTTCCCGGTGCATAGGTGTCGGAGGTGGTTGTATTTAGGAGTGACGCACTCGTAGCTCAACGGTAGAGCCTCCGGGTCTTAACCGGGTGGTTGCAGGTTCGAGTCCTGCCGGGTGCATTGGATCGAGTTTGAGCGAGGAGGACGCGATGGAGGCCAGGAGAAAACGGTGCCGCGATTAACAGGCACCGGTAGCTCAATGGAAGCAAGAGCGGCCGCCTTCTAAGCGGTTGGTTGTGGGTTCGAATCCCGCCCGGTGCGTTTGTTGCGCGACGCGTGGTCGCGTGGGCACCGATAGCTCAACGGCAGAGCCGCCGGCTTTTAACCGGAGGGTTGCGGGTTCGAGTCCTGCTCGGTGCATTCGTGAGTAGGCAGTAGGCGGTAGGCAGTAGGCAGAAGAAGAGAAGACAGTTGGTTCAGTAGCCCAACTTGGCAGAGGCGTCCGACTCAGAATCGGACTGTTGCAGGTTCGAATCCTGCCTGGACCACTAAGAAAGTTCGACGTTGCGGTAGCTCAAGCGGAATGAGAGCGCGGCCCTCCGAAGGCCGAGGTTGAAGGTTCGAGCCCTTCTCGCAACACGTGAATCCGGCAGGTCGCTCTGATAGCCCAATCGGCAGAGGCCCGCGGTCGAGAGCCGCGGTGGTGCAGGTTCGAATCCTGCCTGCGGCATGAAAGCAGTGCGAAAGGAGCAATGGTCATGAGTTGTCGCTCGTCATCATCGGATCGGTCGTCCGATTCGTCCGGCTCTATGACCGGAGGGTTAGCCTAACTGGTAAGGCACCTGTCTCGAAAACAGGCGTAGGCTGCGGCCTTTGTGGGTTCGAGTCCCTCACCCTCCTTTGGAAGCGAGATGCCGGAGGGTTGGCAGAGAGGACCAATGCGCCGCGGTGCTAACGCGGAGGCCGAGAGGCCACGGAGGTTCGAATCCTCCACCCTCCGCTGCGAGACGGATAACGGTTCGTTAGCTCAGCCGGCCAGAGCGCCCGCCTGTCGAGCGGGAGGTCACGGGTTCGAGCCCCGTACGGACCGCTGGGAATGTGGGGAGGATGCGAGGAGTCGTGAGGAACGTGGAGAGACAAGTGGAGCAACTGTTGGATCGGTATCGATCATCGGACGAGCAGCGCAGGCCGGTGCTGGGATTGCCGGGCGAGGCGTTTTTGCCGGAGGAATGCGACGGCGCTGATTGGGCGGACGGGTGGCGCGTGGAGGAGGTGGAAGAGGTGTGTGAGGTTTGAGTGTGATGGGCTGGTAGCTCAATCGGTAGAGCGGCGGTTTGAAGCACCGCGGACGCAGGTTCAAGTCCTGCCTGGCCCACTGGAACGTGTGACGCAGTGATAACTCAGTCGGAAGAGTGCCGGTCTTCCAAACCGGAGAGGTGGGTTCGAGCCCCACTCACTGCACTGGAGCAGATGTGCCGCAGTAGCTCATTGGGTAGAGCGCCGCTCTCGTAAAGCGGAGGTGGCTGGTTCGAAGCCGGCGTGCGGCTTGAAAGCTTTTGACAGGAGCGAAGCTCAACGGCGGAGCAGGGGTCTCATAAGCCCAAGGGTGCTGGTTCGAATCCGGCCGCTCCTAATAGTGGTGTTGATCAGGGATAGTTCAATCGGCGGAACGCCCGGCTCTGAACCGGGAGGTTGAAGGTTCGATCCCTTCTCCCTGAGCTGAGGTGTGAAAGGAGTTCGGCGATGACGGGCCGTGATGCGGTCGGCGAGAAGTTCCAGGCGATGGGCGCGCGTGTCCACGTGGGCCTGTTTGGCCAGCGGCCGAAGCGCCGCCGGTGGGACGGGCTTCGGGTGGTCCGGCGGTGGTCGGGTCCCATGTTAGTGGACGTGAAACGTGACGAACGCGGCGAGTTCTTCGACGTGCGCCACGGGCGTGACGTTCGGGTCCGTGTGCTGGACGTGCGGCCGCGCGACCGGCACCTGCTGCTGGAAGCTGCTTACGCTCCGGGCTCGCGCCAGGCTGAGAGCCGGTTCCTGTGTGGTCGTGACGAGCGGTCGTGGTTCGTCGCGGCGATCCCGGAGTCGGCGGGCGCAACGACGGTCCAGGCGGCCAAGGACGCGCTCAAGCCGCGCGAGGTCTGGGACGCGATCGCCGAGTTCGGCGTGCGGCCGGAGGACCGAGACAAGCGCTGGACCAAGGCGTTCTTGCGGCAGGGCGAGTGGTTCTTCATTCCGCGGCCGGCGATGGAGGTGAGCGAAGGGAACCTCGTGCGGAACGAGCCGATCCGTCGCGGCGCCGGCAAGCCGCACTGGTGCCAGTTCCTCTACCGCGAGGATGGCGAGGCGGTGTACGTACACTCGCACTACCCCAGCGGCGTGACGGCCGAGGAGTACGCGGCGCTGCCGGATTCGCAGCGGCGGATGCACGGATGGAGGCAGATGTTCCGCGACGCCACCGTCTATGTGAAGGGATCGATCCGGCACGCGGACCACGACACGATCTGGCTGCCCTTCTGGCACAAGGTCGTGATGAACACGGAAACGCAGGCGGAGGCGATGAGCCAGGTCGCGTTTCTGGACTGAATTGGAGGACCCGGATGTACGTCCCCAGCGGCGTACGTACATCCGGGGCTCCGATCGCGAAAGAGTGATTACAACGAGCTCTCGTCCGCTAATGGAAGGCGACCGGCCCCTCGAGCCGGGGGTGCGGGTTCGAACCCCGCCGGGAGCATTGAAATGACCGCAGGCAACGGCGCTCTCATCGTCTAACGGCAGGATTCCGAGCCTTTCAAGCCCGGGACGCGGGTTCGAATCCCGCTGGGAGCATGAGGCAGTGCAGAATGCAGAGTGCAGAATGCAGAATGAAGGCAAAGCTCAGCGTGTGGCGCAGTTTGGCAGCGCGCGTGCCTCGGGCGCACGAGGTCGAAGGTTCGAATCCTTCCACGCTGACTGGTTGGATGTAATGGGTTGTTTGACGAACGCGTAGGTGGCAGAGCGGCAATTGCGGCAGGCCGTAACCCTGCCGGCCCCAGCGGCCTACGGGGGTTCGAGTCCCTCCCTACGCAATGGACGACACGCGCCGAGAGTTCACCAGTGGAGGAATGCCCGGCTCCAAACCGGGAGGCGGCAGGTTCGATCCCTGCACGGCGCGCTGAATTCGAACTGACCACGTGGCCGAGCGGTGAGGTGCGGGTCTGCAAAGCCTGCGACGCGGGTTCGACTCCCGCCGTGGTCTTGAAGTGGATGAGACAAGATGGTGGCCGTAGCTCAAACGGTGAGAGCACCGGGCCGTGACCCCGGGGGTTGTGAGTTCGAATCTCATCGGTCACCCTTCACATCGGAAGGAGCGAACATGGCGCCGCCGGGCGTGACGATACGGAAGGCAGTTCCCGATGACGCGGCCGCCCTCATCGAGCACGTGAACCGCATCGCCGAGGAGGCGGGGCGATTCATCCCGATGGAGCCGGGGGAGTTTACGATGACGGTCGAGCAGGAGCGGCAGCTTTTGGCGGACGTGGCGGCGGCGGGGAACAGCGTGTTCCCTCGTCGCCGAGGCGGAGGGCGGCGTGATCGGCGTGTGCAACTGCATGGGCGGGAAGCGCAAGGCGCTGCGGCATGCGGCGACGCTGGGGATCTCCATTCGAAAGACCTGGTGCGGCCGGGCTGTGGGGTTCGCCATGTTGCAGGCGGCCATCGCGTGGGCGCGCGAGAGCGGGATCGTCACACGGATCGAGCTTCAGGTCTACGCCGACAACGACCGCGCCATCCGCCTCTACCGCAAATGCGGCTTCCAGCCCGAGGGCGTACGGCGGCGGGCGGCGCGGCGGAGCGACGGCGAGTACGTGGACGAGCTGGTTATGGCCCTGCTGTGGTGAAGCCCTTACAATTCTCGGTTGAATGGACTTCTTCACCTACAAAAACGGCGAGCTGTATTGCGAAGACGTTCCCGCCGAGCGGATTGCGCGGGAGGTTGGGACGCCGGCGTATGTTTACTCCAAGGCCACGTTTTTGCGGCATTACCGGCAGGTGGCCGAAGCGTTTGCGCCGCTGAGCGCGACGATCTGTTACTCGATCAAGAGCTGCGGGAACATCAACATCTGCCGGTTTCTGGCGGAGGCGGGGTGCGGGTTTGACGTGACCAGCGGGGGGGAGTTGTTCCGGGCGCTGGCGGCGGGGGGGGACCCGAAGAAGATGATCTATGCCGGCGTGGGGAAGACGGACCAGGAGATCGCCGACGCGATTAATGTTGGGATTGCCGCGTTTAATCTGGAGAGCGAGGAGGAGATCGAGAACGTCGATCGGGTGGCCGGGTCGATCGGGAAGAAGGCGATCGGGGCGATCCGGGTTAATCCGGATGTGGATCCCAAGACGCACGTGAAGACGACGACCGGGAAGAAGGAGACGAAGTTCGGCGTGGACATCGAGCGGGCGGAGCGCGTGTTCGAGCAGTACCGGAGCCTCAAGAACCTCCGCATCGGCGGCGTGCACATTCACATCGGGTCGCCGGTGTATCAGATCGAGCCGTACGTGGACGCGGTGAAGAAGATCACGGCGCTGATCGACCGGCTGAGCGAGCGCGGGCACCGCATCGAATGGTTCGACGTCGGCGGCGGGTTCGGCGTGAATTACGAGCGGCCGGACCAGGCGATGCCGGTGACGGAGCACGCCAAGGCGCTGGTGCCGCTGCTGGAGGGGAAGCCGTACAAGATCGCGTTCGAGCCGGGGCGGTACATCGCGGGGAACAGCGGGATTCTGCTGACGCGCGTGCTGTATCGGAAGACGGGGGGGGAGAAGAAGTTTGTCATTGTGGATGCGGGGATGAATGATCTGATTCGGCCGACGTTGTACGAGAGTTATCACCACATTTGGCCGGCGAAGGCGCAGGCGAATGCGGGGGCGGAGCTGCGTGATCGGAACGTGGTGCCGGGGGACGCGGAGGTGGTGGACGTGGTGGGGCCGATCTGCGAGAGCGGGGACTACCTAGCCAAGGGGCGGCCGCTGCCGCCGACGCAGCGCGGGGATCTGCTGGCGGTGTTCACGGCCGGTGCGTATGGGTTTGCAATGAGCAGCAATTACAACAATCGGCCGCGGGCGCCGGAGGTGCTGGTGGACGGGGGGTCGTACAAGGTCATCCGCCGGCGGGAGACGTATGAGGACCTGGTCGCGCCGGAGCGGGTGGGGTAGGGGAGGCGGGACGATCTTCAAATCTGGTGAAAAACTTCGCGCCTGTTGCGGGTTGGACGGGTTCACGCCACCATAACGGCGTGGACGCGGCAGCCATCCTCAAAAGCCATGGCCAGGCCACCGAGAACTACCTGCGCCAGATCCTTGCGCGTTACGCGTCGGCGCCGAAGCGGCTGATTGAGGCCGTGGAATACAGCCTGATGGCCGGTGGCAAAAGGCTTCGGCCGGCGCTGGTGTTGGAGTGTGCGCGGGCGGCGGGTGATGGGAAGTCCATACCAGCCGCGGCGTTGGCGGGGGCGGGGGCGATGGAGCTCATCCATACGTTTTCCCTCGTCCACGACGACTTGCCGGCCATGGACAATGATGACCTGCGGCGAGGGCGTCCCACAAATCACAAGGTCTTTGGCGATGCGATGGCGATTCTCGCCGGCGATGCGATGGTGACGATGGCGTTTGAGGCGTTGGCCGTCGATGGCGGGCAGCAGGCGGGGCGGATGGTGCGGGAGTTGGCGGCGGCGAGCGGGCCGGAGGGGATGATCGGGGGGCAGGTGCTGGACATGGAAGGGGAGAATAAGGGGCTGTCGCTTGAGGAGTTGCAGCAGGTGCATCGGCTCAAGACCGGGGCGCTACTGCGGTGCTCGTGTCGGCTGGGGGCGGTCGCGGTTGGGGCAAGTGAGTCAAGCCTTGCGGCCATCAGCGATTATGGCCGGCATATTGGGCTGGCGTTTCAAATTGTGGATGACCTGCTGGACGTGACTTCGACACCGGAGCGGATGGGAAAGGCGACCGGAAAGGACCAGAAAAAGGGGAAGAATACGTATCCGGCACTGCTCGGATTGGAGGGTAGCCGGGAGCAGGCGCAGCAGCAGTTAAGTGCGGCGGTGCAGGCACTTACGTCGCTGGGGCCGGCGGCAGAAGGGTTGCGGATTCTGGCGGAATTCGTGGTCCATCGGGCGTTCTGAAACGTACTACTGTGTGGCGTAAGTATTTGGAGGTCACACAGATGAGTGAAAAACGAGCAGGGGGTCTGATTCAGAAGCTGCTGGATTCTCCGGACGTGCGGCGGGTGCGGCACGAGGGGCGGGTCGTTTATTCGGCGGTCGATATTGTGGCCGTGCTCACGGGGTCTTCGCATCCTGGTGAGTACTGGGAGGATTTGAAGAAACGGGAGCCGGTGCTGGGCACACTGGGGGAGGTGGTGGAGTTTGGGGAGTGGCCAGGGAATACTTTGCATGGTAAAGTGACGGAGGCACTGGACCTGAGCGGGGTGTTGCGGGTGGTGCAGTCGGTCTCTTCGCCGCGGGCGGAGAAGCTGAAGAAATGGCTGGCCGAGTCGGCGAGGCGCCGGCTGGAAGAGGCGGAAAATCCTGAGCTTGCGGTGCTCCGGGCGCGGCGGGATTACGCCCGCAAGGGGCACAACCCACGGTGGATCGACCAGCGGATGCGGAGCATCAGCGCGCGGCACGAATTGACCAGCGAATGGTACAAACGCGGGGCGCGGGAGAGCGAACAGTTTCGCGGGCTGACGAACGAGCTGATGCGGGGCGCGTTCGGGATGGACGTGGAGAGCTACAGGCGGCACAAGGGTTTAACGCGATCGGGCGAAACCTTGCGCGACTACATGACGGACGTCGAACTCGCCCTCACGTCGCTGGCGGAGACGGCGGCGGTGGTGCTCGGGCGTGAGCGGGAAAGCAGCAGTTACGAGCAACTACTGGCCGATGCCAAGGATGCGGCGGCGATTGTGGGCAAGACGCGATTGGACCTTGAGGACAAGAGCGGCCGCCCGGTAGTCTATCCCGCTGCCCCGGCGGGACGTGCGGAAGGCCGGCCGGGCGGTTATGATGCCGCGGCTTAGGGTCGGCCGACCAAGGATCGGGCGGCTGACTGTGATGATGCGTGGGCCATGGATGGTAAGGAGGTTCTCGGATGCCGCTTCTGGATGCGATCAAGTCCCCGGCCGACCTGCGCAAACTCTCGATGGACGAGCTGAGGGACCTGGCGGGGGAGATGCGGCATCGGATTGTGGAGGCGGTGAGCAAGAACGGGGGGCACCTGGCTTCGAACCTGGGCGTGGTTGAGCTCACCCTCGCGCTTCACTACGTGTACGACTTCGGCCCGTACCCGGCGGGGCCGGACCGGCTGCTGTGGGACGTGGGGCACCAGTCGTATCCCCACAAGCTGCTCACGGGGCGGGCGGGGCAGTTTGACCGGCTGCGGAAGAAGGGGTCGGTGGGGGGGTTTCCATCGCCGGAGGAGTCGCCGTACGACCTGTTTGCCGTTGGGCACGCGGGGACGGCCATCTCGACCGCGGTCGGCATGGCGCGCGGCGACGGGATGCTGGACCGGCGGAACTGCGTCGTGGCAGTGGTCGGCGACGCTTCAATCGTCAACGGGCTGGCGCTGGAGGGGCTCAACGGGGCCGGGATGCTGCGGCGGCAACTGCTGGTGGTGCTGAACGACAACGGGATGAGCATCAGCAAGCCGCAGGGGGCGTTCGCGCAGTACCTGGAGCGGGTGCGCGTCAGCACGACTTACGACGAGTTCAAGAAGGTGGGCAAGAAGATCGTGGACGAGCTGCCGCCGAGCGTGGGGCACACGATCGAGCACGTGTGGCAGTCGTTCAAGGACGGCGTCAAGGGGGCGCTGTTCCCGGGGCAAATGTTCGAGAGCCTGGGGCTGAAGTACATCGGGCCGCTGGATGGGCATGATGTGCCGGGGCTGATCCAGATGCTGGCGGAGATCAAGCACGTGCAGGCGCCGGTGGTGCTGCACGTGAAGACGGTCAAGGGGCAGGGGTACGAGGTCGCCTGCAATGAGCCGACCAAGTTCCACAGCCCGGCGGCGTTCGTGGTGAACGGCTGTCAGGTGGAGATCAACAAGGGGACGGGCAAGTCTTGGACGACGGCGTTTGCCGACGCGATGATCGATATCGCCAAGACCGATAAGCGGGTGGTGGCGCTGACGGCGGCGATGCCCGACGGGACGGGGCTATCCAAGTTCGAGCCGCTGTATCCGGGCCGGTATTTCGACACCGGGATCTGCGAGAGCCACCTGATGGCGATGGCGGCGGGGATGTGCAAGGCGGGCATGCGGCCGGTGGCGGCGATTTATTCGACGTTCGCCCAGCGGGCGTTCGATCAGATGTGGCAGGAAGTGGTGCTGAACGGGATGCCGGTCGTGCTAGCGATGGACCGTGCGGGGTACGTGGGGGATGACGGTGCGGTGCACCACGGGTTCATGGACCAGGCATTCCTGCGGCCGCTGCCGGGCGTGGTGCTGATGGCGCCCAGCGACGAGGCGGAGCTGCGGCGGTGTTTGAAGCTGGCGCTGTCATTGGATACGGCCAGCGCGCTGCGGTACCCGCGGGACAACGTGCCGGCGGTGCATTTTGAGGACCAGATCGGGCCGAAGCTGCGGTCGGCGGCGAAGCGCGACTGGGAGGTGGGCAGGAGCCGCGTGCTGCGGGAGGGGGAGGATGCGACAATCATCGTCTACGGCGCCTTGGCCATGAATGCGATGGCGGCGGCGGAGCAGCTCGCGTGTGAAGGGATCGACGTGGAGGTGATCGACGCGCGGTTCTGCAAGCCGGTGGACGGGGAGATGCTGGGGCGGGTGCTGGGGAGCGGGCGGCCGGTGGTGACGGTCGAGGACCATTCGCTTCAGAACGGGTTCGGGACGGCCGTCGTGGAGTACGCGGTGGCGCATCGGCTGGCGACGGAGCGGATCACGCGGCTGGGGATGCCGGACCGGCTGGTGGCGCACGCGACGCGGAAGGAGCAGCTGGCGGAGGTGGGGCTGGATGCGGCGGGGATCGCGCGGGGCGTGCGGGACGCGGTTCGGGCGGCGGGGGAAGTCGAGGCGGACGAAACCGTAGCCAGGGCTTGAGACGCAAAGAGAACTGTCCACGAATTGACACGAATCAATACGAATGAAGGCAGATGGCCCTTTCCTGCGTTTATTCGTGTGAATTCGTGTTCATTCGTGGGCGTTTATGTTTTCGGGAAGGTTAAGGCCGGTGGTGCTTTGGTGGGGCGGGGAGGACCTGGACGGGCTGGCGGGCGGCGAGGGCGGGGGAGCTGTCGATGACGGCGATTAGGTAGTAATCGCCGGGGGTGGTCGTTGCGTTTAGCCTGGGCTTGGCTTTGACGGATTTCGCGCCGTGAGGCTTGAGTTTTAGCTTGACCGGGGCCGAGGTGAGGATCGTATCGTCTTCGGAGGGATTCGGGTCCGTCGAGAGGTAAAAGTGAACGGTGGCTGGGGCGGATATCGGCTTGCCGGTGGGGTTCAACAACGTGGCGGTGATCGGGGCGGGTTTCCCAGGGGACAGTGGCTTGGCGGGGGCTAGCGCGATGGTGACGCTGTCGGGGTTGCCGGGAGGGGTAACGGCGGGCGAGTGATTTGCGCCGCCGCCGTTGTGGGAGGCGACGGTCGGCGCGTTTTCGCGGATGACCCGCGCGTCGTCCGCGGTGTTGGGGTCGCCGACGGCGTGATCGGCGTAGGTCAGGGCGGGGTTGGAGAACACGGGGAGCGTGGTGCCGGGACCGTAGGCCATGATGTCGTGGTAGCGTTGGCTTTCGGCGGAGAAGACGTATCCGTGGGCGTAGGGGGTGATGGGGGCGGGCTCGTTGGGGGCGTCGTGGCCGGCGCCGAAGTTGTGTCCGAGCTCGTGGGCGAGTGTGATCGCGTCGTCGGTCAGAAGCAGCGGGGGACTGTTGCTCGGCCGGACCTGCTCGACGGAGACGACGCTGAACGGCAGATTTTTGGAGCCAAGCGCCGGGTCAAAGCGGTAGCCGACGCCGATTTCCTGGCCGGCGTCCTGGGCGGTGGTGCTGATCTGGCTTGTGAAGAGCACGACGAGGTCGGCGCCGGTCGATGCGCGGAACGACGGGACCGCGCCGAGGGCGCCCTTGTGGGCGGCGAGGTTGGCGAGGTCGGTGTTGAGGTCGCCGGAGTCGTCGTAACCGACGGGCTGAATGAGCTTCACGTGCATGACGACGTTCGTGTCGCTGCTGGCGAAGTAGCCGTTTGCGCTGCGGAACATGGTCTGAATGTCGCTCCAGGGGTTGCCGTCGAGGGCGTCATTGGCTTCGGGCGTGTACAGCGCCAGGACGTCAACGACCGTCGGGTTGACCATGGCCGGCGAGCGGGTGATTACCGGTGGGATCGAAGAGCCGGAGACCGTGACCGGCTGGGCGTCGCCGCCGGCGGCAGTCCAGCCGGGTCCGTCGAGCACGCGAACGGTGTGTACGCCGAAGGAGAGGGGGAGGTCGAACTGTCCGAGGATGTCGGTTGCGGCGGAGCGCTCGCCGGGGTCGGGAAGCGCGTTGTTGTTGGCGTCGTCGAAGACGGTCCACCCGACGAGGGGCGTGAGTGTGCCGCCGTTGGTCAGGACGCCGGACTGGGTCGTAATGACGGGACCGGCCGGGTCGGCGGGCGGGAAGACCGCGGCGCCGGCGAAGTCGATCGTGAAGGAGCCGATGACGCCGGCGGGAACGGGGTTGTTGCTGCGGTCGGTCACCGCGGAGGGTTTGACGGAAACGCTGTAGGTGCCGTTGTCGGACCATTCCATCGCGCCGCCGGGCGCGTCCATGCGGTAGCTGACGGTGACGTCCGGACCGGCGGCGGGCTGGGCAGCGGTGAAGATCGCGTCGTGGACCGAGCCGTCGGGGAAGGTGACGGAGATGTCGTTGCCGAGTGACGCGGTGGCGATCGCGCGGTCGTCGGTGTAGCGGACGTTGAAGGTGTAAGTGATCGCGCCGAGCGCCGGGGGGGCGGGGTCGCCGGGCCACGTGGCCGCCGGGGGGGTGGGGTCGGTCCCGTAGAAGCGCACGACGCGCAGTTGGTCCGGCACCGGCGAGGGGCCGGTGGGGACGGAGGCGGCGCCGAGCGTCAGGACGTGGCCGTCGGGCTGGACGGCGATGTCGGTGACGGTGCGTGTCGAGCCGTTGGCGGGCGTGTAGGTCGGGAATGGGCTGTACGATACGGGCGTCGCGGGGTTGCCGTTAAAGGCGACGGGCGTGAAGGCGGGATCGAGCTGGCCGTCGGGGGTCAGGCGGTAAACGGCGGATCGCGCGCTGGAGGCGGCGATGACGGGGAAGAGGATCTTGCCGTCGGCTTGCACGAGGAGATCGGGGACGCGGGAGGAGGCGTCAGCGATCAGGCCGGGCACGGTGCCGAGTGTGCCGAACGAGCTGTCGATGAAGCCGTCGGGGTTCAGCCGCCGCAGGGTCGTGCCGCCGACGAGGACCTTTCCGTCGACGGCCAGTGCGAGCGACTCGGCCGAGCCGACGTCGGCGGAGGGCGGCATGATGTAAATGAAGGAGGCGTCGGGCGAGCCGTCGGAGGTCAACCGCTGGACGAGCGAATCCGTGGGGCCGGGGTGGGTGGCGGTGACGGCGGCGTAGCGGTATCCGCCGAGGACGATTTTGCCGGCGGGGTCGATCGCGACGGAGCGGATTTCGTCCAAGGCCGGGGTATGGAGGTATCCGGCGCGGGCGGGGCCGAAGGAACTATCGGGCGAGCCGTCGGGGTTGAGGCGGATGGCGACGGCGGGCGCGGCGCCGGTCGTGGAATGCGCGGGATTCTGGCCGAGGATCGCGGGGTCGAATCCGACCGCCACGATCTTGCCGTCCGCGGATAAGGCCGCGTCGTTGACGGCGGAGGGAACGTCCGAGAACACTGCCCGGCCGTTGACGCCGAACGTGGCGTCGGGCGAGCCGTCGGCGTTGAGGCGCAGCAGCAGCGCGTGCGTGGTCGTCGCGCTGCCGGCGGTGTAGCCGATCAGCAGGATCTTCCCATCCGGCTGAGTCAGGATGCGGCGGAACGTATCGCCGTTCGTTGGGATCGAGACGGCCGATGCATTCCCGAAGCTCGCGTCGGCAGACCCGTCGGCGGAGAAGCGTTGGACGACCAGGTTCCACGGCGAGCCCGTGGCGGGGTCCTGCTCCGTGCCGGCGACGAGAAACCGTCCGCTCGCGTCGGGCAGCAGCGCGAGCGAGTGTTCCAACGGAGTGAAGAGCAGACCGAGCGTGTTGGGAATGCCCGATGACGGTGCGAACGTGGTGTCCACAGTGCTCGCATCGATGATGCCGTTGGGGACTTGGTTAATCCCCGGCAAGCTCGGGGGACCTCCGCCGTTCGTGACGATGAGGACGCCGCTGGCACCGATCCCGGACGTGCCCGACAATTGAAGCGTCGAAAGGAGCGCGCGGTTTTCAAGCGTTTCGACGCGGCACAGGTTTCGGGCGTCACAGGTCCGGGTGCGCAGGGAATCCGAACGGCGGCGCGTTCGTGCGAGTTTTATTGGTGTCATGCCCGGTGCCCCATTGGTGCAAACTGATGCCGGCCGGACCACGAGGTGGGGTGCGACCGCAATTGGGGATACGGGGTTAGGACTGAATTGTTGAAGCGAAGCTCGGTGTGTTGCGAGATTTCCGGCGGAATTATGGTGCGTCCGTGAGATGCCTCACGCTGCAACTCCCAGCGCCTTCGCCATCGCCTCCCCGATCGTCGCCGGCGAATCGGCCACGCTAATCCCCGCGCCCCTCAGCGCGTTGATCTTTGATTCGGCGGTGCCTTCGCCGCCGGAGATGATGGCGCCGGCATGGCCCATGCGTTTGCCGGGGGGGGCGGTGCGGCCGGCGATGAAGGCGACGACGGGCTTGCGGACGTGTTGCTTCACGTAGGCGGCGGCGGCTTCTTCGTCGGCACCGCCGATCTCGCCGATGAGGATGATGCCGTCGGTGGCGGGGTCGTCCTTGAAGAGGGCGAGGCACTCGATGAAGTTAAAGCCCTTGACGGGGTCGCCGCCGATGCCGACGGCGGTGGTCTGCCCGATGTTGCGGGTGGCGCACTGCCAGACGGCCTCGTAGGTGAGGGTGCCGCTGCGCGAGACGATGCCGACGGACTTGCCGCTTTTGGCCTGGGCGGGGGCGAGGTGGATGTAGCCGGGCATGATGCCGATCTTGCATTCGCCGGGGGTGATGACGCCGGGGCAATTGGGGCCGATGAGCTTCACATCGGGGCGGTCCTTGAGGAATGCTTTGGCCTTGACCATGTCGAGGACGGGGATGCCTTCGGTGATGGCGCAGATGACTTTGATGCCGGCGTCGGCGGCTTCCATGATCGCGTCGGCGGCGAACGGCGGGGGGACGAAGATCATGCTCGCATCGGCCCCGGTCTCCTTCACCGCCTGCGCGACGGTGTTGAAGATCGGCAGGCCGTTGGGGTCTTTCTGGCCGCCCTTGCCGGGGGTGGTGCCGCCGACCATTTTGGTGCCGTAGTCGAGGCAGCCCTTGGTGTGGAAGGCGCCGGCGGAGCCGGTGATGCCCTGGGTGATGACGCGGGTGGACTTGTTGACGAGGATGGACATAGGCAGGGGAAGGTACGGCGGCGGTTTGCGATTTGCAATTTCCGCTTTGCGGCTTACAAGTTGCGGTCATCGATCGACTCTTGCGACAATGGCGGGCGTGGATCACCCGGATAAAACTCGCAAGCGGCGTTGGGGGTGGTGGGTTGTTGGCACGCTGCTGCTTCTGATCGTGGCGTTGGTCGGGGGGCACCGGTGGTGGGCGTATCGGGCCGAGGCGGGGCTGGAGAGGAGGCTGGGCGAATACCGCCGGGCGGGGGAGCCGGTTGAGCCGGGGGATCTGATGGCCGCCCCGGTTTCCGACGCGGAGAACGCGGTGCCGGACCTTCGGCGGGCCGCGAGCGCGGTGCCGCAAAAGAGCGCGCGGTGGGAGGAGTTTGAGGGGCTGAGCCTGGGGCTGCCGCTGAGGGACAAGGAAGTGGCGATTCTCGAAGACGTGGTCGGCGGGCATCCGCAGCCGATCGCGTTGGTGCGGGCGGCGCGGGCGAAGGGCGGGGTGGATTGGGGGATCCGGTTTGTTTCGCCGACGATTCACGTGCTTTTGCCGGACCTGAACGGCCAGCGCGGGCTTGCCAACTTCCTGCACGCGTCGGCGTTGCTCTCGCACCACGAGGGGAACGACGCGGAGGCGCTGGAGCGCGTGGGCGACCTTCTGTTCATCAGCCGGGCGGTGGACCGGCAGCCGACGCTGGTGTCGCACCTGGTGGCGACGGGGATTTCCGCGATGGCGAGCAAGCTGGCGGCGGAGCTGGCGCCCGACCTGCGGATCGCGGCGGACGGCGCCGGCGCCGGCGGCGCGGCCGGGCCGGAGCAGGTGCGGGCGTTGATCGCCGAACTGCTGGACGACGGTCCGCCGCGGGCCGGCTTTCGCCGGGCGTTTCTGGGCGAGCGGGTGTTCGAGGTGGACACGGTGAAGGCGGTGGTGGAGGGGCGGCTGGCGCTGGGCGACATTGCCGGGGGCGGCCCGCCGCCGGCGGCGGCTGCGGCGGTGGGATACCTGATCAAACCGGCGGCATTGTCCGACGCGGCGATGATGGCCGACCACGTCACGGCCGTAATCGGGGCCTTCGAGGCTTCGGCGGACTGGCCGACGTTTCAGAAGGTTGCGCCCGCCGACCGGCCGAACGAAATGGAGGCGCGCCCCGCAATGCACGTAATGGCGGCGATCCTGATGCCGTCGCTGGACCGGGTGGTCGTGACGCAATACCGGGCGACCACCGACCGGCGTCTCACGGCCACGGCCGTTGCGCTGCGGTGGTACGCGATGGAGCACGGGGGGAAGCTCCCGGCGGCGCTGGCGGAACTGGTGCCGCGCTATTTGCCGGCGGTCCCGGCCGACCCGCTGGCCGCGGGCGGAAAGCCGATCGGATACGTTGCCGGTCGGGCACGTTCGATCGTTTACAGCGTCGGCGAAAACGGGACCGACGAGGGCGGCAGCGAGCAGCCGACGTCCACCCAAAGGGGAGTCGTCCGGCCGGACCGGCTGGACAAGTGGCGGTTGCAGGATTCGGTCCTGCACCTCACGCGCCAGCCGCGGCCGAAGCCGGAGGAGGACGAACAGCCGGAAGCGCGGACCGCGACCACGGAGCCGGCGACAAGACCGGTGTCGGAATAATCACTCGGCAAGTGTCTAGTCGGGCGCGGTGCGACTTGCTCCCGCGCACCACCGCCGCCACATTGCGCGGTACGCTTGTTCGATCCCCCTGGCGAACCGCCGGGCATCTTGCAGCGGCGAATGGCGCACGCGGTCGCGCAGGGCGGCCCGCAGCTCTGCTAAAGCGTGCACGTTGCCCGCCAGCGCCGCGGCGATCTGCACGAATTGCTCGGGCGAGAAGGCGGCGAGTTGCGTGAGGTAGAGGTTGGAGAGCTGGCTCCAGCCCGCCCGCGACCACGCGGCTTGGCCGACCAGCGTCACGACGGGCACGCCCATCCACAGCGAATCCAGGCTGCTGACGTGGCCGTTGTAGGGGAAGGGGTCGAGGCTGATGTCGATCGCGTTGTACAGGGTCAAGTACTGCTGCGTGGGCACTCGTTCGTGGAACAGGACCCGCTCGGGGGCGACGCCGTCGGCGGCCATGATCTCGCGCACCCGCTGGCGATGGCCGCCGGGGGAGGCGAGCAGGAGCAGGCGTGAGCCGTCGACGGCGCGCAGCACCGCCGCCCAGAGCCGCAGGATCGGCTGGTTTACCTTGGCGAAATTGTTGAGGCAGCCGAAGGTGATGAAGCCGTTTGACTGGGCCGGCAGCGGACCCACGGGCGGCGTCGGCCCGGGCTCGTAGCACCAGAACGTGTCCGACAGGCGGACCGATTGCTCGGTGTACCACTGATCGTTGCTCCCCGGCGGGTCGAGGTACGGGTCGGTCAGGCGGTAGTCGATGGCAGCCAGGCCGGTCGTTCCCGGATAGCCGGCGAAGGTCGCCTGTACGGGCGCGGGCTTGCGCGCGAAGGCCAGCAGGCGGTGGCCGGGCGTGTGGAGCGACAGGTCCACGAGCACGTCGATCCGGTCGGCGCGAATCATTTCCGCAAGTTGCTCGTCGCCGATGTTGATGACGTCGCGCCAGTGGTTGGCGTAACGGCGGAAGTTTTCCGTGAAGACGTCCGGCGGCTTGGCCAGGGAGGAGTAGCAAAACACCTCGACCGCGGTCTTATCGTGTTCCCGCAGGAGCGGGATCATGTTCAGACCCACGGGGTGGTCGCAAAAGTCCTGCGAGACGTACCCCACGCGCAGCCGGCGGTCCGGGGCGCGGTCGTTCGGATGTTCGGGGTTGGCCGGCGTCAGCGGATCGGCCCACTCGGTCGCCCACTTGCGGTGCTCGCGTAGCACGAGGTCCGGCGAGTAACCGGGGTGCAGGAGCATCAGCATCAGGCGATAGCTGTCGCCGCCCAGCTCCGGCCGCAGCGCCGCGGATTTCTCCAGAAGCGTGATCGCCAGGTCCAGGTCGCCGGCCATGCCGACTGCCTTGGCCAGATTGAAATACGACTCGCCGTCGGAGGGATTGAGCGCGATCGCGCGGCGAAACGCCGCCATCGCCTCGTCCGGCTGATTGAGCCGGAGCATCGCGGCGCCGATGCCGCGGTGCGCTTCGGCCCAATCCGGCCGCAGCAGCGCCGCCACGCGAAACGCGTCGGCCGCCGCGCGAACCTGGTCGTTGCCGCTGGAGGTATTCCCCAGGTCGCGGTAGTGGTCTGCGAGCTGCGGGCGCATTTTGGCGGCCCTTCGGAACGCCTCGGCCGCGTCGCCGGCCCGCCCGGCGCCGTGCAGTACGAGGCCCAGGTTCACCGCCGCCTCCGCCAGGTCCGGCTGAAGCTCCGCGGCGCGGCGTAGCGCATCGATCGCGCCTTCTATGTCACCTTTGGCCGCCAGTACGTTGCCGAGGTTTGAGTAAGCGGCGGCGAACCGCGGGTTGTGCGAAATGGCCGCGCGGTATGCGACAACCGCCTCGTCCGCCCGTCCGAGGTCCGCCAGGACAACACCGAGGTTGCAGTGAAAGTCCGCCTCGCCCGGCCGCGCCGCCACGGCGCGTCTAAGCAAGTCGATGCCCTGCTCGTCGCGCCCGGTCTGGTGCATCAAGACGCCGAGCATGCTCAGCGCCCGCGGGTGATCGGGGTTTTCGGAAAGGACCTGCGCGTACAGCGCCTCCGCCTCCGCGAGGCGGCCAGCGGCGAGGTGTTCGCGGGCGAGGTCCAGGGCCTGCTGAGTGGTGGGCGTGGTCACAGTGGGGCGTCCCAAATAGGCGCCGGAATCGTACGGAAGGCCGACGCGACGGTCCACGAGGAGGCCCGCCGCGTGCTTTTTCCCGCCACCGCTCTCTGGTAGCGTGGCGCGCGATGGTCGAGCCGTCCACCACCGGGATCAAAGTTCGCGTGCAGGACCTGGTGAAGAACTACGGCCCGGTCCGGGCGGTGCGCGGCGTCGGCTTCGAGGTTGGCGACGGCGAAATCTTTGGCCTGCTCGGCCCCAACGGCGCGGGTAAGACGACGACGATCGAATGCGTGCTGGGTCTGCGCCGGCCGGACGGCGGGCGGATCGAGGTCTGTGGCATCGACGCGGTCCGCCGATCGGCCGAGGTGAAGCAGCGGATCGGGGCCGCGCTGCAATCCACGGCGCTGCAGGACCAGATTACGGTGCGGGAGGCGCTGCGCCTGTTCTCCAGTTTCTATCGGCGCAAGGCCGACGCCGCGCGACTGCTTGAGCGATTCGCGCTGGCCGAGAAGGCCGATTCGCGTTACGAGGCGCTGTCCGGCGGGCAGCGGCAGCGCCTGGCAATCGCGCTGGCGCTGGTCAACGAGCCGGAGGTGCTGCTGCTGGACGAGCCTACGGCCGGTCTCGACCCGCAGTCGCGCCGGGAGCTGCACGCGGTCGTTCGGCAGATGCGCGGCGAAGGCAGGACCGTCCTGCTGACGACGCATTACATCGAGGAGGCCGAGCAGTTGTGCGACCGGGTCGCGGTGATCGATTACGGCAGGATCATCGCGCTGGGCACGCCGGCGGAGCTGGTCGCATCCGCAAAGGCGACGCCGAAGGTCGTCTTCCGATCCGGGCGGCCGGTGGAGCCGGAAAGGGTGCGTTCGATCCCGGGCGTGATTGACGCGCAATGCAACGGCGTCGCCGCGTGCACCGCCGCAACGACGGACGTCGGGCGGACGGTGATCGGTATCGTCAACTACCTTCAGAGTGAAGGCAACGAATTGCTCGACCTGCACGTCCAGCGGCCGTCGCTGGAGGACGTGTTTATCGAGCTCACCGGACGGAGTTTGAGGGAATGAGAAATGGCACGGGCGGCTCGCCCGTGGTTTTAATTCATTGAAAAACAAGACACGGGCGGGCCGCCCGTGCCACAAAAATGAACGGCTTCTGGATCCATTTCCTCACCACGCTGAAGCTCAACTTCCGCAACAAACAGGCGGTCGTATTCGGCTACGTTGTCCCGGTGTTCTTCCTCCTGGCGTTCGGCAGCATCTTCGTCCGCGGCAGCGACTCGCTGGAGACCGAGCTGGGCCAGCTCCTGACCATCAGCGTCCTCGGGGGCGCGTGCTTCGGCATGCCGGTCACCTTCGTCACCGAGCGGGAGCGCGGCGTCTGGCGGCGGTATAAGCTTGCGCCGATGGGCACGGCGTGGTTCGTCTTGAGCCTCATGCTCGCGCGTTACGTGATCGTCGCCACGGCTGCCCTCATGCAGGTCTTCCTTGCCAAGGCGATTTACCACAACACGCCATGGCCGAAGCACCCGTGGCAACTGTGGCTCGCCTTTACGCTGGTCTGCTGGGCGTTCCTGGGTATCGGCCTTTTGATCTCGATGATCTCCAACTCGGCCGGTGCGGTGCAGGCGCTGGGGCAGAGCATTTTCCTGCCGATGATCATCATCGGCGGGGTTGGCGTGCCTCTGACGATGCTGCCGCACTGGGGCCGGCACGTTGCCGCGTTTCTGCCCGGCCGGTACGCCGTCGAGGCGATGGACCAGTGCATCAGTGACAAGCTTCGCACAATGCCCAGCCTCACGCCGGCCGCTGCCGCGGCGCGGGGAAAGGCGCCGGCTAAACCGGCAATGTCCGAGCCCGCGCAGCACGGCCTGTTCCGCCGGCCGTTCGATTCCCTGGCGCTGCTGGTCATCGGCGCCGCCGGCCTGCTCGCCGGGGCGAAGCTCTTCCGCTGGGAAAACATGCAGCGCCTCCCCCCCGGCGGCTGGTGGTGGGCGCTGCTGGCCGTCGCCGCGTGGCTTGCGGTGGGCGTGGCGGCCGAGCGGTTGGGGATTGCGTGACGGGTGGAATACAATGTGAATCGATGAACCGCCCCCAAACACAATAACGCCATCTCAAGCCCAACCCAAGTCTTCCTACCGACAGTTGTTCGTCAACGGCACCGGCGCCGCCGCCAGGACGCTCTACGGCCAACATGCAGGCCGGAGGTCATCATGCCGGGATCTTGATCGTCCGCTACGACAACCACGCGGCTCGCGACCTGACGCCAAGGGATATCGCCCGCGCGGTGGGCAAAAGAATCGGCGGGCATTGCATTGGCCGACGAATTTCAAATCCTGAACCATTGGCGATGACTTTGATTTCCCGCCTCACTGCGGCACCCGCCTGGCCATCACGAAATCCGGCAGCCACCTGGCCAGCTTGATCCCCAGGGCCATCGGCCATGGGAAGTTGTAAACCTTTTTCCGCCGCCGCAGCGCCCGCGCGATCCGCCGGGCCGCGTCCTCCGGCGACATCACCAGGGGCATGTATTTTTTCTCCTCGGTCATTTCCGTGTGTACGAAGCCGGGGCAGATCGTCGTCACCGCGATGTTCTTGCCGGACGGGGTCGAGCGGAGCTGGATGCGCAGTCCCTCCAGGAAATTGTTCACCGCCGCTTTGGACGCGCAGTAACCGGCCGCCCCCGGGAGGCCTTTGTACGCGGCCAGGGACGAGACGGCGGCGATGTGGCCGGTCCTGCGGCGCAGCATCAGCGGCAGGACGGCGGCGACGGCGTACACCACGCCGAAGTAATTGGTGCGCATGAGCTGTTCCTGGTCTGGGACGTTGAGCGGCATCAGTTTGGTCGGGCTGCCGACGCCGGCGTTGGCGACCAGCAGGTCGATCGGGCCGAGCTGGTCGGCGAGCTGGTTCATCGCGAGCGAAAGCCCCGCCCGCTCGCCCACGTCCGCCTGTGCGATGGCGGCGGTCCCGCCGGTGGCGCGGATTTCGTCGGCTAGGCCGATGAGCCGGTCCGTCCGCCGGGCGATCAGCCCGACGCGGTAGCGGTCGGGCGCCGCGGCCAGGGTCTTTGCCAGCGCCCGGCCGATGCCGGAGGAGGCGCCGGTGATGACTGCAACTTTCGGCTCGCCGCCGGGCCGGGCGTTTTCGGGGTTCGGCATGGGGGTAAGGTTAGCGTCGCCGCGGGCGGGAGGGGAGTTATGCGGGTGAGTCCGGTGAGTGAATGGAATGCACATAACATCCGACTTGACGATAGTCGTTATAACGGATATAATGATGCCGGATGAGCAAGTTGCAGGACGAGATTAAGAAGGTCAGGCCGTTCGAGCGGCGGGAGGAGGAAGTTTTCCTCAACTTGTTGCGGGCGGCGGACGTGCTGGCCCGGGGCGTCGAGGAGTTGCTCAAGACGGCCGGCCTCACGCCGACGCAGTACAACGTCCTCCGCATCCTCCGCGGCGCCGGCGCCACGGTAAACCACGGGCGCAAGGGCGCCGCCGACGAAACGGCTTTGGCCTGCGGCGAGATCGCGGAGCGGATGATCACCCGCGACCCGGATATCACCCGCCTGCTCGACCGCCTCGAGCAGCGCGGGCTGATCACCCGCTTCCGCGGGGAGAAGGACCGCCGCGTCGTCCGCTCGATGATCACCGGCGACGGCTTGCGACTGGTCAGGGACCTCGACAAGCCGGTTGCCGAACTGCACCGCCGGCAGCTCGGCCACATGGGCGAGGAGAAACTGACGAAGCTCTCGCAACTGCTCGAAGAGGCGAGGGCGGCGACCGCGTAACAATTTTGTAAAATACTCCTTGTAACGAATAATCGAAAGACTCTGACAGGAGAACAGCCATGATCAGCATTATTAAATCCGACCAGCGCTACCACTCCGAAATGGACTGGCTCAGCACCTACTGGCACTTTTCATTCAGCGACTACTACGACCCGAAGAACATGCACTGGAGCGCCCTGCGGGTTTTCAACGACGACGTCGTCGCCGGCGGCGGCGGGTTCCCCATGCACCCGCACCGCGACATGGAGATCGTCACGTACGTGATCGACGGCGAACTGGAGCACCGCGACCACCTCGGCCACCGCGGCGTCGTCCGCCCCGGCGAAGTCCAGGTCATGTCGGCCGGCAAGGGCATTATGCACTCGGAGTTCAACCATTCGCAGGAGACGCCGGTGCACCTGCTGCAGCTCTGGATCCTGCCGCGGGACAAGAACCTCACGCCGCGGTGGGAGCAGAAGCAGTTCACGCACGACGAACGCCGCGGGCGGCTGCTGCCGGTCGTCACTGACGTGAAGGCCAACGGCTCTCGCCCGGAAGCGCTGCAGATCGACCAGGATGCGACGATCTACGTCTCGGACCTCGACGCCGGGCAGGAGGTGGTGCACGCATCCGCCGCCGGCCGCCACGCGTACCTGTTCGTCATCGGCGGAAAGGTGACGGTCAATGGTCAGGAACTCGGCAAGGGAGACCAGGCCCGAATCAAGGACGAGGCGAAGCTCGCCATCAAGGCCGAGCAGGACGCACACCTGATGTTGCTGGATCTGCCGTAACTGTTGGACGCACCGCCCCGCCCGCGGGAACAACGCGGGCGGGGCGTCTGTTATACTTCCGGCCGATGCCGGTCCCGGAGCCAACTCGTAAGGAGCAGTCCCATGAAACTTACCCGCAGCGCCCTCGCCATTCTGACGGTCATTCTGCTCGCCGCCTCGGCCGGCGCGGCCGAGACGTTCAAGGTGGACCCGGTCCACTCAATGGTCGTGTTCAAGATCAAGCACCTGAACACCGGCTACATTTACGGCCGGTTCAACGGCCCCGGCGGGACGTTCGTGCTCGACGATGACCCGGCCAAGTGCTCCTTCGAATTGAACGTGCGGGTCAAGAGCATCGACACCGCCAACACGCAGCGGGACGACGACCTCAAGAGCGCCCATTTCTTCGACGACGGCAAGTACCCGGAAATCCGGTTCAAGAGCACGTCGGTGAAGAAGGGGTCCAAGGACGGAACGTACGAAGTGACCGGCGAGATGTCGCTGCACGGTGTCACCAAAACGATCACGGTGACGATCGAGAAGGTGGGCGAGGGCAAGGCGCCGGCGATGCTCGGGGGTCAGTTGCGCGCCGGGATCGCCTGCACCTTCGAGGTGAAAAGGAGCGATTACGGCATGAACTACATGCCGGGGGCGGTCGGGGACGAGGTGACGCTGATGGTCGGGCTGGAAGGGGTTAAGCAGTAGCGCTATCGCCGTTCCCCCAGCGCAGAAGGACGGCCGTCGCGTCGTCGGAGAGGATGGGCGAGGCGGCGTGGCGGACGGTGGCGGCGAACAGCGCGGCGACTTCGTCCTCGCCAGGCGGGACTGAGCCGAGGGTCGATTGCACTCCGGCCAGGGTGAATTGCTGGCGTGATGCGGGGTCGGCGAGGTTCTGCTGCTCGGTGATGCCGTCGGACAGGAGCAGCGCCCGACCGGAGCCCGGCAGGGGGGCGGAGCGGGGGTGGTATTGGGGATTTGGCAGGACCCCGATGGGCACGTCGCCGGTCGAAAGCTGCCGCGTCGCGCCGCTTTCGCCGAGGAGCAGCGCCAGGCCGTGGCCGGCGTCCACGTAGTGGAGCGTCAGGGATTCCAGGTCGAAGAGGCCGAGCCAGAGGGTGACGAATCGCTGGTCCACGGCGCGGTCGAGGATGTAGCGGTTCAGAGAAACGGCGGCGCGCGACAGCAGGTCCGATGGCGCGGCGCAGGCGGGGTCGTCGGTGGAGAGGGCGGCGTGGAGGAAGCCGTGGGCGGCGGTCATCAGCACCGAGGCGGCAATCCCTTTGCCCGCGACGTCTCCAAGGGCGACCGCCAGCCGGGCGTAGCCGAGCGGGATGAGGTTGAAGAAGTCGCCGCCGACGTAGCGGCCGGGACGAGACTCCCCGGTGTAGCGGAAGCGGCCGAGCGTGCCGGTGCGCGGCGGCAGGATCTGCCGCTGCGCTTCTGCCGCGGCGTCGAGCTCGGTCTGGACGGCCGCGTGACGGCGCTCGACGTCCAGCCGCTTGAGGTTGGAGAGCGCCAGGGACGCCATGCGGCCGAGGGCGACGCAGAAGGCGCTGGCGTTGGGCGACAGTTGCGAGCCGCCGCGGCGTCCCGGCTGCGAAGGCCCGCGCGCGTCCAGGTAGAGGTACGCCGCCGGCGCGGCGCCCAGCATCAGGGGGACGCACAGCGCGGTGGTGATGTGCAGGTCACGGATGCTTTGGCCGAGGTCCGCGCCTGCGCCGGTTGGCGAGGATTGTGCCAATTCCACGACCGCGCCCGAGGCGGCGGCGGCGAGCAGCGAGCGTGAATACGCCGGCTGTTCCGGGGAGCCTTCCGGGCGCTGCGTGTGGGATGCGACGACTTCGACGGTCCCGGCGTTGTCGAGCGGGCGCAGCCACGCCGCGTTGGGCAAACCGGTGCCGCGCCGCGCCGCGTCCAGCACGCGTTCGGCCAGCGCGGACTCCGAATCGGCCGCGTGAACTGCAGCGGCCGTCTCCAGTAGCAGCGACAGCAGATTCTCGGCCAGCGGCGGCGGGTGTGAGGGCGCCGGCTCCAGTCCCTGCGCCACGGTGTGGACGACCGAATCGGTTTGGCCGAGGTCGTTGAATGAAGAAAGCCCGCTGGCCGGCTGCTCCGTCGGGCTGAAGGAAAACGTCCACGGCGGGATACGGAGCAGGTCCCCGTCGCGCAGCGGGACGTCGGTCAGTGGCGTGAGCTTCACGCCATTGAGAAACGTGCCCCAGCGGCTGTTGAGGTCCGTGATGGTCCATCGCCGCTCGTGGGGCTGGAAGGAAAGGCGCGCGTGCGTACGCGAGACGTGGTCGGCCGACGACGGCAGGCGGACCTCGCAGGAGGTCTGGCGGCCGACGATCAGGGTTGTGGGTCCGGCCGGATTGGGCGAGAGCCTGATGGCGTGCAGCGGCGGGCCGGAGAGGGGGAGGAGGTAGCACGGCGCCGGGGGGGCTGCGGGCATGGGGGGATTGTACCCGCGGCGGTTCGCTCGTCAGGCGGGAGGGGTTTGGAATAGGCGTTGCCCGCGCCGCGCGCGGGCGGGTAATTTCGGCGGGCGATACCGTCTTCAGGAGGTTTGCGATGGCGAAGGACACGGGGATCCGGCAGGGATTCCGGGCGACGCTGACGTTCACGAAGGACGAGCCGTACTTCACCGGGCGGCCGGACCACAAGGGGGAGCCCGATGGGGTGTTCAAGGCGGGAACGAAGGTGCGGCTGCTGCCGGGGAACAAGCTCGGGTACAGCGAGGTGGAGGACGAGAACGGCAACCGCGGGTACGTGAAGGCGGATGGGCTGCGGCCGATCCGCAAGAGCACGGACCAGGTCCGCCGCGGCGTGGTCGTGACGGCGGACAAGGAGTCGAAGAAATCGGCCGACACCAAGGCACGGCAGCCCGGCACCAAGGCCGTGCGCGCGAGCGGCGTCGCGCAGCGACACGGGCGGGCGAAGCGCGCGGGGAGGAGGTAGGAGATCCTACCGATCTGCACCTGAAGTATTCCCTGTTTCGTCGAGTTCCTCGACGAGTTGCTCCAGCTTCGTCTCGAACTGCTGTTTCATGAGCAGGTCGGCGGCGAGGTAGAGGTTGTCGCGGTCGGACGTGGAGATGTTGAAGGAGGTGGGGACGTCGTTGACCGCGCGGTTGAACTCGCGCGATGGGGGGTGAGGGAGGTCCTTGACGCGGGCGAGGGCGATGTGGACGAGGCGGATGGGGCGGCCGTCGCGGCCGGTGAATTTGAGGTAGCCGGTGGTTTCGAGCTGTTGGATCTGGGCGCGGAGCTGGTCCACGGAGATGTCGGCCTGGATGTTGCGGACGACGGTGTGCTCGAGCGTGGTGGAGCCGGCGCCGGAGAGCAGGACGGTGGCGGCGACGTCGGCGCCGGCGAGGAGGCTTTCGAGAAAGCCGGCGTCGCCTTTGTGGGAGAGGCCGGGGTCGGCGTGGTTCATGGCGTCGATGGCGATAATGACGGCGCCGCGGGGGAATGGGTCGGGCAGGCCGTGCTCGCGGGCGTGGCGGGTGCGCGCCTGGTAGGTGTCGAGCAGGGCCTGGAGGCCGAGGTTGTCAACGATGCCGCCGTCGAGCAGGTGGACGTAGCGCTTTTGGTCCTTTTTGTCCGCCGGCGGGACGTAAGAGAAGTCGCGCAGCGTGACCTGGTGGAGCGCGCCGGGGACGGCGGAGGAGGCGACGACGGCGTGGGCCATGGGGTAAGTGGCCAGGTCGGAGTGCAGCGCGTCGAAGGTCTCGTTGCAGAAGGTGAAGGGGCCGCCGGTCTGGAGGTCGGTGGCGTTGATGATCAGGTGCGGGCGGTCGGGGCGGAGGTCGGCGAAGGTGAGCGTGTGGCCGTGGCGCGAGTAGAGGTGTCGGCGGAAGACCTCGGCGAGGATGTCGGAGCGGTCGTAGTCGGTGAAGAAGGTGAGGGCGCTTTCCCAGGGGAGCAGGAGGAACTGGGCCAGGGCCTCGGTGGCAAAGGGGTAGGCGAAGCGCTTGCGGACCTTGTCGGGCGACCAGTCGGCGGAGGCCGGGTCGGAGAGGCAGTAGTCGGCGGCGGTGATGGAGCCGCCGGAGACGGAGGAGATGTAGTCGGCGCGGGAGAGGATGCCGAGGTCCTGGAGGTGGAGCATGCAGGCGGCGGCGAAGTTGGCGGAGCGGGAGCCGCCGCCGGAGACGGCGACGCCGACGAAGGCGCCGTCGTCGCGGGGGTCGTAGCGTGTGGGGGAGGCGGGTTGGTCGGCGAGGGAGTCGGGGGGCTCGGGAGGTTCGGTTTGGAGGGGGAGGATGGCGGCGCGGGTCTGGTTGGGCGCGTGCGCGGCGGATTCGGGTTTGTTCAGATAGGTGTAGGAGGAGCAGGAGGGGAGGAGGATGAGCAGGGCGAGGGGGAATAGGCGCGGGGAAGCTCCGGAGTGCATGGGGCGGGATTGTAGGGGTGGGAGGGTCATTGGGTTAGTCCCAGGTCTTCGTAGAGGGCGGTGAGGAGTTCGCGGCGGCGGGTGTGGTGTTTGAGCTCACCGGGGGAGCCGTTGAATGCGAAGGCGGCGACGAGTTTCTTCTCCGGGTCGGCGAAGGCGGCGGAAGATTGGGCGCCGCCGTGGCCGAAGGTGCGGTAAGAGGAGTAGGGGCCGAAGCCGTAGGGGACGATGTCTTCTCCCGGGGGATTGGAGTTGAGGATGAAGCCGAGGCCCCAGTCGATGACGTGTTTGAAGGTTTGGTCGAGGAGCTGGGTGCGGTGGCGGGAGGTGAGGGATTCGACCGTTTGGGCAGTCAGGATTTGCGATTTGCGATTTGCAATTTGAGATTGGGAAGAGAAGCCGCCGCGGTTTAGCAGCATTTCATAGAATCGGCCAAGTTCGTGGATGGGGCCTCTGGCGTTGCTGGCGGGGCGGGGGAGGATGGTTGCTTCGGGTGCGTTGGCCTGGGGGTTGGGCGTGGGGGGTTGCG
>Ga0308176_10000264_pt1 | contig 35362 bp, 26 predicted proteins | sample PhyCR2_3_FD_203890 | JGI IMG/M metagenome (GOLD analysis project Ga0308176, IMG submission 203890) | Soil microbial communities from UC Gill Tract Community Farm, Albany, California, United States - DLSLS.C.R2 | ecosystem: Environmental > Terrestrial > Soil > Agricultural land | place: USA... | reverse complement strand
GCGCCGGAGGTAGGCGTCGGCGTGGCGAGCGGCCTCGCGGCCCTCGGCGATCGCCCATACGATCAGGCTCGCGCCGCGCCTGGCGTCGCCTGCCGCGAACACGTGCGGGATCGAGGTCGCGTAGCGCGCGTCGACGGCGACGTTGCCGCGGGCGTCCCGTGCGAGGCCGAGCTGGTCGAGCGCGCCGGCCGCGGGCCCGATGAAGCCGAGCGCGAGGATCACCACGTCGCAGCCGATTCGCACCGGCTCGCCGGTCGCGACGCGCTCGCCGATGAGCGCCGCGAGCTCACCGGAGGGGCCGGCCTCGAGCGCGGTCGTGCGCAGCCCGAAATCGCGCGCGCCGCCCTCCTCCTGCGACGATGACGTGCGGAACAGCAGCGGCCACGTCGGCCACGGGTTATCCGCACCGCGCACGGCGGGCGGCGCCGGCAGGAGCTCGATCTGCGCGACCGACGCCGCGCCCTGGCGATGCGCGGTACCGAGGCAATCCGAGCCGGTGTCGCCGCCGCCCAGGATGACGACGCGCTTGTCGCGCACGTCGAGCGGCGACGTCGCGCCGGCCGCGCCCGCGGCGTTCTGCGCGGTCAGGTAGTCCATCGCCAGCCACACGCCAGGCAGCTCGCGCCCGGGGATCTGGAGATCGCGCGGCCGCTGCGCGCCGACCGCGAGCACGATCGCGTCGTGATCCGCGCGCAGCGCATCCCACGTCGGATCCCGCCCGACGGTGACGTTGGCGCGGAAGTCGATGCCCTCGGCGGCGAGCAGCGCCAGCCGGCGATCGAGGATCGCCTTGTCGAGCTTGAAGTCGGGGATGCCGTAGCGCAGGAGGCCGCCGGGCCGGTCGGCGGCCTCGTACACGATGACGTGGTGACCGGCCCGGTTGAGCTGAGCGGCCGCGGCGAGCCCCGCCGGCCCCGAGCCGACGACGGCGATGCGCTGACCGCTACGCGCGCGCGGCGGCTCGGGGACGACCCAGCCCTCGGCGAACGCGCGCTCGATGATCGCGCGCTCGAGCGCCTCGATCGTCACGGGGCCCTGATCGATCGCGAGGACGCACGCCGCCTCGCACGGCGCGGGACACAGCCGGCCGGTGAACTCGGGAAAATCGTTGGTCGACGCGAGCCGGCGATACGCCTCGCGCCAGCGATCGCGGTGGACGAGATCCGCGAACTCCGGGATCGGATTGCCGAGCGGGCAGCCCTGGGTGCAGAACGGCACGCCGCAGTCCATGCAGCGCGCGCCCTGCGTGCGCATCGCGCCGGCGTCGCCGGTGGTGTCGACCTCGCGCCAGTCGCGCACGCGCTCGCCGATGCCGCGGCGCGCCGGCACGAGCCGCGAATACTCGACGAAGCCGGTGACCTTGCCCATCACGACACCACGCGCAGCGCGCTCGGGGGCCCCCGGCGCACGGCCGCGCGCCGGGCCTGCAGCACGCGCTTGTACTCGGTGGGCATCACCTTCACGAACTTCGCGACCATGTGCTCCCAGTTGTCGATGAGCCGGCGCCCGAGCGAGCTGCCCGTGTAGCGCACGTGCTCCTCGATCAGGCCGTAGACCAGCCAGAGATCGCTCTCGTCGACGAGCGACTCCAGCTCGACCAGCTCGAGGTTGGCCCGCGAGCGCAGCGCCTGGTTCGGATCGAACACGTAGGCGACGCCGCCCGACATGCCGGCCGCGAAGTTGCGACCGACCTTGCCGAGCACGACGACCGCGCCGCCGGTCATGTACTCGCAGCCGTGATCGCCGACGCCCTCGATGACGGCGCGCGCGCCCGAGTTGCGCACCGCGAACCGCTCGCCGGCGAGCCCGCACGCGAACAGCTCGCCCGCGGTCGCACCGTACAGCGCGACGTTGCCGATCACGACGTTGTCCTCGGGCGCGAACCGCGCGCTCGCCGGCGGGTACACGACGATGCGGCCGCCCGACATGCCCTTGCCGATGTGGTCGTTCGCGTCGCCGCACAGCTCGAGGTGCACGCCGGGCGCGAGGAACGCGCCGAACGACTGGCCGGCCGTGCCGGTGAACCGCACCGTCAGCGAGCCCTCGGGGAGCCCGCCGGCGCCGAACCGGCGCGCGATCTCGCCCGACAGCAGCGTGCCCACCGCGCGCTTCGCGTTGTCGATCGGCAGGGCGAGCTCGATCGGCGTGCGGGGCTTGGCGGCGGCGGGGGCGAGCACGGACTCGGCGCGGCGCAGGAGGTCGCGGTCGACGTGATCGGAGGTATCCCACGGCTGCGCGGCGACGAACGCACGCGGCCCATCGACGGCCGGCGGCGCGAGCAGCGCCGACAGATCGAGCCGCCTGGCCTTCGGGTGGTCGAGCTCGGGGACCGCGCGCAGGAGCTCGACGCGCCCCACGATCTCGTGCAGCGTGCGCGCACCGAGCGCGGCGAGCCGAGCGCGCACGGCCTCGGCGACCATCGTGAAGTACGCGACGACGTGCTCCGGCGTGCCGGTGAACTTCGCGCGCAGCGCGGGATCCTGCGTCGCGACGCCGACCGAGCACGTGTTGAGGTGGCACTTGCGCAGCATCACGCAGCCGGTCGCGACCAGGGCCGCGGTCGCCATGCCGAACTCCTCGCCGCCGAGCAGCGCGGCGATCACGACGTCGCGCGACGTGCGCAGCCCGCCGTCGACCTGCAGGCGCACGCGATCGCGCAACCGGTTCGCGACCAGCACCTGCTGCGCCTCCGCGATCCCGAGCTCCCACGGCAGCCCCGCGCGCCGCAGGCTCGACAGCGGCGACGCGCCGGTGCCGCCCTCGTAGCCCGCGATCACCACGGCGGCCGCGCGCGCCTTGGCGACGCCGGTCGCGACCGTACCGACGCCGGCCTCGCTGACGAGCTTGACGCTCACGCGCGCGGTCGGGTTCACGCACTGGAGATCGTAGACCAGCTGCGCGAGATCCTCGATCGAGTAGATGTCGTGGTGCGGCGGCGGCGAGATCAGCGACACGCCGGGCGTCGCGTAGCGCGCCTTGGCGATCCGCTCGTCCACCTTGCTGCCGGGGAGCTGGCCGCCCTCGCCGGGCTTGGCGCCCTGCGCGATCTTGATCTGCAGGTCGTCGGCGTTGACCAGGTAGTGGGTGGTCACGCCGAACCGGCCGGACGCGACCTGCTTGATCGCCGAGCGCCGCCAATCACCGTTGTCGTCGCGCTCGAACCGGCGCGGCTCCTCGCCACCCTCGCCGGAGTTCGACCTGCCGCCGAGCCGGTTCATCGCGATCGCCAGGGTCTCGTGCGCCTCGGCCGAGATCGACCCGAACGACATCGCGCCGGTGACGAAGCGCGTGACGATCGCGGCCACCGGCTCGACCTCGTCGAGCGGGATCGGCGTGCCCGCGGCGGTATCGATCGCGAGCAGGCCGCGGAGCGTGGCGAGCGCCCCCGCCTCGTCGTCGCACAGGCGCTCGAACTCGGCGAACTTCGTGCGATCCTCGGCGCGCACGGCGGCCTGGAGCGCGGCGATCGTCGCGGGGTTCCACTTGTGGACCTCGCCGCGGCGGCGCCAGCGGTACTGGCCGCCGACCGGCAGATCCTCGGGCTCGGCCGCGAGCCCGCGCGCAAACCCGCGGGCGTGGCGCTCGATCGCCTCCGCGCCGAGCTCGTCGAGGCCGACGCCGCCGATCCGCGACGGCGTGCCGGTGAACCAGCGGTCGACGAGCTCGCGATCGAGCCCGACGGCCTCGAACGGCTGCGCGCCCCGGTAGCTCTGCACGGTCGAGATGCCCATCTTGGACATCACCTTGAGCAGGCCGTCCTCGAGCCCGCCGAGGTAGCGCTCGATCGCCGCGTCGACCGGGCCCGAGACGCTGCCGTCCGCGACGAGCGCGGCGACGGTGTCGAGCGCCAGGTAGGGGTTGACGGTCGCGGCGCCGTAGCCGACGAGCAACGCGAGATCGTGGACCTCACGCGCCTCGCCGGTCTCGACGACGAGGCCGGCCTGCATGCGGATGCCCTCGCGCACCAGGTGGTGCTGCACCGCGGACAGCGCGAGCAGCGCCGGGATCGCGGCGCGCTTGGCATCCACGCCGCGATCGCTCAGCACGAGCACGTTGTGGCCGTCGTCGATCGCGGCGACCGCGGCCTTGCACAGCCGATCGATCGCGGCGGCGAGCCCGCCCGCGCCGTCGGCGATCGGCCACAGCGTCGACAGCGTCGCGGGCTCGAACACGCCCTCCCGCATCTTCTTGATGCGCGCGAGATCGCGGCTGTCGATCACCGGCCCGCGCACGCGGATCTGGTGGCACTGCTCGGGCGTCTCGTCGAACGTGTTGCCGTCGGGGCCCATCGTGGTCTCGAGCGACATCACGAGCGCCTCGCGGAGCGGATCGATCGGCGGGTTGGTCACCTGGGCGAACAGCTGGTGGAAGTACGACGCCAGGTTCGGCGCGCGCTCCGACAGCACGGCGAGCGGCGTGTCGGTGCCCATCGAGCCGACCGGCTCCTTGCCGGACTGCGCCATCGGCGCGATGATCAGCTCGACGTCCTCGTCGGTGTAGCCGGACGCGCGCTGCTGGCGGACGAGCTCGACGCCCTCGAGCGGCGCGGGCGCCTCGGGATCCGCGAGCTGCGGCAGCTCGGACATGTCGAACACGTTCTTGTCGAGCCAGCGACGGTACGGGAACCGCGACGCGACGTCGCGCTTGAGCTCCGCGTCGTCGACGATCCGGCCCTCGGCGGTGTCGACGACGAACATCATGCCGGGCGTGAGGCGGCCCTTCGCGCGCACGCGGTCGGGCGGCACGTCGATCACCCCGGCCTCGGACGCGAGGATCACCCGATCGTCGGTCGTGATCGTCCAGCGCGCGGGCCGCAGGCCGTTGCGATCGAGCGTGGCGCCGACGAGCTGACCGTCGGAGAACACGATCGCGGCCGGCCCGTCCCACGGCTCGACGAGCTGCGCGGCGTAGCGGTAGAACGACGTGCGCTCGTCGTCGAGGCCGCCCTTCTCCCACGCCTCGGGGATCATCATCATCATCGCGTGCGGCAGCGTGCGCCCGCCGAGCGTGAGCAACTCGACCATGTTGTCGAACTGCGCGGAGTCACTCTTGCCGGGCACAATGATCGGGAACAGGCGATCGAGGCCGCCGTGGAACTTCGCCGACCTCAGCTGCGACTTGCGCGCCTGCATCCAGTTGGCGTTGCCGCGCAGCGTGTTGATCTCGCCGTTGTGCGCGATGTAGCGGAATGGCTGCGCGAGGTCCCAGGTCGGGAACGTGTTGGTCGAGAACCGCGAGTGCACGACGGCGAGCGCCGACGCGAGATCGGGCTCGCGGAGGTCGCGATAGAACAGCGGCAGCTGCGCCGGCAACAGCAGGCCCTTGTAGACGATCGTCTCGGTCGACAGCGACGCGACGTGGAACATGTTCGACGGATCGAGGCCGGCGTCGCGGATCCGGTTCTCGGCGAGCCTGCGGATGACGTAGAGGGTTCGCTCCCACGCGCTCGGTGGAACGCGGCGCATGCGGATGTAGATCTGACGAAACACCGGCATGACCTCGCGCGCGAGGCTGCCGGCCTGTGCGGTATCGACGGGGACGTCGCGCCAGCCGACGACCCGCTGACCCTCGGCGTGGACGACATCTTCGAGGACGCGCTCACACGCGGCGCGCTGCTCGGGATCGCGCGGCAAGAACAGGCTGCCAACGCCGAACCGGCGGTTCGGGTGCAGATCGAGGCCGAGCCGCTGCGCCTCGCGCCGCAGGAACGACTCGGGCAGCTGGAGCAGGATGCCGGCACCGTCGCCGGTCTCGGGATCGGCGCCGCACGCGCCTCGGTGAGAGAGCCGTCGCAGCACCTCGAGCCCCTGATCGACGATATCGCGCGAGCGCGTACCCTTGATGTGGACGACAAAGCCGACGCCGCACGCGTCGAGATCGGGGGTGAGGAGGTTGGCCACGACGAGGACCAGTATAACGCATCGCGTCATCAGAGGCGAATAGCAAACGACAGCGCAGGGTCGTTTCGCTCTCACCGGAGCATGATGCACGCGCCATACCGCCATGACGGCGTGCGCCAAGCGTCCAGCGCATGTGTCACACGAAACAGCCATGACGCGCCGAACCCGCGGTCGTGCTCCTGCGAATCTTTATGACTGCAGGGATCGTGCGGGCGGGTCGCTCAAGGCCGGCGCGATTCGAGCTGCGCCCTCGCGCTCAACCTCCATCAAGGCAGAGTCTCGTGCGCTCCTGCCCGCACCTCTCCTGGCACACACCTTGCTGTTTCAGCATCCGACCCTGATGAGCCCCGATGCGCACTGAAGAGCACTGAAGAGAAAGCGACGTGGAGTCATGAACGCAGGAGATACGGCCTTCGTCCTGGTGTGTGCGGCCCTGGTGCTTCTGATGACCCCGGCACTGGCCTTCTTCTATGGAGGCATGGTTCGACGAAAAAACGTCTTGAGCATGCTGATGCAATGCATGTTCATCGTGTGTCTGGTCAGCGTGCAGTGGGTGGCCTACGGCTACAGCCTGTCGTTCGGCAGCGGCAGCGGGTTCATCGGTGGACTTCAGTGGGCTGGTCTCGGCGGCGTGGATGGGGCGCCCTATGCGTTCTACTCGGCCACCATCCCGCACCAGGCATTCATGATCTTCCAGGCGATGTTCGCGATCATCACCCCCGCCCTGATCATCGGCGCCTTCGCGGAGCGCATGAAGTTCTCGGCGTTTGCGATCTTCATGCTGCTGTGGTCCACGTTCGTCTATGATCCCATCGCGCACTGGGTGTGGGGCGAGGGTGGCTGGCTGCGCAACATGGGCGTCCTGGACTTTGCCGGCGGCACCGTGGTGCACATCAACGCCGGCGTGGCGGCCCTGGTCTGCGCGCTGATGCTGGGCAAGCGGCGCGGCTACTGCGGCACGGCGGCCCCGCCGCACAACCTGCCGTTCACCGTGCTGGGCGCGGGCCTGTTGTGGTTTGGCTGGTTCGGCTTCAACTCCGGCAGCGCGCTGTCCGCCAGCGGGCTCGCCGCCACCGCCTTCGTCGTGACCAACACGGCCGCCGCCGCCGCAGGCCTCGCGTGGGCGTTGATGGACTGGATCTTCCACGAAAAACCCACGCTGTTCGGCGTCGCCACCGGGGCGGTGGCCGGGCTGGTGGCCATCACCCCGGCCGCGGGTTATGTCACCCCCCTGGCCTCGATCTTCATCGGCGCCATCGTCAGCGTGGTGTGCTGGCTGGCCATCACCAAGCTGAAGTCCCGCCTGGGCTACGATGATACGCTCGACGCGTTCGGCGTGCATGGTATCGGCGGGATCTGGGGCGCTCTGGCAACTGGCCTGTTCGCCACCCGGGCTGTGAACGATGCCGGCGGCGACGGCCTGTTCCGCGACAACCCCGCCCAGTTGCTCACCCAAGGCATCGCGGTGGGCGCGACCATCGCTTATTCGGCCGTTGCCACCTTCGTGATCCTGAAGGTCATCGACGCCATCGTCGGCCTGCGGGTCAGCGAGCGTGAAGAAGCCATTGGCCTTGACCTCACGCAACACCGCGAGGCTGGCTACACCGTGCTGGAATAACTCCTGGACCTACCGCAGCACCTGACGAGGCGAGTCCCATGAAGCTCATCGTAGCCATCATTCAGCCGCAGAAGCTCGACGAAGTAAAAGCTGCCCTCTATGCCGCCGACGTGAACCTCATCACGGTGAGCGAGGTGCTCGGGCACGGGCGCCAGAAAGGCGTCACCGAGGTTTACCGAGGAGTCAAGGAGACCGGGAACCTGTTGCGGAAGGTCCGGCTGGAGATCGCGGTCAACGACAGCTTCGTGGAGCCGACGATCAACGCGATCGTCAAAGGCGCTCGAACCGGCGAGCTCGGTGACGGGAAGATCTTCGTCCTGCCGCTCGAACGCGTGGTCCGGATTCGAACGGGCGAAGAGGGCTCCGAGGCCATCGGCTAGCTTGCCGAGCGCTAGCCACGGGCATATCGATCGTCCGCTCAGATAATCTCTAATCGCTCCAAAAATTGCTTATGCCTGCATGCGAGCATGACGATAATCTGCTTGCATCACCTCGCGAAGCATGATACCGAATGATCAGAGGGCGATTCATGGGCAGGGCGTTGGGCAGCTCGATCGGCAAGGTGACAAGCAGCGGCTTGTATGACCTCGTGGAGCGCCCGCACCAAGACTCCGTTCTGTTCACGGAACCGGAGTCCTCCACCAGCGCCGCTGGCCAGCGTCGAGCTGTCCACAGCGGGCGCCCGATCCAGGCAGGATGACATGCCGACCACTCCGCGCATTCTGATCCTCACGCAGATCAACGATGTCCATGCAGCAGCCGTCATGCTGGCCCTGGACCGAACAGCAGCAGGGGCCTCGGTGGTCCTCTGCGGCGACTTCCCGACACGGCTGAGCGGATCGATCTTCATCCCTGGCCCCGGTCAGGCACGAGAAGGCGCGGTGCTGTGCGAGGGTGATCGAGATATTGTCAATAGCGACGTGGACGTCGTCTGGTATCGGCGTCCGGCCCGCCCGCGCTTGCCCGATGACATGCACCCCGGCGATCGGCAGATCGCGATCGCCGAATGTGAGGCGTTCGAACGCGACCTGTACGACGTGCTCGCTCCCAAGGCATTCTGGATCAACTCTCCTTCCGGCGCGCGCCAGGCCAACAGGAAGATCTCCCAGCTCACGCACGCGTCCGCCGCCGGGCTTCGCGTCCCGGCGACCCTGGCCAGCAACGACCCGAAGGAAATCCGCTCGTTCCTCGAACGCCATCGCGGCTCGGCGATTCACAAGACGTTCCTGCCCAACATCTGGGAAGATGGCGACAACGTCACGCTGGCCTTCACCTCGAAGGTGGGTCTGCAAGATCTCCCGCGCGACGACACCCTCCGGCTGGCGCCGGGCATCTATCAAGAGCTCATCCCGAAGTCGTACGAGCTGCGACTGACCCTGTTTGGCGCGACCTGCCTGGGTGCCAAGCTTCGCTCGAGCGAACATGTGGACGCAGCCGTCGACTGGCGCGCGGCCGGGGTCCAGGTGCCGGTCGAGCCGTACGAGGTTCCGCTCGCGCTGCAACAGCAATGCATCGAGTTGATGGCACGGCTCGGCATCGTGTCGGGGTGCGCGGATCTCATCGTGACACCCGACGGAGAGCCGGTATTCCTGGAGATCAATCAGGCGGGCCAGTGGCTCTGGCTCGAAGAGTGCTGCCCTGAGTTGACGCTCCTCGATGCCTTCGTGGACTTCTTGCACGAGGGGCCGGCGTTCGCGTACCGGCCGAGGTCCGAGCGGCTCCGGTACAAGGATTTTCGCGCCGGCGCGCTGGCCCTGCTCGAGACCCAGCTACGGTCTCATGTCCAGCACAGCACGTGGTCCACGGCGGCGGATTCGTCGCCATCGCAGCACCCAACCCCTTCCTGAGCTCGCCAGGAGAGCTCTGAGCCACACGTCGAACAACGAAAGGAGAAGAACATGCAAAAGACCACGAGCAAGCAACCGGAACGCATCCTGTCTCGAAAGCTGGCCAAGACCCTCACGAACGCGCAATTGCAGGCGATCGCGGGTGGCATGGCATCGACGACGTCGTGCAGCCCTTGTGCCGACGATTGCGACTTAGACCAGCGGTAGACAGCCAGCGCTCCTCATGTTACCCAGGGACCGGGCCGCTATGTAAACCGTACATGGCAGCCCGGTCCTGCCATATCAAGGCACCTCGAGGAGGACTGGTGGATCTCTCGCAAGCTATCTCCGCCCACGGAAGTCCCGTCACGCGCCCCGGGTTGGCCCTCGCCTCCCTGGCCCTCGCGCTTGTCTCGGTAACCGCCTGTCGCAAACAGTCACCGGTCGATCGCCCTGTGCCGGGCCACCTGGCCTGCTCGCGTGCGATGGAGCTTCCGCCACAGATCGCCTCGGCTGGATCCACCACGGTATTCGGCGAGATCCATGGCACACGCGAAGCACCTGAGTTCTTTGGCGACGTCGTTTGCAACGCGGCCACAGGATCGCAACGCGTCCTGGTCGGGCTGGAGCTTCCGTCCAGCGAAGCAAGCGCGATCCATGGCTTCCTCGCGGGCGGCGATGCGCTCTCCGGTAGAGGGTTCTGGACTCAGCCCTTCCAGTCCGGACGCACGAGCGCAGCCATGCTGGCGCTGCTCTCGGAGCTGCGGCGCATCGTCCAGAGCAATCGCCGGGTCGAGGTGTTCCTGTTCGACATCCCCGAGGAAGCGAATCCCAAGGATCGCGATGCCCGCATGGCAGACGCCATCCTCGAGAAGCGAGCCACCGATCGCGATGCCATCATCCTGTTGTTTTGCGGGAATCTACACGCGCGCAAGACCAAGGGGGTGCCCTGGGATCCGACGCTCGAGCCCATGGCGTATCACCTCGTCGCCAAGGGCCTGAAGGTCACCAGCCTGAACCTACGGACCCCCAAGGGCACCGCCTGGATATGCCAGTCGAACGATGCATCGAGCTGCGGCGCTGTCCCCATCGGCGGCGGCGAACCATCGTCGGGCGAGCCGTCGCGAGGCATCCGGTTGGGCGGAGAAACCTCGGCGGACGGGTACGACGGTGTCTACATCGTCTCGAGCGCGACCGCGTCGCCCCCCGCGATGCCCGTCCGCCGTTGACGGCCATCGACGGCGCTGCCGGCTCGAGATCGCTCGGCTGCTCGCTCAGCCCTTGAGGCCGTGGCGATGCAGCAGATCGATCAGGTGCGACCGGTCCATCTTCGCGATCCGCGCGGCGTGCGAGACGTTGCCGGCCGCCTGCGCCATCAAGCGCGTGAGGTAGCCGTGCTCGAACTCGCGCACGACGGCCGCCCGCTGGTCCTTGTACGGAAGCAGCGGCTGATCGCCGGTATCGCCTGGAAGCCCCGGCGCCCCCAGGGCGGGCGTGGGCAACTCGCCGCCCACCGGCTGTGGACTGCCCATCGGCTGCGGGCCGACGACGAGCGCGGACTCCACGGCGTTGCGCAGCTCGCGGATGTTGCCCGGCCACGGGTGCTTCTGCCAGGCCGCCAGCTGCTCGGCGCCAAACACGGTCTCGATCGACCCGGCAGCGCCGAGCTCACGCGCGAAGTGCTCGACCAGGACCGGGATGTCTTCGCGGCGCTCGCGCAGCGGTGCCAGCCGGAGCACGACGACCGCGAGCCGGTGATAGAGATCCTGGCGGAACCGACCATTATTGACCTCGGCCCGCAGGTCGCGGTTGGTCGCGGCGATCACCCGGGCCTCCACGGGTAGCTCGCTCGAGCCCCCGACGCGGCGAAATCGCCGGCGCTCGAGCACGCCGAGCAGCGAGCTCTGATCCGCCGCCGGCAGCTCGCCGATCTCGTCGAGGAACACGGTGCCGTCCTCGGCGCGCTCGAACGCGCCCTTGTGCTGGCGGTCCGCCCCGGTGAACGCGCCTCGCTCGTGACCGAACAGCTCGCTCGCCAGGAGGCTCGAGGATAGCGCGCCGCAGTCGATCGTCACCAGCGGCGCCTTGGCGCGCGACGACCGCGCGTGCAGCGCCTCGGCGACCCGCTCCTTGCCGGTGCCCGACTCGCCGACGATCAGGACCGACGTCGGGGTCGCCGCGACGCGCTCGATGTCGGCGAACAGCCGCACCATCGGCGGCGAGACGGCGATCATCCCGGCGAGCTCGCGGCGCGCGCCTCCAGGCAGCACCGGGACGGCACGCCGCACGGCATCGTCGAACCGGATCGTCGTGCCGCCGAGCTTGACCAGCGTCCCCGGCGGGACGATCGCGCGCTCGATCCGCACCGCGCCGATATACGTGCCGTTGGTCGACCCGAGATCCGAGACCAGGATGCCCCCCGGCCGCACGCTGACGTCGAGGTGGTAGCGCGACACCGTGAAGTCGGCGACCGCCAGCGCGTTGTCGCGCGCGGTGCCGACCGAGACCACGTCGCCACCGATGACGTGCTTGCCCTTGTCGGGGCCATCGACGACCTCGACCCGCAAGGTCGACACGATCTGTTCGCCGGAGCGCGGCGAAAGCTGGGTCTCGTGATCGCTCATGGCGGCGGATTTCAGGGCCATCGGTCGTCCCCGTGCGGAAGGTGCAGGGTAGACCCGACAACGTTGCGATCAGTTAAGCACATAACCTGGCGAAATCCGTGAGCCGCGCCTGCCCCGCATGCCTACGGCCATCGCCGGTGAGCGCAACATGGGCGGCCAGTCGCGCTAGGGTACCGGCATGTCCGAGCCCGGCCGGTTCGTAGAGATCACGTCGGAGGCAGAGCTACGCGAGCTACTCGGCGAGCCGATGCCGCGCGCCGCGGCCAAGGACCGGGCACGCCTCCACGATCTTGACCAAGACTGGCTGGCGGCGTCGCCGTTCTGCTTCCTGGCCACGGCAAACGCCGACGGCAGCTGCGACGTGTCGCCCAAGGGTGACCCGCCCGGCTTCACCCGCGTGCTCGATGACACGACGCTCGCCATCCCCGAACGCGCGGGGAACCGCCGCGCCGACGGGTTTCGCAACATCCTGACCAACCCTCACGTCGGCTTGATCTACCTCGTCCCCGGCCGCGGCGACACGCTGCGCATCAACGGGCGCGCTCGGCTGGTCCGCGACGCCGCGTTCTTCGATCAGATGATCGTCAAGGGCCATCGGCCGCAGCTCGCGCTCGTCGTGGAGATCGAGCAGATCTTCTTCCACTGCGCCAAGGCGTTCATGCGCTCGGCGCTTTGGCAGCCCGAGACCTGGAACCCCGGCGCGCTGCCGTCTTACGCCCAGACCATCAAGTCGGTGCAAGACACCCGGGAATCGCTCGAGGAGCTCGAGCAGTATTACGGGCCGGGCTACGCCAAGCTCCTGTACGGCTAGGCGCGCAGGACTCCAGTTTCCGTGTGATCGCCCCGAGACAGCGCGGCGGGCCCGGCGGGCGTGGACATGTGGAGTTGTATGGCCAAAGACATCGCTTTCACCGGGACAGGGTCCCGTGACGCCTTGTCACCGCAAATTTGCTGCATACGACGGCGCCGGCTCGTGTATCGTCTGCACCGCCTTGATGGGGAGTCCAAGGTTATCACGCTCTATATTCTGCGTGGCGCTGATCGGCTGCGTCGAGCCGATCGAGTCACCCGAGTCATCCGCCGAGCAGGCCGCGACGGCGTGTGCCGACGGTCCGACGGTCAACGGCATGGACGTCTCGTACTACGAGACCAGCGTCGACTGGGTCGCCGCGCACGACGCCGGTATCGACTTCACGTTCATCCGCGTGACCGATGGCGTGCAGTTCATCGATCCGAGATTTTCTGGCTACTGGGCCGGCGCGAAGGCGGCGGGCGTGATCCGCGGCGCATATCAGTTCTTCCGGCCCGCCGAGGATCCGATCGCGCAGGCCGATCTCTTGCTCGACAAGATGGGCCCGCTCGAGCCGGGCGATCTGCCGCCGGTGCTCGACGTCGAGGTCTCCGGCGGGTTATCGACGGACGAGGTCGCGGCGAACGTCCGCGCGTGGGTCGCGCACGTCACCGAGAAGCTCGGCCGGCCGCCGATCCTCTATGCCGGCCTGTACTCGTGGCACGACCTCACCGGGTCGGCGGACATCACGACGTCACCGCTGTGGGTCGCGCAGTACACGACCGCGCCGTGCCCCAATATCCCGACACCGTGGACGCGCTGGATGTTCTGGCAGCACTCGGCGACCGGCTCGATCGCGGGGATTCCCGGATCGACGCTCGATATCAACGTGTTCAACGGGACGCTGGACGATCTGCAGAGCTTCACCACCGGCGGCACGTGCGGCGATGGCCAGTGCAGCGGCGGCGAGACCACCGACAGCTGCCCGGCGGATTGCCCGCCGTGCGGGACGATCGCCGCGAGCGGCGGCACCATCGACGACGGCGATGCCTGCTTCGTCACCGGGGGGCCCACGCCGTACCTCCGGCACGTCAGCGACGGCGGCGACCAGGGTGACCTGATCTGGACCCACGCGACGCCGAGCGCGACCGAAGCGAACTTCGCTCAGTGGAACCTGTTCTTCGCCGAGCCCGGCCGCTATCACGTCGAGGTCTACACGGCGCACGCGTACGCGACCTCGACGCGCGCCGCGTACGTGGTCCAGGCCGCTGGGACCCCGACCACGTTCGTGATCGATCAGACCGCCGCCGACGGCTGGCAGGCGCTCGGCGACCTCGACTTTGCCGCGCGCGGCGATCAATGGATCCACCTCGCCGACAACACGGGCGAGCCGGTATCGGCGAACGCCCAGCTGGTGTTCGATGCGGTCCGGCTCACAAGGCTGAAGTACGATCAGCCACCACCACCGGCGCCAGGCGCTGCCGGCGGCTGCACGACCGGCCCCGGCGCGGGCCTGTGGATGATCGCGATGTGGCTCGGCGTTCGCCGGCGCCGCCGATAGTCAGAACGTGAACGGATACGCGAACGAACCGCCCGACTGGGTCTTCGGGAACGTCGCCTTCTGCATCACGCCCGCGACACAGTTGCCGAGGGCGTCATCCGGCGTGTTCTTCACAGAGACGCTCGTGACATGGCCATCGGGACCGACTTTCACCGAGACCTTGACCTGACCCTTGGCAGGCGACTTGTCGCCGCAAGACTGCACCTTGGCCTTCACCTTGCCGACCCCGTCCTGGATCATCCCGCGGTCGAGGCTATCGGGTACGTCTCCCGCCTTGGCGGCTGCCGCGTGGTCGGCGCCGCCGCTCGGCGCCTTGCCGCCCTTCTTGAACTTCGCGCAGCACGCCCCATCGTAGTTGTTGAGGACACACGAGACTTCATCGCAGCCTCCCCCGGTGTCCTTGGCGGCCGGAGCCGGATCCTTGGCGGCCGGGGTCGCCGCCGGCTTGTCGGCCGGCTTGGGGGTTTTGGCGGCAGCCGGCGCCGGTGTGTTCGACGGGGTCGCCTTGTGCGCCGGGGGAGCGGCAGCCGGGGGAGCGGCGGCCGGAGCCGGATGCGCCGCGGTGTCACCGGCGGCGACCTTCGTGCCGGGGTCGGCGGCCTTCGGATCGGCGGCCTTCGGGTCGGCGGCCTTCGAGTCGGCGGCCTTCGAGTCGGCAGCCTTCGGGTCGGCAGCCTTCGGGTCGGCAGCCTTCGGGTCAGCAGCCTTCGAATCGGCGACCTTGTCGGGTGGGGTGTCGGCCTTTTCCCCGGCCAAGGCGACCTGCGTCGCCGGCTTGTCACCGCCCTTGTCACCGCCCTTGAGCAGCACCACCACGACGATCACCGCGGCGACCGCGAGCAAGCCGACCGAGCCGATCAGCGCGTACATCAGCTTGTTGTTGCTGTTCGGCCGCGCCGCAATCGGCACGATCACCGCCGGCTCGGAGAACCCGCCGCCGCCGAACACCGGCAGGTCGTCCATCGAGCCGATCCCGGCGGAGATCGGCTTGGCGGGGCCGCCTCCCGGCCCACCGAGATACGCGCTCGCCATCGAGCGGATGTCGATCAACCCCGACCCTTCGCCGCCGGCGGCGCCGGTGGCCGCGCCCATCGGTGACGGCGACGAGGGTGAATGCGCCGGGGCAGGCGCGGGCTTGTCGCTCGCGAGCTGCGCGAGGTTATTGAGCGAGAACAGCACCGAGTTCTCGTTGCGCTCGCCGCGCAGCTTCGAGCTGCCCTGGTTCGCTTGCGCGGCCGCGGGCTTGCTGCCGAACAGATCGCCGCCATCGTCGTCGTTCCGGGCCGCGCTCGCCGACGCCGCCGCGAACAGGTCGCCCGGATCGCTGCGCCCCGAGCCTCCCTCCTCACCGCCACCACCGCTGAACATCGACGCAACAGCCTCCGCACCGCCACCGCCACCGCCACGGGCCGGCGCCGCGGCCACCGCGCCGCCCGACGATGCCAGCTGGGCGAACGTGTCGACCTGTGCGAGCGGCAACCAGTCGGCGAAGCCCTCGCGCCAGATGTACGTCTCGATGTCGATGTCGCCGGCCGCGAAGCGCTGCTGGACCTCGACGGCCGTCATCGGGCCGACCTGATCCTGGTTGATCACGACGTGCCACACGGACTCGTCGCCGGCCGGAGCGTGGTCACCGCCGTCGTAGCCGTAGTCGTAGACGCGGGTGTCTTTTTCTTGCTGCGGCGCGGGCGCAGGCTCGGTGGCACCAGCACCGCCGCGAACGACGATGATGTTACTGCATTTCTTGCAGCGAATTTTAAAGACCTTGCCTTGGACCTTGTCGTCGGAAATCGAGTATTTGGCCTGGCAAGCGTCGCAAACGATCTTCATGGGCGCTTCCTAAACGGGGGTTCCTGGGTTCGGACCCCCAAGTCTGAAATACCTTGGCGAAAATCGTAACACACAGGCGGCCGGCCACGCGAATTGCCACGGGTCTTGGTGGCCGAAGGGTGGGCCCGGGCGCCCGGGGAGCCTTACCCGAAGGGGTCGTGAAGTCGAATCGTCTCATTCCGGTCGGGGCCGACCGACACCAGGCAGAACGGCACCCCCGCCATGCGCTCGATCGTCTCGACGTAGACGCGCGCCGGTGTAGGGAGATCCGTGACGTCGCGCGCCTCCGAGGGCAGCCTGCCCCACCCCGGAAAGCTCGTATACACGGGCTCCGCCCGCGCGATGTCGTCGGGATCGATCGGGGGCTCGTCGAACTCCTTGCCATCGACCTTGTACGCGACACACACCGACACCTCGGGCATTTCGCCGAGCACATCGAGCTTGGTCAGCGCGAGGTGGGTCATGCCCGACAGGCGTGCGCCCATGCGCAGCGCCGGGAGGTCGAGCCAGCCGCAGCGCCGCGGGCGGCCGGTGGTTGCGCCGAACTCGCCGCCGGCGTTGCGCAGGCGACTCCCCGTTTCATCGTGGAGCTCGGTCGGAAACGGCCCCGAGCCGACGCGCGTCGCATACGCCTTGGTGATGCCGACCACCGCGTCGATCGCCGTCGGCCCGATCCCCGCGCTCTGGCAGGCGCCGGCCGCGATCGTCGACGACGACGTCACGTACGGATAGGTGCCATGATCGAGATCGAGCAGGCAGCCCTGCGCCCCCTCGAACAGCACGTGCTGGCCGCCCGCGATCGCCCGCGCGACGTGGCGGCTGGCCTCGCCGGTGTACGGGGCGAGCTTTTGCCCGGCGGCGAGCGCGTCTTCGATCCAGGTCTCGACCTCCGCCGTGCTCGGTGGGGTTCCCCCCAGATGGTTGATCAGCGGCACGATCTCGTCGATGTTGGCCGCGACCAGCTCGCAGAGCCGCGCCGGCTTCAACAGATCGCGCACCCGCACCCCCTTGCGCGCGGCCTTCGTCTCGTACGCCGGGCCGATCCCCCGCCGCGTCGTGCCGATCGCCTTGCCGGTCTTGGCGGCGCGATCCTCGCGCAGCCCATCGAGCAGCTTGTGGTACGGCAGGATCACGTGGGCCCCGAGCCCGACGAGCAGCTCGCCACGCAGGAGCAGGCCGCGCGCCTGACACAGCGCGACCTCCTCGAGCAGCGTGTGCGGATCGATCACCATGCCGTCGCCGAGCACGCAGCTCTTGCCGGGGTGGCACACCCCCGACGGCACGAGGTGAGTGACGAGCTTCTGGCCGTCGATCACCAGCGTGTGGCCGGCGTTCGCCCCGCCGCCGTAGCGGACGACGACGTCGGCGCGCTCGGTGAACAGATCCACGACCTTGCCCTTGCCTTCATCGCCCCACTGGGCGCCGACGACGATCACGACGGACATCATTCCTCCAAGAGTGATGAGATCGCAGGATCCAGATCGCGACGCGCGTCATCGGCCACCACGAGCTCGCGGCGGCCCCCGGCGTCGATCACGACGGCCGCGTCGAGCCCCGCCCCGCGCAGCCAGCTCGGCGTCGGTGGTGCGCTCGCCGTGACCGCCCGAAGCCCGCGGGCGCGCAGCGATCGAGCGATCCGCGGAGCCTCCCGGCCGTGCACCGCAACCCCGAGAGCCGCCGGCGGCGCCACCACGCCGACCGCGCGCTGGGCCTCGGCGACCGCCTCGAGATCGATCGCGAAGCCGGTCGCGCGCGCGGCCCGGCCGTAGCGTCCGATCAGCTCGTCATAGCGCCCGCCGCGCAGCACCGCCTCCGGCGCGCCCCCGGCATACCCGGCAAACCGCGCGCCCGTGTAGTAGTCGAACCCACGCAGGTCCCCGAGGTCGAGCGTCAGCAACGGGACGGGCGGATCCGAGAGCTCGGCAAACGCGGCGAGCACCGCGCGGAGCCGTGCCAGCGCCGCGCGCACATCGTCGGGCCACGGCAGCTGCGCCGCCCGCGCCAGCGTCGCGTCCGCCGGCCCCCACAGTACCGCGAGCGCCTCGGCCAGCGGGACGATCTCGGCCGGGAAAGCTCGCGCCGCAGCGCGCACCCCCGCTCGATCCTTGCGCGCGAGCGCCGCCGCCAGCCTCGCACGCGCGTCACCATCGGGCGCCGCTCCCAGCACGTGGCGGGCCGGGGCGACATGCCCGACGTCGAGGTGGGTCTGGGGCAGGTCGGTCGCCGCGAGCGCCGCCGCGGCCACCGCGAGCACCTCGGCGTCGCCCTCGGGCTCGGGCGCATCGACAAGCTCGATGCCGGCCTGCAGGAGCTCGCGCTGGCCGAGCTCGCCGGCCAGCCTGCCAGAGAGTCGGGTGACCGCGCCTTCGTAGCACAGCCGGATCGGCCCCTCGACCTCGGCCAGGCGGGTGGCGACCAGGCGCGCCACCTGCGGCGTGATGTCGGGCCGGAGCGCGACGATCTCGCCGGTCCCCGGCTCGACGAACCGGATCGCCGATGCCCGCGCGTCGTGACCGAGCCCGCGCTCCAGCACGTCGGCGCACTCGAACACAGGCGTGACGATCCGCGCGTAGCCCCACGCCTCGAACACCGCCATCACGCGCTCGGCCAGCTGCCGCCGGCGCGCCGCGGCCCGCGGCAACAGATCGCGGACCCCGGACGGCAAGCGAATGGGTGGAGCCTGCAAAGCGCTCTACTCTACTGCGAAACATCGCCGATCCCAGGCCGCCATGGCTCCCCGTTGGCTGCTGAGAGATCCCTGCACCGCGGGGAAGCGATTCCGCACCCCCGGCCGCTCCTCGCGCCGTACCCGCACGGCGCTCGGCGTGCATGCCGGCGGCGATTCCCGGGAAGCACCCGGCGTGGCTCGCCCCTCGGGGCGTATGCTGGCGGCGTGACCGACGAACCTCTGCGCGTCCGTGCGCCGGTGGTCCGCATCATCGACCACGGCACGACGACGACGGTGATCGGCGCGCAGGCCGTCCAGCGGTTCGACGGCGACTCCGCCCAGCTCTTGCGCGCGGTGCTCGAGCTCCACGCCCGGCCGGTCGGCCGCGCCCAGCTCCTGGCCGAGCTCGCGGCGCGCGCCGGGGCCGAGGCGTCCGCGCTGCCCGCCGAGCCGATCGACCAGCTGGTCGACCTGCTCGTCGCCGACGGCGTCCTCGTGGCCGCCTCCGCGCCGGCTCCGCCGCGGCCGGCGGCCGGCCTGCGCCGCGTCGTGCTCGGCGTCTCCGGCGCGGTCGCCGCGATCGACGCACCCGCCGTGATCCGCGGCCTGCACGCCGCCGGGTGCGACGTCCGCGTCGCGCTGACCCGCACCGCCGCCAAGCTCGTCTCGCGCGCGGCGCTCGATGCGCTCACCCACCATGCGGTCTGGACCGGGATCTGGCAGCGCGACGCACGCATGCCGGTGCCGCACATCGGCCTCGCCGAGTGGGCCGAGCTCGTCGTCGTGTGCCCGGCGAGCGCGACGACCCTGTCGCGGATCGCGACCGGCGACTGCGGCGATCTCGTCGCGGCGATCGTGGCGGCGACCCGCGCGCCGGTCGTCGTCGTGCCGTCGATGAACGACGCGATGTACGAGTCGCCCGCGGTCCAGGCCAACCTCGCCGTGCTACGCGACCACGGTCGCCACGTCGTGCACCCCGCGCGCGGCATCGAGGTCGCCCACCACCCACACGCGCGTCCGCACCTGCTCGGCCCTGCCCCGCCGGCGGGTGCCGTGGTCGACATCGTGTGCCATCTCCTGCGCGAGCTCGCTGGAAAGCCGCGCGTGCCGGACACCGCGCGCGGCTGGGAGCAGCTGTGGGCGACCACCCCGCCCGAGCAGTTGCCGTGGCACACGCCGGCGCTCGATCCGCCGCTCGCCGATGCGATCGCCGCGCGCTACGCCCCCGGACGCCGGCTCCTCGACCTCGGCACCGGCGACGGCGTCGTCGCGATCGCCGCCGCGCAGCTGGGGTTCGCCGTGACCGCCACCGACGTCGCCCCGAGCGCGCTCGGCCGCGCCCGCGACCGCGCCGATGACGCCGGCGCACGCTCGATCCTCTTCGTGCTCGACGACATCACGGCGCCGCGGCTCGGCGGTGGACCCGACCGCCGGTACGAGGTCGCGGTCGATCGGGGCCTCTTCCACAGCCTTCCGCGCGAGCAGTGGGGCGCCTATGCGACCGGCGTTACCGAGCTAGTCTCGCCCGGCGGCACGCTGCTGGTCGTGGCGCACCAGCCCGGGGCCGAGCGCGGCACCCACCCGGTCACCGACGAGGATCTTCGCGTGCTGCTTCCCGCGTTCCAGCTCGTGAGCGCGGTGCCAACCACCCTGGCAGACGCGACCGCGCAGCTGTTCGAGCTCGAATACCGCGACTAGAAGAGCGCGTCAATCCGAGGGCCCCACGTCGCCTTGACGCTCTGCTTGACGTGTCAACGACGTGTTTATGGCGCGTCAGCCATAAGAGCGGCCATGGCCGCCGCGACGCCTCCCACGCGTCCAAGTCCCTCCACCCCATCGTTGTCCATGGTTGCGCGCCTTCCGCCGTGAAGACGAGAAGGGCATGGCCCTTGCTCGCTCGAGAGCCATCGCACTCGCCGGTGGCTCCACTCCGGATGGCCAGCGGTGACAGGCGCCAGCCAGGCGGCAGCCAGGCCAGGTGACCAATCACGTCAAAAGGAGAATCCTCATGTCCAATCTCACGCAATGGTCTCCACAGCGCATGCTCTCGGATCGGGCCACCAGTGCCCGCCCTGCCCTGGCGCTCAACAACACCACCCTGTGCATGGCCTGGCGAGGCATCAACGGTGATGCGATCTTCGTCTCGACGTCCCAGGATGGGGGGAGTACCTGGTCCAAGCAGGGCGGGCTGACCACGCACACGACGCCGAACGGCCCCGCCCTGGCAGCTTTCAATGGCATGTTCGTCATGGCCTGGCGGGAGAGCGATGGCGGGTATCGCCTGCGGACGTCCACGTCCCGCGACGGCGTGACCTGGTCGGCTCCGACCCGGCTCGATGGGTATGCCACCGACGAAAGCCCCGGGCTCGCGGCCATCGGCAACGGGGCCAACGCCCTGGCAGTCCTGTGCTGGAAAGGGAAGGATCGAGACACCATCTTCGTGGCAACGTCCAAGGACTTCGTGACCTGGTCGGAGCAGCGAGAGCTCAGCGACCGCCAGACCGGAAGCGGCCCGAGCGTGACCGGAACGGTCATGGGCCCGGCCTTCGTCATGACCTGGCGCGGACGCGACGGGGAACACGTCTTCGTGTCCAAGTCGCAGGACGGCCTGACCTGGTCGCCCGAGAAGAAGCTGGGGGATCCCAAGACCAGCGCCTCACCGGCCATCACGCACTCGGACAACCTCGGTGTGTACTACCTGGCCTGGCGTGGTGTGAATTCGGACAACATCTGGGTTTCCTATTCGGAAAATGGCCTCGACTGGTCCGCTCAGTCCAGGTTGCCCGAGCGGGGTACCAGGAGCGGCGTCGCTATGTCTCCCGTGAGCCGGACACTATACATGATCTGGCGCGGCTCTGGTCAGGATAACATCTGGACCTCGATCCTCGAGCCCTGATCCCGGACGAGTTCACACGCTCACACCACCCGCCTCGCCCAGGCAGCGCGCCGGCCGAAGCACCACCAAATCGCACGAGGCTACATGTCGACTCACAAAGTTATCAAGGTCCGGTACGACAAGCATCAAGATACCTTCACGTACAAGTGCGATGATCCGTCTGTGTTCGGCGATCCCGAAAATCCGTTCATCGTGTTCGGCGTGCATGGGAAGATGGAGTTCCGGTGTGATAGCTCGGACGGGATCGAGCTGCGGTTCCACAAGGCCGATCCGGCGAACTGGGAGCCTGATCCGCCCGAGGACGAGGGATATCACCAGCTCCGGGAGGAGGAGACCTGTCTGGTCATCCACAACAACCATTGCCATGTGGGCAAAACGAAGCTCACGCTCAAGCTCGAATGCCATCTCAATGGCAACTGGAAGCGCAAGGACAGCGATCCCATCGTCATCAACATACCACCCGCTTGATCGCGGGTGATGGGCTCGGGCTCACCGGGCTCGAGGTGCTCCCGCGGTGTCCCCAGCCTCCGGCTTCTGGGCTTGCTGCGCGACCAGCGCCACGAAGCGAGGATCGCGCCGCAGCGCCGCGAACCAGGGAAAGCGGAACCAGTGTGGACCGTAACCGAGGCCGAGCGCCTTGCCGGCATGGACGAGCGTCGAGGCGGGGTCGCCGACGATGGCGTACACGGCGGCCGCGGCATAGGCAACGTCGCCGTTGTCGGCGGGGGCCAGCCGCAGCGCCTTGTCGAGCTCGGCCACGGCGAGCGCTGACTCGCCCAGGTGGGCCAGCGCCTGCGCCCGGGTGCTGCGGGGGAGCCAGTCGTCCTCGTGCTGCGCGTCGAGCAGGGTGAGGACCTGCTGGTACCGTGCACGCGACGCGGCGTGGTGGCCGAGGAGAAGCTCGGCATCGGCCAGGTTGTAGACCGCGGCCGGGTTCTGGGGCTGGAGGGCGAGGGCACGTGCGAGGTGGTCCTGCGCCTGGTCCAGGCGCCCGATCAGCAGCTCGGCAACGCCGAGGTTCGAGTACTCGATGAAGCCCGGGGACCGGCGAGCGAGGACCGCATAGAGCTCGATGGCACGCTCCACGTTGCCCGCGAGCAGCTCGAGCTGGGCCAGGCTCGACTGGGCGTCGAAGTGGTCGGGCGTTCGGGCGAGCAGCTGTTCCAGGTGCTGGCGCGCGGCATCGCCTTGCCCGTGGTGGAGCTCGGCCGAGGCCAGATTGAGCAGGATGCGCCACGAGGGGTGAAGCTCGGCCGCCTGGCGCAGCAGTGCCACCGCCTGCCCGAGATCGCCCCGCTGTTCGACCACGAGCGCGCCGAGCTGCCACAGCGTCGCCTGATCGGCTCCCAGGCGTTCGAGCTCGCCGAGATCCCGGGCCGCCCGGTCGAGATCGGCACCGGCCAGCGCCACCTTGAAGGACAGGGTCACGGTCGCGATGGCCTCCGGAGCCAGGCCGCGCGCCACCTCCACGAGCGATAGCGCCCGCTCCAGGTCGGCCCGCTCGCGGGACTGATAGTAGCGGGTGCGGGCCATATCGGCCTCGAGGAGATACGCGTCGAGGAAGCTGGGAGAGCTCTGGCGGATCTGGGCGAGCTCCTGGAGGAGCGCTGCGGGTACGGGGCCATGGGCGTTGTGCTGGTACGCCTCGTAGAGGCGTAGATACGTCTGGTAATCCTGCGCCGACACGTTGAGATCCGCGCTGCCCGGGCGTGGCCGGTGGTCGCTGTAGCCTCGCCGGATCTGGGCGAGCACGACGCTGCTCGCGGCAAAAAACTCGGCACTCGGGATATCGAATGCCTGGGTCCACAACAGAACTGCGTCGCTGCCACGCACCCGGCGCAGGGTCACGGTGCAGGCCGTGGCCCGGGTGCAGTCGAGCTCGGTCGACACGAGCTCGCTCGCATCGACGGCGCGGGCCAGGGCGCGCAGCGAGGACGGCTGCGCGATGCGGTCCACCTCGTCGGGCGCCAGCACGGCGAGACCTTCCAGGTCGGCGAGCGCCCGGAGGAGCATGACCCGGAGGCTGGTAGCGCGGAGCGCCAGATCGGCATCGCCTGGACCGCTCAGCTTCGGCGCCAGCACGGCGACATAGGACGCGGCGTGGGCGGGGGCCGCCCGGTCGGCCGTCGGTGCCGCAGGAGCCGGGGACGGGGACGGGAGCGGAGCGGGGCGGAGCTGCCAGGCAAGCGCGCCGGCGGCCAGCCCGACAACGAGCACGACCAGGCCGATGCGGGCCCACCGGACGAGACGCGAACCGGGGCGACGCGGCCGAAACACCGTGACCTGGGCGGTCCCTGGCGACTCGGTGGATCGGATGGGATCGGTTGGGCCGATTGGCTCTGTAGTTCCGATTGCGACATGGACGGCGACGGCCTCTGCCGGCTTCACGCCTGGGTTCGCCGCCTCGGCCGTTGTATCCAGGTCGGGTCCCGCGAGCTCGGCCAGCGCGGCAGCGACATGACGGAAGTCGCGGGGCCGCAGGAACGGGTCCTTGGCGAGGAGCTGATCGATCAGGGCCGCGAGCGGCGCCGGCACGGCCGGCGCGAGCGCCTGGACCGGGCGATGGGGCTCGTGCACCACGCGGCGCAGCGTCTCGAGCGGGCCCGATGCGGCGAACGGCGACTGGCCCGCGACCGCCTCGTACAGGAGGACGCCAAACGAGAACAGGTCCGTCCGGTGATCCAGCGGCTGGCTGGTGGCCTGCTCGGGGGACATCGCGCGGAACGTCCCGACGATGGCGCTGTCGGCGGTGAGCGGCTCGTCGGCGAGCCGCCGGGCGATGCCAAAGTCGGTGATCTTGGCCCGGTTCGTCGAGGTGATGAGGATGTTCTCGCTCTTGAGATCGCGATGGATGATGCCGGCGTCGTGGGCCGCGGCCATGCCGTCGGCGATCTCGCGGGCCCAGGCGAGCACCTGCCCGAGCGCTGCGCCGTCGCCCTCGATGCGCGCGCGGAGGGTGGCGCCGGCGACGTACTCCATGACGATGCAGTCGTGCTCCCCGGTCGAGAGGACGTCGTAGATCTGGACGATCGCCGGGTGGTTCACCCGGGCGGCGATCTGCGCCTCGCGACGGAAGCGCTGGCGCAGCTCCTCGTCTTCTCGCGCGGTCCGCGGCCCGCGGGGGCGCAGCCGCTTGATCGCGACCTGGCGATCGAGCCGCTCGTCATAGGCGAGAAACACCTCGCCCATGCCGCCGGCCCCAAGCTCACGCAGGATCTGGTAGGGACCGATCCGGACCTGATCCGACATTCGGAGGCTACTGTCCCTCGTCTCTTCGTCGAGTTCCAGACGATCCGTGGAATCCACCGTGCCGATCACCGCACCGGTTGCGGGAGCGCGCCCGGGCGAGCCGACCGGGCCACCGGACCGCCGACGGAACCTGCGCGGGCGGGCGTCCGAGGTCGATCAGCGCAGGCCGAGCTCGCGCAGCCGGCGCCGCAGCGCGCTCTTGGAGACCCGCAGGTGCATCGCCATCTCGTCGAGATCACCGCCGAGATCCTGGTGGCAACGCGTGATCTCGTCCGCGCCGAGATCCCCCGCGGTGCGCACGCGGCCCGAACGCTCGATCAGCACGTACAGCGAAGGCCGTGAGATGTGCAGCGCCCGCGCCGTGGCCGCGAGATCCCAGCGGTTAGCCTCGAGCTCCGCCAGCATCTCCGCTTCGCCGACCTCCGACGGCCTTCGCAACGCTCGAGGTTCGGGCGGGCCGCTCGCTGCGGCCCCCGCTGCGGTGACCGGTGCAGCCCCCGGTGCGGCCCCCGACACAGCCCCCGACGCGGCGCCCGATGCGGCGCCCGGCACAGCCCCCGATACGGCGCCCAATGCGCCCCCCCGCGCCTCCCCGCTCATCGCAACCACTGGCGCCATGGCGATCACCCGCTCGAGCTGCGGCGTCAGCGCCACCTCGGCTCGACCGCGGCTGGCGATGATCAGCTGGCGCGCCACGTTGCGCAGCTGGCGAACGTTGCCCGGCCAGTCATAACGCACGAGACGCACCACGACCTCCGGTGAGAGCCAGAGCGCGGCCGGATCGGCGCCGGGGGCTGGAGGCCAGCGCTCCCCAAGCTTCTCCCATTCGTCGCGCATGAAGTGAACGAGCAAGCGGGCGATATCGTCGCGCCGCTCGCGCAGCGGCGGGATCCGGATCTCGTACCCCGCCAGGCGGTGCAGGAGCGGCAGCCGGAACGTCCCATCGCGCGCCTTGCCCTCGAGATCCGCGTCGGTCGCGGCGATGATCCGGGCATCGATGTGCTCGGGCCGCTGCCCGCCGAGCGGATAGATCTCGCCGGTCTCGAGCGCGCGCAGCAGCAGCACCTGCACATCCGGCGGTGCCTCGCCGATCTCGTCGAGGAACAACGTCGCCCCGCGGGCGCGGCGGAAGTAGCCTTCCTGGTCGCGCACAGCGCCGGTGTAGGCGCCCTTGGCCGCGCCGAACAGCTCGGCGGCCGCCAGGGACGGAGGAATCGCGCCCAGGTTGACCGCCACCAGCGGTTGTTCGCGGCGCCGGCCGAGCTGGTGGATGGCGTGCGCGACCAGCTCCTTGCCCGTACCGGTCTCTCCGCGCAAGAGGATCGGCACGTCGAGATCGGCGACGCGCCGGATCTCCTCCTGCACGCTCAAGATCGCGGGGCTGTGGCCGACCATGCCCAGCGGCGTGCTGGCCACCGGCGGCGAGACGGGGACGGCATGGAGCAGGAGCGCGATGCGATGGGCCAGGGTGAGGACCACCCCGTCGGTGAGCTCGGCGGCGCTGAACGTGCGCTCGGTGAGGAGCAGCTCGTCTCCGGCCATCACCTGGGTCCGGCTATCCTGGGCCACCAGGCGGATCGCGCCGTCGCCTCCGGGATGCAGCCATACCGGCCGCCGGCTCAGGTGAGCGTCGTCCAGCGGCACGCCGAGCGTGTGCGGCGGCGGCGCAAACGCCGGTTCCTGGCGCGACAGCTGTGCCGATCGCCCGGCAGCCAGCTCGCTCAACAGCACGCGCTCCCCGACGCGGTCGAGCCGCGGATGGCACAGGATGGTCAGCGCCGGGAGCTTCACCGGAGCGTGACGGCTCGGCGGCAGCGGCCCCACGTGCCGGCCGAGACCGGTGGTGGTTTGATCGTCACTCGCAGCCGTCATTTCGGGACCAGCAGGTACTGTAACCAGAGACCGACTGCGCCGGGGCGCTCTGGCTGATCCGGCGACCTCGGCTCGTCGGATTGTTCAGTACCCGACCATGGAGTCATCTCCCGTAGCGGCTCGCGCCGCCGGCCGGCGCGGGATCACCCCTCGAGGGAAGCGACCGCGCTGCGCAGGGCGGAGACCGACGCCGAGCGCAGGTAGACCACGCGCGCGTCGTCGGGGACGAGCGCCTTCACCTGATCGCGAAGTGCATGGGAGACCATGCCGACCATGATGAAGACGGCCGCCACGCGACCGAGGATGCGACGCGTTCCATTGGGGATGCGATTCTCGAAGTGGCGCAGCTCGAGCCCGCGTTGCTCGACGATCGCTCGGTAACGCTCCGACATGCCACCGCTGCCGCCCACGACGATCACCGCGCCCTTGATTCCCTCCGTCACCCCCTCGCCCTCGCCGCGGCGTTCCGCCAGGGCCGTGAAGTTGTTTGCCATGACCACAGGAGCAGCAAGCGCTGCGCCAGTGCCGGCCTCGAGCCAACGCCGTGATTTCGCACAGGCGTCCCCGTATTCCCGCAATCTTGGCAAGCCCGAGCGCCGCGCCGCGGGTCAGCATGACAAACGGCCCGTCCGCGAGATGATCAACCAGCGGAACAGCGCGCCGGTGTGGGACCAGGCGGCAAGACTGCCTGGCTTTGCCGGGTGCGCGCCAGGAACCGAGCGCCGCATACCTCGTTCTCCCGGGCGTGCGAAGCAACCCAGTGTGATGGGGAATCGCCGGAAAGAACAGATATGTCCACCGCAAAGTTTGTCATGCTCTCGATGTCGTTCGTCGTGACCGCCGTGTGCGTCACGCAATCCTCTCCCGCGCTGGCCAACCGCCGGCTCGGGTCGCCGGCGATGACCGCCGGCACCTGCAGCGACGGCTCGAGCACCTACACGCTCAAGTCGATGTTCGACGATGAACCGTTCCCGCAGACGGTCGGTGCGGAGTTCCAGGTCGACAGCGGCGTGATCGGCCAGACCTGGCAGGTCACGCTGACCGACAACGACGCGGCGTTCTTCGACGCGCCGGTCGACACCGTTGGGCCCGAGGGCAGCCTCAACGTGACCCACCCCGATCAGGGCTCGTTCTCCATCGCGCACACGATCGTCGCGCGAGCGGTCAACCTGGCCGATGGCACGGTGTGCACCGGCCAGGTCACCGATTTGCCGTTGCACTGATCGAGCCCCGTGCGCGCATCCTCGACTCGGGGAGGCGCGACCGCCCCAGCTCCGTCGACTGGAGAAGTGCTCGAACGGAGCCTGCCAGGCATGGTCGAACCTTGCGCAACCATGCCAACATGGCACGCGAAGCAGGGCCGACGATGAAGGAGTCGATCCAGTGACCGAAGCCGAGCGGCGCATCTTGCAGCGCGTCGAGCGCGTGCCGTTCGGCCGGTTCCACTGGCGCCTGCTCGTGATGGGCGGCCTGGGATACACCTTCGACGCGATGGATGGGGCGCTGATCGCCTTCATCCTCCCCGCGGTCACGGCGCTGTGGAGCCTGTCGGACGGGCAGACCGGCGTGCTGGCGAGCTCCCTCGTGATCGGATACCTGTTCGGGGCGTTCTTCGCCGGTACGCTGGGCGATCTGATCGGGCGGCGGGCCGTGATGATGTACGCCCTGGCCATCTATTGCGGGGCCACGCTGATCGCGGCGTTCGCGCCGAACTGGCGATGGCTGTTCTGCTGCCGCGTCGTCGCGGGGATCGGCACCGGCGCCGAGGCCACGATCATCGCGCCGTTTCTCGCCGAGTTCGTCCACAAGCAGCACCGCGGGCGCTTCGTCGGCTCGCTGTCCGGCTTCTTCTCGTTCGGCTTTGTGTTCGCAGCCGTGCTCGGATACTTCGTGATCCGGGCGTCGCCCGAGGGCTGGCGCATCGTCCAGGTCGTCAGCACGCTGCCCATCGTCATGCTGCTGTGGTGGCGCCGGTCGCTTCCGGAGTCGCCGCGCTGGCTGATCGAGCGCGGGCGCGTCGCGGAGGCCGAGGCGGAGGTGGCACGGATCGAAGCCGGCGTGATGCAGCGCGGCTCCGCGAGCCCGCTCCCGATCGAGAGCGTCGAGATTCCCACCGCCGGCGTACGCGAGGGCGGCAGCTTCACCGGGAACCTGGCCGCGCTGTGGCGGCCGTCGTTGCGGCCGACGACCGTCATGCTCTGGATCCTCTGGATCGCGATCACCTTCTCGTACTACGGCTTCTTCACGTGGATTCCCTCGCTGCTCGTGAAGCAGGGCATGACGACCACGAAGAGCTTCGGGTACAGCATCATCATCTATCTGGCGCAGATCCCCGGCTATTACTCCGCCGCGTTCGCCACGGAGAAGCTCGATCGAAAATGGACCATCGTGCTGTACATGGTCCTGGGCGGGGCCTCCGCGTACCTCATGTCCATGGCCGGGTCCGGCGCGTCGATCACGATCGCGGGGTTCCTGCTGTCGTTCTTCATGAACGGCACGTATGCGGGGATCTACGTCTATACGCCCGAGCTGTATCCGACCGCGTTCCGGACGACCGGCATGGGCGTCGCCTCGGCCATCGGCCGCCTCGGCGGGCTGTCCGCGCCGATCGTCATCGGTTACACGTACCTCCGGATCGGGTTCGGCGGGGTCTTTGTCATCACCACCATCGTCCTCGTGGTCGGCGCGCTGGCGGTGGGCCTCCTCGGGATCAGCACCGCCGGCAAGAGCCTGGAACAGATCACGGCCCAGGAGCTGGGCTCCAGCCGCCGGCCGCGGGACCGATGACGCTGCTACTCGCGGGGTGAATAGCGGCGGGCGCGCCAATCGAACGGCGCCTCGTCCCCCGCGCGCTCGACCTCGTCGTTGATGCCGTAGGCGACGCCGCGGAGCCGCGCGGCCGCGAGACCGCGATCACCGGGCATGACCTCGTCGAGGTGCGTCGCGAGGTCGTCCAGCGCGCCCAGCGCGCGGTGCCGCGCGATCTCGAAGTCCAGCCACGACGTCGCCTGCGCGTCGTCGGCGCGAAGCCGCTCGCGCTGGACCGCGACGATGACCGCGACGCCTTCGCGCACCACGGGATCGGGATGATCGAGCAGCGGCAGGAGCGCCGGGATCGCCTCGGCACGGATCGGCTGCTCGTAGAGGTGGAGCAGCGGGCGGTACTGGTCGGCCTCGATCCGCGCCACGTTGTAACGCATCGCGAGGTCGCCGGTGGGGGTCACGACGAACACGGCGATCGCGACGGCGAGCGCGTCGAGCTGGCGGCGCAGGACCCAGAGCATGGTTCGGCGGCGCGCGAGCTTGTACACGACGATCGCGAGGCCCAGCGTCGCCAGCATCGTCCCGAGGATGCCGACGATGCGCAGCTCGGTGAGCCCGCTGTACGCGATGTACATGGTGATGCGGCGGAAGGTCCCCAGGGCGAGGATGAAGTTCTGCGCCGCCCATGCGTAGGCGAGCTGGCGCGCGAGCTTGCCGCGGGCGTCGTGCTCGATGGGGCCGCGAAACACCGCGCCGAGCACGATCGTGCTGAGCACGAACGCGACCGTGAGCCAGGCCGTGCCGGCGTGCGCGTACTCGGTGTGGGTCACGCCGGCGAGCGCGTGCCCGCCCCACAGGTACACGGCATCGAGCGCGTTGTAGCCGAGGAACAGGACGTTGAGCGCGATCATGCCGTTTCGCGCGAGCGCGAGGCGCGCCGCGGCGGGAGCTACGTCCGTGGGCTCCGAGACCTCCACGACGCCGAGGCGCGCGTCGAGGCCCGCGATCGTGCGGATCACCGGACGAAGCAGCCCCGCGGCGAACGCCGCACACATGCCCCAGAACACGAAGCGCAGCGGCGACGGCGCCCACGCGAGCCCGTCCATGTGGTCGACCACGCTCCCCAGCCATGTCTGGAGGACCGGATTCGCGGCGGCGAAGATCGCGCCGAACACGACGACGAGGCCGGCGGGGATGGTGAACGCAGCCCAGCTCATCCGGGCCAGCCGCGCCGGGCGCGCGAAGCGAACCAGCGTGGCCCCGAAGCTCCGCAGCTGGCGGACCGAGCCCCACCCCGAGGCGAGCGTCGAGGCGGCGAGCTCGGGGACGAACGACCGCGAGGTCCCGAGCGCGATCGCGAACGGCAGGACCATGGCCAGGCCCAGGCTCGTCGCGCCGGCGCTCGACTGCCAGACGCAACGGCCCGCCACCAGCGCGAGGATCGCCGCGATCACCGCGAACCGCCGAGTGATGCGGCGCGCACGCGCGGCCAGCAGCAAGATCACCGGGATCCCCGCGAACAGCACCGCAAGCCCCGCGCCGCCCGCATCCTGGTACAGGGCCATGTCGGTGAGCGCGACGATCGCGATCATCGCCGCGAACTCGCGCGGGCGCGCCGGTGGAGGGCGTTGGAGGAGAATGGCCGAAGGGGGCGTGTCCGGAGTCGCGTCAGGGCCCGCGCCTGGAGCGGTCGCGAGCGGTGTGCCCCGGGTCGCAGGCGCTGGCGTCTCGGGGGAGGTGGCAAACGGCGCTGACAATCCGGCAGGTTCCATGACGAATCAGACGTCTGGACGAGCCCGCTTGTTGTGCCGCCCACGATCCTCCGGCGACCGCTCACCTGCCGATCGCGACCGGTCACCTGCGGGGTGCGCAAACGATGCCCGAACGGCGGCGCTCGCCCCGATGGCGCCCACAGGGGCGTCGCATGCCGGCCCCGCCGCCTACACGGCGCACGTGGCTCGCGTGAACGCGCCGTTCACCAGCCGATCACCGCGCTGGCAAACAAGCCTGCGCTCAGAACACGAAGTCGTAGCTGCAAACGCGCTCGCCGCTCGCGCGACAGCGCCGCTCGATCAACGCATTGGCGCGGAACAAGCCGGTCAGGTTGCCGGCGCCGAGGAAGATCCCCATGAACAACCCGCAAGGCAGGAACGTCGTGTCGGTGACGGTCGTGGTGGATCCCGCGGCGGACACGACGAGCGTGCCGGCATCGCTGCCGGTCACGCTCCTCCGGAATCCCTCGCAGACGGCGCGAATCACGTCTTCCTGCTTCGTGATGCCCAGCGCGACCTTCACGTTGGCCGGTGGGATCTTCAAGACCGAGATGTATTGCGGAAACATCTCGTAGCCAATTTCACGCAGCGTGCCGGTGAGGACGGACGTCGCGAACGGCTCGAGGATCGCGCTGAAGGTATCGTCGGCGGGGACAAACAGGTCGTCCCGGGTAAGCTCATAGGAGTGTTCGACACGCTCGGCGATCGCCAGCGCGGCCTGGACCTCGGGGCTCTTCTTGAAGATCGAGGACCGCAGCGCCCGGATCTGGGCCACGACGTAAGGGGCTTGAACCCTGATGTTCGAGCTCCCGCGATTCGCAGGGAAGTACATGATTCAACCACCCCCTCGAACCATCGTAGCCGATCCGACGTGCGCGGCACAACGAGCTCGACGCACCGGTTCCGCTCCCGGCAACGTCGGACAACGTTCGAGGATCGATCGATCATGCTCACGGTCCGGGGCGTTCAGGCAATGCCGAGCCGGCGGCGTAGCTTGCGCGCGGCCTGGCGCGAGACGTCGACGCTCTTGCCGCCCGCCACGCGGGCGACGTAGCCACCGCTCAGCACCGGCTCGAGGCGCTCCACGTGCAGGAGGTTCACGATCGCGCGCCGATGAACCCGCTCGAAGTGCGACGCGGCGAGCCGCGCCTCCAGCTCTTGCAAGGTCGCGTCGGACAGGATCGCGCGGTCCCGGGTGTGCACCGTGACGAGCTGCCCCCGGCATGTTGATGTCGAGGACGATGAGGTCGACCTCTTCCACCGCGAGCTTCGCCAGCACCTCATCGCCGCTCGCACACTCGGCGACGACCTCCACGTCGGCTTGCTCCGAGAGCAGGCGCGACGCGCGCCGTCGCGCGATGGGGTCATGACGTCCTCGCTTCGAGCGCTCGCGGAATGCGCACGGTCACGCGCGTGCGCTCACGGTCGCTACCGTCGGCGCCGATCGTGAACGACGCGCGGTCGCCGTACGCGAGCCGGAGCCGGTTCTCGACCATGGGGAGCCCGCTGCCCCCGTCGCGCGGCACGCGATAGCCGCCGGGGTCACCAGCTCGATCACGAGCGTCGTGGCATCCGCGCGCACCGAGAGCGCCACGCCGCCGCGGTGCCCCGCGCCCGGCCCATGCTTCATCGCGTTCTCGGCGATCGGCAAGAGAATCATGGGCGGCACGTCGCTGGAGCGGGAAGAAGTACCGCCACAAGGTCGGCGCCACGAGCAAGAACGCCGCGCACATCAGCATCCCGATCGGCAGCGCCATCGCGACGACCGGACGATGCACACCACGCCCACCCTAGCTTCCGGCTCAGCGATCTGGCTCGCCGAGCCACGTGCGCGCCAGCGTGAGGGTCCGGGCATTCTCGGGGACATTCTCGAGGAAGTTCCGCCGGTAGTCCGGATCGGGGATCTTGCCGGCAATGGTGAACAAGCGCGTCCGCGCCAGAGCGATGGCGTCTCGTGCCGCGTCATGCGCGCCGGTCGCGTGGAGCGCCTCGACGTGGACGAGCCGGACCAACGCGCCGCGAAACATGCCGCAGCCACCCATGGTCGCGCAGCGCGAGACGGCGTCTTCGGCAGCGGCGAGCGCCTCCTCGGCGCGTCCCTGAGCGAGGCGGAGCGCCGAGAGCGTCGCAAGGACCGCCGCACGCTCGATGGGCACCGTCATCTCGAGCGCGACCTGGAGCTCGCGGTCGGCCGCTTCGAGCTCCCCCATGCGACGGAGCACCTCCGCGAGCACCCAGCGGCCGCGGCCCTCTTCCAGCGGAAATTCATGCTCGTGTCCGTATTCGCTCAACTGGGTTGCCAGGGCGCGCGCCTCGTCGAGCGCACCGCGGTCGGCGAGTACCCAGGACAGGCCGAAGCGCCGCAAGGAGCTCGCCAGACCCAGCGATGTATCGGCCGACGGGATCCCTCCCAGCGCTTGCTGCGCGGCCTCGAACGCCCCGAGGTACCAGCGGTTCATCCCGACAAACAGCCGCATGCTCAGGAAAAACAGCTCGCCGCCGATCACGTCGTAGATCGGCTGGATCGCCTCGCTGTGCTGCAAGGCGGTCCACGGATCATCGTGCGCGTACGAACCCCTCATTGCGATAGCGAGGTTCCACCAGAAACGAGCGAGCAGATCGCGATCCTCTGTTGGGCGGACGACTGCGAAGAACCGCGCCTCCGCGGCGGTCCCCTCCGGGACTTTCCCGAGGCCATCGAGCACGCTGATCCCGGAGAGGAAGGCGAGCGCCATCCTCCCCGCAGCCTCGGGGGCAGGGGTGATCTCCCCGAGCTGCGCGATCGTCGCCACGAGATCTCCAATCCTGCCGGCCACCATCATGCCTTCGATATACACGTTGATCGCCTTCGCCCATGGCACGGAGCCCGGCGGTGTCGAGCGCATCAACTCCTCGGCGTCGGGCATCACCGCGCTGCTCAGGTGCAAGCCCTGACCGGAGGCGTCGCAGCGGATGCCGAGCAGGGCGAGCCGGAGATCATGCGGAGGCTCGCAGCCGAGGCCGAGGCTGGCGCGGGCCATGGTGGCGTGGAGGTCGAGGATGTGGAAGGCCTGCTCCGACGCGCGCAGATAGTAGCCAGCCGCTCGCGCATTCTCGGCCCCCCGCTCGAAGTGTCCGGCCAGCGCCATGGCATCGCCCTCGCCGTGCTGCTCGAGCCATTCGCCCGCGAGGCGGTGTCCGAGCCGCTTGTCCTCATCGGTCAACGTCGCGTAGGCCCCCTCGCGGAGCAGCGCGTGCCGGAACGTGAACTCGCGCTCTCCGGGAAACCGGCTGTTCGGCCGCATCACGAGCGCCTCCTGGTCCACCAGCTTGCCGAGCCACTCGGCGACCTTCGTCGCCCGCATCGTTCCGCCCAGTAACACGGTCACGCCGCCCTCCCAGCAGACCTGGCCGAACACGCTGGCGGCACGCAGCACGCGCCGCGCCTCGACCGACAGCCGCCCGAGCCGCGTCTCGACCATGGCCAGCACCGTCTCCGGCAGCGCATTGTCCTTGCCTTCCGCCGCCGCGCGGATCAGCTCTTCCAGGTAAAACGCGTTGCCCTCGGCCTGCTTCACGAGACGCTCGATCGTGTCCGGCCCCACGTCGTCGCCGAGCACCTGCCGCACCAACCGCTCGCCCGCCTTACGCCCCAGCTCCTTGAGCCGGATCTCCTGGACGTTCCGCCGCTCCGCCCACAGCTTGGGAAACACGTCGTACACCTCCGACCGCGCCAGCGCGAGCACCATCCATGGCAGGCTGCTCTGATCGCGCAGCGCCGTCTCGATGAACCGCACAGTCCCGAAATCGCCCCAGTGCAGATCTTCGAGCACGAGCAGGACCGGGCGCACGGACGTCTCGGCCTTCAGGAACGCCATCCACGCCTTGCGCATCTGCTCGCTCATGAGCTGCGCGTCCTGCCGCGCTGCCCGGAGCGCCGCGCCAGCTTCGTCATCGCCGGGGAACGCCGTGCCGACGAGCTCGCCCAGGAACTGCGCCACCCGCTTCTGATCG
>Ga0308176_10000263_pt1 | contig 35391 bp, 29 predicted proteins | sample PhyCR2_3_FD_203890 | JGI IMG/M metagenome (GOLD analysis project Ga0308176, IMG submission 203890) | Soil microbial communities from UC Gill Tract Community Farm, Albany, California, United States - DLSLS.C.R2 | ecosystem: Environmental > Terrestrial > Soil > Agricultural land | place: USA... | reverse complement strand
ATCGTTCTTAATTGGGACGCGACGCGATCGGGATGAGTTGACATGCCCATTTCGCGCGCAAGGACATTAGCGGTTCCGCCGGGCAGAATCGCCAGAGGAACACCGGAATGGAGCATCCCATTCGCCACCTCATTGACCGTTCCATCACCGCCGGCCGCTAACACCAGATCACAGCCGCCCTCAATCGCTCTTTTCACCTGGGCGGATGCACTACCCGGTCCTGTCGTCGAAACGAGTTCTGCCTTGATATCCTGGCGAGCAAGCGCGCCGATGGTACGTTGGAGCGAGTCCTGGCGACGCGCCAGTCCTCTGGCGACTGGGTTGTAGATCAATACAGCGCGTCTGACGTGGAGAGATTCCAAGCTCACCATTATAGGTTCTGGAATGAAGCAATCCTTGGCGGGGCGGGCAGAGGACCTGCGCAAACAGTTAGAGCATCACGAATACCGTTACTACGTCCTGGACGATCCGGAGATCTCGGACGCCGAGTACGATGCGCTGATGCGCGAGCTACGTGATCTCGAAAATGCTCATCCGGAACTGCGAACACCCGATTCCATTACTGGCCGTGTCGGCGGCAAGCCGCGCGAGGGATTCGTCAAAGTGCCGCATAGCTCGCCCATGCTGAGCCTGGACAATGCACTCAACGAGACGGAACTCCGGGATTTCGATGGGCGTGTGCGCGGGCTATTAAAGACAGAACCGTACCAATATGTGGCCGAACTCAAGCTGGATGGGCTCTCCATGGCCGCGTACTACGAGAGCGGACGATTCGAAAGGGCCCTTACGCGCGGCGACGGCAGGATCGGCGAGGAAGTGACCGCAAACGCTCGCACAGTGAAATCGCTGCCGCTCCGTTTGAAGGACAAGGAGCATTTGCCCGAAAGCTTCGAAGTTCGGGGCGAAGTTGTGATGCCGCGGCGATCGTTCGAGCGAATGAACGACGAGCGTGAGCGCGAAGGGCTGCCTCAATTCGCGAACCCCAGGAATGCTGCCGCGGGAGCGTTGCGCGCTCTCGATCCGAACGTCACCGCGTCGCGCCCGTTGGACTACTTCGTGTACTTCCTGCTTCGTGACGGCAAGCCCTGGCTCGACAGCCACTGGGAATCGCTCGAGGCACTTTGGGCAGCAGGCTTCAAAGTGAATCGCTTTCGTGCCCGGTGCAACAACGTCGACGAATTACTCGAGTTCATCCGCGAATGGGACACAAAGCGTGAAACTCTGCCGTACGAAACCGACGGCGTGGTAGCAAAGATCGATTCGGTAAAGCAGCAGGATAAGCTCGGCTGGACATCGAAGGCGCCACGTTGGGCCATCGCGTTCAAATACCCTGCGCGACAGGCCAAAACGATGCTAGAGGATATCGGGATTCAAGTTGGCCGGACAGGCACATTAACGCCGGTTGCTCACCTGAAGCCTGTCAGTATCGCGGGCGTGACGGTTTCCCGAGCCACCCTGCACAACGAGTACGAGATCGCGCGCCTGAACCTTCAGATCGGCGACACCGTGCTGCTCGAGCGCAGCGGAGATGTCATCCCTAAGATCGTCAGAGTTGCTGAAGAAGGTGCGCACAGACGCCCCTTTCACATGCCCAAGATCTGCCCGGTTTGTGGTGGCCACGCAGTGCGGGAAGAAGGCGAAGTAGCGAGCCGGTGCGTAAACACCAACTGCCCTGCCCGGCTGCGCGAGTCACTACTGCATTTCGCGTCGCGCGGAGTCATGGACATCGACGGACTTGGGGACGCACTCGTCGATCAGCTTCTCGGGCGCGGGTTTGTGCACAATATGGCCGACCTCTACGCTCTCACGGAAAATCAACTACTCGAGTTGGAGCGCATGGGGAAGAAGTCTGCGTCGAAGATCATTTCGAATATCGACCGCTCCCGTTCTCAGCCCTTGTCACGGGTATTGAATGGCCTCGGCATCCCGTTTGTCGGCGAGCAGACCGCTCAGATTCTCGCCGGGCACTTCGGGAGCATGGACGCTATCGCCCAGGCCTCCGCCTCGGAATTGCAAAGCGCCGAGGAGATAGGACCCAAAGTGGCTGAGGCTATCCGCCAGTTTTTCGGAGAGAACCGCAATCGTGATCTGGTGGAGCGACTCCGTGCAGCCGGACTTCAGTTCACCGGTGCGAAGACGGTGGTCCGCGAAGGCGCATTGTCCGGGAAGACATTCGTTCTCACCGGCACCTTCCCCACTTTGAAGCGAGAAGAAGCGAAGGAACGAATCGAGGCCGCCGGCGGCAAGGTGGTTGGTTCGGTCAGCTCGAAAACGCAATTTGTTGTCGCCGGCGAAGAAGCAGGATCAAAGTTGGACAAGGCGCAAGCGTTGGGTATTCCAGTCATTGACGAAGAAGAACTTCTATACATGCTGGAGAAAGCGCCGGCTTGACCGCCATCCAGCCGAACGCGCACCCGGGTCAAAGCGGGTGGAAACACTTTCTCGCTCTGCTGGTCGCCTGGGGTCCGCAAGGATTATTCCTTCTCGCCATCCTGGATTCGGCGGGGCTGCCGGTTGTCGGAGGCGTGGATCTTCTGCTCGTGAACGTCGCCACCACTTCTCCGCGCACGGCATACCTGGCTGCTGCGTGCGCCGTCGCCGGTTCCCTGATCGGCAGTTCTATTCTGTTCGCCATCGCGCGGAAAGGGGGCGAGTTGATGCTCTCCCGCCAGCTACAAACTCCGCGTGGCGCACGGATGCACCAGTGGTTTGAGCGGTACGGCATGGTCACCGTTTTCGTGCCGGCGCTTTCGCCGTTGCCTCTGCCCATGAAGATCCCGGTGTTCTGTGCAGGTGCGTTAAAAGTCCGCTGGTCTTTCTTCTTGGGTGTCCTCCTTGCCGCACGGACGCTGCGCTATTTCGCCCTGGCGTTCTTCGCTGCTCGTTACGGTACGCAGACGCTCCTCTACCTGCGTACGCACCTGCTAAGCGTAGCGATTTTTGCGCTCACTCTCGCCGCCGGCATCGTGATAGGGTTACAGATCATGGATCGGCGCCGCCGCAGAGGGCTGGCGGAAGCGGGCGGCTGATCATTGCGGCTGCAATGCCTAGATTCCTGTGTCTCTTTTGGCTATGCACCTTGTGCGACGGCGAGGAGTTTACAGCACAAGACGTGTTCAATCGTGCCCGGGAGAACGTTGCTCGACAGCTCTCGGCCGTGTCGAACTACACCTGCGTACTGACGGTTCACCGCAGCCTTTACTTCGATCCGAGACGGGGGAATGCAGGATGCGCCGTCGCCGATCGTATGACAGATAAGTTATTCATGCAAGACCGGCTTCGGTTGGATGTTGCAGTTTCCGAAGGCAACGAGATCTTCTCCTGGCACGGAGGCAGTAAGTTCTCCTCCGCGGGCGTGAGCGAACTCGTAAAATCAGGACCAATTTCATCCGGCTCTTTCGTCGGTTATCTGCGGAATGTTCTCTTCACACCTGGCGTGGCGATCCACTTGAACAAAGACAAGAGCGACGAAAAGACGTACGTCTTCGAGTATTCCGTCCCGGTGAAGAGCAGCGCTTATGAAATACACGGGCGCAAGGGGGGCTTCCTTGTTCCGTACCATGGCTCATTCGCGGTCCACACCGGCACCTTCGAATTACAGTCACTATTGGTGAACGCATCGGATATTCCGAAACGGGCTGAAGTCTGCGCTGCCGATACGAAGATTGAGTATCAGAACGTTGACATCGCGGGCAAGTCCCTATTGATCCCCAAGTCGTTTGCGCTTCACGTGCTGGACGCCAATACAATCGATACGGTTAGCAATAGCGAATACACGGGTTGCCGTGAATTTCGAGGAGAGTCCATTGTTCGGTTCGATTTCGATGATTCGCCGCAAGGACAATCAGGCGCGCCCGTTCACGACCAGCCATTACCTGCGGGCGCCCGCCTGCACGTGCGTCTGCTCACGCCTGTCGACGACCACCATTCGTTCACAGGAGATCCGGTCGAAGGCGTTCTGCTGGAGCCGCTTGTTCTGAAGAATCGGAGGATCGCGATACCCAAGGGGGCAATTGTTTCGGGCGTGTTGAGCAGAATGGAGTTTCGCTACCAGCCCATCCACGAATACATCGTGGCCATTCACTGGGACCGGCTGACATCGGGACCGAACACGTACCTTTTAAACGCGAATGCAGTGCGCCAGTATCCCAACGGGCGTCGTTTTGGCCCGGGTTATTCGGGGAGATCGGAGACGGGGGACGATTCAGCGGAAGGAACTTTTATCTTGCCGTCGAATCATTTTCGGATGGATCAGAGCTTCACGGCCTACTTTGAAAACTCCGATGCATCGAAGGAAGCGACGGCGAAGGGAAACGGACGGTAGCCCGCGGCTAGGCGCGTTCGAGATAGGTACCTTCGGAGGTGCTGATCCGGATGCGCTCGCCCTGGTTGATGAACGGGGGCACTTGAACGACCAGACCGGTTTCCATTTTGGCGGGCTTTGTGACGTTCGAAACCGTCGCGCCCTTAAGCCCTGGCTCGGTTTCGACGATGGTCATCTCAACGCTCGCCGGTAACTCCACGCTGATCGGCTTCCCTTCGTAGAACTCGACGTTCACCTTAAGTTGCGGCGTGAGATAGAGAACTCCATCGCCGAGGATGTCCTTCGTGAGGTGCATCTGTTCGTAGTTCTCGGTGTTCATGAAGTAGTAGTATTCGCCGTCGTCGTACAAATACTCCATCTCGTGCTCATCGAACGCAACACGCTCGACCTTGTCTTCCGACGAGAACCGGTGCTCGATCATCGAACCCGATCGGATGTTCCGCATCTTCGCCTGGACGAATCCGCGAAGATTGCCAGGAGTGCGGTGGACCATGCTGAACACCGAGTGCAACTCGTTGTTGAACTTGATCACCATGCCCGGGCGTAATTGTGTCGCTGCGATCATTTGGGAAACCTCAGTTTATCAAGCGGTGGACATTAGGGTGTCGCCGTACAGGCCTGGGCCGTTGCATTTGCTGGCACCCGCCACATACCGGACTTGTCGGCCGCGGTCGTTTGCTGCGTCTTGCCATCGTTGTAATTCAGATTCGCGCCGGGCGGCAGCTTCCAGATGACGATGGTTTCGTTGCCGTTTCTCTTTGGCAGTTTGACGCACTTCTCCATCTTCGGAACGAGTATCAGGTGCCCCAGGGTGAAAGGCGTGGATTGCCAGGCTTCCGGACAAAGCTCGTCCTGCAACTTCCCTGGAGTGATTCGGATCCAGCAGGCGGTGGCGCTCCAGTTGGTGCGGCCAACCAGCATTCCCCGATGGTCATCGTATAACCAGGGATCGAGATTCTGGTAACCCACTCCGGGAAGATACGGATCGGCCCAAAGGAACTCGTAAGCGACGCCTTGCCCTTCCCGGATCGTTTGGCGGTCTTCAATGGCCCACGCCTGCAGGAATTGTGAACTGTCCAGATTGGGGTCCAGACTTACCAGGGCGAGCGCGGCGATATGGGTCTGCCAATCCGGGTGCTCCACTGCGTTCGGTTTTACATTCAGCAAGAGTTCGACCGGCAGGGATGTGAAAAATCGAGAATCCTCTTCGCGGAGATCTGTGCGCTCTACGGAACGGGCTGCTGACAAGTACTCAAAGCCAGCGTAGAGTTCTCCGGGGTCTTCGAAGTTCCCTGCCCTCAGCTTTTCGATCAGGACCTGTTTGTCCCGCTCGACTTCGGCCTCGGTATTCTCGCCGGCGGCCGCGTTGGTGAATAGCTGATCCCGCAGGGCAGCCAAAGTGCCGTCGTTTGCTCCCGGGCATCCCGTCCTCGGCAATTCTTGTGCGACCAGAGTGGGGCACCAATCCCGGATCAGAGCGAGTTGCCGTTGTTCACAGGGATGGGTCTTCGCCCAATCCACTGCTTCCCGGCCCTTCGACTCGTCACCCGTTACAGCGTAGAAGAGCGCCAGCTCAAAGCCTCTCTCGGGCGACTTCGGTTCGTTCTCTACACGATCGGCAAAATTAATCCACCGCGGAGTTTGCCGTTGGCGGTCGCGCTTCAGCCTCTTCAATCTCTGTGCGGACAAAAGCAGGTGAGGTGAATGAGGCAGGATGGCAGGAGGTGACCCGGAATCCTGGGCCCAGAGCAGCACTGGGAGAAATGCGATGGTGGCGAGCCGCAACCAAACATTGTTCCATAGAAGAAGCAGGCACCTGCTACTCTGAGAGTTCTACCGGCTACAACTTATTGTTGCGATTGGCCGCTCACGCACCACGCAGGAAGTGGTCCCGATGCATCACCGAGTTTCGAATTTATGCCGGCCCGGGCAAGCGAATCATTCGTTCTCCGCACTTACCCGTTCCGTGAGGCGGACCTGATCGTCAGTTTCTTCACGCGAGATCAAGGCAAGCTGCGAGGGATTGCGCGAAGAGCCCGGAAACCGAAAAACACCTTCGGATCTGGTTTGGAACGGCTTTCACTGGTGAATCTGTCGTACTCACAGAAAGAAACGCGAGAACTCGTCAATCTCAACGGATGCGACTTGCTGCAGTCGCAATTCGACCTCGTGACTGATTTCGACGCCAGTGTTGCCCTGGATTACATCGCGGAAGTCAGCGACCATATGCTGCCTCCGAATGAACCGAACGAGCGTTTCTTCCGGCTTCTCGCGACCGTCCTCGACTACATGCATACCAAGGCGGCGGGTGCGATGTGGGCCGCAATCAGCTACTTCACGCTTTGGGCAACGCGACTCTCGGGATTCCTCCCCGACCTGGAAAATCAACCTGACCGCAACCTGAGCGCCACTTCGCGGGATCTTGCCCAGAGCATGCTTCGCCATCACATTGCGGAATTGCCCGAACGCACCTGGAATAAGGACACGGCCTTAGATTTGCGACGCTTTCTCATCGCCCGGATGGAAGAACACGCAGAGCGTCGCTTTCATACGCCAACTTTGCTTGAGGGTCTTTGACGCTCGATAATGGACACCTTTCAAGACACAATCTTCAAACTGAAACGCTATTGGGCCGATCGCGGCGCCGTAATCCAGGAGCCCTACGACTTGGAGGTGGGCGCGGGTACGATGGCTCCCGAGACATTCCTTCGGGTGCTGGGCCCGAGACCTTACAAGGTCGCCTATGTACAACCGAGCCGGCGCCCGGCGGACGGCCGCTACGGCGAAAATCCCAACCGGCTGTACAAGCACCAGCAGCTACAGGTCATCCTGAAACCGAGCCCTGACGACGTCCTCGAGCAATATCTCGGAAGCCTGGAGGCGATCGGGATCGATCTTCGAAAGCACGACATCAAGTTCGAGGAAGACAACTGGGAAGCTCCTACTCTGGGTGCTTGGGGTGTCGGCTGGCAGGTGATGCTGGACGGCCTCGAGATCACGCAGTTCACATATTTCCAGCAGTGCGGCGGCATGGACCTCGATCTGGTTCCCGCTGAAATTACGTACGGGCTCGAGCGCATCATCGCGTTTTTGCAGAACGTGGAGAGCGTGTACGAGATTGAGTGGGCTCCGGACGTGAAGTATGCGGATGTACGGCTCGCGGATGAGGAGCAGTTCTCAACTTATAACTTCGAAACGGCAGATGTCTCATTTCTCTGGAAAGCATTCGAGCTACACGAGGCGGAATGCCAGCGGCTTTTGCAACTTTTCGCCAACACGAAGGACCGCCGCCGTTTCCCTGTTCTCCCCGCTTACGATCAGGCGCTGAAGTGTTCGAATCTCTTCAACCTCCTTGATGCACGGGGTGCTATCAGTGTCACCGAGCGAGTCGGAGTCATCGGCCGCGTCCGCAAACTGGCGGTTGGTGTTGCCGAGGCCTGGGTGGCGCAACAGAGCCCATCCGAAGAGGAGGCTGCGTAAGTGGCCGATTTCCTTCTCGAGATCGGAACCGAAGAGATTCCGGACTGGATGATCGATGGAGCCTTGGCCGACGTTCGTGCCAAGTTCCAGGCTGCTTTTGCTGAGTTCGGAGGAGATGCGCTTCGGACAGAAGCGACTCCGAGACGTTTGGTGCTCTTAGCGGAGAAGCTGTTGGACCGCGCCCCGGACGCCCAGATTGTCGCGCAGGGTCCCTACCTCTCCGCCGGTCCTAAAGCGGCGGAAGGCTTCGCGAGGAAACAAGGCATCACAGTCGATCAGCTCGTCAAAATGCAGGATGCGAAAGGCGAACGCTACGCTTTCCACCAGCACGTCAAGGGGCAAGCTGCCGAGCAGGCACTCCGGGAGAAGTTGCCGGCAATCATCACGGGTATCCAGTTCCCGAAGACGATGACATGGACCGGGAAGGGCGGCGTTCGCTTTATCCGTCCCATCCGCTGGATCGTGGCATTGCTGGATGACCAGGTCATCTCCTTTGAGATTGCGAACGTAAAATCAGGAAACACCTCGCGCGGACACCGCATTCTCGGATCGAAGAGTCCGGTGCCCGTTACGGTGAGTACCTATCAACAGGCGCTCCGAGAAAACTTCGTCATTGTGAGAGCGGAGGAGCGCCGCGCCCGCATCGTATCGGCTCTTGGAAGCGACGTCCATCATGATGCGGAGCTTCTGGCAACGCTCGTATACTTCACCGAGTGGCCCTCAGTCATCCGCGGTAGTTTCGACAGCAGTTACCTGCAGTTGCCGCGCGAGATTCTCTCGACCGTCATGCGCCACCATCAGCGCTACTTTTCGGTGGTAGAGGCGGACGGATCGCTTCGGCCCGAGTTCGTAGCGGTGACAAACACGGACGGCGATCCCGATGGACTGATTCGGCGTGGAAATGAGCGCGTGCTGCGTGCCCGATTTAACGACGCACGGTTCTTCTGGGAAGTAGACCAGCGCCGAAGTTTGTCCGACCGCTTGCCTGATTTGGACAAAGTAACTTTCCAGGCCAAGCTGGGCAGCTATGGAGCGAAGGCGAAGCGCATGGAATCGCTCGCGGGTGAACTGGCCGATGCGCTCAACGCGAATAAGGAGACTGCAACACGCGCAGCTTTGCTCGCGAAATGTGACCTTACGACCGACATGGTGAAGGAGTTCACCGAGCTTCAGGGCGTTGTTGGCGGCCTTTACGCGAAGGCCCAGAACGAAAGCGAAGCGGTTGCAAGCGCCATCTATGACCATTACAAGCCGGTCAGCATGGAAGACTCAATCCCGCGTACCCTGGAAGGCCAGGTTGTCGCGCTGGCAGACAAGGTCGACACGCTGCGCGAGTGCTTCAGGATCGGTTTGGTCCCGACCGGTTCGAAAGATCCGTTTGCACTCCGACGGGCCGCTCAGGGCGCGGTCAAAATCCTCTTCGAAGGAAGACTGGATATGGAACTGGCAGGGTTGTGCGAAGGCGTTCCCGGATTGCTGCCCTTCATAACGGAGCGCATCGAGTTCTATCTCCGCGAACTCCGGAATTTTGCGTATGACGAAGTCAAGGCGGTTCTCGCGGTTCCGTTCGGGTCGCTGCCCGACTTGGAGGACCGGACCGAGGCCATCCACTACATTCGCCCGACCGGGGATTTCGAACCTCTTGCTGCCAGCTTCAAGCGCATCAAGAACATTCTCAGGCAAGCCGAAGTGGAACACGCCGCCGGAGTGAAATCGGAGTTGCTCCAATCCGGCCCGGAAAAGGATCTGTTCGAGGCGTTTGAAAAAGTTCGAGAGCAGGCGGCACAAACGGGTTCCTACCGTGAGAAGTTGGCCCACATCGCCTCGCTTCGCCCGAAAGTGGATTTGTTCTTCGATAAAATTCTTGTAAACGATCCAGACCCGGTGATACGACAGAACCGGCTCGCGCTGCTTTATAGCCTGCTGACCGAGTTCTCGATCATCGCTGACTTTTCCGAAATCGTTACTGAAGGCCCGAGCGCCTGAGTGACAATCATGAAGGCTCAAGTAGACAGCAGGAGACACACGAATTGACAAAGAAATACGTATATTCGTTCGGCGGAGGCACCGCCGACGGTGACGGCAAAATGCGCGACATCCTTGGCGGCAAGGGTGCCGGCCTCGCGGAGATGTGCAAGGCGGGCGTACCCGTCCCCGGTGGATTCACTATTTCCACGGAAGTTTGTAATCTCTTTTTCGAGAACGGCAACAAGGTTCCCAAAGAAGTCGACGACCAGATTCACGAAGCACTGAAGAAGCTGGAAGACCTGATGGGCAAGAAGCTCGGCGGCGTTGATGATCCGCTGCTGCTGAGCGTGCGTTCCGGTGCGAAGTTCTCCATGCCGGGCATGATGAACACCATCCTGAACCTCGGCCTAAACGATAAAACCACTGAGGGTCTGGCGAAGAAAACAGGCAATCCGCGGTTCGCCTACGACTGCTATCGCCGGTTCATTCAGATGTTTGGTGAAGTTTCGCTCGGTATCGAGATGGAGAAGTTCGACCACATCTTCGATGCGCGCAAGGCCAAAGTCAAAGCCAAGCTCGACACGGATCTTACCGCCAGCGATCTGCAGGCGATCATTGCCGATTACAAAAAGCTGGTGAAGAAAGAAACGGGCAAAGAGTTCCCGCAGGATGCCCTCCAGCAGCTGCTGATGTCGCGCGATGCCGTGTTCAACTCGTGGAACACGCCCAAGGCACAGTATTACCGCCGCATGGAGAAGATTTCGGACTCCATCGGAACTGCGGCGAATGTTCAGGCCATGGTGTTCGGCAACATGGGCGACAACTCGGGCACGGGCGTCGGTTTCACCCGCAACCCGTCCACCGGCGAAAAGGTCTTCTACGGTGAATTCCTCGTGAATGCGCAAGGAGAAGACGTGGTCGCCGGCATCCGCACACCCCAGCCCATTTCTGAATTGGAGACGGTCATGCCGGCTGCGTACAGGCAGCTCCGGGACATCACCAGCAGCCTCGAAAAGCACTATCGCGATGTGCAGGACTTCGAGTTCACCATCGAAGAAGGCAAGCTGTACATGCTGCAGACCCGCAACGGTAAACGGACGGGTCCCGCGGCTGTTCGCATCGCCGTTGACATGGTGGAAGAAGGCCTGATCACGAAGGAAGAGGCGGTCGGGCGCGTTGCTCCCAACCAGCTCGATCAGTTGCTTCACCCGGTTCTCGATCCGGCCACGCGCAAGGGTCTGCAAAAGATCGCGACCGGTCTGCCGGCCTCCCCTGGCGCTTCGGTGGGACGTGCTGCGTTTTCTTCTGAAGATGCGGTTACTCTGTCAGCGAAAGGTCCCGTGGTTCTTGTTCGCAAGGAGACCACTCCGGACGATATTCACGGCATGGACGTCTCCAAAGGCATCCTCACCGCTGTCGGCGGTTTGACCAGCCATGCGGCCGTCGTGGCCCGCGGTATGGGACGCCCCTGCGTGGTTGGCGCCTCCACGATTTCCGTTCACGAAGGCAAGAAGCAGGCGGTCATCAACACCGGCGGCAAGAATCTGGTCCTGAAGGAAGGCGATTGGATCTCGCTCGATGGATCGACGGGCGAAGTTTATCTTGGCCAGTGCAAGACGAATGAGCCCGACCCGAAGTCACACTATTTCGCTTCGTTCATGGAATGGGCCGATCAATTTCGCGGCGACTTCGGTGTTCGCGCGAACGCCGACATCCCGCGCGATGCTAAACAAGCCCGACTGTTCGGAGCCGAAGGAATTGGACTTTGCCGCACGGAGCACATGTTCTTCGCGGAAGACCGGATTCCGTTCATGCAGGCCATGATCCTCGCTCGCGACGAAAAGAGCCGTATCAAGGCCCTGCAAAAGCTTCTGCCGATGCAGCGGAAGGACTTCGCCGGTCTGTTCGAATCCATGAACGGGTTCCCGGTTGTGATCCGTACTTTGGACCCGCCACTGCACGAGTTCCTCCCCAAGCGCGAAAACCTGATGGTGGATCTGGCCAAGCTGCCGAACGCCTCTCGCGCCGAGAAGAAGGAGATGTCAGACACCTACAAGGTGGGCATCGGTGACCTGAAGAAGCACCTCCCCGAACTGCTCCATCGCGTGGAAGAACTGCACGAGTTCAACCCGATGCTCGGGCATCGCGGCTGCCGGCTCGGAATCACTTACCCGGAGATCACCGAAATGCAGGCACGCGCCATCTTCGAAGCAGCCGTCCAGGTTGCGAAGAAGGGCGTTAAGGTCATACCCGAAGTGATGATCCCGCTGATCGGAAGCGTCAAAGAGCTCGAGAATCAGAAAGCGATTGTAGTGAAGGTCGCGGAAGAAGTGCTGGGCAAGGCCGGCATGAAGGACCTCAAGTACTACGTGGGCACCATGATCGAAATTCCGCGTGCAGCCTTGACCGCGGACGAAGTGGCACGAGAAGCCGAGTTCTTCTCTTTCGGTACCAACGACCTGACCCAAACGACGATGGGTCTCTCGCGCGACGATTACACGAAGTTCTCGAAGCAGTATGAAGACCTCAAGATCTTCAAGGCTGATCCGTTCGCTGTGCTTGATCAGGAAGGCGTGGGCAAGGTAATCCAGCGTGCCGTAGAACTCGGACGCAAGACACGGCCAGATCTTGAGGTCGGAATTTGCGGTGAGCACGGCGGTGAGCCAAGCTCCGTCGAGTTCTGCTATCGCATTGGCATGAACTATGTCTCATGCTCGCCCTATCGTGTGCCAATCGCCCGTCTCGCTGCCGCGCAAGCCGCATTGGCTCGCAAGAATCAGCATTCGGAACTGCAGCGCACCGCATAAAACATCAAACAAATCCTGGGCGGTATGCTTTAAACATGGCTGCCGTCCAGCCCATCCGTCACCAATCCTTCGAAGCAGTTTACGACCTGGTCCGTACCTCCCTCCTCAGTCGTAAGCCGATCTCAGCAAACTACAACGGAAAGCCTCGTTTCCTCTGTCCGCATGTCCTGGGCCGCAACAAAGATGATGTACCCCATGTTCTCTGTTATCAATTCGGCGGAACCAGCAACAGCGGGCTGAAGGGCCGCGCTTCCCCCGACAACTGGCGCTGCCTTTGCATTGAGAAGCTCACGGAGGTCAAGCTCATCGAGGGTCGCTGGCACAGCGCGGAAACTCACTCCCGGCCGCAAAAATGTATCGTAACGGTCGAGTACGACTCTGAAAATCCGGACCTCTCCCGCTGGAAACCAAAGACCACCGGCGCCGGCGCATAGATTATGCCTGGCGCGGTCGGGTCACTGGGGCTACTCGGGCTACCTGCGCCGCTGCACGTAATCGCATCTCAGCACTGGGACGCGATCGTCGTCGGAGCGGGCCACAATGGCCTCGCCTGTGCCGCTTACCTCTCACGTGCGGGTAAGCGTGTTCTCGTCCTAGAGGCCCGGGAGAGAATCGGCGGCGCGTGCACGATTGAAGAACCATGGCCCGGCGTTTGCATGTCGCCGTGCGCCTATCTGGCTGGCCTGCTCCATCCATTAGTGATCGATGAGCTCAGTTTGCCCAAGCGTGGATACCAATGGACGCCCGCAAGCAATGGTTTATTTGTTCCGTTCCTCGACGGCTCCAGCATTCAGCTGTACGACGATGATGAGCGCTGTGAGGCTGAGTTGAGACGTTTTGCGCCCGCAGATCTCCAGGGCTTTCGTGCCATGTCCGATGTGATCCGGCGCTTGCGGGATGCCGTGCGCCCCGCAGACGACCGGGATGCATGGATTGGGGAAGCGCCGACCCGCGCAGAACTCGAAGAGCGCATCGGGAACGACAACGAAGCGCGGAGCGTGCTGTTCGAGTGGTCGATGGCCGAATTTGTCGAGCACTATCTGACCGATGAACGGCTACAGATGGCGTATCTGGGACAAGGCGTTATCGGAACCAATGCGAGTCCATTCGATCCGGGAACAGCGTCCATCCGCTTTCATCACTCGTCGGGTCGGCTGGGCGGATTGCCGGGAAGCTGGGGCTACATAACCGGCGGTATGGGCATGGTCTCGTTCTTTCTGGCCGACGCAGCACAGGAGGCGGGAGCGACGATCGCCTGTGGCGTGTCCGTTGCGCAGATTCTGCCGGGGCAAGGCGTTCTGCTCGAGAGCGGTGAGCGCATTCATGCCCCAGTGATCGTGTCGAACGCCGATGGGCGCGTCACGTTGCGTTTGCTCGAGGATTCCGTCGATCCTCAATGGCGTGCGAAAGTGGAGCGGATCCCTATTGAGGGCTGCACTCTGAAGGTGAACGTTTGGCTGAAAGAGCTACCGAACTTCCGAGCACGCCCCGGCACCGCTGAGCCACACCACTTTGGGCAAATCAACACTCCGCTAACAAAAGCGGAGTGGAAGGCGAGCTACGAAGCCGCACGAAGAGGCCGTTTGCCGGAACATCTCTGGACCGAGCTTTACTTTCAGAGCGTGCACGACCGGTCGGTTGCCCCGCCCGGCACGCACACCATGAGCATCTTCTCGCAATATGTGCCGTATCGGTTCGGGGAGGGCAACTGGGATACTCATCGGCGAGACGCCCGCGATCTCGCCCTCGGTGCACTCCAGCGCTTTTGTTCCAACATCCCGGACGCGGTCATTGAAGCCGAGCCTCTTGGTCCGCCTGATATCGAGCGGCGAGTCGGGCTAACGGGCGGACACATCTTCCAGGGAGAGTGCCTTCCGGCGTACATGTGGAACAACCGTCTCTCCTCGCGAACACCGATGGACGGCGTCTACCTTTGCGGCGCCTGCACACACCCGGGTGGCAGTGTAATCGCGATCAACGGGAGAAACGCAGCTACGGCCGTACTCGAGGATGCCGGAGTTCGCGACCTCTCCTCAGCCGCCGGTTAAGGGCGAATAGAAAAGCGATCAATGGCACAACGATGAAAAATGGCCAATAAGTAACGAGCAGCGGTTCCTTTGGGAGTACATTCAAATCCCCCGTTACTGACGCCTCATCCCCACCGCGCGTCGCATCAACCTTTACCTTCCATTTACCCGAGCTCGGTAGATCCAAATGTGCGGCGTACAGGGTTTTGTTCGTAGCGGCCTGGTGGGTAGCAGGGAGCGTGAACTCTACAATTTCCGCTCCGCCCGGCTTGGTCAAATGCAGAAAAACCTTCGCGTCGAGAATCGTGCTCTTGTCGTCACTTTTCTGACAAAGCACGCTCAGATCCACTCGCCCCACCCGGACCACCGACGGATCGCTGAAGAGTGTGATCAGGAAAGGCCCGGCCTGCTTTTGCAACAGGACCTTGCCGCCGTCAGCCCGAAGGAATTGTACGGTCCCAAACAGCAGGAGAATGGGGATGTACGGCCGCCGGAAGCGGCTCAATGAACCATCCCTCTCATTTCCATCGGTTGGAACAGTATCCAGATACCCGCCCCATATAGCGCAAACGACAACAGAGCCCAAGGCGCAGCGATCGCCAGTACGCGCCGCATTCCTCCTCCGTACTGTTCGGCTATACGCAGGATCACATACAGCGTCAGTAGCAGCCCCGCATCAAGGCAGAGGATCTGTGCAGGGGTGACAAATGCGAGAGAAGTAGTCCACGCTGGCGCGACATGATAGAGCAAGTGCGCCGCCCACATGCCGATTCCGATCGGGACAAGCGCGTAGATAAGCCGCCGGGCGATCTCGAAGATTTGTTCGCGCTTCACAATCAGCCGGTTCAGCCCTACGCAGGCTGAAACGAGCAGAACAGGTGCCACAACGGCCCCCAACAGGACGAAGATGCCGACGGCAACAGGCGTTGCATGCGGGCCCAGACGTGCGTGCCAGCGATGCTCATAACTCATCACCGGACCGGTCATTCCAGCCGCGTTGACGAACGCCGCAAACACGATCAGCAGCGCCAGAGCTGCGAAATCACTCCGCTTCGAAAGCCTGCCGATCGAGGAACGGTATGGATCCTCCGTCAGTGTCTTCGCCGGCAGAATCGGCAGGAGCGCAACGTTGTCGTGAGGACATGCATTCACACAATCAAGACAAAACGTGCAATCGAGGTTGCTGGCTTTCTTCGGTTGGAACAGGTACAACTCGCAGCCACGGGCCGTCGCATTGCCGCGGATACAATCGTGCGTTCTGCACGAATCGCAGACGCTTGACTGACGCACTCGGACCTCGCGTGGGGAAACGAGCGATGTTACGAAATGGAACTGGCCGATGGGGCAGACGTATTTGCAGAAGCTCCCTCCGCGGAAGCTAACGTCAATGACCAGCGAGGCGGCGAAGTAGCCGAGTATGATACACGCGGTTGCATACGGACTGTTCCATAGACCGAAGGCCTCATAAGCCCAGAAGTAGAGCAGGAGCAAAGCAATCGGGAGCCACTTCGAGCGCAGATACCTGGGCCAACGGAGTGTCGGTGTTCGCATCCGTCGGCCGATGTCGCGTACGAGCGTGAACGGGCAGGCAAGGCAGAAAAGATTGCCGACGAGCAGGAGCGCCATGACGGACAGAGCACGCCAGTGCACCCACGGCAACACGCCGGCCAAGTTCAAGGGAGCCACCTGCGTTCCGACCAGGCCGTCCACAATGACGGCGATCGCGATTGCAAGCATGACCCACTGAGCCACGCGGCGAGCGGGGACCAGCCATTTGGTTTTGTACGAGAAACTCCGCGAACCAACAGGTTTGGGCACTCGTACAACCGGCTGCGGCGCGGTCTCGCGTTCCGGCGAGAGAAGTCGCATCGCGAACACCGCCGCGGGCACAAGGTAAACGATGGAGCCTGGAACCCACATGATGGCTCCGGCCAATGTCTGATCCGTTTGAGCAGATACACTGCCCAGGTGAACAGCCTCATAAGTCGGATACAGCACCTTGCCGGCGAAGACGAAAGTTGCAGACACTATGGTGTTCACCAAATCTGCAAAGAGGAGATACGGTATGGGCGCCCATGCTGGCCAGCGGCTCTTCCCCGGTGTCTGTTGAATCAGCGGAACCCAAAACAGAACACCCGTCCAGAAGAAGCAGGCGTGCTGAAAATCATGCCAGCCGTTTGATCCTAAAGCCGATTCGTAAGCCGCCGGGAAGTGCCAGACCACCGTGCTGATCGCGAAGAGCAGCCACGCGACGGGCATGGAGGTGAACCAGTCGGAAATGCGGTGGCAAACGGGCGAAGTAAGGAACGGTCCTAGCGCTTCCTTGACGAATCGCTTCGACAGACCGCGCAGGAGAGGAACAAGCGGGCGACCCAACAGCAGCAGCGGCGGAGCAATTGACAACAGCAGCAGATGCTGAGTCATGTGAGCCGACAGGAAAAGCTTATCGAAGGCGTCCAGCGGTGAGCTCGTTGCGAGCCACACGACAGCCAGTCCGGCCAGGAAACAAGCCAATCGCGTACCGTCGTGCGTGGTCCTGACCAGACGCCGGATGCGGATCCATCCAATAACGTAGAGCACGGCCGCAAAGAACAAAACCGCTGCCGTCCACGGGTGCCAAGCCCAGGATTGTAGAGCGGCTGCTGCTACGGCGTACACTTCTACCGTTCCAGGTTCGCCAGAGGCGGACCCGCGCGGGCGATGTCCCGCGGCAGCTTATTCAAAGACTTGTCCGCGGGCTTCACCCCTGGCTCTTTGTCGGGTCTGAGCGTCCGCATAAAGGCCACCAGAGCATCCACTTCCGCCGGTGTTAGCCTTTTCCCGTACGCCGGCATGTTGCCTCCGCCCTGGATCACCTGCCGTACCATCTGATCGGCCGTGAGGCGAGTGGCAACGTCATCGAGCGCAGGACCACGCATGCCGCCTTCGTTTCCGAGCGAATGACAATTCCGGCATTGCTTGTTCTGAAAGACAAGTGCACCGTGTATTTCGAGAGGTGTACGCTTTTTCACGAGATTCACCGGAATGGGAGTTCCGCTCCAGGCGTACATCCGGGGAGACCAGGGAGAAGTCTCGCCCATGTAAGTCAGCGTGCCGATGACCAGCATAATGAAAATCACGGCCAACACCGCGACAGGCCGCCGCCGGAAGCTCTTTTCACCGGTTCCGGAGATAAATGGAAGGGCGAGCAGCAAGCCGATCAGGATCGCGGGTGCAACGAAGAGGACGATAACTTCCATCCAGTCCGGCAGCAGCGCGAGTGCGGCAAAGATCGACAGGAAGTAGAAGTCAGGTCGTGGATTGGTATTGATCAGGGTCGGGTTCGGAACGCCGAGCGGACCTTTCGGCCCGAAGAACAGCGCACATCCGAGGATTGCCACGATCGTCAGAGCCGCGAATACGAGATCCTTGCCGACGGCGTGAGGGACGAACGGAACGCCTTCTTTGCGCAGAATCTCGGCATACTCAGCGTCGTAGGTCGACCGCTTCACCGGGACGCCCGGCTTCGGATACTCGTTAATGCCCTTGGTTAACACTAACCGCAAGTGCATACTCACGATGGCGATGATCAATCCCGGAAGGATAAAGACGTGAAGCGTAAAGAACCGCGATAACGTCTCGCCGGCTATGATCGGGCCAGCGAGCAGCAGATGAACGAGCTGACCGCCTATGAGCGGCACGCGCCCTGTGACCGACGCGCCGATCGAAAGTCCCCAATACGCATCCTGGTCAAACCGCATGACCTGGCCCGTGAAGGCCATCCCGAGCGTAAACAGAAGCAGAAAAATTCCGCTGACCCAGGTCAACTCGCGCGGATATTTATAGGCGCCGAACAGGAACACCTGAATCATGTGCAGGGTCATGATGAAGACCATGAAATTCGATCCCCAATAGTGCACCGCGCGCAGATACCAGCCCCAGAATTGAGCGTGGTTCAGATATTCGAGGCTGGTGAACGCCTCGTTCGTCGAGGGAACGTATACAAAGGCCAGGCACGTTCCCGTGATGACCTGAATGATGAAACACAGCAACGTCGCGCTGCCGAACACATAAAACCAGCTTCCCGCGCTTGACGGAACCTCATGTCCCGCCGTCGAGGCATACAGCGCGGTCAGGTGAAGCCGATCGTCTAACCAGACCGCCAGTTCTCTAAGTTTGTTCACCATGGCGCTTCAAAAGGGCTAAACCGGATTGCTGAGCGTCGGCATTTCGCCGCCCTTCACCCAGAGTTGCCCGTTCTCTACTTTGTGGTCGTACTGGAACAAGCCTCGCGGAGGTGGACCCGCCGCACGCGACCCGTCTTCATAGAAAGCGCCGCCGTGGCACGGACACATAAAGAGGCCGGATTCCTGGAACCAACGAACCGGACACCCTAGGTGAGTGCAGTTAATCGCAAAGATCTGAAATTCGTTTCCGGAAGCTCGACGCACCCAGCACGGGATGTTCGCAGTCTGCCCGTCCCAAGGCCGGGTGAACGGGTTACGGTAAGTTGCGATACGGGTCATTTTTTCAGGAAATTCTTCGAGATGTCCGAGCGAGATCCAATTGCGCGGATCCTTCTTCTCGACAAAGCTCGAGAACACAAACCCGATCATTGGAATTGCGAGCAGGGCTCCCGCGGCAACGTTCAACGCCACTCCAGCTGCAAACAGCCAGTTGCGCCGCGTGGGATCGACCGTGTTCTGTTTCCCCTTGTCTTCCTGGCGAGTCGGATCGCCTGAATTATTTGTCATTTTTCTCCGGACCTCCGCCCTGGCTGCTTCCGCTCTTGAACTTCGGGCCCTCCTTGCGCTGGTCATCGCGATCGCGGCCGGGCCGATTCCCGCTGTCTTCGTTCCCTTTTGTCTTCTCGCCGCTTTGGCCGGTTCCGCTCGCCTCCGTATAAGCATCAAGCGGCTCCGCGTTCTTGGGACGCAAGGAGGCCAGATACGCCACGACATCCGAGATGTCCTGGTTGCTTAGAGCACGCCCCAGTTTCAAATTCCGATAGCTGAGCATCCCGAGATCCGGGCGCCCTACGATGATCGAGGTCCGCAGGTTCTGATTGGTTACCAGGCTGAGGTAACTTGGGTCCGTCACCGGTCCGATCACGCCCGGGCGGTGGCACAGGACGCAATACTGGGCAAAGAGCAGCTTGCCACGGTTCACGTCGCCATCCTCGACCGGAGCACTATAGGGAGGGAGTGCCGGACCAGCGGGTGGCGCGGGCTTGCTCCAGTTGCTCTCGATGCCTTCGGCAAGGATGTCGATCTGCTTATCGCTCAACGCTCCGCCTTTCGCCCTGGACCATGCAGGCATCGATGTTCCGGGGCGTCCATGCGCGATGACGTTTCGAATCTCCTCTTTCGGAATCACAGCCAGGTAAAGTCCGTCGTGTAAGATTCTGCCGGGTCCGTTCTTGCCGTCGGGGCCGTGGCAACCGGAGCAATTCCGCGCAAACAGACTGCTGAAATCCGTCTCGTTGTTTTCTTCCGCCTCCGCATTGGCGGGCGGCTTACCAGGAGCGGAGCAGGCATAAAGAAAAACAGATGCGATGGTTAGTAAAGCGTAAGCCCTAACCTTGGCCGGACAACTTGGCCCGGCCCTCATTCGTGTCCTTCTCCGTGGCCATGCACGCCTGGTGCTTCCAAGGACGCTCGTTCCGCGAAGGACCAGGATTGCATGGTCTGAATATTGGCGCTTCGGGCAATCACAAATCCGCCGACCAGCCCAAATCCGAGCTGACAGGCGACAAACCATGGCCAACTGATCCGCTCGTTCATCACCGGATTCACGATGTTCAGCACGGTTGCGACGAAGCCGCTCCAGAACAGGGGCATGAGGATGCCGGCCCAGAATGGGGCATATTTCGGAAACATCGGCAAGATCACGGCGTAAACAAGTCCGACCAGGATCGAGATGATTCCATGCCCGACGAAAGCCGCGACAAACGCCAGGACGTTGAAAGCCTTCAATTGCTCAGTCGAAGCCTCGCCCATTCCGGGGATGACAACACCCGCAAGAAGATTGATGGGATACCAGATGCTGCCTTGCGCTATCAATCCGTACAGACAAGCCAAGGCCGCCATGGCCGCCCCGCCCGCCAGACCACCCCAGATCCCAGAGGAGTAGGGATGAACACGCTCGGGGATCCGAACGCGATGCCGACCCTCTCCGGTTTTCATGCGCACCACGGAACGCGCCTCGACAAGAATAGGCGCAGGCCGGGACGCCAGGTCGATCGGCATCTCCTCGTGCGCTTCGTGCGGGATCACTTCGTCCCACCACCCAACTCCCCCGCGCACGGCTATGACGAGCCCGACCAGGCTGACGACATAGTGAGTCACCAATCCCGCTATCAGAAGCGAAAGACCAAAGGCGAAAACCATGGGCCAGAAGGTCGGCTTCGGCATTAAGATCTGCGTGTCTTGGGTACGCTCGCCGGCTTCTCCGTGCTCTTCTCGATGTTCCACTTCGCTTATCTTCCAATCACGTAGACAACGGTAAAGACGATAACCCAGATCGCGTCGACGAAATGCCAATACCAGGACAGGAACTTTACCCGTCTCTCCTGATGCTGAATGGGAAATCCTGTCAAGGATGCGGTCATCACGATCAGCAGAAAAAACAGTCCAACCACCACGTGGCTCGCGTGCAATCCCACGAGCGAGTAGTACGTGGTGCCAAAGAGGTTCGTGCTAATCGTGAGTCCATCTTTGTAGATCAGCTTCCACCATTCCATGCCGGTAGCGGTCAGGAACTCGCCCCCGAGGAGAACCGTCAGGGCCCACCACAATTTAAACTTTCCGAGCTCGTTGCGCTTGAGCGCCTTTTCAGCAATCACAATAGTCAGACTGCTGGAGAAGAGACAGATGGTGGATATGATCGGCACCTCCAGCACGTCCTTCGGGTATGGACCGCTTAAGCTCTTGCCGATGTAAACCAGGTAAGCCACCACGAAGATCGTGAAGAGCGAACTCTCCGTGATCATCAAAAGAAGGATCCCGACCGTGCCGCGATCCGGCAATGTCCAGTTCCGCTCAATTGCGGCAACATTGGCGGGCGTAACCGTAGCAGCCATAGCTATTGTCCAAACTTCCAGTCGGGATCTTGCGGGTGTTTCAGATCCCATAACGGCCGGCCGCTGCGGACCACGGGGACCTTTTCAAAGTTGTATTCGGGTGGCGGAGAACTGGTCGACCACTCGAGCGTCCAGCCATCCCACGGGTCATCTCCCGCCTTTTTCCCCTTCACGCACGAATAGATGACATTCCAGGCAAACATGCCGACGGCGAGGATTTGAAAGATCACGCCAATGGATGCGGCGAGGTTGTATCCTTCCCAACCTCGTCCCACAGGATAGGTATAGATTCGCCGCGGCATGCCAAGCATGCCTGCAAAGTGGAGCGGTATGAACGTCAGGTTGAAGCCGATGACGAAACTCCAGAAACTCCATTTCGCGAGCCGCTCGTTATACATGCGGCCGCTCACCTTCGGGAACCAATAATACAGTCCGGCCATGATGCCGAAAACCGCCCCCCCAATCAGGGTGAAGTGAAAATGTGCAACGACAAAATACGAGTCGTGGAGTTGCCAGTCAAAGGGAGATACTGCAAGCATGATGCCGGTGAGACCCGCGACAAGAAACTGCAGGAGGAAGGCGCAGCAGTAGAGCATCGGCGTATCCATGCGCAGTTTTCCGCCAAACATTGTTGCGGTCCAATTGAAGATCTTAATGCCTGTTGGAATGCCAACCAGCATGCTGGATGCGGCGAAGAAGGTATTGGACCAGGCTGTCATTCCCACCGCAAACATGTGGTGAGCCCAGACGCCTAAGCTGATAAAGCCGATCCCGATCACGGCCGCGACCATCGCCGGCCGGCCGAACAGCGGCTTGCGCGAGAACACCGGAATCACTTCAGAAAGGATGGCAAACGCCGGGAAGATTAGGATGTACACCTCGGGGTGGCCGAAGATCCAGAAGAAGTGCTGCCACAGCACGGCCGATCCGCCCGCTTGCGTATTGAAGAAATCGGCGCCCAGGAAGCGATCATAGGCAAGCATGATCTGAGCCGCAGTAAGCGGTGGCACTGCGATCAGAATCAGCCATGCATCAATCACCATCACCCAGACAAATACGGGCATGCGCGCCAGCGTCATCCCCGGGCAGCGCATCGAGATGGCAGTGGCGATGACGTTGATAGCGCTCGCGATAGTTCCAATTCCGGCTGTGAAGATGCCGAGGATCCAGTAATCGGTGCTCGCCCCTGGCGAGAACGGTTTCTCGGTTAACGGAGCATACGCGAACCAACCGACGTCCGGAGCTGAACCCGCCCCCGTCAATCCGCTTCCGCCGATGTAGCTGAAGTACAGGAGAATACCGCCGAACAAAAACATCCAGAACCCGAAGGCGTTCAAGCGCGGGAAGGCCATATCGCGCGCGCCGATCATCAGCGGGATCAGGTAATTCGAAAACCCTGCTACCATCGGCATCCCGAGGAAGAACACCATGGTGGTTCCGTGCATGGTGAACAGGCGGTTATACGTGTCGGGGGCAACGATGTGCCCATTCGGAAACGCAAGCTGCAAGCGCATCACGGCCGCCATGATTCCGGCAATTACCAGGAACACAAGAGCTGACACGATGTACATCAGGCCGAGCAGCTTGTGATCCACGGTCGCGACCCACTTGTATAAGCCCGCAGACCAGGAGAATTCTTCCCGGATGGTTGCGGGCCGGGCCGGTAAAGGTTGGTCAATGGCCGCCATGTGTTATTTCAAACTCCCCAGATATGAGACAAGCTGGTCCAGTTCCGGGCCGCCCAGTTTCAGGCTCGGCATCAAACATCCTGGTTTCACCTCCTGCGGGTCGTTGATCCACTTTTTCAGATTCTCGGGTGTATTCGTGATCATCCCGGCCGCAAGGGTAGAACGGCTGGCCAGATGACTTAGGTCGGGTCCAAATTTACCGATGGCTTTTGTCCCTTTGATCACGTGGCAATTGATACAGGAAAGCGACTCGAAAGCCGCCCTGCCGGCGCTCACATCGCTCGAAGCCAATGCTTTCTGCTGTCCTTGCGCCCATGCCTGGAACGCCGACCGGTCTTCTGCCACGACGCGCAGCAGCATGTTTGCGTGCTGGGTTCCACAGTATTCGGCACAATTCCCGACGTAAACGCCTCCCTGCCTGGGATCGATCCACATGTAATTCAATCGATTGGGAATCAGGTCCGTCTTACCCGACAGTTGCGGAACCCAAAAGCTGTGTGCGACATCCGCGCTCGACAACTCGAGGTATGTCGCTTCTTTGCCGTCCGCTGAGAACGGGACGTGGATCTCGTTTGCAGTGGTGATGCCGTAGTCGGGATACTGCACTTCCCACCACCACTGATGACCGATCACCTTCAGGTGCAGAGTCGAAGGTGGGGGACTCGCGTTCTCAACGCTCCACACCACACGCGCCGTCACACCAATGAGCACAAAGACGATGAGAATCGGAATCACCGTCCATGCCAGTTCGATTTGATTGCTCCCGTAGACCTGAGGTGGTTCCTGATGAAGGTCGTCGCCCGGCCTCCGCCGAAAACGAACGATGGTGTACACGATCAGGCCGGCCACCACGATAAAAATCAGCGTGGTAACGGCAATCGTGAACCACGCGACATCTCGCTCAGCGGCTGCAGGTGTTGCTAGCGGCTTAAAGATATCCGTAACCCGATGCTCGGCCGCTCCCGGCACCTGGACTTGGAAGAAAGCTAGTAACCCCGAACTGGCCACGAATAAACCTCGTTAGCAGCGCACATTTCTACTTTAACCGTAGAATCTCCATTTTCAAGAGAAAACCGAACTACCACCCGAGGAATACAAGGTATAGTGAGACGACCTATTATGGCGCTTCACATAGGGCAGCGGGAAGTGCGAAATGTCACGATATTGGACCTGGAAGGTCAACTGGTCGCAGGAGACGAGGCAGCGTCCTTTCGTAGCCTGATCGACGTCTTTATCGAGCGATCGAAGATCTGGATTCTAGTGAACCTGAAGAGCGTGCGCATGATCGATAGCTCCGGGCTGGGAGTTCTCGTATCAGCACACCTCGCGATCAAAAAGGCAGAGGGAGCGATCAAGCTGTTGAATGCTTCTCAGCGGCACATCAATCTACTCGTGCTGTCCAAGTTGGCCACTGTATTCCCAAATTTCGAAGATGAGGGTGCAGCAATAGACAGCTTTCTGCCGAAGGAGCAGGCCGGCCGGCAGTTCGACATCCTTGAGTTCGTGCGGAGCGAAGAGGACGAGGGAGCGTCGCTTACCCAGAGCGGAACGGAAACGGATGGGAATACTCCGCCCGTCGGCCAGGAAACGTCGGAGACGAAATAATTAGCGCGCCGCGTAAGATGCGCGGCTTGGCTCCGGACGCGCGCTTTGCCCATACGAGTTGAGCGCCTTATCGAGCGTCAGTAGAATGTGGTTCAGTTGCTCGTGCGTTTCTGCTTGCACGACGATCTTCGCATGCGGTTTTGCCGGATGAGCGCGAAAGGCCATCTCCGGTCCACTGCTTGCAGCCGACGCCTCCGGCGCTTCACGATGGGTCCCGCCCGCGGACTGCGCGTTCGAGTGAGTTGGTCGCGTATTTGCATAGCGCCCAGTTGCCCGAAAGCGTAGTCCGCAGGTCGCGCAGCGGTAAGGATATCTGCCTATCCAGGCCTGGATCTGATCACAAGCTCCACTCCGCCGGGATCGGTGGATATCGCAAGAACCGCAACGCGTACAGGTCATCACCTGTTCTTTCGGCTGCAGGCATGAACACCTTTAGGCTGGCGGAAACTTTACTGACGCTTAGATCGTACCGCTTAGCATCCGCTTTCTGCCTGCTCAGTTCACTCGTGCACAGTTCTTGAGCATCTCGAGGGAAACCACTTCGAGAGCCTTCTCGTGCGTCGCCTCCAACCGGACCGGAGCTCGTATTCCCGCCTCGTAGGATCTCTTCCAGGGTTCGACGCAGACACACCAACCGTCGCCGGGGTTTAGTCCGGCGAAGCCGAACTCCGGGCGCGGGGTAATCAGGTCGTTTCCGATCGCCCTCTGATGCTGCAGAAACTCGTCAGTAACGATCACGCAGACTGTGTGCTGACCAAGGTCCTCCTCTCCGGAATTGCATTTCCCATCCCGGTAGTAACCGGTCAGCGGGTCGGTGCAGCACGTTTGCAAAACACCGCCCAGAACGTTCTTCGTCATCTCTATCTCAGGCTACTGTACCGGATCCCACACTGACCGGGATCTTGCGCCCGCTAAGCTAGGAGGAGCCAATGGAGTCTTCGCAACGGGGCTTTGGGTCGCGTTTCTGGTCGCTGATCGGTGCCACCTTCCTCGGGTTCTTAGGGATGGGCACGGTGTTGCCCGCATTAGCGCCGTACGTTCGCCACGATTTAGCTGGTTCAGACCGGACGGTGGGTTTCGTTATCGGAACGTTCTCGTTTATCGCTCTCGGAAGCAGATTCATCTCCGGCCCGCTTGCTGACCGGCGGGGCCGCAAGATCACGATGCAAACCGGGCTGTTGAGCTGTGCGTTAGCAGGAATCGCTTACCTGGTTCCACTACATCTACCGGGCGTGTACCTCGGCCGTGCGCTCCAGGGCTTTGGAGAGGCTTGCCTCTACACCGGCGCGGCGACCTGGGCAGTTGAACTCGCCGGCGTCGAGCGAAGTTCTCAGGCGCTAGGGTACGTCAGCAGTGCCATATGGGGAGGCGTGTCGGCCGGCCCCGCAGTGGGTCACTGGCTCGGTTCGTTCGGACGTGCGGCAGCGCTCCAGATCGTCGCCGCGTTCGTTTCTCTTTTGCTTGCTTCTTTCGTGGGCGAGACCTTTCGCCCTTCTCGCGGCGACGCCCCTCGCAAACTCTTTCGCCCATCTCTACTGACGGCGGGGATTGCCGTGGGATTTGTGAACGTACATTATCCGGTCATTACCGGCTTCCTGATCCTGCACTTGGCGCAGCATGGAAACTCCGGTCCGGCGGCATTCACCACATACGCTTTGACCATACTTCTTTGCCGGTTCTTTCTGGGCAAACTCCCTGACCGGCTACCCGCCAGCCTCACGTTTAACAGTGGCCTGGTTTTCATGGCTATCGGACTAGTGATGCTTGCGGCCGGCCCTCGACCGCCGATTGCGATCCTTGCGACCGGGATTTTGGGCTTTGGTTTCTCGTTTCCGTGGTCCTCCATAGCAGCGACAGTGCTGCGTAGAGTTCCTGCTGCCGAACATGGCTCAACGATCAGTTTTCTGAGCGCCTTCTACGATCTGTTTGTGGGAATAAGTTCGGTTGCCGCTGGAGCCGTGGCGAGCCACTTTGGATACCCGACGGCTTTCAGCATGGCAGCGGCGGCCTTGATTGCTGCGGCGCTGGCGGGCAAATTTGTGTTCGGTCCCGGCGATTTCCAGGTGGCTTCGGACGAGACGAAAGAATTCGAAACAGTAGCGGGGTAGCCTTATCGCACCAACCGGGCGGAGAGAATGAGAAACACGGAAGTGTTTCCCTCCGGGACGTTTGACGTCCCAACGACGGCTTTCTGCCCCTCCCGAAGATCGACATTCGAGCTGATCCAATCGGGAAATTTTGATACTGCCTAAGATTCTTTAAGGCCGACCGCGTACGGTACGCTTGCACTGAATTGCAAGTTCCCAACGTGAATGAGAGGGACAGCTTCTGTTGATGCGCCCACACGTTCATAAGACATCCGGTACTTCATCGGCATGAGAATCTGATCGGTGGTCTGTATCGGCCTGATCACGCCTTCCGCGCTTCCTCCCGTATTCTGAGCAGACCTCATCAGAATGGTAGTGAGGAGTTCGTAGTGCTTGTACGGAAATAGCGCGGAGTTGCTTGAGCACCGGTGCGAGTGCATCTCCGATGACTTCTTCGAAACCCGCAAGGGGCTCACTCGAGCCGGCAATGGCGTAAATGGTCAGCTCGAGATTTCGAACTCCGGATACCGTGCTGTTCGCCCCGGTTGAGCTATGCAGTTCCAGGATGGTGCGCTCACATTAGCGACATCCGCAGGCTGGTTACCGGAATTCCATTCCGCGCAACACTGCACCCTGTTTTGCGGTAGCTCTGGCGTACTCCACCTTCACGGTTCTCGGGTCTTGAGGGCCGCAAGTGAACTCAGGCGGACTGTTTCGCATCAGCACGTGTGTAGGATCGGGTACTTCGAGCCGCAATCGACCGGTTTTCGTATCGACCGTGAAGCCGGCAAGAGTTCCACCGCTGCACTCGACGCTTCGAAGCTGCCCCTCAGTGCGCTCGATGATGTCGCCCGCCTGGATGAAGGGATTCCACTCGAACCCATGCGGGGTTCGGATGGTGACAGCTTTCATCTGCCCGTCCCCGTCAGGTTGGAGTTGGACATGGAAGTCGGTCTTGGCTGTATACTCGAGCGCCGCCGCGATTCCGCGTTCCTCGGTGGTCCTTGCACTTAGAACCGCCTGCTTAGCGGCGGCTGCAGCCTCCTCGATACGCCCCAGCTCGGACAGACAGGACGCCAATGCGCTCCAATACGCATAAGCACGGGAGCCTGACGGAACCTGCATTGCCTTGAGTTGGGCGACCGCCGCCTGATAGTTGGCGCGATTGCTTTCAATGATTGCCAGTCGATAGCGGGCATCGTCGAAGTCGGGTTTCGCCGCAATCGCCTTCTCAAGTGCCAAAGCAATTTCGTCCTCGGGCAGACGAGCCTCCTGAGCCAGAAGCGCAAACCGATAGCACAGATCGGGATCATCGGCCCCGAGCTCAATGGCTTTGCGCCAGCTTTCGAGAGCCATCGCCTGCTTTCCGTTTCGGTAACCCAGCGTGCCGATACCCGTCAGAAGTCTTGGTTCGTCCGGATAGGCCTGCAGCAGTTCGCGATACTTCGCTTCTGCGCGGTTCCATTCGCCGTTGGCGACGAGCAAGTCAGCAATGAGCATGCCGGCCCGGAGATCGGATACGCGAACTGGAACAATTGTCTGGCTTCGGGCCGGCGGCTCAGGTACGAAGTGCGTGGGCGACTTCCGTCGCGAGATCCAGTTCTGAAGATCTCGCCCGACAACGTTCAGCGGCTTCCGGTAAACAGTCTCGAAGGCCCGCTGAGGAGACGCTCCGGCACTCAGCGCGGCGAAGAAGCGGTCCAGGTGGCCGTAATCCGGCGCAGAGACGAGCATGTCCGCCAAGGCCCAGCTTTCGGCATAGAAAGCGGCCGCAGCTGTTCGCGATTCCCGGGAGTTCTCACTGCCCCTGCCGCTTAGCAGGTCAGCAATGGGCGGGCGCGATTGTCGCCGCAACGTATCCACTCGACCAGGCAGATCGCCGCCGAAGTCGAAGCCCGAGTTCGTGGACCGAACAGTGGAGAAGACCTCTGCCAAGCCCTCGGCGAGCCAATCTGGCAACTGAAGAGCTCTGGCATGGAACATGGCGTGGGCGTACTCATGGGCCGCCACCCCCAGACTTGCCGCCGGGGGAAGGACGATGTATTCGCCCGCATCACTGCTGACGTAGTATGCGTCGGCCGCCCTGTGCGTCCGGAACTCAGCGTATTCGCTCTGGGAATCAAACTCGATGATCCGGAGCGGCACTCCCGAATCGGTGAGCAATCCGCTCAGTCCGGGGATGCTCGAATCAATCCAGAAGGCCCGCAATTGCTCGAAGCGGTCGAGAAGATTCCGTGTACTTTGCCCGCTTACGTGCGAGTAAACCTCGAAATGCTTGTCCTTCGCCAGCCACCATGCTGCCGAGGGCTTTGCCGCAGTCCCACCCCGTGCTGAGAGGCAGAGAACAAGCAGCAGGATAACCCAAAGAGCACTAGGTGGCCGGGGAATCAGCGAGCCTTGTCGGTTGAATGTTCGTGTTGAGGCGGAAGCGATTACTTGGGTCGTACTTAGCTTTGATTCTACTCAGGCGCTCGTAGTTGCTACCGTAAGCTTCGCGGAAACGATCAGTATCATCCGCGCTGAGCGTATTCCCGTAGACCGAGCCTGCCGACCACGGACTCATGGCCGAGTAGAACTCCCGGGTCCAATCGCGATTGTTCGCGTCGTCTTTCGGGTCGTCCCATAGACTCAGGACGACGAGATCGAACCCTTCTTTCCGCGCGTGAAACGCGGTCTCATCGGACGCCACCCGAGTTGCGGCGCCGTGCATGTGCTCGAGCATAGTGACGGAACGTGGTGACGGGCAGCATTCCAGCTGGCTCACGAAGGTCTCGATCGCTTCGTCCGGCAGGTCTCGGAGGAAGTTGGATTTCCAGTAGCTTCGGTAGCCATGAGGAGCAGCCGGATCCAACAGCTGTTGCAACTGCAGGTAAGGCATGCGGTCTACAGTGTCCGCGAGAGGCGGCCCAAACTTGCGCAGAGGAGCAAGCACGCGTTCGCCTTCGGCCAGGTCATCACCGCAGTAGCAGGGGATGATCATAACCACCGGGTTGCCATCGGGCGTGGTGACCGCGCCCGCGTACACGGTCAACTCGTCCGGAAGCCCAGCTTCGGCGAAATCCCGAAAGCGCCGCAGCACATCCCGCGCTGCTCTCAAAGGATGGATAATCATGCCACTCAGAACCGTTTGAATGGGATGAAGACGATACGTGATCGATGTGACCACACCAAAGTTACCGCCGCCGCCCTTCAGTGCCCAGAACAGGTCGGCGTTCGTCTCCTGATCGGCCCGAATGACCTCGCCGTCAGCAATCACAATGTCGTACGACAGAGTGTTGTCGCAAGTCAGGCCGCACCGGCCCATCAGCCACCCGACCCCACCGCCGAGAGTTAATCCGGCGATTCCAGTCGTGGATATGAGGCCTCCTGTCGTTGCCAAGCCGTGTGCTTGCGTCGCCCGGTCGAACTCGCCCCAAAGCAAACCCGTTTGCGCCAGGGCCGTACGCTGCGCCGGATCAACGGCAATACCTTTCATTCGGGAAACGTCGATGACTAAACCATCTGGGGCGAGAGCCGTGCCTGCAACGTTGTGCCCTCCGGCGCGAATCGATGGAAAGAAATCTCGTGCGGCCGCAAACCGCACGGCGCTCTGCACGTCCTCGGTACCCGTACAGCGGAGGATCGCGCGAGGACGGTGATCGATCATACCGTTCCAGATCTTGCGAGCCTCGTCGTATCCGGCAGTCGTTGGGGTGATCACTTCACCCTGAAACTCGGTGCGCAATTCGTCCAGATCCACGCCTTCTCCTCCTGTCCGTTATGCGTGGCAGTGTATCAGCCCTTCGGGCCACTATCCAGCATCGCCTTCCAGGCACCCTCATCCGGTCCGACACTCAACCGATTCCCGGCTCGCACCAGAGGCAACCGAAGAAGTTTCGGCTCCTTCTCAATCCGTGCGAGCATTTCAGGCTCCGAGAGCTTCAAGTATTTCAGACCGGCGTCGAGGTAGGCTTTACTCTCGGTATCGAGAAGACCCGCGAGTCCGAAGCGATCGATGAAACGCTTGATTTCGCCCGGAGCAAATGGCTTTTGCTTCAGATCAACGATATGGAGCTTAATGCCGCGCTCCTTGAAGAAGCGCTCGGCGGCTCGCGTGGCTTGGGAGTTCTTGACTCCGAAGATCTGGACGTTGACCATCGCGCTCGTCCCGCTGCGGTTATTCCGAGACGATCCGCATTTTGTAGAACGATCGGTACACGAAGACCAGTGCGAGCATCAGCAGGATCGCCGCAAGGAACGACTTGGTTGCGAGGCCATGATGGCGGGCAAGCGAAACACCGAGCTGAACTGCAAGCAGACCGAAGAGAGTCGTGAATTTGATGATCGGGTTCAGCGCGACGGAGGAAGTGTCCTTGAACGGGTCGCCAACAATGTCGCCCACAACCGTTGCCGCGTGAAGATCCGTTCCCTTCTGTTTCAGCTCGGTCTCAACAATCTTCTTCGCATTGTCCCAGGCGCCTCCGGCATTAGCCATAAAGATCGCCTGGTAAAGGCCGAAGAGCGCGATGGAGATGAGGTAGCCAATGAAGAAGTATGGCTCGAGCAGCGCAAAAGACAAGGTGATGAAGAAGACCCCAAGAAAGATGTTCAGCATGCCCTTCTGTGCATAGAGCGTGCAGATCTGCACCACTTTCTTGCTATCTGAGACGGATGCCTTCGAGGGTCCGTCAAGGTTGATGTGCTGCTTGATGAACTCTACCGCGCGGTAGGCTCCGGTTGTCACCGCCTGGATCGACGAACCTGTAAACCAGTAAATGACGGAGCCGCCCGCGACCAAGCCAAGCAGGAATGGCGGATACAGAATCGAAAGATTCGCGACCAATTCAGGTCGAAGCCCTTGGGTCAACGCAACAACGATGGAGAAGATCATTGTTGTCGCGCCCACCACAGCCGTTCCGACGAGAACCGGTTTCGCGGTCGCTTTGAAGGTATTGCCCGCACCGTCGTTCTCTTCGAGGTGATACTTCGCGCGATCGAAGTTCACCTGGATGCCAAACTCGGATTCCAGCTCCCGCTCGATCTGCGGCAGCTGCTCAATCGTGGACAGCTCAAAGACGGATTGCGCATTGTCCGTTACGGGACCGTAGGAATCCACGGCAATGGTTACCGGAGCCATGCCGAGGAAGCCAAACGCGACCAACCCAAAGGCGAATACGGCGGGCGCGATCATCAGGTTGGCCAAACCAAACGTGCTGACTCCATACGCCACGCTCATCAGCAGCAGGATCGCCATTCCTAACCAGAAGCTGCTCATGTTGCCGGCCACGAGACCCGAAAGGATGTTCAACGCCGCACCCCCTTCGCGAGACGACGAAACGACCTCTCTCACATGGCCTGAATGTACGGAGGTAAAGACCTTCACCAACTCCGGAATCAAGGCCCCGGCCAAGGTGCCGCAGCTGATCACGGTGGCGAGCTTCCACCAGAGCGTGCTATCTCCGGCGAGGTTGGGGATTACAAGGTAGGAAACCAGGTACGTCAAAGCGATCGTGAGCGCGGAAGTCAGGCGCAGCAAATTCGTCAGCGGGGCTTCGAAATCCATCTCGTTCCGCCGGGCGTATTTCGCCTTAGTGTAAACAGCATTAATCAGATAGGACAAACCGGAGGACGCGATCATCATGCTGCTCATCACGAAGATCCAGACCAGCAGCTTACTTTGCACTACTTCTTGACGAACACCCAGAACGATAAACGAGATAAGCGCAACGGCGGTGACGCCATAGGTTTCAAACCCGTCGGCGGTGGGACCAACGGAATCGCCCGCATTATCCCCCGTGCAATCGGCAATCACTCCCGGATTGCGGGCGTCGTCTTCTTTGATGCGAAACACGATCTTCATCAGGTCCGCACCGATATCGGCGATCTTTGTGAAGATGCCACCGGCTACCCGGAGCGCTGCGGCTCCCAGCGATTCGCCAATCGCGAAGCCGACAAAACACGGGCCGGAGTAATCGTGCGGCACGACAAGAAGAATGAACAGGAGCAATGCCAGTTCCACACTGATCAACAGCATGCCGATGCTCATTCCGGCTTTCAGCGGGATCTCAAAGCAGGGATACGGCCTTCCGGATAAGCTGGCGAACGCTGTGCGCGAATTCGCAAAGGTGTTGACTCGAATACCAAACCAGGCCACTCCGCAGCTTCCGCAGATGCCGACGACACTGAAAAGAAGAATCGTCAGCACCTTCCCCGCCGTGAAATGTTCCAGTACGCCGAAGTACAAGACAATCACTGCGGCAATGAAAAGTTCGAGGAACGCAAGGAACTTTACTTGTGTGGCGAGATAGGTCTTACAGGTCTCGTAGATGAGCTCCGAGATCTCGAGCATTGATCGGTGCACAGGCAGGCTCTTTAACTGCCGGTAGATCACAAGCCCGAAGAGCAGGCCAAGCGCCACGATGAGCAAGCCCAAGCTTACGAGTGCGCGGCCGTCGATTGCCCCTTCGAAAAAGGTCGCCTGACGGAGGTCCGGCAACAAAAGCCGAGCTTCACCTCCCTCCTGGCCCAAGCTTGCAAGCGGCGCAAGGAACATCGATATGACAAACGACAGCGCGATCGGCGGAAGGCGCAGGTTAAATGTCAAGAAAGCGCCTCCTGCGGCACTCGAATTGGACTCATCGAAAGGGACAATCACCGTAACTTAGCTGTGGCTAAACGCAGCCGATTCCAGATTGTAAACCTAGTTCCCCTCGACCTCCCGGCAGTGTATCAAGGGGACGCATTGGGATGACTGGAACCCCGGCAAAACGCGGGGAACGCTGGTCCGCGCCCTCCTCGCAGAAGCTTTGGTTGTGTTGAGGCTGGGCCTGGGGTGTTAGTTTTCGCGAACGTGGCTCCAAATACTGAGACCACTGGCCCTAAAGTGCGCGCCAAGTGCTTGTGATCTGCACCTTTGCTGAGCAAACCTGGAGTTTGACTCGCGAGCGTACCGCTGTAGCTATACCCGGTTCGTTCGTGAGAACCGAGGAGCACCCACCGTTTTGAGGCCAGCCCGGTTTTCCGGCCCGTTCCAGCGCGAGGCGGTCGAAGCGGACGAACATAGAAGTCAGGCAGCAGCTGTGCGGCTGCAGGATCGCCGGAATGGGATGGCCGTGGTGTGCCAAAGGTGCAATGGAACACTCGCAACCGTCGCCTCCCAACGCGCGGCATACTTCCAGCCCGAAAGATGGGCGTCACACATGTGCGCTCCGGTTTGGATTAACTTCCGCCTTTGTGGGCCTTCAACGAAAGCCCCGGGTCTCCGCTATACAGGCTTAACACCGAAATGGTCGTGATGGCGAACGTGTGAGTGGCGCTTATACACCACCAAGGCAACCACGAAGCTGATAACTAAGGCCAAAACGTAGAGAGCACCGGTGACCAGAAGGAACTTCCAGAGCATATCAGCCTCATCGGTCCGAACAGGGGTCAGCAGTATATAGGGATTTCTCCATTCGTCTGTGCAGTACTCATGTGACCGCGATGAGATACTGCACTCCGTGGAACTGCTCGATCCCAGAGGCTGGGAGTTCTACTGCGGCAACTGCAACCTGTTCAGGGCAGCCCGCCTCAACCGGGAGTGTCAGCCCGAACCGAAGGAATATCTTGAACTGGTTTGCGAAAGATGTGCGACGATTTTGTTAACCGCACAAAGGGCGAACCGACCGCAGGAAAATTAGCCGTACTCGGGTCGAACCATGACCGGATTCCGCTGAGTTTGACACCGCATTTGTAATTAGTTAGACTGAGATGTTCGAGATTTCGAGCAGAGAGAATTAGTCTGTCCATGCGCACCGAATACCCGTCCAAACACGATATCAAGCGTGCTTGGCACGTGATCGACGCGAACGAGGCCGTCCTGGGTAGAGTGGCTAGCCGTGCAGCTATGCTGTTGATGGGCAAGCACAAGACCACGTTTGCGCCGTCCATCGATACGGGCGATCACGTCATCATTGTTAATGCCGCCAAGATCAAGCTGACCGGCGGTAAGGAAAATCAGAAACTTTATCGACGCCACACTGGTTACCCCGGCGGGCTGATCGAAACCGGCGCTCGTCGGATGCGGGAGACCCGCCCCGAGCGTATGTTGGAGCTCGCCATCTCGGGCATGCTGCCGAAAACCAAACTTGGTAAGCAGATGTACCGCAAGCTGAATGTATACGCGGGCGAGCATCATCCTCATCAGGCACAGAAACCTGTGCCGCTTACTGTTTTAGGGGCTCAGGGTTAGGAGAAAGGATTACGTCAAGATCCGCAAGATCTTGCGCCGTCGTTAATTAACGAATGCCAGCGAAGTTAGTTCAGCAGTTAGGTACCGGCCGCCGGAAAACGGCAACCGCACGGATTTTCCTGCGACCCGGTAAAGG